>Ga0247608_10000867_pt1 | contig 45383 bp, 38 predicted proteins | sample 176DNAGHGlowgp2_FD_193490 | JGI IMG/M metagenome (GOLD analysis project Ga0247608, IMG submission 193490) | Sheep rumen microbial communities from Palmerston North, Manawatu-Wanganui, New Zealand - 1766 DNA GHGlow gp2 | ecosystem: Host-associated > Mammals > Digestive system > Stomach > Rumen ...
TTCTCCGTCAAGACATTCACCCCGAACAATTAAACACTAAAACACAAAGAATATGAACATCGACAGCATCATCAAGTCCATCGGCGAGACCACGGACCGCATTGCCAAGGAAGCATCCATCCTGGGTGCTTATGAAATTGCCAAAGACCGTTACGCGGAACTCGGCGTAGATACGGACAAGGCCATCGAAACCCTGGAGAAAACCCCGATCTCCCTCCATTGCTGGCAAACCGACGACGTGATCGGCTTCGAGAGTGCTGCCGGCCTGTCCGGCGGCATCCAGACCACCGGCAACTATCCCGGCCGCGCCCGCAACATCGACGAGGTCAGGGACGACATCAAATTCGCCAAGAGCCTCATCGCCGGCAACCACCGCCTGAACCTCCATGAAATCTACGGAGACTTCGGCGGCCAGTTTGTCGACCGCGACCAGTGTGAACCCAAGCACTTCGAAAGTTGGATCCAGTGGGCACGGGAGAACAACATGAAACTGGACTTCAACTCCACGTCCTTCGGCCATCCCAAGAGCGGAGACCTATCCCTCGCAAACCCGGATCCCGCCATCCGTGAATTCTGGATCGAGCACACCAAGCGCTGCCGCCGCATCGCCGACGCGATGGGCAAGGCCCAGAACGACCCCTGCATCATGAACATCTGGGTTCACGACGGTTCCAAGGACCAGACGGTGGAGCGCAAGCGCTACCGCGAGATTTTCGCCGAATCCCTCGACGAAATCCTGAAGGAAGACCTTCCCGGCATGAAGACCTGCCTCGAGGCCAAACTGTTCGGCATCGGCCTGGAGAGTTACACGGTGGGTTCCCACGACTTCGTGGCCGGCTACTGCGCCACCCGCAAACTCATGTACACCCTCGATACCGGTCACTATGAAATGACGGAGAACGTATCCGACATGGTGGCCTCCCTGCTGCTGTTCGTTCCCGAACTCATGCTGCATGTGTCCCGTCCCATCCGCTGGGACTCCGACCACGTGACCATCATGAACGACCAGACCCTGGACCTGTTCAAGGAGATTGTCCGGGCCGACGCCCTGAACCGCGCCCATATCGGCCTGGATTACTTCGACGCCGCCATCAACCGCATCGGCGCCTATGTGATCGGTACCCGCGCCACGCAGAAGTGCCTGCTCAGCGCCCTCCTGGAGCCGCTTGGCAAACTGCGCGAATATGAGGATGCCGGCAAGGGCTTCCAGCGTCTCGCCCTCCTCGAGGAGGCCAAGACCCTGCCGTTCGGCGCCGTGTTCGATTACTTCAACTACAAGAACAACGTTCCCGTAGGAGCCGCCTTCATCCCGGCCATCGAGAAATACGAAAAGGAAGTCACTTCTAAGCGATAAGCCATGAATCTCATTATCGGCCTGCTGATCATCGCGATCGGCTCTTTCTGCCAGAGTTCCAGTTACGTCCCCATCAACAAGATCAAGGAATGGAGTTGGGAGAGTTATTGGATTGTACAGGGCGTGTTCGCCTGGCTCGTTTTCCCCATCCTGGGTGCTCTCCTCGCCGTTCCGGCGGGAGAGTCCCTCACGGGGCTGTTCTCGGCCCACGGCCATGATGCTTTCATGACGTTCGTCTTCGGCATCCTCTGGGGAATCGGCGGCCTTACCTTCGGCCTCAGCATGCGTTACCTGGGCGTAGCCCTCGGACAGAGCATCGCCCTGGGTACCTGCTCCGCTCTCGGCGCCATCCTGGGCCCTGTGTTCACCGGTCATTCCGGAGACCTGACCAGCGCCGTCATCATCGGTGTGGTGGTCACCCTCATCGGCATCGCCATCATCGGTGTGGCGGGTGCCATGAAGAGCGCCGCCATGCCGGAGGAGGAGAAGAAGAAGGCCGTCAAGGACTTCAACTTCGGAAAGGGCATCTTCGTGGCTGTCCTGGCCGGATTCATGAGCGCCTGCTTCAATATCGGCCTCAGTTTCGGAGCCGACCTTTACTGGGATTCCACCCCCGAGATTTTCCGCACCCTTCCGGCCACCCTTCTGGTGACCCTGGGCGGTTTTGTCACCAATGCCTGCTACTGCTTCTTCCAGAACAGCAAGAACAAAACCTGGGGAGACTACGGGAAGGGTCGCCTGTGGGGCAATAACCTCCTTTTCTGCTGCCTGGCAGGTCTCCTGTGGTACAGCCAGTTCTTCGGCCTGTCCCTCGGGAAGGGCTTCCTCACGGAGTACCCGGTCCTGATCACCTTCAGTTGGTGCATCCTGATGAGCCTGAACGTGGTGTTCTCCAATGTCTGGGGCATTATCCTCAAAGAATGGAAAGGCGTTTCGCGCAAGACCATATCGGTGCTTGTCGTGGGTATCGTCGTCCTGATTATCAGTACATTCCTGCCGCAATTGCTGGCATAAAACCTTAAAAGTTACATGGCACATGTAATCATCATGCCCAAACAGGGCCAGTCCGTGGAGAGCTGCATTATCTCCGAATTCAAGAAGAAGGTGGGGGACACCGTCAAGGTGGGCGATGTCCTGTTCGGCTACGAGACCGACAAGGCCACCTTCGAGGAAGAGTCCCAGGTGGAGGGAACCGTCCTGGCCATCTTCTGGGCCGATGGAGACGAGATTCCCGTGCTCCAGAACGTCATGGTGATAGGAAATCCCGGAGAATCCTTCGAGGAGTTCAAACCTGTCGCTGCGGCTGGTATACCCTCTGAACCCCATCGGCCTTCGGCCTCGTCCCTTCCACCGGCTGCGCCGGCGGGCCCCTCCCATTCATCCGGACATGGGCGTCCGGAGGTTTCAGAGGGTATACCAGCCTCCGCTGACATTGTTCCCGATGCTCCTGTGAGTCCCCGTGCCCGTATGCTGGCGGAACAGAAGGGCGTGAATACCGCCCAGGTAGCGGGCAGCGGCCCCGGCGGGCGTATCATTGCCCGCGATGTGGAAGCCGCCGCCCTGGCGCAGGGACACCTGACGGGGCTGGCGAAAGCCCGTATGGCGGCCGGCGGCTTCGTGTCCCCGGGCTCCGGTTCAGGCCTTGCGGGTGCCGTGAAAGGCGCCGACCTCAAGGTCTGGAAGCCCAGCCATACCGAAGGCCTCCCCGGCGAGGGAACGGACTATGAGGTGGTCAAACTCTCCAACATGCGCAAGCTCATCGCGAAGAGCATGTACAATTCGCTGCAGAATTCGGCCCAGCTCACCCATATGCTGGGGGCCGATGCCCGCCAGGTGCAGGCGCTCCGCAAGAAGGCCAAGAAGGCCCTGGAAGAAGGCCGGCTGGATGTGAACATCACCATCAACGACTTCGTCTGCTATGCGGTGATCCGTGCCCTGCAGGCATTCCCCAACGTGAACTCGCACTGCCTGGGAGACGCCATGCGCTTGTTCAAGTGCGTGAATCTGGGGCTTGCCGTCGATACGGAACGCGGTCTCATGGTTCCTGCGGTGGCCCATGCCGAGGAGATGGACATCGTGACCTTGTCCCGCAGCCTCAAGAAAGTGGCCGACGACAGCAAGAAGGGCAGCATCAACCCGGATCTCCTGTCGCCGGAAGCCGCCTCCTTCACGGTTTCCAACCTGGGCGGCTTCGGGGTGGAATGGTTCACGCCCATCATCAACCTGCCGCAGAGCGGCATCCTGGGCGTAGGGACCATCGTTCCGCGTCCCAAGATGGTGGACGGGGAGTACAGGTTCGTGCCTTACATGGCACTGAGTTTCACCTACGATCACCGGGCCATTGACGGCGGGGAGGCCACCCGCTTCCTTAAGAAAGTGGCCGAAGAAATTGAAAATCTGGATATAGACTTTTAAACTATGTACGATCTTGCAATATTGGGCGGAGGTCCTGGCGGCTATGTGGCGGCAGGACGCGCCGGCGCGGCGGGACTTTCCGTGGTCCTGTTCGAGAAAAGGGAACTGGGCGGCGTATGCCTCAATGAAGGCTGCGTTCCCACGAAGACGCTGCTGTACAGCGCCAAGATATATGATTACACCAAGCATGCCGACCAGTACGGCGTGGAGGTAGCGGGCTCCGCCATCGATTTCGGGGCTGTATTCAAACGCAAGGAAAAGGTGGTGAAGAAACTCGTGGGCGGCGTAAAGGCCCAGATGAAGGGTGCGAAGGTGGAAGTGGTCAAGGGCGAAGCCGTGATCACCGGCCGCGGGGCCGATGGAATCACCCTCACCTGCGGAGACGCTTCCTATAACGCCCGTAACCTCCTTATTTGCACGGGCTCCGAGGCTGCCGTTCCCCCTATCCCCGGTCTTCGTGAAGGTCTGGGCGGCGTGGTGGTCACCAACCGGGAAATCCTGGAACTTGCCGAACAGCCCAAGGAACTGGTCGTAATCGGCGGCGGTGTCATCGGCATGGAGTTCGCCAGTTTCTTCCAGTCCATCGGCACCAAGGTGACGGTGGTGGAGATGCTGCCCAAGATCCTGGGCCCGCTGGACGATGAAATCTCGGCCATGCTGCAGGCGCAGTACGCCAAGAAAGGGGTGGAGTTCCACCTCAGTTGCAAGGTGGTTGCCGTCGAAGGGAACGAGGTCGTCTATGAGGATCCGGAAGGGAAGACCTGCCGGGCCTATGGTGACAAGATCCTGGTTTCCGTGGGCCGCAGGGCCTCCTTCCAGGGTATCGGCCTGGAGAATATCGGCGTAGAACTTGCCCTGAATCCCGCCGGACGACCCTATGGCATCAAGGTGGATGAGAAGATGCGCACCAATATTCCCGGCGTCTATGCGGCGGGTGACGTGACGGGCTTCTCCATGCTGGCGCATACCGCCAGCCGTGAGGGCGAGGTGGCCGTGAACACCATCCTGGGCCGCGAGGACCACATGCGCTACAATGCCATTCCGGGCGTCGTGTACACCAATCCCGAAGTGGCCGGCGTGGGCCTCACCGAGGCCGAAGCCGCCGGGAAGGGCCTGGATTACACGGTTCTCAAACTTCCCATGGCCTATTCCGGCCGCTTTGTCGCCGAGAATGAAAGGGGAGAGGGCCTCTGCAAAGTGATTGTGGGCCGCCAGTATCACGAGGTGCTGGGTGTCCATATGCTGGGCAATCCCTGCTCCGAAATGATTCACAGCGCCTGCATGGCCATCGAACAGGAGATGACCGTGGAGCAGCTCAAGGAAGTGGTGTTCCCGCATCCTACCGTATCCGAAATCCTGAAAGAAACCGTTTTTACCTTGAAATAAACCATGCCTAAGTCATTATATATCGACCCCAACGAGGTGCTCCGTCCCAAGGAGCACGAAATCAAGTTCCCCGAGATTCCCGTCATGCAGTATGCCAAGTCGGTGAAGGAGGAACTCAAGGAAGGTAATTTCACCCCGGAAGACCTCAAGCACATCTACCGGGACATGGCCGTCATCCGCGAGTTCGAAACCATGCTCAACCTGGTGAAGACGACGGGCGGCTACAACGGTGTTGCCTACAACAATCCCGGCCCTGCGCACCTGAGCGCCGGCCAGGAGGCCGCGGCCGTCGGCATGGCGTACAACCTGACGACAGACGACTTTATCTTCGGCAGCCACCGGTCCCACGGTGAAATCCTGGCCAAGGGCCTGCGTTCCATCGAGATTCTTCCCGAGGCCGAACTGAAGAAGGTGATGGAGGAGTTCTGGGGCGGTGCCACCCTGGCCGTCGCCGGTAAGGACTACAAGGGCGGCAACACCAAGGAACTGGGCATCCGCTTTCTGCTGTACGGTGCCATGGCGGAGATTTTCGCCCGCACCACCGGTTTCAACAAGGGCCTCGGCGGCAGCATGCACACGTTCTTCACGCCCTTCGGCATCTATCCCAACAACGCCATCGTGGGCGGCTCCGGCTCCATCGCCGTGGGTGCGGCCCTGTTCAAGAAGGTGAACCGCAAGAAGGGCATCGTGGTGGCCAACCTCGGCGACGGTGCCATGGCCCGCGGTCCCGTGCTGGAAGGCATGACCTTCGCCTCCATGGACCAGTTCAGAACCTTGTGGGAAGGCGATATGAAGGGCGGACTGCCCATCCTCATCAGTGTGATGGACAACCAGTACGCCATGGGCGGACAGACCCGCGGCGAGACGATGGGCTACACCTATCCCGCCCGCCTGGGCGCCGGATTCAACCCGGAAGCCTGGCACGCCGAGCGGGTGGACGGCTACAATCCGCTGGCCGTCATCGACGCCTTCCGCCGCAAGAAAGCCCTTCTGGAGAAAAAGGAAGGACCGGCCCTCATCGACGTAGTGACCTACCGCTACAGCGGTCACTCTCCGTCCGACCAGTCCAGTTACCGCACCAAGGAGGAGATGGAAGCCTGGCAGGCCGAAGACTGCATCCTCGGATATGGCCGCAAACTGGTGGAAGCCGGCGTCGCCACCCAGGAGGAACTGGACGCTATCCAGGCCTATGTGAAGGACGTCATCTTCGAGATGTACAAACTGGCCATCGACGAAACGCTCTCTCCCCGCATGGACCTCGTGAAGGACAACGAGTTGCTGGGTGACATGATGTTCTCCAACAGCAGCGTGGACTCCCTCGGAGACGCCACTCCGGAGGTGAACCATCCCATGGAGGAGAACCCGCGGGTGAAGCAGATTGCCGGCAAGACGCGCTTCTACCTGGACAAGGACGGCAAACCCGTGAGTTCCATGAAGATGTATAATTTCAGGGACGGTGTGTTCGAGGCCATCGTGGACCGTTTCTACAAGGACTCCACCCTGATCGCCTACGGTGAGGAAAACCGTGAATGGGGCGGCGCTTTCGCCGTGTACCGCGGTCTCACGGAGGCGCTTCCGTACCATCGCCTGTTCAACAGTCCCATCGCGGAGGCGGCCATCATCGGCACGGCCATCGGTTATGCCATGTGCGGCGGCCGCGTGATTCCGGAAATCATGTACTGCGACTTCCTGGGCTGCTGCGGTGACGAAATCTTCAACCAACTGCCCAAGTGGCAGGCCATGAGCGGCAATATCCTCAAGATGCCGGTGGTGGTGCGCGTTTCCGTCGGCTCCAAGTACGGTGCCCAGCACAGTCAGGACTGGACGTCCCTGTGCACGCACATCCCGGGCCTCAAGGTGGTGTTCCCGGTGACGCCGTACGATGCCAAGGGCCTCATGAACAGCGCCCTGCAGGGAACGGACCCCGTGATATTCTTCGAGAGCCAGCGCCTCTACGGCGTGGGCGAGCAGTTCCATGAGGGCGGCGTTCCCGAGGGGTACTACGAGATTCCGCTCGGAGAGCCGGATATCAAGCGCAAAGGAAAGGATGTCACGTTCCTCACCATCGGCGCAACGCTCTACCGTGCGCTCAAGGCGGCCGATGAACTCAAGGAGAAATATGGTCTGGAGGCCGAGGTGATCGATGCCCGCACGCTGGTCCCGTTCAATTACGACAAGGTGATCGCTTCCGTCAAGAAGACCGGACGCATCATCATCGCCGGCGACGCATCGGCCCGTGGCAGTTACCTGAACGACCTGGCCGCCAATATCACCGAACTGTGCTTCGATTACCTGGATGCCGCTCCCGTGGTGCTGGGTTCCCGTAACTGGATCACCCCTTGCCACGAATTGGAGGAGGCGTTCTTCCCGCAGCCTGCCTGGTTCCTGGATGCCATTCACGAGAAGATGATGCCGCTGCCGGGTTATGTTCCCGTGAGCAACCAGACCCCGGCTCAGCAGATTCTCCGGGCCAAGAAAGGAGTGTAAAGTATGATAGACGTCAATGCGCATTTACATACGCCGTATTCGTTCAGCGCCTTCTCCAGTGTGGACGAGGCGCTGGACAAGGCGGCGGCCGAAGGCGTAAAAGTGGTGGGAATCAATGATTTCTACTCCATGGATGGATACGCTGCCTGGAAGGAAGGCTGTGCCGCCAGAGGCCTGTTTCCGCTGCTGGGCATCGAGTTCATCTCCCTGAACGCCGAAGACCAGGCGGCCGGGCTGCGGGTGAATGACCCCAACAACCCGGGCCGCACATACATCAGCGGCAAGGGTCTGGCCTTTCCCGTGCGGCTCGCCGGGGAGGAAGCCCGTCTGCTCGCTTCCGTCCGGGCTTGCTCCAATGAGCAGTGCCGGGAGATGTGCGCCAAACTCAACGAGTGGCTGAAGGCCGAAGGGAAGAATGTCGTCCTGGATTTCGAGCAGATCAAGGAGCGGCTCACCTGCGGGCTGGTGCGGGAACGGCACCTGGCCAAGGCGCTCCGCCTGGCCCTGTGTCCGGACACCCCGGACCCGGCCAAGGTGGAGAACGAACTGCGTTCCAAACTCCTGAAAGCCGGCGGTGCGGCGTTTGTCCCGGAATCGCCGGAAGCCTTCCTGCCCATGGATACGGTCCGGCACATCATCGAGGCGGCGGGCGGCATTCCCACCTACCCCTTCCTCGGAGATGACGCCAAAGGGCATTTCACCGACTTCGAGGCCGATTTGCAGCAAGCGGCCGACACGCTTGTGCGGCGCGGTTTCCATAGCGTGGAATTCATTACCACGCGGAATACGACGGCCGTTCTGGAGCAGTATGCCGGCTACTTGGAGGACGAGGGCTTTATCGTCACCTTCGGCTCCGAGCACAACACTCCTGCCATGGAGCCCGTCCGGCTCCGCACCCGCGACGCCGGGGAACTCTCGGACAAACTCAAGGCCATCAATTACCGTGGTGCCTGCGCCGTGGCGGCCCATCAGGCCGGACTGGACAGCGTGGATGCCGGTGATGAACTGATACAGAAAACGTTAGAATTATGAAGGAAATAGAAAAACTCGTTGCTGTTTCGCGGAAGTACGGAGCCGATTCCCGTTTTGTCATTGCGGGAGGCGGAAACACTTCCTATAAGGATGACAGGCATCTGTGGGTGAAGGCCAGCGGACATGCGCTTGCCACCATCGATGAGGACGGTTTCGCAGTCCTGGACCGCAGTCGTCTGGCCCCCATGGGCACCCGGCTGTACAGTACCGACGTGAATGAACGGGAGGCACAGGTGAAGGAAGACCTCGCACAGGCCAACCTGACCCGCGACCGCCGTCCGTCCGTGGAAACCTCGCTGCACGATTGCATGGAATATGCCTATGTGGTGCATCTTCACCCTACGCTGGTGAACGCCCTGATGTGTTCCCGGAAGGCGCAGGAATGCTGCCGGGAACTGTTTCCGGAGGCATTGTATATCGAATATACCGACCCCGGCTACACCTTGTTCAAGAAGGTGTATGACCGTCTCCAGGAGTGCAAGAAAACGGCCGGGCGCCAGCCTCAGGTGATCTTCCTGCAGAACCACGGCGTCTTTGTGGGTGCCGATACGACCGAGGAGATCGATGCCATCTATGCCGGGATGATGGAAAAACTCGAAGCCTGCGTGAAGGCGCTTCCGGAAGGGGAGAGTCCGGTCTGCGACTGCGTGACGGAGGTGATTCCCGCCGTCCGTCAGGTCCTTTCCCGCGGCGGCCGCGGCCTCAAGACCTTGAGGATTACGTCCAATGCCCTTACCGACTGGGCCCTGGAGCATGCCGATGCGGTGAAAACACCCTTTACGCCGGACATCATCGTCTATTGCAAGAGCGAGTATCCTGTCCTGGAGGCCGACGCCGGCAAGGCCGAGGAACTGATCGAGGCGTTTGTCGCCCGCCGCGGCTATACGCCCAAGGTGCTCCTGATGAAAGGCATCGGCCTGGTGGCCATTGGAGACCATGCCAAGAATGCCGACATCATCACCGAGGTGTTCCTGGATGCCGTGAAGGTGGCTTACTATGCCCAGTCCTTCGGCGGAGAGCACGGAATGGAGCCTGCCTGGATCGATTTCATCGACAACTGGGAGGTGGAGAATTACCGCAGAAAGGTGGCTTCCGGCGCTTCGCAGGGTAGGGTGGAAGGAAAGACCATTATCGTCACGGGTGCCGCCCAGGGCTTCGGCGAGGGCATCGCCCGCGAACTCATGGGGCAGGGCGCCAACATCATCGTGGCCGACCTGAACGATGCGGTGGGGGCCAAGACGGCCGCGAGCCTGAATGCCGCCGGGCGGAACAACCGCGCCCTCTTCGTGAAGACCAACGTGGCCGACATGCAGAGCCTGCAGAACCTGATGAAGGAGACTGTGTGCCGTTTCGGCGCGCTGGATGTCTTTGTCTCCAACGCGGGCGTGCTTCGCGCCGGCGGCCTCGAGGCCATGACCCCGGAGAACTTCGAGTTCGTCACCAATATCAATTACAAGGCATATTTCTTCTGCGCCAAGGTGGCCAGCCACATCATGAAAATCGAGACCGGGAAGGATCCGGACTACTTTGCCGACATCGTCCAGGTGAACTCCAAGAGCGGTCTCAGGGGCTCCAAGGCCAATTTTGCCTATGCCGGCGGCAAATTCGGCGGCATCGGCCTCACGCAGAGTTTTGCGCTGGAGTTGGCGCCGTTCCGGGTGAAGGTGAACAGCATCTGCCCGGGCAACTTCTACGACGGGCCGCTGTGGAGCAATCCCGAGAACGGTCTTTTCGTGCAGTACCTGGCAGCGGGAAAGGTGCCCGGAGCCAAGACGGTACAGGATGTGAAGGACTATTACCTCGCACAGGTGCCCATGCGCAAGGGCTGCAACCCGGCCGACGTCACCAAGGCTATCCTCTACGCCATCGAGCAGACCGGCGAAACCGGACAGGCCATTCCGGTCACGGGCGGCCAGGTGATGCTGGCCTAGCCTTGCAGAGTACATAAGGACTTGAATATAAAAGGAAGATATTATGAAAACAAAAGCTGTTCGTCTTTATGGACAAGGCGATTTGCGCTTGGAAGAGTTTGAACTTCCGGCACTGAAAGCGGATGAGATCCTGGCGAAAGTGGTGAGCGACAGCATCTGCATGTCATCTTACAAGGCGGTGAATCAAGGTGTTGCCCATAAGCGGGTCCCCAATGACGTCGCGGAGCATCCTACCATCATCGGCCATGAATTCGCCGGTGAAATCGTGGAAGTGGGGGAGAAATGGAAGGGGCAGTTCAAGGCGGGCGACAAGTTCTCCATCCAGCCGGCGATGAATTATCCCGGCGGTCCGGTGGGCATCTACAGCGCTCCGGGCTATTCCTATCCGTTCATCGGCGGGGATGCCACGTATGTGATCATCCCCAATGAGGTGATGGAGTGCGGCTGCCTGCTTCCTTTCAGGGGAGAGGGCTTTTACCCTGCATCGCTGAGCGAACCGCTGTCCTGCGTGATCGGCGCCATGCACGCCAACTACCACGGGACGCCGGGCAGATACGTGCATACGATGGAAATCAAGGATGGCGGGAAAATGGCCCTCCTTGCCAGCGTAGGGCCGATGGGCCTGGCCGCCATCAACTATGTCCTGCACAGGGACGACCGCCGCCCCTCGCTGGTGGTGGTGACCGATATCAACCAGGAGCGCCTGGACCGTGCCGCCTCCCTGTACACCGAGGAATTCGCGGCCTCCCGCGGCATCACGTTGAAGTATGTCAATACGGGAATCGAGAAGCCGGTGGACCTTTTGATGGAACTCTCCGGCGGCACGGGCTACGATGATGTCTTCTGCTTCGCCCCCGTTCCCGCGGTAGTGGAACAGGCCGACGATATCCTGGCCTTCGACGGCTGCCTGAATTTCTTCGCAGGCCCTTCCAAGGCCCCCTTCAAGGCCCCGTTCAACTTCTACAACGTGCATTACAACAACACGCATGTGGTGGGCACCTCCGGCGGCAACACCGACGATATGAAGGAGGCCCTGCACTATATGGGCAAGGGGATGGATCCGGCCGGACTGGTCACCCATATCGGCGGACTCAATGCCGTGATTGAGACCACGAAGAACCTGCCTTCCATTCCCGGCGGCAAAAAACTCATCTACACGCACATCGAGATGCCACTGACGGCCATTGCCGACTTTGGCGCCATCGGAACGCCCCCCTTCGGTGAGCTGGACCGTATTTGCAAGGCCCACAAGGGGTTGTGGAATGTCGAGGCGGAAAAATATTTACTGGATTACTATGAAAAAAATTGATACTTCACTCATGCATCCGGCCGAGCAGATTGCCCTGATCATCGGCCGCATTTATCGCCGGAAGATGACGACCACTTCCGGCGGAAACCTGTCCATCATGGACGATAACGGGGATATGTGGATTACGCCCGCCGGAATTGACAAGGGTTCCCTGACTCCGGCCGATATCATGTGCGTCAAGGCCGACGGAACCATCGTCGGCCCGCATAAGCCCTCTTCGGAATATCCTTTTCACCGGGCGCTGTACAAGATGCGCCCCAAGATGAGGAGTGTCATCCACGCCCATCCTCCGGGACTGGTGACCTTCTCCATCGTGCACCAGGTGCCCGACACCAGCATCATCCCGCAGGCCCGCGGCGTTTGCGGTCCGGTGGGCTTTGCTCCCTACGCCCTTCCGGGAAGTGAGTTACTGGGAGAGAAGATTGCGGCCGAGTTCGCTACGAATCCGGAGTACAAGGCCGTCATTATGGAGAATCACGGCGTGGTGCTGATGGGGGACGATATCGCCGATGCCTATCAACGCCTGGAAACCCTGGAACTGTGTGCCCGTACCATCCTGAACGCCCGTACGCTGGGAAAACCGGTCTATCTCACGGAAGAGCAGATTCTCAGCCACGAGAAGGCCATTCACATCGATTTCGAGCATTTCATGAATGTGGAGCACCCCTCCGACGAGCGGGCCATCCGGACGGAAATCTGCGAAATCGTTCACCGCGCCTGTGCCCAGGGACTGATGTGCAGTTCGTACGGAACGGCGTCCGTGCGCTGGAGAGGGAATGATTTCCTCATTACGCCCTCCGACAAGCAGCGCTGGGACTTGGAACCGCATGATATCGTGCAGGTGAAGGACGGCCGTGTGGAGGCCGGCAAGAACGCCAGCCGTTCGGTGGCCCTCCATTATGAGATTTACAAGCGCAATCCGAAGATCAACAGCATTATCCTCACGCAGACGCCCTATTTGATGGGCTATGCCACCACCGGTGTGAAGTTCGATGTGCGCACCATCCCCGAGAGTTGGATTTTCCTGCAGGATGTGCCGCTGTATCCCTTCGGCAGCCAGTACCACGCCATCGAGAAGATGGCCGAGGGTTTCCGGAAACTGCCTTGCGCCCTGCTGTCCAACGACTCCATTCTGGTGACGGGCGACCGCCTTATCAATACCTTCGACAAACTGGAGGTAGCCGATTTCAGCGCCCGTTCCCTGATTATGGCCGCCCCGGTGGGCAAGCTGAATCCGATCACAGACGCTGAAATAGAAGATCTCCGCGTGGCATTCCACGTGGGCGAGTAAGCGTTTTCCTTACATCTCGTTGCCCACTTTGCGGGCACGTTTGGGTTTGTCCAGGTTGATTCCGTCAGCCTGGGCAATTTCTACCAGGGTGTTCCAACCGGCGGCAAGATAGACATAGGCCTGCAGGTCTCCGGCTTCGGGGACGATGATGGTGGTGAAAGGAGTGGGTTTGGTGTCGATGGCGACGACATGCACGTTGGCTCCGCCGAAAACGGTCTGGTACTTCTCATACTCGCTCTCGATGGGGTTCACCACAAAGACGATGTCTCCGTCTTCCATCACCTCTTCGGGGCCGTGAAGGGCGTAGGTGCCCTCCAGGAAGTCGCTCTTGCGGCGGGTGATTTCGTTGGTCTTGAGGGTGAGTTCCTCGGTTACGCCGTCGTTCATGCCGGCAAAGTAAATGGTCTTGGCTCCGCGGACCCAGTCAACAATCTCCGCAGGGATTGCCAGGGTGAGGGCTTTCTCCACCTTGTCGGCAAGGGCGTCGAGTTCCTTGGCGATATCCTTTCCGGCCAGTTTCCAGATGACGGTCTCAAACAGGAGGGTCTGCTCCACGACGCTCTTGGTGGCGGCGACGGCATTTTCCCAGCCGCAACTGAGGACGACGGTTTTCTCACAGACTTCCTCCAGCGGGGTGCCGGCATTGGCGGTGACGCCGAAGAAATCCTTGTGGCCGGCGGCCTTGAGTTGCTTCGCCAGCATGAGGGTTTCCTTGGTGCGGCCGGAGTTGGAATCCAGAAGAACGGTGTAGCCGTCCAGTTTATACTCGCAGGCCTGATGGGAACCTTCCGTGTGCACGAAGGTGGGGATGCCGAAGCGGAGGGCCTTGCGGATGGCATTCTTGGCCGGCATGATGCGGCTGGAGCCCTCACCGGAGAACAGGATGTGACCGGTCTTGCGGGCTGAATCGACGATGAAATCGGCAGTGGCGGGATTGAACTTGCGAATGACTTCCACCGTGTCCATCATTTCACGGCAGAGGTAATACTGCGCATACTTGTTTTCTTTCAGATTCATAATGATTGTATGGTTATAATGTTACGATATGATCGGCATATTGGGTGACAGCCTCCCGGTGGGAGATGAACAGGATGGTCTTTTTCCCATGGTAGCGGCTGTGCAGGTTTTCCAGCAGTTGCTGTTCGGTGGCGGGATCCAGGGCCGATGTGCTTTCATCCAGGATGAGGATACCGCCGGGGCGGAGGAGGGCCCTGGCGATGGCGATGCGCTGCGCCTGCCCCTCGCTGAGACCGCTTCCCACTTCACCGCACGGGGCGTCCAGGCCGGAGGGCAGTGACCGCACGAAGCCGGCCATGGCCGTGTCGAGGGCCTGGAACAGTTCTTCCTCGGAAGCCTGCGGAGCGGCCAGTTGGAGATTGCTGCGGATGGTGCCGCTCAGGAGGGAGTTTCCCTGCGGAATGTACATGAAATTGCTTCTCAGGGCGCTTCCGGCAGGAATTCCGCCGATGGTGACGCTTCCTTCCGTAGGCTTCAGAAGGCCCAGGATCAGGCGGATGAGCGTGCTTTTCCCGATGCCGGTGGGGCCGGCGATGGCATTGAGGCTGCCGGAGGGGAAGGTGCAGGAGAAATCCCGGAGAACCTCTTCCGGGGAGTCCGGATAACGGTAGGTGAGGCGGGTCACTTTCACCTCGGGAGCGTCGTCGAGACGGATGGCTTCCGTGGCCGGCTCCTCTTCCAGTTCCAGCAGTTCCATCAGCCTTTCCACGGATGTGAGGGCGGTGATGAAGGCCGGAATCTGCCGGCCGAATTCGGCGATGGGCCGCTGTACCTGGGACACCAGTTGCAGAAAGGCCGTCATGGTGCCGTAGGTGACGGTTCCGTGCAGGATGCCGACGATGCCCCAAAGGAAGGCGGCGGCATGGCCGGCCTGGAAGCCGAGGAACATGAGTCCGCGGGCTACGGCGTTGTAGTTGAGGCGTTTGCGAGTGTTGTCTTCGACGTCGGCCTGTAGCCAGCCGAACTTTTCCAATACCCGCTCGACGTTGGTGAGGGTGAGGACCAGCACCCGGTGCTGCAGGCTTTCCTGCATAAGTTGCTGCATCTCGCTTTCCCGGGACCGGATGCGGGCCATGAGTCGGCGGATTTGGCGGAAGAACAATTTGGACCCCAGAACGGCGGCACTCATCAGGATGATGAGCACCCACAGCAGGTTGGGCGCCAGCACCAGCAAGTAGGCCGATGCGGCCAGAAGTTGCACGATGGTGATCACAAGTCCGGGGATGCGCTCGCAGATGAGTTCCGATATCACCCGGATGTCTTCCTCCAGGCGGTTGACGGTGTCTCCGGAAAGAAAACGCTCCCTTCCGTCCCACCGGCTCTTCAGGACATGGCCGAAGATGTCCTTGCGGAGGATGTTCTGGGTTTTCACCTGGTTGTAACTGTCCCACCAGTTCCCGAAGATGATGACGCCGAGTTGGACGGCCATGATGCCCAGAAACAGGCCGATGGCCGGGCCCAGCGAATCATTCCGGACGCCCGTGGCGATATCGACCAGGTATTTGCTGACCCAGACGAAGGACAGCGAGGCGGCGATGCGCACCACCCCCACCCCAATGGTGACGGTCACCCGCCACCGGACGGGGCGGGAGAGGGACCAGACGGTTCCGGCGCAGGCCTTGAAACTCTTCATTACTCCGTTACTACGCCTTCCTGAATCCAGACACTGACGAGTTTTTCCACATCGGCGCAGGCCTGCTCCCGGGAGACTTCGTATTTGTCCAGAAGAAGCCCGACCAGGGTTTCACGGGTGAATTCCCTTCCCTCCACCTCTTTCCAGAGGTAGGCGGCCGACTCGTTCAGGGACAGCATCTTGTTGAAATTCACCTGGGCGAGGCCTTCGCCCACAACGACAAATTCTCCGCAGATGGAGCGCAGGATGAATCCTTCTTTTATCTTCATGGCAATCTTCTGTAAATGGCTAGAATATATCTTCTTATGGGTAGGAGCCGGCGCCAGAGGCGACCGTCTCCGGGATTGATTTCCTTTCCGCTGCGCAGGATGGCGGTCACCGTACCCAGCACGTCGGCGGTGGTACAGGTTTCCGTTCCGGCGATGTTGCCGTCTCCCATGAGGGTGAGCCGGTCTCCGTCCTTGCGGATGAGGCGGTGCAGCACATATCGGCCCGGAAGGCGCACCAGAATGATGTCACCGACGGCTACGGTGGGATTCTTGCGCAGGCGCACGGCGTCTTTCCCGCCGCGGATGAAGGGGAGCATACTGCTTCCCAGGGGCGTGAGCGTGACCTCGCGTCCTTCCAGCATCAGGGCGGCGGCTTCTTCCAGCAGGACTTCGTTGGCGACGGTGCGTTTATCCATGGACGGTTTGATAACAGAGTTCTGCGGCGGCCTGGTCGGGCAGGCAGTCCAACACATAGCAGGGGAGGACGGCCGTGAGACCTTCCAGGGTGCGATGCCAGCCGTCGGCCAGTTCCTTGAACGGGCGGAAACCGGAGGCCGATGCCATCAGGGAGGCATAGGACTGGATGGCGGAAAGCCGCTCAATCTTGTTGAAGGGAGCCTGGCGGATGCGGACGACAGCCCCGGCCGGCACATCCTTGTTTTTGTAGCAAGGGGTTTTCCCGCTCCAGGGAGAGCCGTACACGCGGGCTGTCCCGTCCGGCATCAGGCGCAGGACGGGGTTGTCGTCATTGAGCAGTTCCGTGCCCGGAATATGCTTGAGCCAGAGGCTGCTGTGGGTGCTTTTCCCGGTCCCGCTCCGGCCCAGGAACAAGTATCCTTTTCCGTCGTTCATTACCACGGACGAATGCATTTCCAGAATGCCATGCCGGGCCGATGCAAAGGCAAACTGCAGCATGAGCGCATTGTTCAGGGCAAAGCTGCGGTCTTCCCCTACGAAGAGCAGCCGGCTCCGGGTAAAATCTTCGCTGGTCCGCAGTTCTGCCGCCAGGGGTTTCCCGGGGAGGGGACGCATGCGGAAACGGTATCCTCCTTCTTCCAGGGCGTCGATGGAGATCTCGGGGAAACCGGGACCGTCTTCGGTCTTGAAGACCGGCCGGGAAGGAACTGGGACCATGCTGGAAACCAACTCCATACGGAAAAGTTCCTCTCCGTCCTCCGAAAGGAAGGGGGCCAGATTGGGCATGGAAGGCATGGGGCCTTCAATGACAAAGCGAAATCCGGCGACCTGATATGAATGAATCTCGTGCATGAATTACAAATCTACTGAAAAAACATAAAAAAAGAAAGGTTTAAAGACCTTTCTTTTCGTCGATGGCTTTTTGGAACATCTGCACCAACTGTTCGACAGATTTCCGGATGTCGTATTTCTCCATGTGGGCAGCATAGTTCCATCCCATGTCCCATCGCTCCCGGGGATGGTCCAGCCAATAGTCGATGCGGTGGGCGAGGGCTTCGGGGTTGCCTTCGGGGAAGATGCTGCGGCGGTCCAGGGCAAACTGGGAAGTGCCGCTGTACCGTCCCTGGGCGATGATGGGAACGACAGCCTGCTGCATGGCCTCCATGATGGACAGGCCTTCCACTTCGATGGTGGCGCAGTGGACGCAGAGATCGGCCCCGGCGGCCAGCCTGCGGAGTCCGTCGCGATTCTCGAAAGAAATGGTGGGCTCATAGGCGAGGACACCTTCCTTGTAGAGTTTGTGCGCCTTGCGCCTGGTGGATTTGACCGTGGGACCCAGACCGGCGAAATGAAGTTGGATTCTCTTGGCATACTTGCTGTAGCGCATGGCTTCCAGCAGCGTGGACTGGTCTTTTTCCTTGGAGAGACGGCCGATATAGACCACCCTCAGCGGGCGATCCGGGTTCTCGTAGTCCTTGGGAGGTTCCGCTTCCCGGATGCACTTGTCCGGGACGATGCCGTTGGAGATGAGTTCCAGTTTGGCGTTGATATGATAGCGGCGCAGGCGGTCCAGGACGTTTTCCGTGGGACACTGCACATATTGGCAATGGTCGAAAGTATGGCGTTTCCAGGCACGCAGGATAATACGGTTGAGCCCTCTCCAGTGACGCAGCGGCCCCAGGGAGTTGGTAATGTTCTCCGGATGCAGGTGATAGGTGGCCGTGACGGGCTTTCCCAGTTTCTGGCAGATGTGGAGCATGCGGTCTTCAATTACGAAAGGCTCTTCCAGATGGATGACATCGGCCCATCGGGCGGCCTCTTCCATCAGGGGCAGGTTGCTTTGGGCAAAACGGTATCCCTGGGCTACGACGATGGGATTCACGATGGGGAAAACGTAGTCTTTCAGGAGGTAGTCGGGCTGGATCTGCGGGTTGTCTGCATTGGGACCGGAGAGGATGCGCACTTCATACCCGGCCTTTTTCAGGTATTCCACCGTCCGCCGGGCAGATGCTGACAGGCCGTTCCCCGTAATGTAGAAATTATTGATGACAAACAGGATTTTCATCATTTCATTTTGCTGGTTTAAAGACGCGCTGCAGCATGTCCTGGTATTCTTCGATCCATCCGTTCTTCCAGTCGTGCGACCCCGGATAGCGGAAATACTCATGCGGATAGCCTTTTCGGGTCATATAATAGTGCAACTTGAGGGTGGAGGGACGCATGATGTCCCATTTGCCGGCATACAGGTAATATCCTTCCGGAGGATTGTTCCCGTACTGAAGTTTCATCCTTTTGTGCAGGTTCCCGTAGAACTCCCTGCGGTAGGGAGTGGCCTTGCCGATGCTCCACATGTAGGGGGAGAAGGCTCCGATATAGCCGAACATGTCCGGATAATTGGCGCCGAAGTAGATGCTCTGGTAGCCGCCGATGGAGAGGCCGGCGATGGCCCGGTGCTCCTTGTCAGGAATGGTCCGGTACAGGCTGTCCACCCGTTTCACCACATCCCGGACAAAGGCCGATTCCACCGTTCCGTCCACTTCGAAGATGGATTCGAAGGCGTCCTTGAATCGGCTGTTTTCGAAATCCTCGTCGTCGTTGTACTGGTTCACGTTGGGCATCACCACGATGCAGGGGACCGCCAGGTCGGTAGCGAACAGGCTGTCGGTGGATTCGTACAGGCGTCCCTTCCTGATCCACGACGTCTCATAGCCCCGGGCGCCATGCAAGAGGTAAAAGACGGGATAGCGCCGCGAATTCTGGTAGTAATCATGGGGAAGATAGACAATCATGCGACGCTGCGTGGGGCCGGGTACGCTGCAATCGTAGATAATCTCCTCGACGATGCCCTTCTGCTGGTAGCCCTTTTTGTAAGGGGACCCCGCATAATAAGCGGGAGCATTACGAAATCTCACTATGCCGCAGGACGACATAGTGAGAATGATTGATAATAAGATAATTAACTTTCCTCTATTCTTCATCAGGCTTCGGGAGCCATGGTGGTATAGACATTGGTGACGTCTTCGTCATCCTCCAACAGGCCGATGAGTTTTTCAAGGGTTGCACGCTGTTCGGCGGTCACTTCCTTCAACTCTACGTTGGGAACCTGCTCGAAACCGCCGGAGATGAGTTCGTAGCCCTTCTCTTCGATGTATTTCTGGATTTGGCCGTAGGCGGAGTAGTCTCCGTAAATGGAGATTTCCACCGTCACGTTCTCGTCCTCGTCTTCCACTTCCTGCTTGAAGACCTCTTCGGCGCCGAAGTCGATGAGTTCGAGTTCCAGTTCATCCACGTCGATGGGCTTTGCCGGGTCTTCCTTGATGCGGAACACGCATTTGTGGTCGAACATGAAGGCTACGCTGCCGCTGGTCTGGAGGGAACCGCCGCACTTGGTGAAATAGCTGCGGACGTTGGCCACGGTGCGGGTGTTGTTATCCGTTGCGGCCTCTACCAGGTAAGCGATGCCGAAGGGACCGAATCCTTCATAGACGATTTCCTTGAAATCTCCGGTTTTGGCCTCAGTCGCCTTCTTGATGGCGCGTTCGATGTTCTCTTTGGGCATCTGCTCCGCCTTGGCCTCGGCGATGAGGGCGCGAAGACGGGGGTTGCCGGTGACTTCGGCGCCGCCCTGCTTCACGGCGATGGTGATTTCCTTGCCCAGTTTGGTAAAGGTCTTGGCCATGTGGCCCCAGCGCTTCAACTTGCGCTCCTTGCGGAATTCAAACGCTCTTCCCATAATTATTCGGCAGTATTTTCGATACGTTGGATGTACTTGTCAATTTCCATGGCTTCGGGAGCGGCGCCCCACTTGTCCTTGATTTCCTTGTAGAAGGAAAGGGCCTGGTCCTTGTTGCCGGCGGCCTCGGCAGCGATGCCGGCCTTCAGGAGATAGGCGGCGGCGAAAGCGTTGTCGGTGGTCTTGGCGGCCTTGGTGAAGGCGTCGATGGCGGAGGCGTAGTCCTTGAGTTCTACGTAGCAGTCTCCGATGCAGGCCTGTGCGCGGGCGAGCATGAGGGGATCCTTGCCTTTGTACTTCTTGAGGTAGTTGATGGCTTCCTCATAGGCACCGGTGTGGAGTTTGGCGACGCCGGCATACATGTAAACGGCTTCGGGTGCCTTGGAACCATACTGGGCGATGATGTCTTCGAGGCCCAGGTCGTTGTTGTCACCGTTGAGGGCGAGTTCGTACTCGCCGGCGTCGAACCAACGCTCTGCGCGGACCATCTGGTCCATGGCCTGCTGCTTCTTGGGCTGCAGGATGAACCGGTTGTAGGCCAGGATGGCCAGGGCGATTACCAGGACGGCGATGATGCAGCCGTAGAGGATATTGCCATACTTCTTGAAAAAATCTTCTGTTTTGGAAACGGCCTCAGCCACATTCTGCTGACGTACCTCTTCCTCGGTTTTGGTTACTTTTGCCATAATATCTATTGTTTTTAATTAGCATTTGAGCCCGCAAATTTACAAAAAATATTATATATTTGCAATCTATTACAGCATCTCCCATGCCTACTTTGAAGAAAATAGTAGTACAGGACTTCCGGAACATCTCTTTCCAGGAACTGGCCTTCAGTCCCAACGTCAACTGCATCAGCGGAAATAACGGGGAAGGGAAGACCAACCTGCTGGACGCCATCTACTATCTGTCCATGACCAAAAGTGCCTTTCCGGCTCCGGACGCTTCCAATTTCCGCTATGGTACGGAAGGTTTCACCCTGGGCGGCACTTATTGGATGGAGAATGGACTGGAGTCCCGTTTTGCGCTCAAGGTGGCCCGGGAAGGCAAGAAACTCATCCGGGACGAAAAGCCTTATACCCGTATGGGAGAGCATATCGGCACGCTGCCCGTAGTGATGGTCTCTCCGGGAGACATCGCCCTCGTGAGCGAATCCGGCGAGGAGCGCCGCCGCCTTTCCAATGCGGTCCTGTCGCAGATGGACCGGGAGTATCTGGCCGCCATCCAAGCCTATACGCGGCTTCTGGCTCAGCGCAACAAGATTCTCAAGGATTATGCTCCGGATGCGTCGCTCCTGGCCGTCATCGACGAGCGGATGGCCGCACCGGCCGCCGCCGTCCATGATGCCCGCGCCCGGCTGGCGGAAGCACTGTGCCCGGTGGTGACGGAATACTACCGGCTCATTTCCGGGGGCGGGGAAGAGGTGTCGATAGAGTATAAGTCGGATTTGTCAAACGCTTCGTTGATAGATGTTTTTGCGGCTCACCGGGAGCAGGACTTCAGGTTGCGTTATACTTCCTCCGGCATCCAGCGGGACGATTTCCTCTTCACGATGAACGGCCATCCCATCCGCCGTGCCGGCTCCCAGGGGCAGCAGAAATCTTTCCTGGTGGCCCTCAAGTTCGCCCAGTACGAGATTATGAAGCGCTCCTACGGGTTCGCCCCCATGCTGCTTCTGGACGATGTCTTCGACAAGTTGGACCTGGGCCGCATCTCCAATCTGATCGGCATGGTCGCCGGATCGGAGTTCGGCCAGATTTTCATCACGGATACGGACTCGACCCGCCTTTCGGGAATTGTGGACCGCATGACGGACGACCGGGCCTATTTCAAGGCTTCGGCCGGTGAATTTACGAAGATGTAGGGCATGGCGGTTCAGATTCACAGGAAAGAGGCCATCGGCATGGACAAGGTGGTGGAGGAGTTCATCAAATCCATGAAAATCACCGCCGGACTCAATACCCAGCGCATTTTCGCCGCCTGGGATGCCTGTTCCGGCGCCGGTCCGTTCACCATCAAACGCTTTTTCCGGGGGGGAAAACTGTACATAACCCTCAAGTCCTCGGTCATCCGCAACCAACTCTATTTCCAGCGGGACGCCCTCATCGAAAAAATGAACGCCTTCCTCGCGGAAGACCTGCTTTTCACGGCCGATAACCGCACCGTCTCCTTCATCCGCGAACTGATCCTCAAATAGACAGGTATCGAAACCGTCGCCAAGGTCCAGGTTGTGGACCTTCCGGCAGGGCCTTCCATGGCGGCACTAAAAAATGCCCGGCAGACGTGTAAGGACATCAATAATCTGCTTGACAAAATCCGGTTGCATTTTTCCGAGTGGGAGCTCACCCTGGAGAATAAGCCTACCACGGAGGATATCAAGAAGGAATTAAAGAAGGCATTGTCCAAAAAATTACCTACGAAAGTAATTCCAGCGAAAGTGGCGCGTGTCGGTTTCTTCGACCGCCTGGACATAAAGGGAGGAGAACGCGTAGAGCATACGGCACCCAAGTATAAATTCATTGGTACCCACGCAGGTGGTGATGAAATGGACCGGTCACTCCGATTACAAAGCCATGAAGCCCTATATAGATATTGCCGAGAAGACCAAGGCCGATGCCATGAGGACATTTGAGGAAGCGATGAGTAAGTAAGATTTCTCCCCAAAAGGTATTTTGAATCGGAATTTATTGTAAATTTGCAGTAAATTCCGATTGAGAAAAACTCAACGGGTTAATTTTGAACGAATTAACGATTTTAGAAAATGGCAGGATATATTCCCAGAGACGTTTATCTGCAGAAGCTGATTGACAGCCGACTGAGCGGAGACGTGAAAGTAGTGACCGGTCCCAGGCGATGCGGTAAGTCTTGGCTTCTGACCCGGCTGTACAAGGATTATCTGATTGCAGACGGTGTTCCGGAAGAGGATATCATCATCGTTTCGCTCGATATGGACGATGAGAATAACCAGAGCGAGCTGGCCGACAAGGAGAAGCTGAAGGCCTACCTCTATGGGAAGATAACTGACCCCAAGCGCACCTACTACGTGATGCTGGACGAGATCCAGGAAGTGGATGGATTTGAGAAGTTGGTCAACGGGCTGCGGAACAAAGAGAACGTGGACGTTTATGTGACCGGCAGCAACGCAAAGTTTCTGTCAAAGGAAATCAGCACTATCTTCCGCGACCGCGGTCAGGAGATTCGCTGCAATCCTTTTTCCTTCAAAGAGTTCTGCACCGGAAGGACTGAGTCGTTCAATGAGCTCTGGAAAGAGTACTACACCTATGGTGGCATGCCCGGTCTCCTCCGCCGCAAAACCCAGCTGCAGAAAGCCAATTACCTGCAGGACTTGTGGAGAAAGACCTACATTTCCGACATCCTTGACCGATATGACATCGAGAACGAGGTGGCCCTGGAGGCCATTGCAGACGGACTGTGCTCCTCTATTGGCTCCCTGACCAATCCCACAAAGATGGCCAATTCGCTCCAGAGCATCCAGAACATTAAAATTGGTGAAGAGACCGTCAAGAAGTACCTGGGATACATCTGTGACTCCTTCCTGTTTGAGGGAGCTCGCAGATATGATATCAAGGGAAAGGATTACTATAAGTCTTTCAAGAAGTACTACTGCGTGGATGTTGGCCTGCGTAACGCCCGGCTGAACTTCCGGCAGCAAGAGATTACCCACATTATGGAGAATGTGATTTACAATGAACTCCGCTCCAGGGACTACCTGGTAGACGTGGGACTCATTGAGTCACGGGAAATGCGGGATGGGAAGTCCGAGTACATCCAGTATGAGGTAGATTTCATTGCTACCAACGGCATTGACAAATACTACATCCAGTCTGCCTATGCAATGCCCACCGAGGAGAAACAACAGCAGGAACTGAAGTCCCTGAAGAAGATTGGCGACTCATTCCAGAAGATTGTCATCCAGGGGGACGATATTGCCACCTACACCAACGAGGACGGCATCATATTCATGGGATTGCACCAATTCTTGATGAATAGCGACATTCTGAAGTAGGTCAGCCGAAATTTATTGCAAATTTGCAGTAAATTCCGAATCCGCAGCGCTCCACGTATCTGGGGATGACGATTGATACCATGTGCCTCCTTGTGTTGATATAGTTTTGACGTGCAATATCGAATTGATGGAGATATCAGCATAAATGCGTATATTTTCCCAACCTTTCGGGCGGGTTTTGCGTTATAGCTATGTAACCGCCCCGGAAACGGGCTTAGTTGAACAGTAAAAATATTGATACAATGACTTACTTCTGGAATCATTTCTTTGATGTGATAGTCCCCATCTGCATCTGTGTGGTACTTCCGTCGATAATTATCTGGCTGATTGGCCGGGTGAAGCAGAATGAGACCAACCGCAAGGCCGAGATTATGCTGAAGGCCCTTGACAATGGGGCAAAAATTGACACCGACTTTTTCAAGAGCTCAAGTGGGAGCAGAACCATCAAGGAGCAGCTCTTGAAACGTCTGACCGGGGCATGCGTGACAAGTTTGCTGGGTGTCGCATTCCTTATAGGAGGAATACTGATCTGCAACGCCACCAGTTGGAGCTTTGATGATGGACCGATGTGTCTGCTTGCTCCTATTGGCGGAATCCTCCTTGCCATCGGCATCGCATTGTTCATCGTCTACTTCGTGGGTAAAAGAATGCTTGCAAAGGAGATGGAGGCCGAAGAAAAACAGATTGTCGAAGGGATATAAAGTAACGAATGACCCGGGAGCGGTTCATCTCCGAGGCGAGGGCGTGTCAGGGGCAGCTGCGGCGGTTCCTGGCATCGCTGTGCGGGGATGCCGCCCTGGCCGATGATATTGCGCAGGAGGCGCTGGTGCGGGCCTATGTAATGAGTGACCGCTTCGTCGGGAGTTTCAAGGCCTGGCTGTTCCGGATCGCCTACAACTGCTTTATTGACAATCTCCGTCGGGTTCCTCCGCCGTCGGTAGATCTGAATGCTCCGGAGGCCCTGCACGTTGCCGGTAAGGAAGAATCGGACGCAGCGTTCAAGCATGAAGACCTGAAACGGGCACTCTCTAGGATACCGGAAAAGGAGCGGACGGCCATCATCCTGCATTATTTCGAGGATCTGCCGGTCAAGGAGATTGCCGCCATTATGGATATTCCTGTCGGAACCGTTAAGTATTATCTCTCCGTGGGACGTAACCACCTTAAAGAACACATTCGCTTATGATGGACATCGAACAATATCTTAGGGACAACAAGCCGGAATTGCCGGAAGAAGGCCAGTTTCTGGTTGAGACCAACGCCCGCCTCAGCAATGTGGAAGGGGTGAAGAAGTGTGTCGATGAAGACCGTCACCGTGGACGGATGGCGCTGATTCTTGCACTGGGCGCCGGGCTTGTGCTGGGATGCCTGGCCACGCTGTTGGTGGTGTTCTATCCGATGCCGTCCATCGAAGTGAACTCATCGGCCCTTGCCAAGGCTGTGGCTGGGCTAAAGGAATGGAAGGAGTTTCTGATTGCCCTCATTGCCGGATGCGCCATTGCCCTGGGCGTGGTGTTTATGAGCAGAAAGAAGGAGGCGTTGTAATTCATACCTATATTTAATAGAGATAATCAAGGATTTATAAAAAACAATTGTGTAGTTAATTTTTTTAGCTATATTTGCGGAAAAATGCTACGCTTATGAAACGCCTGACCAAGAAAGAAGAAATCATTATGAACCACTTCTGGGAGAAGGGGCCGCTGTTTGTGAGGGAGTTACGGGAATTGTATCCAGAGCCCAAGCCGCATTTCAGCACCCTTAGCACGCAGGTGCGCACGCTTCAGGATGAGGGTTTCATTGACCATAAGTCCTATGGGCCCACCTATCAGTACTTCGCCAAGGTGTCGCGGGAGGAGTATAAGCAACGCTCGCTTATCGGCCTTATTGACAAGTACTTCGACAATTCTTACATCAATGCTGTTTCCGCACTGGTGAAGGAAGAGAAGATTACCGTAGAAGATCTCAAGGAGCTGATAGACATGGTTGAAAAAGGGCAGGAAAAATGATGGACTTCCTTTTCTATGATGGCAAAGTGGCTGTGGCGCTGCTTGTCTTCTACCTGTTCTACCGTTTCCTTCTGAAGAAAGAGACGTTCCACAGGTTCAACCGGATTATCCTGGTGGGAACTGCTGTACTCAGTTTCCTGCTGCCGCTCTGTGTTATCACTATTCATAAGCCGATGGAAATGACGCCTGACGGGAATGATATGCCAATGGTAATGGGTGAAGAGGCATTTCCGGCAACCATGCCGATGGAAGCAGCAACAGTTGGCGCAGGTACACCTTGGTGGCATATAGCGCTCATTGCTCTTTTCTGGGCCGGTGTGGCTTTCGTGCTTGTGCGCGTACTTGTGTCTATTCTGTCTATTGTAAAAATCATCCGCCAGGGGGAACAGGTGCTGGAGGAAGACGGCTGCAAAATTATCGTCACCGACCGCGATATTGACCCGTTCAGTTGGATGCGGTACATTGTCCTTTCCAGGAAAGACTGGGAAGGCAACCATACTCCCATCCTCGCCCACGAGAAAGCACACATCGGCTATAGGCATTCCGTGGATCTTTTGCTTGTAGACATTATGTCTGCCTTCCAGTGGTTCAATCCTGCCATCTGGATGCTCCGGGCCGATCTTCAGGAATTGCACGAATTTGAGGCCGATGATGCCGTACTCCGGGGCGGCGCAAACCTCAAAGATTATCAGTATCTATTAATAAGAAAAGCTGTCAGCAAGAGCGGCTACTCAGTTGCCAACAGCTTTAATCACAGTATCCTTAAAAGCCGTATCTCCATGATGTCAAAGGCTAAATCGCCGCTCTCCAGAGGATGGAAGGTGCTCTGGCTACTTCCGCTCGTGTGCCTGGGCATCGGCCTACAGGCAAGGACCGTCTATGTCCCTACAGGGGAGGAGAATCACCGAAAAGGATTGGTTGTGTTAAAAATTGATGAAAGTGGAACCGTCACGCTTGATGGTCGTGAGATTTCGCGCGAAGAGATTGCGAACGAGCTGACGGAACATATACGTTCCTTGAATGTCCCAAAATGGCTCATTTCAGTTCATGTTGAAGCCGATGAAAATGCTCCGGAAGATGCCTGGAAGTATGTAAAAGATGGATTTCTTGCTGCTGGTGTGGCAGAATTCAAACACAACTCGGTCAAGGTTCCACAAACGCCTTTGTACATCCTGCGGGAAGCTTGGGGAGAGGAAAAAGAAATATCGGCCGAAGAGGCTCAGGGCATTGACAAAAACCGTATTAAGTCAATAGAAATGCTGGATTACGCCCAGGCCCGGAAAGAGTTTGGAGAGAAGTATGGCCACAAGGTGAGCGATGGGGTTTGCATCATCAATTTGAAACTTAAACAGGAACTGGAGGAAATAGTTGTTGTCCGATACGGAGAAAAAAGCGATGAGCCCGTCCCGTTCTATCTGCTGGAACCAGACACCATGCCCACTTTCCAGGGCGGAGACATGAATGAATTCTCCCGCTGGCTCAATAAACGGATTTCCGTACCCGAAGGATGCAATCATGCCGGGAAGATGAAAGTAGGTTTCGTTGTTGATGAGAACGGTGAGGTAAAAGATGTAAAGATTTTGGAAAGCGTCTGTCCAGAACTGGATGCTAGCATGCTGTTTCTCGTTTCCCTATCACCCAAGTGGGAGCCGGCCACGGCAAGTGGTCATGCTGTGGCCCAGTTCCTTACCATTCCTATTGAATTCCAACTGAGATAACCCTGACCATGAGAACGTTTTTTGTTACAATATCCCTCTTCCTGTGCCTTGGCATCACCTCCAAGGCCCAGGTTGTCATTCTCAACGACAACGTGACGACCGGCCGGATGAGCGAGATCAAGACCACGGTGCTGGATTCGCTCACAAATGAACCCATAGGCTTCGCCTCCGTATATGTAGTGCCGTCCAAGGATACCACCATCACCAATTTCACCCTCACAGATGCCAAGGGAGAGGCCAAGTTGGACGAAGTCCCCTATGGCCGTTATGTCTTCCACGTGGAGATGATGGGCTACAAGCCGTTCATTAAGGATCGTTATTTCCGGGAACGCCAAGTGGATATGGGCACCATACGCCTCCAGGTGGACGAACAGTTCCTCCAGGCGGCCACCGTTACCGATGTGGGCAACCCCATCGTCGTTAAAAAAGATACGGTGGAATTCAACGCATCGTCGTTCCGGGTGGGGGCTAACGCCATGCTGAAGGATCTGCTACAACGCATGCCGGGCATGGAAATCACGGATGACGGAAAGGTAAAGTTTAATGGCCAGGAGATTGACAAACTCACGGTGGGAGGCCGAACCTTCTTCTTCAACGACCAGAGCACGGCACTGAACAACCTGCCGGCGGCCGTTGTGGACAAGATCCGCGTTATAGACCGGGAATCCGAAGAAACCCGCGCTTCCGGCATTCAGGACGGCAACAGGGAAAAAGTGCTGGACGTGGCCCTCAAGAAGGAATATGAAAAGGGTTGATTCGGCAATGTGGGACTGAAAGGCGGCACCACGCTGGGGAAAAAGAACGACGACAATCCGCTCCGGGACAGCCGCGGGCTGCTGTGGAGCGGCAATGCGCTGGTATCGGCCTACAACGAGAAGGACCAGCTAACGGTGATTGCCAACGGGCAGAACATTGACGAATCCGGGGTGATTATTGCCATCTCGGACGATGAAGGAAACATCTCACGAATGAATCAGGGGCTTTCCTCTGCCGCCCAGCTGGGCGTAAATGCCAACACCTCCCGCATAAAAGACGTGGAGACAACGGTGAGCGCCAACTACAAATATTCAGACACGGATTCCGGGAGAAAGGCCGATAGGACCACCTTCCAGGACGACGGAGACATGTCCTCATCCACGCAAGACAGCGGCAAGCAATATGCTCATTCGGCCAATGCCAACCTGGAATTCCAGAAGGAAAAAGGCAAAGTGTGGTTCCACGTTCGCCCTGCCTTCAGTTACAACAAATCCGATTCAAGAAGTAACGGGCAGTCGGAAACAGCAAGGGACGGCACTTTTATAAATAAGTCGGAAAATACGTCACATGGTATCAGCTCCAGTAAACGGGTGGATTTGGACACCGATGTTACCTTCCGCGAGCTATGGGGTAAGGAAAATCGCACGATTCGTATAAGCAGCGATATGGGATTTGGCGCAAACGACGGAACGAGCGAAGAAACGTCTGTGCTCACAACCGCGGCCGGGTCAGACACCCGCAGTATGCGCTACGACTCGGATGGTAACTCCAGATACATAAGCGGCTCCTTGCGCTATACGGAGCCCTTCGGAGAAAAATGGACGCTGTCGGCATCGGCCTATTGTGTTACGGGCAGTCAGGGCAATGTGCGCGATGCCTTTGACGCCGTCGGGAGAAACGATTACTACTCTTCCGAAAGCCGCACAAACTATATTGAGCAGCGCTACGAATTTACAACACAATACAAGTTTGGGCAGCGGAACTATATTACCCTGGGTGGCCGCTTGACCGGCTCTTTGAACGAGACTTACTCGAAGAGTTACGGAATAGAAGCCATCAGCGGAAAGGGCGAATGGAACTGGTATGTGGTACCAACCCTGCGTTTTATTTATAGCAAGGATATGGACTGGTTATCCGTATCGGCCTCCGGACGAAGCAATCGTCCGTCCCAGTCCAGGATGCAGCCGGTCCTTAACATTACCAATCCGTCCCGTCTGAGCGTTGGTAATGTCTATTTGAAACCCTCGTCGCAGATGTATTTCAGTGCCGACTGGTCGCACAACAACAGGGAGCGTTTCTCTAATTTGATGGTGTATTTCTATGGCACCATGAATACGAATCCCCTGGTAAATGCGACCTGGTACGATAAGGACGGCATCCTGTATTCCATCCCGGTCAATTCCCGGAAGCCCAGTTTAACGGGTTCTCTTGTCGCGAATTACACCACTCCGCTTGACAGCAAGAAGCTATGGTCGCTTACCCTCAGCGGTTCCGCCACATTCAACTCGTCCGTGAGCTATCAGGCAAGGGCGACGCTCCCCGGACTGGACAAAGACACATTTGATTACGCAAGCTTTATGGCCGATTTCTGGGGCAGTTCGGACGGAGACCGCTTCTACGGCGGGCAGAGTGGTTTTGCCGAAAGCAACACACGGATGTTCTCTCCCTCGGCCAGTTTGAGCGTAAAATTCAATCCGGACCACTATTCGTTCATCCTGGGAGCCAGTACCACCGGTCGCCTCTCACGCTACTCGCTTGACCCCAGCGCCAATATGAACACGCTGGATACGAGACTCGGCGCAAGGGGCTCCTACACCACCAAACATGAATTCGAGTTCAATACAGACCTTTCCTATGTCTTTTACAAGGGCTACGCCGAAGGTTATGGCCAGCCCGAATGGCAGTGGAATGCAGAAATCTCCAAGAATATCGGCGCTTTCAACCTGAGTGTAAAAGTTCATGACATCCTGAACCAGACGCGCAATCTCACGCACACGGTCACAGACAACTACGTGGAAGACAGTTACCGCCTTATCATGGGCCGATACGTGCTCTTTGGCGTAAAGTGGAACTTCGGCAAGATGAATGCTGCCCATAGCCGACGTGCCCAGCAGGCAGCGTGGAATATGGTATTCTGAGAAGGAGTATTTGAGAATCCTATAGTCACGGGAATGAGTCGAAGTAGAGCCAGTATTTGTTTGTTATTGTTCTTTATCCTGGGCGCCTGCAAAAATGGGAGCGATTCGTCCGTAGCGTTTACGTCCACGGAAGATGAGTATCAGGCCGTCAGTGATCTGCTGATTGACAAGGAACTGAGAATCTACGGCCCCGGAGTCTCCCCGCAAGAGCGAAATAGGTTTCTGCTGGAGTTAACACAAGAAAGAATCCGGCTGGTGTGCCAACATGCCCCTACATCGCCCAGTGCTTTGGATGGCATGGTAAGAAGTTCCTCCATCATACCCCGCCAAAAGATACTTGAAGTGTACAAATCACTGACGCCCGGCATGCAGAAAACCTATCTGGGAAAAGCCATCAAAAAGCATGTAAAGAAGAAGAAGGTGCTGGTCGGCGATGTATTGCCTCATTTCGAGGGCGTAGGACTGAATGGCGAGCCCTTCGATTGGTCCGTGACTGACGGAAAACGCGTACTACTCATTTATGAGGGTTGGGGATGGATTAAACGCAGTACCCATTTCTGGTTCAAGGACCTGCTCGCAGCAACCGACCGGGATTCATTGGTTATCGTTTCGTATGTTTATGCCAATTCCTTGGCCCATTTGCATAAACGCGTCAAGGCGTTCCAGTTGGAACCGTATTATGTGATATCGGATCTGAAAGGTACGGAAGGGCCTTTGGACAGAAAGCTGGGCATCCATGGTATCCCCACCTACTATTACACCGACCGTGAAGGCCATGTCCGCAGAATCCTCGGCGGCTTTGACGAACAATTATTTACATCCTCTACCGGCTTGTCTCCTAAATGGGGAGAGAACTGGACGGAAGAGATCGGGATACAATGAAGGTTGTAAGAATATAATTGGAATTGGAATTAAAGGGATAAATCAATGATCATAATGAAAAGAGAGTCGTTTAAACAACCAGGCCTGGTGATAATAATCTTTGCCGCTATCTTGTCCAGTGCTTGTTCCGAAGAGCTTCCCGAAGTTGTCGAGTTGCCCAGATATGACTACAGGAACGCGACCTATCTCGAAATTGAGAAGATTGAGAAGACAGATACCGCTACCATTTTCTGTTTCAAGGCTTTCGAGTTGACGTCCAATATTAGGATTTCTCCAAAGAGCTATCTATTTGCGAAGAGGAAAAAATATGACCTCATCTCCGCTGAAGGGATTACTCTTGGCGAATGGTTTAGTGGTGACAAGAATGGAGAAGCCGCGTTCAAGCTGCTATTCAAGCCGCTCCCATCCAAGTTGAAGGCAGTCAGTTTCTTGGAAGGAGAGGCCTTAGGAGACTTCAAGTTCTATAATATAGATTTGACAGGGGAAAGGCCTGCGAAGAAGAAGGTCTCCGGGAAGATGCCGGCCCATATTCCGGACCTTTCCACGGATTCTGGGCTGACAACGGTAGAGGTCGATCTTGGCTGCTCTCTCGAAAGATTGCCCAAGATTAGTTTCAGGCTCCTGAACTCACCTCTGATTCCGCCTCGGAAGAAAGGTAATTTTACCATAGAGGCGACATTTGATGATTCCGGGAAAGCCGTCCTGCAATTTTACCAGAATGGTGTTTACCCTTCCTTCTTCTTATTCGACAACTCCAATGCTGTAATTAACTATGTGGTAGGCGATGATTTCTACACTTCTCCCGGCGAAACTGTGAGAATGACGGTTGACGCGAGTTACAGGTATTTGACGGAGAAACGCTTCGGCCTTCGATCTGAAAAGGAGGCGCTTCCTTTCTATCCAAGGTACGAAGGAACCTATGCGGCCCTGCTTGATTGCGGGGATTATCTTTCCGGTCCGGAGGAATACAATCTGATATTGGATCCAAGGTTTGCCAGTAACTTTCCGGACGGGGCAAGCTATGTCAATCTCCTGAGTACCATTTATAAAGAGTATTCTGATTCTATTTCCGGCGACCGGACGCTTCCTGATTATGTGAAGGAATACCTGCTAGCCAAGCTTAAGGGGCAGGCGGCATTGGCCCTGATGGATAACGAGATGGTTCGAGGTTCGGCATATTATTATGCGGGGAAAGATTTCCCTGATAACTTCTCTCCTCTCGAACTCCGTGACGAGGACTACGCCTGGTTGGGAACGATTGGCTTGAACGATCCGAAGATCGTTATCAACCCCTATTTGTCTTTTATCCTCAAGCCGGTTTTGTTCAAGACGGTCGCCCCGGAAGGAGAGGGGTTCGTTGGCGCTCTTTCAACGCTTGGGCCCCTTACTGCCCGGGCGCAAGCCGGAGAGACCCTCAGCTCCGAGGAGTTGGCTCTTTTCGACAAGTGTGAATATCCCATGTTCAGGAAATGCCTTGAAAGGATATCCTTTGAAGCCGCCGAGACCAAAGCGAAAGAAGATAAGCTCTTGGATCCTGCCGACAAGACCGCTGACAATGAGGCGGTCGGGAAAGTGAGATCAGTTCCCGACACCACTCCCGAAAAGCTGCTGGATGCCATCTTGGAGCGATATAAAGGCAAAGCGGTGCTTGTGGACTTCTGGGCTACCTGGTGTGAGCCATGCAAAGCGGCCATTAAAGAGATGGATCCCCTGAAAGAGAATCGCTTCAAAGACGTGACATTTGTTTACATAACCAGCGCGATATCGCCTAAAGAGGAATGGGTGAATATGATCCCGTCAATCGCGGGAGACCATTATTACCTCACCGATAATCAGTTGAGCGTTATTTATAAACAGCTTGGTACCGAAGCCTTTCCTTCTTATATTGTGGTCGGGAAAGACGGTTCAAGGTCCGATACGTTTATCGGCTATCAAGGAGAATCCATTCTCAAACTGCTGGAAGATGCTTTATAGTCCTCATCATGCTTTCGACCGAATTGAAAAAAGAACTGCCGTCAAATTCAAGTGGCGGCAGTTTACTATTGGGTTGAAGCGTTTATTTCTTAATAAGGACTTTCCAGCGACCAGCCTTACGTCCTTCGATACGGAGAAGGTACCCATTTTTCTGTGTAATTTTTTTGCCTTCCTCTGGGTGAATTCTCTGGGTGATTTTTTCATCGGCAGATTGCCGCTGTTCCACCCGTTACAGGGCCGGAACGCGCGGAACACGTGTAACAGCAGCAGTCCTATTCGAACGACTTCAGGTAGTTGCGGATTCCGTTGACGTGCAGGTCAATGATGGCCTTCTTGCCGGCGGCGGACATCAGGAAGCGGTAGTCTTTTAGGTTGTCCTTATCGAAAGCTTTTGATAAGGACAACGTCGATGCGGACAGGTTCGCTGTTCCGTTTCTGTTCCAGCCAGGCGGGGGGCTGCCTCCAGTCCTGGGGCTTCGCTTCCGGATGCTGCTGGAAGTACTGCGAGGGAGTGAGGTGGTAGCCACAGCTGGACTCGTGGTCGCATCGGCCTACGGTCTTGTCAATGAGGCGGTTGGCATCGTCGCTTGCGGCGGCCAGCCTGAGGTGACCCCTCCCACGCTCCTGGGTGTGGAGAATCCGTCCAGCGCCACCATCGTGTGCGAGGGTGAGACCTTCACCTTCAAGCTGGACCAGGCCCTGGCCGACAACGGCGGCATCTACCTAGTGATTGAGGCCACCGAAGGTCAGTCCAATGGTGTAAGCCGCGCCCACAGCAAGGCTGTTGCCATCAAGATGGTCGAGGAGCCCACCGCCGCTGCCGTGGACATCCGTGCCGACTACGTGGCCAAGAACGGCAACCCCAACGCAGCAGCGCCGAAGATTTTCTTCCTGCCTTCCTTTCGGGGGGCAGGATTTTTTTGTGTATTTCCAGACGTATGGCGTGGATAGTTTCCGGTTCGACCCTCCAAGGGGCCAAGGTACAGGGTAGGGGAAACGCTTAGAGTATAAATACAAAAAATACGCAGAAACTTATGTAATTTTCTGCGTAAGTTTCTGCGTAAGTGTGTTAACTTGCTGATTATCAGCAATGATTGTGGAGGTGAGCGGACTCGAACCGCTGTCCAAACGTCGCACCAGGCGGCTTTCTACATGCTTATCCTTCCTTTGGTTTTCGAGGAGGCCCTGCCGGAAGGCGGGCGAAGCATCCCTTAGCCTTTAGGGCTTAGCCGGCTTTAAAGGCGTGGGCCGGAGCAGCCTCAAATGGATGATACCCCTTGATCGGCCCTTAAGAGGCGGAAGGTCCGAGGGATACTCGTCGGCGGCGCAGCCTTGGCGTCGCGGATTAAGTTAATTTGCTTGGCAAATTAAGCAGCGAGTGCGTAGTTGTTGTTGGCAACTGATTTTTTGGAATCTGCGTTTTACGGGACAGGTTCCTCAGGCCCGACATGCTTACCGTCCAGCATCAGCGCTGTCAAAACCAAAACACCCCCAATGGCTGAACGAGTGTGCAAAGATACGAAAAAAATCAGTCTTTTCTATCTTCGTCCGGTAAAATGCGCCGCGCGCCGATATAGCGCATCATGTAGTAGGCCTGCGTGGACTCGCTCTCCACTACACCGCCGGAGGTGGAGGCGTGGATGAAGCGGAAGGACCCCCTTTCCTCGTTGACGGATACCACGATGCCTACATGGCCGATGTTGCGGACGCTTCCGCGTTTGCCGAAGAATACCAGGTCTCCCTTCTGGAGGTCGGCATAGCCGGCCACTTCACGCCCTTCTTTGAACTGGGCCCCGGAATATTGGGTGAGGTTGTAGCCGAAGTGCTTGAAAACATAACGGGTGAACCCGGAGCAGTCGAAGAGTTTGGGACCGGAAGCCCCCAGTTTATAGGGCGTTCCGAGAAAGGTCCGGGCGTAGGCGATGACCTGGTCGCTCAAGGTACCTTCCCCTTCCGGGGCATTTCCCCGGGCCGATGGGTCTGTGGAAGGCTTTTGGGAAGCGGCTTCTTCGGACGGGGCGTCCTTCGGCTTATCCGGCTTGCTTTGGGGCGTATCCACGATGCCCACCTCGCGGGTGAGGAGGGACTCCGAAGAAGGGGAGGGCGCAGTTCTGCCTCCCTGGCGGAGCGTACCGCAGGAAACCAGGGCCAGGACGGTCAGAAGATAGGTGAGCGATTTTTTCACGCTGCAAAGATATGCAAAAATCGTGACAAAGTGAGGGCGCCCCTTTCCGAGCGCCCCCACACAACCAAATTATTAATGAATCCAACCCTTGTTTCCGTTGATCAGATTCTGGGTCTGGACGTCTTCCAACAGATGCAGGACATAGTGCGAATCGATCCGGAGAACCTTTCCTTCCGTCACCACCCGCCCGGGCGAGATGATGACGCCCCATTTGAGGTCGGACTCCGTCGTCTGCTTGAACGACAGGATGTCGCTTTCGACCAGGACGCTGGACGACGGCCTGTATGTTCCGCCGTTGAGTTCGGCCGGATAGACCTCGAGGACATAGCCGTCGTTGTCGTATTCCGCGACTTGCATTTCGGCCGTATTGGTGACGATATAGGGATGGGAACCCAGGCTATGGGCAAAAGCGGTGTTCCGCTCGATGGTACTGCCGATCTTGAAGAGCCCTTCGGCGAAAGGCGTTCCGTCCGTATTGCCGATGAGCCTGGCCTGTACTTGCATGTACCGGTATCGGCCCTCCGTCGTCTTGCCCATCAGGCGTGCTTCGGCCCCGACAGCCCCGTGAACGGTGAGGCGGAAGGCCGCGAAAGGACGGAAAAGCCGCTCGCCGCTGTGCCGGTTGGTGACGGTGGCCTGGAGGCTCACCTCGCCGGCCGGATGCTTGGAAAGGCTTCCCATATTGTCCTGGCCGATGTTCCAGTGGATGCTGTCCTCGAAGACAGAACCGTGGAACAGAGCCTTGAAATCGCTGTCGGCCTCGGTGTCGCCGATGAAAACAGCCAGTCCGCACAGGGCCTTGGTGGCATGGATGGTGTGCGTGGTGACAGCTCCGTTCGCATAATCGGAGGGGATGGCACAGTATCCGTCCAGAAGCGACCAGTCTTCCAGATCCGTTTCGCTTGAGACGGGGGCCGTCCATTTGCTGAACGGGTCCACACTCAGGATCCGGACCTGTTTTTCCGCGACGCCGGAAGAACTGTCCCGGGGCTTCAGGGTGAGGACGCCCAGTTCGGTGCTGCCGGCCGAAGGATATCCTTCGAGGCTGGTTACATAGAGTTCGGAGACATCGCTTCCGAGGTGGAGCCTGTCGGAAGAGACGCTGAATGCGGGAGAGAGCAGTTCGTCGTACAGGGGTGCGTAGAGTTGGGTGCCGGTGGCGGTTTCGGCCGTTGTCACAGACAGGGCCGTACCGCCTCCCTGGTAACGCCAGGTGAGCGGATTGCCGCTGAGCCCGTCCTGTCCGTCGCGCGCGGGGGAGCCGTCCGGATTGGCGTAGAGAGCGGTCGTGCCGGACTGGAGCGTCGGTGCGGATGCCGTGCCGGAAAGGGAGGCAGTCCGGCCCGCGGATGTGGTGACGGTGACGGTAAAGGCGCCGGCTTTCAGGAGGCCGGCATAGCAGGTGGCTCCGGCGGGTTCAAGACGCAGTTTGTCAGCCCCGGATGTTGCCTGGAATGAACGGACGGTTTCTCCTTCCGACAGCCCGCTGACGGTGATAAGGCCGCGCTGGGCCACGTAGGCGGGTTCCTGTGCCCAGGCGATGACAAGCGGATCGGCCACAGGAGGAGGCACGACTACGGCGTTCACCTTGATTTTGGCGCGGCCGGAGACATAAGTCTTTCCCCCCGTGGTGTAGGTGGCCCCAATCCAGCATTCTCCTTCGGAAAGGCCCGTGATGACCGCCCCGGAGACGCTTACGATGTCCGTTCCGGCGTTCCCGCTTTCCTCGGCATAGGCCTTGATGGCGGCCGAACCGGTCACAGTGCTGCTTCCATTGAAAAGGACGGTCGCTGTGGCGGTCTCGCCCACCGTAATGGTTGCCGGACTGACCGAGAGGGTGATGTAGTTGGGATCACCCGTAAAACTGACGTTGACGGAGGCGCTGAGCCTTTCTCCGTCCGGAGCATCATACTCTGCATGGACGCTGAAGGTCCCTTCCCTGGTGGACGAGACTTGCCCGCCGTCGGCATTCACTTCCGCATCCGGACAGTTCCACATGACGGAACCGGTGATGTCTTCGTGCCCGGTCTGCAACCCGTCGACAAAGGTATTGAGCCAGGCTTGCAGGCCGACCGTTTCGCCGACCATCTTCGGCTCCGGGTTGCTGGGTTCGATGGTGAGGGTATAGGTGGTTGAGGGAACGTCCGCTTCGGTCACGGTAAAGGAAACCGTGTTGGAACGGATGTTTTTGGGTAACCAAGGGCCGTTGAAGCTTGCATACATTTCATAGGTTCCCGTCTCCGTGGGCGTCCATTTCCCGTCTTGGCCGATGATGTGGTAGTAGTGGTCTGAAATGAGATCATGTCCGTCGGAGGTACTTATTCCAAACCGGCCTTTCAGAAGGAGGAAACTCGTGAAATCATCCCCCATGATATCCTTGCCGTCGAGGGTCAGGGAAAGTTGGACGGTCTCTCCCAGTTGGATGGAGGCGGGCTGGACGGCGAGGGCCAGGATGGGTTCGGGGCCCAGGCAGGAAAGCCAGACCCTGTCGGTGAAGGTCCCTTCGTCGGCTTCGATGCTCGCCTTGACATAGCCGTCGCCTTCCCGCATGGCGACATAGCGCCGGAAGGAAAAGCCCGGATGGTCGCCTACCTCTTTGAAAACGAGGAAGTTGGCGGGCGTCCAGGCTTCGTTTGTCCACTCGGCCAGCCGGGTGTCCGTATGCTGGAAACTGCCCCGGCGTTTCAGTTTTCCGTTCTCATACTTGTCCTCGGCTTTTTGCAGGTAAACCAGAAGGTCGTCCCCGATGTACGCGGAGTTCTCGGGCGTGTAAACCTGATATCTGAAATCCGACCAGGAAAGGCCGTTTTCGTGTTTCCAGTCGTCGAGGAATGTCCCGTCCCGGAAGTAATCCACCTTCCAGGTGTAGCGCTTGTTCCGGGTGATGGAAAAATCCGAAGTGGCGTTTTTCCCCAGGTAACTGCGGTAGGTGATTTCTCCGTTGTACTTTTCTTCCCCCGCCACCTTCACTTCCAGAAAGGTGAGCCGCTCCTTGAGGGCCGACAAGGCGGCGTTGTCCCCGCTTTTGCCGGAAGAGGCGGTGATCTCGGGCACCGTTCCTTGTTCGTTCTCCGGGACATAGAATACAAAAGACCCCTGGCGGACTCCTCCGCCGGCTTCCACCTCCTCATCGAACGTATCGGCCGATGACCGGGCCCGGCTTTCCCCGAAGGGCGAGAGGTGCCTGTTCATGTTGCGGATCCGGACCGACGAGACGGCGCCCTCCCAGTGGACGTTCAGGTCCACGGCGATTTTGGCCACGAGCCGCCGGACGGGGATGTCCGTTCCGGCCGGCCGTTCGGCGTCGTAGTCCAGGCTGCCGGCCATGGGAAGGCCGGCTTCGTTGATGCTGTCCGGGCTGCCCGTATAGGCGGGGATGTCATAAGTCAGGCCGGAAAGGCCGGAGACGTTTTCCGGAAGGGATGTCCGCAGGTCTCCCATATTTACAAGGGCGTAGATGTGGGCCTGCGTCTGTCCGCTAAGTTCCAGGCGCATCCCGGAGCCGCCGGAAAAGTAGGCCGACTCAATCAGCGAGCCGTCGGAGAGGGAATAGGCTGCCAGCGTGACGTTTGTCACTTTGGTTTCGATATCCGGGTCGGTGAGTACCGATTTGGTCCCGCCGGTTTTGATGTCCTCGATCCGCAGGGAAACCGGGACTCCCCCCAGGGGGCTGTCGTTGAATTCCTCCCGGGTGCAGGACAGGGCGCTTCCCGCGAGGAGGAGCGCACTTGTCGCCAGCATCAGTATGGATTGTATCGATTGTCTCATTTCTTACGAATTTTCGTTCACGTCATAGTATCCTTCCCAGGCTCCCGTAACGGCCGTAAACACCGCTTCCAGGCTTCCCGGGATCACTTGCTCCGGATCCGTGGAGCCGAGCCGCGTCAGGGTGCATTGCACCAGGAAGGCCGTGTTGCGGCTGATGGCGGGCTGCCCGTCATCCTTGGGCAGCGTTGCCTGGTAGTAGTAGGTTTTGCCGTCGAGTTCCGTTTCCAGGACCAGCCGTGTGCAGCGGGGACCATTCCAGTCGGGGGCGTGCGAATCGGCCTGGAACGGAAGGGGATTGGGATAGAAATAGAAGGACAGGTTCAGGCCCGCCGTCCCGTTCTGCGGAAGGTCCAGGTCCAGATTCCGTTCGGCGAGGAACCGGTCTGTCTCCCGGTCTTCCGCGAGGGCGCCGGGATGATGCCAGCCCATGGCATTGTACCAGGAGGCCTGGGCATCGGGCAGTTCTTCCTTTGTGAGGTCCCTGGCATAAAGAGTCTCCGGGTAAACGTTTGTGAGATAGATATGCTTGAGGGTCAGTTGCTTTTCTCCTAAGGAGGGACTTTCGAAACGGCGGGTGATGCCGCTTACCGTTATCTTGGAAACCAGTCGTTTGAGGTGCAGGGTAATCTCTGCTTCGGGCCTTTCCTTGGAAAGGACCACCCCTTCGGAATCCGCTGTCCCGGCGGCCATCAGCATCGATCCTGTTCCGTTGTCGGAAAGGCGGGCTCTCAAGGCCAGGAACCGGTTTCTGGTCCGAATGGCGCCCAGGTCCACGCTCTCCGGGTAATTGGCGATGGCAAAGACGTCGTAAACGCCTGTCCGTAGGGTCTTTGTGACCTTCTCGGCCCTTCCGGCCGTCCCCATCGCGGCCAGGCTTCCGGTACTTCTTTCGAAGAAGAACCAGGCCCAATGATCGACGGGCTCTTCATGGAGTTCATAGTCGAGGCCGCTCAGTTTGGTGGAAGCCCCGTCCGCCCCCGAGACAGAGAGGTGGACGACGGCGACATCGGCCGGGGACGGTCCGCGAGAGCCGGGATTCTCTTTCTCGCAGGCAGCGAGCAAAGCCATTCCCATCATCCATGGAATCAGTTTTCGCATAGTGGTTCGTATTAAAATTGATAATTCAGGTCTTCCTGATTCCAGACGCTTACCCTCACCGCAACTTCCATTTCCTTGTAGTCGATGACGACTTCCATGTCCGGGAGGTTTTTCTCCTCCCAGGTGACGCCGCCCTGTTCGTAGAGAACGGCCCAGAGGTCGATGGTCTGGACGAGTCCGCTCTTTTCATAGATGTCGGGGCGGCCGTGCAGTTCCATCCGGAGGGCATGGTCGGCCTGGCGGGGAAGGCGGAAGTGGAAGATTCCGATCTGGGTCTCTTCCGGAGCGAATTCGAAATAGCCCCGGATCGGGGTGCCCGTAAGCACCTCGATCCCGCGGGTATTTCCGGTAATCAGGATGTCGAAAGGAAACTGTCCGCCGGTTGCGGTATAGGATTCTACGCCGACGAAACGGACGGTCACCTGGGCATAGTCTTTCACCAGTTCTACCGGCACCAGGAAGGATTCCTGTTCGGTGGGAGCCTGGTAGGTGAAACGATAGAGCGGATCACTCTCCATCCCTGTGGGAATAATCCACTGGGAGTCATTCTCCAACTTGTTCTGCCGGATCCCCAGGACTCCGTATCCCATGACCGCTTCCTGTCCCCGGAGGGGCATGTAGTACTCCTGCAGGCTTACTGCGCGGACACTGGTCGTATCCGTATCCAGCAGCAGTCCTTCCGGATAACTGTACGCCGCGATGCGGATGTCCTCGTAGGAGTCGAACAGTTCGCTGTTCAGGAGATCGAAAAACATGAACCGGGGGCAGGGAAGCCGGTCCTCCAGGACGAGGGCCCTGCAGGAAACGAGCGGGAGTAACATGGCTCCCAGTACAGCCAGCCGGATTGTTGTACGCATTAAAAATCGTAAGTGATGTTGGTGTTTCCGTCCGCCCAGGGATCCACGGTAATGGTCGGGGTGATTTTTCCGCTGGCCACCCTCTCTCCGGGATTGTCCGCACCCGGCATGGTGATGGTGATATTGGTAATCACATACTGCTTGTTAGGTTCCAGTTGGGGCAGGTCGAAGGTGTAATAGGTGTCCTTGTCAACGGCCGTATCGGAAAAAGTACTGCTCTTGATATGGGCTTTGAGGACAAGTCCGGTCATCACCGGAGCCGTAATATCCGTATTGTGCGTCCCGTTTTGGACCTGGGTGGAATTGTTGGGATAGGCCAGGTAGGAAAGGCCGATATCGACCTGTCCTCCGTTGACATTGTCGCAGATCTTATTGTAGTTCAGGTCATAGGTCATCTCCGGGGCCGTGTTGGCGTAAGTCGCCTTGCTGTACCAGTTGGCCATATTGGAGAAATAACTGGTCTCGGCCAGCGTGTAGGGGATTCCTCCGTCTTTGACACCATAGGGCGCCTTTCCCACGACATTGACCAGGTAGATGTCCTGAATGGAAAAATTGCCGTTCTCCAGGGTGGTTCCCTTGAAATCGACCGTCACTTTCTGCAGGACGATTTTGGAGGTGAGGCGCTTGACATTCACCGTCACCTTGCTTTCCGACGATCCCGCGCTGGTGTAAGGCTCAACCTTCACCTGGTTCTTGCCCACCATGATCAGTTTCTCCTTGGTGTTTTCGGACAGGTCGTTCAACTCCGTGTCCTGGGGATTTTCAAAACTGCTCGTTTTCGTGAAATTGAGCCGTTTGCCGTTCAGGACGACATACAGCATCTTGTCACCGGTCTTGGCCGTAATCTTGAGTTCGGTGGAAGACGTGTAATTTTCTAAATACTTGGAAGTTTCCAGTTTTCCGTCGGGCGTGAAGACGAACAACTGGACAGTTTTGATGGCGTTGTCGCTGAGCGTGGCGGATTTGGTCTCCGCGGCCGGAGTCTTGATGACCACGGAAATGACGCCGGTCGGCCCATCCGGCGGGGTGGTGTCTTCGGTTTCCGCCACAGGGCTTTTCTGGCAGGAGAACAGGGAGGCAAGAAGGCTTGCCGACAGGAGGAAAGAAAAGAATCTTTTCATAATGTTTTACTTTAATTGTTAGTGTGTAATATATTGAAATCAATTATATTTCTTCTTCGTTAGAGTTGAGTCCATAACGCTGGATCAAGGTATAGATTTCCGGGTCCAGATTGCCTCGGAACACATAGGACCGGTCTTCCCGGCAGGCGTCCAGATAACACTGGACGGCTTTCTGGTCGTCCTCATTGCGGGCATACAGCAGGGCCAGCATGTAGTTCACCTGGGGAGTCCGTTCCAACTTCTGCAGGATGGCCATGGCCGATGCGTTGTAGTCCATGGAGACATAGGCGATGGCCGTATTGAAATCTTTGTAATCCCGCAGGTATTCCAGGGCTTTCGGGTAGTCCCTGTCCCTGAGGGCGGCCACCCCTTTCATGTACACGGTATCCAGCACGGTGGTGCGGACCGTATCCTTTACCATCCCTTTCCGGTGCAGGTAAAAATCGAAGCGGACGGTTCTCAGACGGGGATACAGTTTCTCGCGCAGATACCGGTAGTAGGGTTCGCGCTGAAGGGCGGCCTCCCGGCGGTCCGGGTCGTCTTCCTGCAGATGGCGCATGTAGGAGCGGACGTCGGAATGTGAGAGCAGCGAATCCTGATCGACCAGCAGGGAAAGCATTTCCCAGTTTTCCCCGTTGGAGCGGGACCGGAAACTGATTTCCGGGAAAGAAGGCTTTTGCCGGGCCAGGCTTTCCCGTCCCTTTTCATCCACGGTGATGACCAGCCCCTCCAGGCGCCGTACGGAATCCCGGTAATGCCGGATGTACCGGCCGAAATAGTCCGCGACGGATCCGGCCCTTTTTTCGGACAGGGCGATGTTCGCTTTTTCCGCTCCCTCCGGCGAGGCCGACGCTGCAATGACAATGGAGTCCATCTCCAGTTGCCGGTTGTCCAGCAACTGGCAAAGATTCCGGCGAATCCGGCCCAACTCCGTGCCGTTGTGTCCCATCTCGGGGTTGATATCGGCCTTTCCCGTTTCGAAGTCCACGTAGCAGGCCGTGTTGGCGGAGACCTGCCGCTCCACGATGTGGGAGAGGTAGCGCTCGGTCCCGTCCACGAAAGCCGACAGGGAACTGATGTAAAAGGTCAGCGGCGCAGAGCGCTGCATGGAGTAGATCCGCTGGTCGGCTTCGTAGATGTCTCCGGACAGGACGATGTCCACTTTCCGGAGCCGGGGACGGGTTTTGATGGTTTGGGTATAGTGGTACACGAAATCTCCGTCGGAATTGCGCAGGACCGTATCCAGCCGGATGCCTTCCGTGACGATGGGCGCTTTCACATAGCGGGCATACATGACCCCCTTCCGCTCTTTCTTCATCTCATTGTAGCGCCAGGCGAAACGGTTGGTGTAGTGCTCGATGATCTCCTTTTCGTGCAGCCCCCAGCGGGATTCGAAGGCGGCGGCCTGCTCGTCGGTCACCACTGTGGAATCGCATTTGAACCGGTACAGGTCCGGCAGGTTCCGCTGGATGAAGATCTCCACGTTCCGGAGGTTCACGAAAGCCAGCGAATCGGTGATGATACTGGACAGATAGCGGTTGTACAACTCGTAACCGCGGATCTGTTTCTTCCGGTAGTCTTCTCCCGTGATGAATACGCTCTCCAGCCTCAGGGAGTCTTCCATCATGAACATGTCGGGATAGAAACGCAGTTGCCATTTGCTGTCCTGCATGGAGGAGGGCACGATGACCTCGAAGCGGAGATCGACGCGGCCGTGCCGCTCGGCCACGTTCCGGAACCGGGCGGTGATGACGGCGGCGTCCAGGACGTCGGTGGCCACCATCTCGCCGGTCTCATCGTCCCTGACGGCTTTCATGATAAGGATTTTTCTGCCGTCAGAATCGTGCACGGTCAGCGTATCCCGGCGGGTTGCCGCGATGACCTTGCGTTCCTCCTGTATCTCGTTGCGGGACAGGGCGAGGGTGGCCGACAGTTCCTGCTGCCGTACCGCCTCGATTTTTTTCATGGGCCCGCAAGAGAGGAGGAACGCCGAGATCACCGCCACGGGTGCCAGGCAATGGTTGATGCCGTGATAACTGCTCATATCTCTCTCCTCAGAATATCAATTGGATGGCGACCCGTGCGTCGGGAAGGACGAATACTTTGCCCCCTTTCTCCTGGATGACGCCGCAGGAGGGGCAGGAATAGACGGTGTAGTCTTTCCAGCCGCCCCAGATGCCGGCTCCTATATCCAGGTTCCAGTGACCGGACAGCATGACGGAATAACCGCCCCACAGCCTTCCGCCGTAGGCATCGGCCTCTTCCGTCTGCCGTTTGATGACACCTCCCACGTTGTAAACCCGGTAGATGGCGTCCATTCCGGCCCACCACCCGGAATAGACGTGCCAGGGCCACCAGCGTGCGCCGCCCCAGACGGTCATCAGGCGGGCCTGAAACTGTTTTTCCGGTTCTTCTTTCCGGAACGTCCACGGATTCAGGGCTCCGCCGGCGTGCAGGGACACATGCTGGCCGACGGCAACGGAGGCATCGGCATTCAGGGCGCCCAGGGTGAGCCAGTCCAGGCAGTCCGTACTGACGGAATAGCGCTGTCCGGCGGCCGGTAAGGCCAGGGTGGCCAG
>Ga0247608_10000870_pt1 | contig 45330 bp, 44 predicted proteins | sample 176DNAGHGlowgp2_FD_193490 | JGI IMG/M metagenome (GOLD analysis project Ga0247608, IMG submission 193490) | Sheep rumen microbial communities from Palmerston North, Manawatu-Wanganui, New Zealand - 1766 DNA GHGlow gp2 | ecosystem: Host-associated > Mammals > Digestive system > Stomach > Rumen ...
CTGAAATGGAAAGATACATCCTTGGACTTGTAGAAGAAGACTCTACAAAAGCTATTGAATTAGGAAAGGATATAGATATTATGGAAGAATATGTAAGTGAAGCACTAAAAAAAAGCAGAAGTGAAGGATTAAGAAGATCATATGATAAAGAGTTAGCGCTTATTGATCAAGGTCAAAGAAATGGATATATGAAAGGCAGAGAACAAGGTTATCAAGAGGGTATAGAAAAAGGATTTAAAGATGGCATTGAACAAGGTATTGAGCAAGGTATTGAGCAAGGAATCGACCATGGAATTAAACAAGGAATTGAACAAGGTAAAGATGAAAAAACAATTGAAATAGTAAAAAATATGTTAAACAATAATGATGATATTCATTATATTAGTTCAATTACTGGTTTATCAATTGATAAAATTAATTCAATCAAAGAAAACTGATAATTAATTATCAGTTTTTAAATGCTCTAAAATATATCTAAATGTAATTTTTATATCATCAAAAACATCGATTGAATCAAGTTCTTCAATAGTAAACCATTTTATATCATAGATCTCATCATTGACCCTAATTTTATCTTTATCTTTTGGTACAGCTATATAAGTAATATCAATATGGTCACCATTTTCACGTACATTTTTTTGAATTCCAAGTGGTCTTATAAAATCTTCTTTTCTAGGAAAATGAGGCCCTATTAATTCAATATCTAACCCTGTTTCCTCAAATGTTTCTCTTATAGCAGCCTCCTCTGGAGTTTCATTTTCCTCAATATGTCCGCCAGGTTGAACCCACTTATTTAAATCCTTATGATGTACTAAAAGTAATTTTTTTGATTCAATATCAACAACAAATGCTGATGCACAATAATGTTTCATATAATCATCCCAATATTATTTTATCAAATTTTATTATTTTTTTCTATTCCAAAACATCTAAAACTTCATCCTGTACATTTTTTTCGTAAACCACAATTTTATCATTTTGATCAAGTGTTGCAAGTAATATTTTATCTACATCTTTATAACCCATTGTTTTTATACTTGATTTTACCCATTTTAAACTCTTTTTCATGTTAGTAATATTATTTATCATATACTTACCATCTATCACAATATTAGCGCATATACCACTATTACTACCTTTTAATTTCATATCATTTAAAGTTGGAGTATCGTAAATTGAATACAACATTATACTTAACTTACCATTAGCCTCCATTATACACAACTTAATTTTTGAAATATCAAAATACCCTTCATTTCTACATTCTTCAAGTAAATCATTTATATCTAATTTAACTTTCTTTAAATTTTTTTCAATTATTTTACCATTTTGAATAATAATTGTAGGTGTACCAATAATAAATCTCCTAAGTACAATACTTTTCATAGTAATAATAGAAACAAAAAGAGCAATTATTCCAAATACAATAACAGCAACAACTCCATTAATATAATTAGTATCTGTATTAAGTGATATTTCAGCAGCAAAATTACCAATAGAAATACCAATTACATAATCAAACAAACTAAGTTGAGACACCTGTTTTTTACCTAACATTTTAGTAACAAAAAAAAGAGTAACTAAAGATAATATACTCCTAATTACTACTTCACAAATTTCTACTAAATCAAAATCTAATATATGCATATAATCACCTAATATTAATATGAATATTATTAACTAAAGCATACATTATTTTTTTCTTAATTGTTTTATTTTCTTTCTAAGTCCTTCATGATCAAATACAACATTCGTTTTAGCAACAAAAACAATTACTATAACAAGAAGAATTCCATATATAATATATCCCAACATATTATCTTTTAATACATACACAATAGACGCAAAAGCAAATAAAGAATCAATCAAATAAATAATTAATACTGTTGTTCTATGAGACAAATTTCTATTAAGTAATTGATGATGAATATGGAATTTATCAGCTTTAGCAGGACTTTCACCTTTTAAAGTACGCCTAATAATAGCAAATAAAGTATCAAGAATTGGAATAGCTATTAATAAAAGTGGAATTAATAATGATGATAAAGTTACATTTTTAAATCCAAATAAAGCAATAATAGCAATAATAAATCCCATAAACATAGAACCACTATCACCAGCAAAAATTCTAGCAGGATAAAAATTATGAACTAAAAATCCTAAAGTACTACCTAGCATTACTAAAGTTAAAACATAATCAAGTCCAAATTTTTGTTGAATAAATGCGATTATACCTATCGTTAAATAATATATACTACTAATACCACCAGATAAACCATCTAATCCATCAATTAAATTAATACAATTAATACATCCTAAAATAAATATTAAAGTTATAGGGTAAGCAAGTACGCCAAACTTAATATATATTCCAAACGCACTCAAATCCTGCATAATAATATTTCCATAAAAAACAATAACACTAGCAGCAGCTAATTGACCAATAAACTTAGGAAGAGGCTTTAACTCACTAATATCATCAACTACACCCGTTAATATAATTAAAAAACTACCTATTAACACAGCATTCATTTGGCTACTATGCGTTCCAAATATCATATAACCTAGTAAAAATCCCAAGAATATACCTATTCCACCTAATTTAGGCATAGGAACTTTATGTATATGTCTTGCTCTAGGTTTATCTATTGCTCCAATTTGAAATGCTAGTTTTTTTAAATAAGGTATAATACAAGCAACAAATAAAAATGGTACAATAATCATCATTATTGATTCTAAAATCATATCTTCTCTCATACAGCATATTCCTTTCAAAACAATTGTATCAAATTTTAAAGAAAATGTCAGTAAATTAATGCATTATACTATTTTTGTATTCATAAAAAAATCATAAAAGAAATTAACAAGTAAATATGAAATACATACACATATAACTAAATAAAATAATTTAGCTTGCATTAATCTATTTTTTTTAAATATATCATTTAACCTTACACCATCTAAAATATAAATTACAAATGGTACAGTAATCAAATATAGAATTGCTTTTATACTCATTTTAATTCCTCTAATTTTTTAAGTCTTGTATTATGTCTATCTAAATCTGAGTAAGAAGTTTCTAAAAATACATCTATTAATTTTTTTACTTTAAAAAAACACATTTTACTACTAAACGCTAATACATTAGCGTTATTGTGAAGTCTAGTCATCTTTGCTTCATATTTATTAAACACCCTAGCACACCTAACATTACTCATCCTATTTGCAGCAATACACATTCCTATTCCTGTGCCACATATTAAAAACCCATATTGAATTTCATTTTTTTGAATGGCACTTCCTACCTTAAACGCATAATCTGGATAATCCACACTACCAGCATTATCTGTCCCATAATTAATTACTTCATATCCTTTTTTTTCTAAATATGAAATAATCTTATTTTTCATTCTAACACCATTATGATCACATGCTACTCCTATTTTCATTTTCTCACTCCTTTAATTATTTTATTAATATAATAAAATACATTTATTGGTAAATCAAAATCACCTATATATTCTTCTACGTGTCCACCGAAACCTTTTTTAAATTTATATACACCGTAATCTTCATCCTTAGGATCAAAATTACCTTTAATTCCTAAAAAATTATATTTTTTATAATTATTCTCTTTGGCAAATTTAAGCATCTCATACTGAATTAAATACTGTGCATTAAAATTCATATACTCATCAATACTACCACTAAAATAATAGAACACTTCTTTAGAAAAACATACAAACATAGCAACAGATAAAATAATTTCTTCACCATGCTTATCATACATCTTATTTGCTTCTTCAATTCTTTTTTTAAGTCCATTAATAGTAACTAATGCTTCCTTTTTCTTTCCACTATCTGGTTTTAATTTTTCACATTTTAAAACTTCTTTTTCTAGTTCTTTCTCTAAATTATTTTTGTACTCACTAATATTTAAAAAGCATCCCAAAAATTTAATTTCATCTTTAAATGCTTTATACATATCTTGATAATATTCTAAACTCTTATCTTTAAAATTTCTCCTAATACTTGTACTTTCTGTTACATTTTTAAATAAATATAATTCATCATAATCAAAATTTCTTACTTTTAACCCATATTTTATAGCTTTATTAATTAAATTTCTGGTATTAGGCTTCATACTTTTCATAATATCTTCATCTAAATTTTTAACAAAAACCCATCTCATTTGTTTATTTAAATCATACTTTGTACTAAATCCTTCATGTTTAAATCCAATTTTTTTAAGATCATTAATTATTTTAGTATTATCAATTCCACCCTCTACTATATTTCCTTCATCATCACGTTCAACATGTATAATATCTGGATCTATATGTAATACATAGCCATTATTTTTTTTAATATATTTTTTTATTTCCAAAACAAATTTTTTTAACAAATCATAATTATTATAATCAATTATAAATCCACGTGGAGCATAATAATATTTCTTTTTTAATCTTGTATTTCTAGACATTAACTTGGTAGCGCACAATATAATATCATTTTCTTTTAAACCAACGTATTCAGTTTTCCAACCTTTTTTACTTTCCATATCATCCATCTTAGGAGATTGTAAAAAATCAACAAATTCATAATTACTTATATACTTATCAAATTCTTCACTACTTAAATTAACAAATTTCATCTTAAGCTCCTTTCAAAAATGGAATTTTTTTAATTACATTTTTACCAAAAACTGTTTCAAATACTTTATTTTTATAAGTTAATATAAAATATATTAAAGCTCCAATTATTGAACATACAGCAACAAGAAGTATTGACTTAACTCTACTCAAACTACTAAATACAATAAATAAAGATAAAATTTTAATTAGAACCACTACTACTAGTATGGACAAAATACAAATTATTACATTCTTTATTAATCGATTATATTTAATACCAAAATTCTTCTTTAAATCAATTAAACTAATAAGTATAGAAATACTAAATCCAATTATAGTAGCACTTATAGATGCATAATATGGTGTAATACCTATCCTACTATATAAATAAATTAGTGGTACATTAAATATTGCTTTAAAAAGTACTCCTGAAATTAAACTAATAAATACAGTTTTATATCTATTTAATGATTGCATTACAACATTTACATTAATAAATGTACTACTAAATATAGCAACAAATACACTAAATTTAAATACACTAGGTCCTAATTCACTATTACCATAAAAAGTTTTCCACACAGGTGTGGATAAAACACTAAGACCCACTGCCATAGGAATAACTAAATATAACAATAATTCAAATGTCTTAATGACTTTTTCGTTAACACCTTTCATATTTTTAGCGACAAAATCACTTGTTAAATTAGGTAATAAACTTACTACTATTCCTGATGCTATAGAAGTAACAATCATATTTAATTTATTTCCCCATGTAGCAATAATACCAAGTACTGCTTCTGCACTATCTACATCCATATTACCATACTTAATTAATCCTTTAACAATTGTAAAAGTATCAACAGTATCATATAAAGATGCTATTACACTAGTCATTACAAAAGGAATAGTATATTTAATTAGTTTTCTAAACAAATACTTATTAGTAATCTTTATTTCTTCATTTTTAATAACATAATTAGAATTACTACGAATTTTTTTCATCTTAAATTTCAAATAAACATAAGCAATCATAGCTCCTGCAGTAGCTCCAAATACAGCAATTCCAACAGCTTCCTTTAAACCAAAAAGTTTAATACCCACATATGATCCAAATATAATAATTAAAACCCTAACAAATTGTTCTATAATTTGACTAATTGAAGATACACTAATATATCTATGTCCCTGTAAATAACCTCTTGTTGTACTTAAGATAGTTGCAAAAAATATAGCAGTAGAAGCAATACGCAAAACAAACACAATATCACTTACACTATTGCCACCTTCTACACCACCTTTAATCAAACTAGAAATAACTGGTGCGAAAATAAATAAAGAAATAGATGATACTATAGATAAACATAAAGTAAATCTAAGAGCAATCTTATATGATCTTTTTTTCGCATCTTGATAATCAAGTGTATTATATTCACTAACAATTTTACTAATTGCAAGAGGTAATCCTACAGTAGATAATGTTAAAAATAAATTATAAATTGTATATGCATAACTATATAAAGCTCCACCTTTTTCACCTATAACAGCATGAAAAGGTATAACATATATAATTCCTAAAATCTTACTTAAAATTATACAAACAGTAGAAATTAACGCTCCCTTTAAAAAACTTTCTTTTTTCATTAGATCACCTATATTGATTATACTATTTTTTTTATACATTAACAAGAACAACTACTTTACATAATAAATTAAACTATTATTCTTTTTGTCGGTAAATACAATTGATTTTTCTTTTAAATTAATATATAATTACATTAGGTGATGTTATGATTTACAGACACAAAGATTTAAAAAAACAAGGTCTTTCTAACTATCAAATAAAGAAAAAAGTACAAAATAAAGAACTTTTTATAATACAAAAAGGTGTTTATTCAGATGAATCTAACAATAAAAATTTAGATATAATATTATCTAAACATAAAGATTGTGTAATGACTTTAGATAGTGCATTATACTATTACGGATTAATAAAAAAAGAACCAAAATACTTTTATCTAGCAACAAAACAAAAGGCTAGAAAAATAAATGATCCATTAATTAAACAAACATTTATGACTGATTCACTATTATTTTTAGGAAATAACATTATAAAATATAAAGGTAAAAATATATTATCTTTTGATTTAGAAAGACTATTAATAGAAGTTGTTAGAAATAAAACAAAAATGGATTATGATATATATCAAGAATGTATAAAAAGTTATATAAAGTTAAATAGAATTTTAAATCAAAAAAAATTAAACGAATATTTAAAAGTATTTAATGACCAAAAAATAGTTGATAGAATTAAAAATGATTTAATAAAAAAAATAAACTAAATTAGTTTATTTTTGTTTTATACCATATTTACGATTAAATTTATCTACAGCACCTGTCTTAGAAGCTTTAGTACCTCCACCTGTATAAAATGGATGACATTTATCACATACCTCTAAATGTAATGATTCTTTATTTGAACGTACTGTAAAACTATTACCACAACTACATGTTACTTTTGTATCCATATATGTTGGATGAATATCTTTTTTCATATCTACATTCTCCTTCCGCCATGACTAATAATAGTCATAGTAATTTAACGCTTTTAATTATAACAATTTTTTTATTTAATTGCAACACTTTTTAATATAAAATCACTAATATTCTTATATGTTTTATCTAAATTATTATCTTCATATGAAATATCTACGTATTTAATATCATATTTTTTAGACAAATCTTTAAGTTTTTTATTATAATACTTTGATATATTATCACTACCTAAATGACCAATTATAAAAATATCTTCTTTGCAATACTTTTTAATAATACCAATTAATGTATCATAATCATTAATAACATTATTAACATAATCATATTTATTAATATCTTCTTTATCCATGATGTACTTTAATTCATTGTTACCTAACATTAAAGTTAATAAATCTGCTTTTATTAATGCATGTTGTATACTTATTTTTTTATTATTTTTTATAATTTCATTATTATCATTAATACTATTAATTACATCTGTAATTCTTAATGTATCAGATGAAAATTCATTAATAAACATCTCTTTTTTATTTAGTTTATTACTAATATTTTTATCATAAATCGAATTATCATAATCATTAATTGACAAATAATACACACTACTATCTTTAAAAGAAACATATATATAAAAAACTAAAATACAAATAATAATAAAAACTAGTACTAATTTTATCTTCATATTTTCCCCCAAAAAAAGTAGATTTAATATCTACTTTTATTATATTTCTTCAATAACTATTTTAGCACCAACTTTTTCAAGTTTTTCTATAATATTTTCATACCCTCTTAAAATATGTTCAACATTTAAAATTGTTGTTGTACCACTTGCTTTTAACGCAGCAATTACCATTGCAGCTCCCGCTCTTAAATCTGTTGCTACAACTTCAGTTCCTTTTAATGATGTAGGTCCAATAATAGTAGCAGTTTGATTTTTTACAGTTATATCAGCACCCATATTACACAAATAAGGTATATGCATAAATCTATTTTCCCAAATTGTTTCTGTTACTTTAGATTTTCCATTACATTGTGTTAATAATACTGTAAAAGGTTGTTGTAAATCAGTAGGAAATCCAGGATAAACAAGAGTTTTAATATTTGTTGGTTTATATTCATCTACCATAGATATAGTAACGGAATTATCATCTATTTTTAAATTACATCCTATTTCAACTAACTTTGATAAAACAGAATCTAAATGTTCGGGAATAATATTTTCTATTTTTAAATTTTTCCCACATAATGCACCCATTATTATATATGTTCCTGCTTCAATTCTATCAGGAATAACTTCATTGAAACATCCATGTAAATGTTCTACACCTGTTATTTTAATAGTAGATGTACCTGCACCAGTAATACGTGCTCCCATATTATTTAAAAATGTTGCTACATTAACTATTTCAGGTTCTTTAGCTGCATTATCTATAACAGTCTTACCTTTTGCTTTAACAGCAGCAAGCATAATATTTATAGTTGCACCAACTGAAGCTATATCTAAATAAATATTTGCTCCTTTTAATTCATCAGCAACTACAGTATATTTATTTCCCTTATTCGTTACTTTAGCGCCTAATGCTTCAAATCCTTTTAAATGTAAATCAATTGGTCTAACTCCAATAGAACAACCGCCAGGAAAATACATAACTGCCTTCTTATATTTTCCTAAAAGTGCTCCCATAAAATAATATGATGCCCTTAATTTTTTTGAATTTGATTCTAATATTTCTTTATTTTCTATTGTACTTGAATCAATCGACATAGTGCTTTCATTTCTCTTTACTTTAGCGCCTAAATACATTAATATTTCATTTAATGCATCAATATCTGATATATTTGGAACATTATCTAAAGTTACAACATCATCAGATAAAATAGATGCTGGTATAAGCGCTACTGCACTATTTTTAGCCCCACTTATTTTTATTGTTCCACTTAAAACATTATTACCTTTAATTTTTATGCGTTTCATTTTTACAACTCCTATAATAATCTATGTAAATTTAACTAAATTGATATTATTACCTACTTATTATTATAAATATTTTATTATAAAAACGCAACAATTATATCAAATAATTTACACCAATTATTATTAGTACTATACCACCTATTATAGTTGATAAACTACCAATTAATAAATTAGCTTTTTTACCTAAAACTAGTCCTAAAAAAGTAAAAATAAAACTAAATATACTAAATACTAAACTACCTAAAATTACATTATTAGTTATTGCTTTTATACCTATTCCTACTGAAAAACTATCAATACTTACAGCAAAACCAAATAAAATCATTTCAAATAATTTTAGTATTTTAATTTCATTTTCTGATTTAAATGTTTCTATAATCATTTCAATACCAATAAAACATAAAACAAGAAACACTAAAAATGATGGTTTTAAAGGGAAAATATTTAACAAAGTATTACCTACAAACATTCCTAGTTGTGGCATAATAAAATGAAATATTCCTACGATGATTGATAGTAGTATAATATTTTTTTTACAAATACTTAATGTCCCATAAGCAAGTGAAAGAGAAAATGCATCCATAGATAAACTAATTGCAATAAGTATTAAATACATAAATACCTCCTATAAAATTTTATTTATAAGAGTCATAAATATTTACTAATTATTTCTTTAATTAAACTTTTATATTCTACTTTATCAGTATCAGTTTTTTCAGCTTCAATTAAACATAAAGGTGGAAATAAAACACACCACCAATTTTTACCCTCACCATTACCTAATGTTATTACAAGTGATTCATAATAACCTTCTTTATATTCTACACCTTTATATACCTTAGTTGGAAAATAATTTTGTCCAAATGATATATCATAGTCTAACATATATTTTTCTTTAATTAATAACTCTTTTATATCGTTATTTATATAATCTAAATTATCTTTAATTATGTTTCTAGCACTTTCATAATTTTTAGTAGATACAATTAAATTAGATAAATCTTTTGAAACTAGATTAAATACCTTTTGTTTTATTTCTTGATCATATTCAGAATCACTATTAGCAAGTACTCTAAATCTAATAGAATTATCAGGTATTACATAATTTGATGCGAATGCATCACCTATATATGAATATACTATTAATATTAATCCTAAAGTTATAACAATTTTTTTCAAAAAATCGCCTCCTAATTAATAGTGAGACGATTATTTAATTTTATACATTATTTGTGATAAGATTCATTATTTTTTATTTTAAAGCACCTATATATTTGTTCTAATAACATAATTCTAAACAATTGATGTGGAAACGTTAAATCTGAAAATGATAGTTTAAAATTACTTCTATTACTTACTTCATTATCAATTCCATATGATCCACCTATTACAAATACAATATTAGAATTAATTAAGCTAATGCTTTCAATTTTTTTTGATAAATCTAAACTACTTAGTTTATTTCCATTTATTTCTAAAGTTATAACATAATCTTTATCTTTTATATTTAATAGTATTTTTTCTTTTTCTTTTTTCTTTATAATATCTATGTTTTTATCATAAATATCTTCTATTTCAACTATTTCTATCTTGGTATATTTACTTAATCTTTTTAAGTATTCTTTGATTGCATCTACATAAAATTTTTCTTTTATCTTACCTACACATATTATTTTTATCATACACTTACCAACTCAGTTCTTTCTTTTTGTTGTGAAATAATTAACTTATCTACTTTTTTATTATTTTCTTGTAAAGAACTTTTTAAAATGTTAAGCGCTATATCAGGATCATTATTTTCTTCACTTAAATGTGTTAATATAATACATTTTGTATTATTTCCTGATAGTTTTGATAAATAATATGATGCATCGTTGTTTGATAAATGTCCTGTATCACTTATTATTCTTTGTTTTAAATGATATGGATATCTACCATTTAAAAGTATTTCAATATCATGATTGCTTTCCATTATATATACATCACAGTCTTGCAATGTTTTAAAATATTTTCTATTAATATATCCTGTATCAGTTATGTAACAGATTTTTCTATTATTATAATTAAATATATATCCATTTGAGTCTGAAGCATCATGACTAGTTTTGATTATATCAACCTTGATATCATTCAACTTAACACTATTATCAATTAATACATAATCTTTAATTGTTATTTCTTTTATTAATTCATCATACATTATCTTAGATAAATATACTGTTGGATTATATTTTTTTAAAAATACTTTTAACCCAGCAACATGATCTACATGTGTATGTGTAATAAAAATACTATCTATAAAAGAAGGTTCTATACCTAAATCTCTTAATTTTTTTTCAGCGTATAAACTAGTTGTACCTAAGTCAACTAAAATATTATTACAATCAGTGCCTATATATACACAATTACCCTTACTTCCACTTGCTAAAACTGATGTTTTTATCTGTAAATTGTCCATGGATTTAATAAAGTACCTCCTCCATGTAATGGTCCACCACTAGTAAGTGAAAAGTGAACGTGTGGTCCTGTTGCATAACCAGTTGTACCAACTAAACCAATTACTTGACCTTTAGCTACAGTGGCACCAACTTTAGTTAATATTTTAGACATATGTCCATAGTAAGTGTAGTAACCATTATTGTGATTAATTATAACATAATTACCATTTATATAGTGATAACTTGCTGTTACAACAACTCCATTATTTGCCGCATATATATTTGAACCATACCCAGTTCCTGCAATATCAATTCCATCATGTAACTCACGCCCGCCAGTAATTGGGTTTGTACGATAAGCAAATTCTGATGAAATCATCCATCCACTATCAGTTGGCCATCCCCAATCTTTAAGATTTCCAACAGTACTTACTTTCTTATCACCTTTAACTACTATTTTATTTGTTGTTGGTTTTATTACCTCTTTAGATTTAGGATCAACATATGTAATTTCACCATTTACTATAGTTACGTCTTGATTAATTCTTTCTAGTCCTTCAACACCTTCTTGAATTACTTTTTCTTCCCCAACATACATATTACTGTCATATTGATATTCAGTCTTATAAGCACTCACTAAATCTTTTACTTCATGTTTAACTTCTTTTATTTTTATTTGAGGATTAGTTATACCTATTACTACTTCTTGGCCTGGAAATAATAAATTTTTTTCATTTGTGAATGTTGGATTTGATATTAAAAATTCAAGTACACTTATTTCATTATTGAATGCTACCTTAGAAATAGTATCTCCTTCTTTTACTACATATGTTTTTTGTTCATCTGTTGTACCAAAAAGAAGCATTTTTGTTAATACCGGAACTGACGTATAAATTGTTTCTTCAACTGGTATCTTAGTCTTTTTTATGGTCATATTTTCTTCCATAGAAATACTATCAACTGTATATCCTGTTTCCTTAATTTCAGTTTGTGTATTTGTTTTGTATTTTTGATAATCGTCTTCTCCAACAAATATTTTAGCAACGTTTTCTAATGACTCTCTAAATACTTTTTCTGATAAAACATATACTTTTTTATTATCCTTATTATCTTCTTTTTTTATTGTTATTTGGTATCCATCAATTGTAAATGGTCTTTTTTTCTTTAATATTTCATATATCTCTTTTTCAGTTTTGATTTTATCATTATATGTTGTTACTGCTTTTATTTCTAGTCCTTGTGGAACATATACTTTTTTTACATCATATTTTTTCTTATAATATTCACTTTCAGAATCAATGTATTTTTCAAGTGAATCTTTATTTTTTATTGTACCAATTAATTCTTCATCCAAATATACTTGATAATACATATTTGGTTCTTCACTTCTTGTTGTATTTATTGATAAGTAAAATGTTCCAATACCAATTATTAATGACAATACAACTGTTAAAACTTTTTTCATAACTTCACCTATTCTTTATTTACAAAATTTACAAATGTAGAAGTATTTCGTTTAAAAATTAAATCTACTGTTGTAGTAGGTCCACTACGATGTTTTGCTAAAATAAATTCACTTTTACTTGTGTTTTCATCTATAGCACTTTCTTTATTGTAATAATCATCTCTATATAAGAATGCTACTATATCGGCATCTTGTTCAATAGATCCAGATTCCCTTAAATCACTTAAGAGTGGTCTTTTATCTTCTCTTCCTTCAACACTACGTGATAATTGGGCTAAAGCTATTACTGGTATACCTAATTCCATTGCAAGTGTTTTTAATGAACGAGAGATTTCTGATACTTCTTGTTGACGATTTCCTGCATATCTAGCACCACCACTAATTAACTGTAAGTAGTCAATTATTACAACATCTAGTCCATCTTCACTACTTGATAATCTTCTACATTTTGCTTTTATTTCACCAACTGTCATACCAGGTGTGTCATCAATATAAAATTTTGTATCTGACAACTTAGATATTGCTTCATTTATTCTTTTCCAATCTTGATGTTCAAATTTACCTGTACGCATCTTATAACCATCAATTTGGCCAACAGATGAAAGCATTCTACTTGCAAGTTGTTCAGCACCCATTTCCATGTTAAATAAGGCAACTGTTTTTTTTGCTAACAATGCCATATTAGTCGCTAAATTAAGTGCAAAAGCTGTTTTTCCCATTGCAGGACGTGCTGCTATAATTATTAATTCATTTGGATGCAATCCACTTGTAACTTTATCTAAATCATAAAATCCAGTTGGAATACCAGTTATTTCACCTTTTGTTGCAGATAATTTTTCTAAATCAGACTGTGTCTTAAATAAAACATTCTGTATTGATTTAAATTCAGATCCTTTTCTTGTTTTCACAACACTTAGTATCTTTTTTTCAGCATTATCAAGTATTTCAGATAAAGATTCTGTTGATTGATAGCCTGAAGTAACTATTGATGTTCCCTCTTCAATAAGTCGTCTTAATATTGATTTTTCCTCTATAATTTTAATATATTCATCAACATTTGCAGCCGTTGGAACAGTGTTAATTACTTCTGTTAAATATTCTATATCACCAATTTGTTTTAATAATTTTTTCTTATCTAAATATGCTGTTACTGTTGTAATATCAATAGATGTACCTTCCTCGTATAATGAACACATTGCACTAAATATTTTACTATTAGCATCATTGTAAAACATATCTGGTGTTAAACTTTCCATACATTTTTGTAGAGCATATTTTGATAAAAACATAGATCCAAGTGCTGATTGTTCTGCCTCTAAATTATTTGGCATAGTTTTTTCATTCATTTCTTCACCCCTCTACTTTTATTTTTATATGCGCTACAACTTTTTTATGAAGTTGTATATCTACCTCGTGCATTCCTAAACATGTAATTGCATTATTAATTTTTATACTATTTTTATCTATTTTAAATCCTTTTGATTCAATACTTTCTTTTATTTGTTTTGCAGAAATTGAACCAAACATTCTATCTTGAGTTCCTGTTTTTGCTTTAAAAATAAATATTTCTTTTTCTAATTTCTTTTTTACTTCTTCCATTTGTTTTATTAACAAATTTTCTTGTAAGGCTTCTTCTTCATTTTGCTTTTTTAATTTAGTTAAAGAGTTATCAGTTGCTGGTACTGCATATCCTTTTTTTATTAAAAAATTTGTTGCATATCCATCTTTAACCTCTTTTATTTCATTTCTTTTACCCTGTCCCTTTAAATCTTTTATAAAAATTACTTTCATAATTTCACCTTCCAATATCAATATTATACTATATTTTTTTGATAATGTCTTTAACAAAAACTAAAAAAACAGTTTATTAAATAATAAATTGTTTTTATTCATTTTTAGTAAATCTTTCAGATAATTTTTTTATCTTATCAAATCTATGATGGAGTCCAGATTTTGTTATTGGAATACCTGTTTCAACACTTATTATTTCACTTAATTCAACTAGTGAAACTTCTCTATATTTTAATCTATATTCTGCAACTATTTTTTCTTTATCGCTTAACAAATCAAATCCATCATGTTGTTTTATTATTTCAATTTGTTTTATTTGATTATCGGCTGTCATTATTACTTTATCAATATTTGCTTGTTCACAATTATTTAGTCTGTTTGTCATATTTTTATGATCTCTATAAATCCTTATATCTTCAAAATAAAATACTGCATTATATGCATTTAATATTCTTAAAAAATCACCTATTTTTTCAGCTTCTTTTACATACACCATGAACTTATTATCTCTTTTAATTACTTTACTGTTTAATCTAAATTCATTAAGTAAATTACATAAAAACTTAGAATATGATTCATTACCAACTAAAAATTCTAAATGATATCTTGATTTTTTAGGATCATTTACACTACCTATTGATAAGAATACACCCCTTAAATATGACATTTTTTGTTCAACATCATCTATTATATATTCCTTTGGAACATCTAAAATTTTATTATTTTCATATATTCCTAAACTATATAAAATATTTGAATCATAATTTAATTCCAATATATATATATAATTTTTATTAAAATTAAAACCTTTTCGTACAGTTATTTTTAAATTTATATTAAAATTTAGTTTTATCAAGTTAAAAATTCTTCTAGCAACACTTGCATTTTCTGTTGTTATTTTTATATTTTTTTTGAAATCACCTATATTATATATTATTGCAGATAATTCAGCTATACTATCTATTTTGGAGATTTCTAATTTACTTACTTCAGTTTTTACTTGTTGAGTAAAAGATATCATGATATCAAATATGAGAAAATACGAAGCGCTAGTTTTGTTGCATTATGCCTGATAATATCTGATTCTATTGATACAAAATCATCTTCAATTAAATCAACATTTAATTTTTTTAACTCATTATAATCTATTAATACAGGGTCTTTTTGCTCTAATGTAGAATATTTTTCTATCATATAATTACTTATAATTCCATTATTAGCTACCACTGCATTAACTTTATGTTCGCCTAAATATTTATTTAAAATATTAATGTGACCACTCACACTTAAATGATCTGTTTCACCAGGTTGAGTCATCATGTTACATGCATAAATTATTTTTGACTTACTTTTATCAATTTCTTCAATTACCTCTTTACATAATAAGTTTGGTAAAATACTTGTGTATATACTACCCATACTTAAAATGATTAAATCAGAATTTTTGATAGCATCTAATACCTTTTCATTAACAACTGGTGTTTCTTTATAATAAACTGTATCAATATCTCCATGATATTCTGTTATAAAATGTTCTCCTTCAATTACCTTACCATCTTTCATTTTGGCAATTAACGTAACATTATCCTCAGTAAGTGGTAATACATTTCCCTTTAAATTTAAAATTTTTCCTATTGATTCTATTCCATCAGACATATTCCCACTTATATTCGCCATTGCAGTTAATAATAAATTTCCTACCGCGTGCCCATCTAAATCACTTGTTGTTGAAAATCTATAGTCTAATAATTTTTCAAATAAAGGTTCTGTTTCTGATAATGAAATTAAAACTTTTCTAATATCACCCACTGCTGGAATATTAAACTCTTTCCTAAGTCTTCCAGTACTTGCTCCATCATCACATACTGATACTACTGCTGTTATATCAAAAGGAAATTGTTTTAATCCCCTAAGTAGTGATGACATACCTGTTCCACCACCTAAAACAACTACTTTTTTATTCATGCAATCACCCATTTAATTATACTATTTTTTTTTACAAAATAAAAGAAAAAGGTTAAATATTAACCTCTTCTAAATTACTTATATCATTATAATTATTTTCAAATCTCTCTGCTCTTGCTACAATGAATAAAATAATTCCTGCTAGAATCATACCAATTGATACAACTTGAGCAACTTTTAAGTTATTAAACATTAAACTATCTGTTCTAAGAGATTCAATAAAGAATCTACCAATACCATACCATATCAAATAAAATGCAGTTAATCTTCCAATTTTTAAATATCTTTTTCTTCTAATTAAAAGTACTAAAATAAAACCAACTAAACACAAAATAGATTCATATAAAAATGTAGGATGATAATAAACTCCATCAATATTCATTCCATTTATAATAAATTGTGGTAAATGTAATTTATTTAAAAATTCTAATGTAACTTCACCGCCATGTGCTTCACCATTAAAGAAATTTCCCCATCTTCCAATTGATTGCGCTAATAAAATTCCTGGAGCCATAATATCTAAAAATCTTAGTGTATTTATTTTATATTTTTTTGTATAAAATATTGTCCAAATTAATCCAAAAAATAATCCTCCATGAATTGCTAATCCACCATTCCAAATTTTATATATCTCACTAGGATTTTTTGAATAAAAATCTAAATTAAATAAACAATAATATAATCTTGCACCTATTATACAAAAAATAATTAAATAAAATAAATAATTAATAATATAATTTTTACTTATTTTATACTTTAATGCTTCTTTTGTTATAACTACATATCCTAGTATAGCACCTAATAAAATCATAACTGAATACCAATGAATTTTAAAAATACCAAAATCTACTAATATTGGATTCATTATTTATCACCCCTTAATAATGGTTTAATTATTACTTCGTCTAACATTAAATTCATAAATGATATTAGTATTGCAACTATAAAACTCATAACTATTCCATTAATATTAAAATGATTTCCAAGTATTAAACTTGTAATTTTTAATATAATTACATTAATGAATGGGTAAAAAATACCTAGTGTAAGTGCTGTTATTGGTAATGTAAGCCATACAAGTAGAGGCTTAATTGTTTTATTTAATCCATAAATTATTATGGCAGCTAGTAGTCCCCATATACCATAAAAACTTGGATCGATGTAAACTGTTTTTTTAAAAATAAATGATATAAATACTAGTATTAATGCATAACCTACCATGTATATTAACCATTCAATAATTCTATTTATTGTTTCAACTTTATTTTTCATATATCCTCCATTTTAATTATACCACTTAATTTTTATTTTTAAAACTACAATGTTTACATAATTCTTCACTACACTTGTTATCATTAAAATCTTTAATTATTTTTAAACTTTTCTTTGAATTTATTATATCTTTAAATGAGGTCTTAAATATATTTCCTAAATTAATAATACCTTCACTATCAAGACAACATGGTACAACTGTTCCATCTGATAAAACTGCTACTTGTGTTTTTAAACCATAGCAAAAATTATCACTATATTCTTTTGATTCTAAACTTGGCCATTCAAATAAATTTGATTTATTAAGATATAAATTTTTTTGTAATTCAATATTATTTTCAGAATTTACTAATTTTAATTTATCAGTACAATTGTAGTAATTTAAAATTGAATCTATTATTTTTAATTGATTGTCTTTAAGTTTATAATTACTTAAAGTCCAAAACCTATAAACAACATATATTTTTGTTTCATCAATTATTTGTTTTGTTGAATATAATATATCTTCTAAATAATCATCATTATTTAATAAACTATGAAGTGAAATATTTATTTGTCTAACACATTTATGATTTAGAATTGAATTTAATCTTTTTTTTAGTAACGAACCATTTGTTGTAATGTTTACATTTACATTAAACTCATCACACACAGCTAAAATACTGTCAAATTCACTATGTAATAATGGTTCACCCAACACATGTAAAAATATATAATCAGTATATGGTTTTATTTGTTTTAAAGTATATTTAAACTCATCTACCGACATTTGATTTAAATTTCTTTTACTTGACACACAAAATTTACAATTTTTATTACACCTATTTGTTATTTCAACATATACTCTTTTAAATCTATTCTTCATTTTTATCACTTTGCATTTCAAATAATATATCTCTAAGTTCCATTGCTCTTTCGAAGTCTAAATTCTTTGCAGCTTCGTTCATTTCTTTTTCAATATTATTCATTATTTTTTGTTTTTCATGTTTGCTTAATTTTGGTTTTGAAATTTCTTCCATTTCTTTTTCATTTGAAATTATATCATGTATTTCTTTGATAATTGTTTTTGGAGTAATATTATTATCTTTATTGTACTGTTCTTGTATTTTTCTTCTACGATTTGTTTCGTTGATTGCTAATTCCATCGATTCGCTTATCGTATCTGCATACATTATTACTTTACCATTTTCATTTCTTGCAGCACGACCTATTGTTTGGATTAAACTTCTATGACTTCTTAAGAATCCCTGCTTATCGGCATCCATTATCGCTATTAAACTTACCTCTGGTATATCAAGTCCCTCTCTAAGTAAATTTATACCTACAAGTACATCTATTTTACCCATTCTTAAATCTCTTATTATTTTCATTCTTTCAAGTGTTTTAATTTCACTGTGTAAATATGCTACTTTAATATCTATTTTCTTTAAATATGTTGTAAGTTCTTCTGCCATTCTGATTGTAAGTGTAGTAACAAGAACACGTTCATTTTTTTCAATTCTATCATTAATTTCCATAACTAAATTATCAATTTGTCCTTGTGTTTTTCTCACTTCAATTATTGGATCTAATAATCCTGTTGGCCTTATTATTTGTTCAGCTACTGTTTTACTTCTTTCTAATTCATAATCACCTGGAGTAGCTGATACACAAATCATTTGTTTTATTTTATTTTCAAATTCATTAAACTTTAATGGTCTATTATCAAGAGCACTTGGTAATCTAAAACCATATTCAACTAATACTTCTTTTCTTGCTCTATCACCATTATACATTCCTCTAACTTGTGGCAACGTAACATGAGATTCATCAATAATAAGTAAAAAATCATCACCAAAGAAGTCTATTAATGTAGTAGGTGTTTCACCTTCCTCTTTTAGTGCAATATGTCTAGCATAGTTTTCTACACCTCTACAAAAGCCTGTTTCTGAAAGCATTTCAATATCATAATTTGTTCTTTCCATTAATCTTTGATGCTCTAGTAATTTATTTTCCTTTTTAAAATATTCTAACCTAGATTCTAATTCATTTTTTATTCTTTTTATTGCCTCTTTTAATTTTTCTTCACTAGTTACAAAGTGGCTTGCTGGAAATATTGTAATTGATTTCTTTTCAGATATTATTGCACCTGTTAAAGTGTCAAATTCATATATATGATCAATTTCATCACCAAAAAAATCAATTCTAATACCTTTTCCATGTTGAGATATAGGAATTACTTCTAAAATATCTCCGTGAACTCTAAATGTTCCTCTTTTGAAATCTAATTGATTTCTTTCATATAACATATCTACTAATTTTTCAATTATATCGTCTCTATTTACTTCTTCATTTTGAACTAATGTAATTGTTTTATTTTTGTATTCTTCTACTTCACCAATTCCATATATACATGAAACAGATGATACGACTATTACATCATTATAATTTAATAATGATGATGTTGCTGCATGTCTTAATTCATCAATTTCATCATTTATTGAGGCATCTTTTTCGATATATGTATCAGTTTTCGCAACGTATGCCTCTGGTTGGTAATAATCATAATATGATACAAAATATTCAACATGATTATTAGGAAATAGCTCTTTCATTTCTGCATATAATTGTCCTGCTAATGTTTTATTATGAGCAAGTATTAAAGTTGGTTTATTAACTTTTTCAATTACATTTGCCATTGTAAATGTTTTACCTGTTCCTGTTGCACCTAATAGTACCTCTATTTTTTCGCCATTATTAATTCCTTCAACTAACTTTTCTATTGCTTTTGGTTGATCACCACTTGGTTTATACGATGAAACTAATTCAAATTTTCTATCCATACATTCACCTCATTTATTTAAGTAAGTATAATTCTATCAAAAAACACTATAAAAAACAAGGTTCTAAATTTTCAATTATTGATATTTAATTTATTTAATGATAAACTAATACTAGTTTGGAGTGTATGATTATTAATAAGAAAAAAATATTATTAATTTTGCCCTTAATTATAATAATAATCATTATATGTGTTATCTTAACACTAAATAAGACTAATAGTAAAAATTTATCTATAAAATTAAAAGGAAAGAAAAGTATTACTTTAGAATATGGTGAAAAGTATAAAGAATTAGGAGCTACTGCATCATATAAAGATAAAGATTTAACAAAAAGTATTAAAACTGATAATAATTTAGATTTAAAAAAATTAGGAAAATATACTTATACATATTCTATAAAATATAAAAATTTATATAAAAAAATCAAAAGAAATATTACAATAGTAGATACTGTTAAACCAGAAATAAAACTAAATGGTGATGATAAAATAAATATTTATTTAAATGAAGATTATAAAGAATTAGGAGCTACTGCAATAGATAATTATGATAGCGATATATCTGATAAAATAGTTGTAACTGGTAATGTTGATAACAAAAAAACAGGAGAATATACAATTACTTATAAAGTAAAAGATTCAAGTAGCAATGAATCTAGTATTACAAGAGTAATTAGTGTTATAGAAAAACAACAGAGCAAGACTTCTTCTAATAGTAAAGTTGGTAAAACATCAAAAGGATATAAAATAGAACAAATTAATGGCTTATATTATATAAATGGAATTTTAATTGTAAATAAAACATATGATTTACCTAGTACTTATGAACCTGGTGATTTAGTTTCAGAATTTAAAAATAATTTTGAAAAGATGCAAAAAGATGCTGCAAATGAAGGTATTAATCTAAAAATTATAAGTGGATTTAGATCATATAATAAACAAAAAAATATTTATAATAATTATGTTGCCCGAGATGGACAAGCACTTGCAGATAGATACTCAGCTAGACCAGGCCATTCTGAACATCAAACAGGTTTAGCCGCAGATATAAATAGTTTAGATCAATCATGGGAATACACTGATGAAGGAAAATGGTTAAATAATAATTGCCATAAATATGGATTTATAATAAGATTTGTGAAAGGCAAAGAAAATATTACTGGATATATGTTTGAACCATGGCATATTAGATATGTAGGAGAAGAACTTGCAAAACAATTATACAACAATGGTAATTGGATCACATTAGAAGAATATCTTGGAATAGAAAGTGTTTATGAACAAAGTTATTAAAATAAGTTTTGACACTTTCTTGCACTCACATGCAAGAATTGCTACTTCACATACCCAATAACCTGACTTCTCTATAGCCTTAAATTCCGATGGTCGCCACCGTACTTATTATTTGTTTATTATTAATTATACATAAATTTCATTCATATATTTTTTTTTAACTTCCATTTTACTTTATATGTAAGTTGTCTTATTATTTCATATAGTGATGCATCTCAACATTAAATTAACTATTTTGACGAACTTTTCTTATACATAAAAAAAATACATATTAAATATGTATTTTTTATTTTGCAGATTTAATCTTACTTATAAATATTGTTTCACTTGCATTATCTGAAGAAAAACCTTTATAATTTCTACTTAAATCTATTAATGCCTCTAATTTATTTTTATAATAATTAATTTTACCACTATATATAGATAGTTTATTAATTCCTTCTTTATTAAATTTACTTATACCTTCAGTTAATTCATTTGAACCAGCACTTAGTTTTTCTGTTCCATTTTTTATATCACTTGTTCCTATTTTTATTTTATTAGATGCTACTGATAATTCATTCATTGCAGAAGTTAATTTTCTCATTGAACCTATAGTATTAATAGATGAATCAACAACTTGATTATTTCCATATACAAGTTTTGATAAATTATTGTTTGATTCTATATTAATATCTAAACTTGTTTTTGTTTGTTCTAATAATGAAAGTGTACCTTCTAATGAATTTAATGTTCCCTCTAATGCTTCTAATGTACCATTAACAGCATCCATTTGATTTTTTAAAAGAGGAACTACTATTTCTAAATTTTGTTTTTGTGTTGTTAATTCATTCAATTTATTTTCTAATAATTTTTTAGTTTCTTCTTCGCACAAACTAATTTTTGAATTAATTTCTACTATACCGCTATTTACTTGTTCAAGTTTAACATTATAATCATTATATGCCTGTGTTGCTTTATTTAAATTTGATTTTACTTGTTCAATTTTTGAATTAACATACTCTTTCTTTGTCTTTACTTCATTTATTTTATTTTCTACTTCTTCTTTTTGAATTAATAATTGTTTATTAGCTTCAGATATTTTATTAATTGTTGTTGTATTTTGATTTTTTAGATAATTTAATGTTTGTTCATTTTTTATATTGTCATTTTCATTTGGCATACTCTCATTAATCTTATTAACACCATTATGTAATTGATCCATACCATTTTTTAATGAACCTACACCATTATCTAATTCTTCAATACCATTTTTTAATTTTAAAGAGCCATTTTCTATTGCATCCATGTTTGATTGTAATCTATTAATATTTTCAGTTAATAATTCTATTTTGTCAAATCCTTTTATATCAGACTCTTCAATTACTTTTGGTGTTGCTATAATATAAATATTATTTAATGTAAAATGACTAGTTGTATAATTTATTTCTATTTTGTCCATCTTATTGTCCATATTTAAACTTTCGAATAAACCTGGAGAAGCTATACCTGCAACTATATTCTTTGTTCCAGTTTCTACAACTTTTCCATTTTTTATATTTATATTACTATTATTTTTACTATCTAAAATAGTTCCTGCCATTACAACAAATGGTGTATAAATTGTTTCATTTTTACCGTTTATATTTACAGTATTTTTTTCTTTATTTGTAAAATTTATTTGGATTTTTACATTTCCTTTTTTTCCGATTAAATCTTTAATATTTATTTCTTTATCATCTAAAAAGTACTTTATTCCAATATCAAGAGGCATTGTTTTATTAATTGTACCCTGATAATATATATCTTCACCTTTTGCTTTCCATGTTATATTTTTTTCATTTTGAATAAATGTTTCGTTACCATTTAAATTTTTAATACTATCTAAATCTGATTGATCTAACAATTCTTCTTTTGTTTTTACTCTAATGTGATTAGTGACAGTTATATTTTCTAGTGTTCCATCAGTATTATGTGTACTAAATACCGATTCTGTTTTATCTAAACCAAAAACAGATAATGGAAGTGTTAAAGTACCAATTAAAACAGTACTTAATATTTTTTTTGTTTTCATTTATATCCTCTCCTTCATTCCTTTTGTAGTTTTTATAATAAATTTATCAAATATAATAATTAATACGGGTAAAACAAATATAACAACTAACATTGAAATAATTGCACCCCTACATAATAATGTACAAATAGATCCAATCATATCTATTTTTGAATATACTGCAACTCCAAATGTTGCTGCAAAAAAACATAGTGCAGATACTACAATTGATGGAACTGTATTATGTAATGTTGTATTAATACATTCTATTTTATCCTTATTTCTTTTTCTTTCTTCAATATACTTTGTTGACATTAATATTGCATAATCAATTGTTGCACCTAATTGTATTGTGCCAACTACAATTGATGCAACAAATGGTAATTCAGTTCCTGTAAAATAAGCACATGCCATATTTAAGAATATTGCAAATTCAATTGATAATATTAATATCATAGGAAGACCAATAGATTTTAATACTACTAGCATTAGAACAAATATAACTATTATTGATACATAGTTTACCATTTTAAAATCATGATCTGCTATTACAGTTAAATCTTTCATAAGTGGTCCTTCTCCTGCTACAATTGCATTTTTATCATATTTCTTTACAATTTTATTTATCACATCTACTTGATTATTTAGCTCATTACTTGCAATTTCATATGTTGAATTAATTATTATTAACTGATACTTGTCATTTTCAATTATTTCACTAACTTCTTTTGGCAATATATCATTAGGTAAATCAATTAAATTCTTTGGTGACAATACTAAATCTATACCTTTTACATTTTTAAGATTTTCTACCAAATTATCCAATTTAGATTGATTAATATCCTTGTTGATTAAAATAATTTCTGGAGAAACAATATTAAATTCTTCTTTCATTCTTGAATTTGCAATACTGCTTCCTAATGTTTTTGGTAATGATTTATCTAACTTATAATACACCTTTACATTTTGATTACCATATATTGCAGGAATTAAAAGTATTATAAAAATGGCAATTATTATTTTATTATGATTAACAGTAAAATCGATTAATTTATTAAATTTTGGCATAAAGTTTTTATGTTTTGTTTTTTCTATATATTTATCAAACATAAGTAATAATGATGGAAAAATAATTAAAACGCATATTAAACCAAATAATACACCTTTAGCCATTACTAATCCTATATCTGTTCCAAGAGTTAAATCCATGAAACAAAGTGCTAGAAAACCAGCTATTGTTGTTAACGATGAACCTATAACTGATTTAAATGTTTCTGTTATTGCAACTTGCATAGCTTCTTTTGAATTATTTTTCTCCTTTGCATTTTCATATTTATGATATAAAAATATTGAAAAATCTGTTGTTACTCCTAATTGTAATACTGCCGTTATAGCTTTTGTAATATAGGATATGTTTCCAAATATAATATTTGTTCCCATATTATATATTATTGCCATACCAATATTTCCTAACAAAAAAATTGGTACTAGGTATGAATCAGTTGCAAATGCTAAAACAATAAGACATAAAACAACTGCTATAATTATATACATAGTTATTTCACTATCAGATAGTTCCATTGTATCAAGTACCATGGAAGTCATTCCACTAACTATACCTGGATTTTTTGTAATTTTTCTCATTTCTTTTATTGCAGCAATTGTTGTCTCATCTGATGTTGAAGTTTCAAATGTAACTAAGATTATTGTTGAATCATCTTTAATTACCTTTTCTTTTAAATTATCTGGCAATAAATCAACTGGTATTGATATATCAAGTGTGTCATATACACTAAGTGCGTTGTTTACCCCTTTTATTTTTTTAATTTTGTCTTCTAACTTTAAAACTTCTTTTGGAGACTTTGAATCCATTATAACAAATGAAAAGGCTCCAATATGAAAGTCATCAGTTAAAATATTTTGACCTTTTATTGTATCAATATTTTCAGGTAAGTAAACTAAAATGTCATAATTAATTTTTGTTTTAATATATCCTATTAATGCAGGTATTAATAAGAATATTGAAATTAATACAATTAATTTACTATTATTTGTGATAATCTTTGATATTTTTTTCATATATTTCCTCCATTCGTTATGTATTTTATTACTATTTTATAAATTATTCACCAACACATTGATTTAGTTTAAAAAATAAACTACATTTTTTTTATTTTGTATTAATAATTATGCAACAATATGTGGTTTATCTTTACTTTTGTTGTTTTATGAATATAATATTAATTGTGGTGATATTATGAAAAATAAAACTGATTTAAGAATTATAAAAACAAGAAATGGATTATATGATGCATTGATTCTTTTATTAAAAGAAAAAACCTTTGAAGAAATAAAGGTTTCAGATATATGTAAAAAAGCATTAATTAATAGATCAACTTTTTATGCACATTTTCAAGATAAATATGAACTTTTTGCTTCTTTAATTGATGATTTAAAACAATCATTAAACTATGAGTTAAAAAATATAAATAAAGATCTAACTGTAAAGGAATACTATATTGAATTAATTAAAGTATTTTTAGATCATATTGAAGGAAAAGAAGAAATATATCGTTCAATTATGATTAATAATAAAAATAGTATAATAATGGATATGATTTATGATACTATTAATGAAGATATAAGTAAAAAACTTGATGATTTGGATATTCCAACTGATATTGCTTCTTCATATTACTTAGGTGGAGTTGTTAATGTAGGTATGTTTTGGTTAAGAAATGGTAAAAAATACACAAAAGAGGAAATGCTTGATTTTTTAAATAAATTAATATAAAAATAGATGTAATTATACATCTATTTAAACATATTAACTAATTCTTCATGATTTTGTTTTTGAGTTTGAATATTAGTATATTCTATTAAAGCACTTTTTCTTTCTTCTTCATTGACAATTGGACTTGATGCCACAGTTAATGATTTAATTTCCTTTAACTCATTTTCTAAATTTTTAATTTTACCTAATAATTCTTGAATTGTAACTGTTAAATCATGATTTTGTTGTCCTAACGCTTGAATCATTTCATATAATTGTTGATCCATAAACTCACCTCGATATAATTTTATATTATATCTTTTTATTTTTCAAGAATATATATAATAATATGTAAATGCAATGTAAAAGGAATAACGTTAGTTATTCCATAAATTATTACTATATACACCTTTTTTTACTAATTGTTTAATTTCATTTACAACAAGTTCTTTATCTTCTTTATAAGTAACACCTTGCCATTGTGCAGTAGTACTTAAAACTTTCACTTGTGCAAAATCATTTTTTATTGCTTGTTCAACTGTATCAGGTATTAAGTATTCACATTTTAAAATATTATCTTTATTTTCATTTAAAAATTTTGGAAAATTTGTTTCAATGTACTCAAATATTGATGGATTAAAACCTAACATATTCATTGAGACTAATGTATCTTCATTTATTTTAAATTTAGCAGCACCATTTAAAGGTGTAGCAAAAATTCCTTCATGTGTATTTTCTACACTACTTTCAATTAACTCAGTTAAATAACCATTTTCTGATTTTAATACTCCTCTTTTTACAGAGCCATTTTCAGATAAAGTATTAATTACCTTATATCCAATTACACAATATGTATTCTTTTCATTACATTCATCTAAAAATTTTGACATGACCTCGTATGCGTCTCTACCATAAAAATCATCTGCATTTATTATTGCAAAATTTTCATTAATTAAATTTTTTGCAGATAGTATTGCATGTGATGTTCCCCAAGGTTTAACTCTTTCTTCAGGTTTTTTAAAACCATTTGGTAAATCATCCATATCTTGAAAAGCATATTCAACTTTTATATGCTTGTCTACTCTGCTTCCTATTGTTTCTTTAAAAATTTGTTCATTTTCCTTTTTTATAACAAAAACTACTTTTGTAAATCCTGCTTTTATTGCATCATATACTGAATAATCAATTATGAATTCATTATTTGGACCTACTGGTTCGATTTGCTTTAATCCACCAAATCTACTTCCCATACCTGCTGCCATTATAAGCAAAGTTTTTTCTTTCATTTTTTTCTTCCTTCCTTGACGTATGTCAATTATACATTATTTTTTCTTTTTTTACAAGAAAAAGAGCTATTTAGCTCTAATTCTTTCTAATTTCAAATATTATTTTATAAATATCATCTTCGTCATTTTCTTTTACATCAACTTTATAACCAAATTTTTTTACTGTATCTGCACAACTTCTAACAGTATTTATAACTGTTCTGATATCTGATGAAGGTGTACTATCTGTAAAACTGTTTGGATTATATTTAATACCATCAAATCTAATTTTTGAATTATTTATTTCTTCAATATTTAATGGTTCAAAAATGATTGGTTCTATTGTTTTTTCCTCTAATGAAGGTTTTTCAATATTATTTTCTTCATTCAAACTTATAGGTGTTATGGGAGTAAATGAAAATGGTGATTGATTATCATTAAATGTATTTTCTTCATTTTCATTTGACTCCATTGTATCATCTTCAACATCATCTTCATTTTCTTGAATTAAATCAAAATTAAAGAATTTGTTGCTATCGTTGTTTTTTTCTGCATCAACATTTATTTCAGGTAAATCTACTGGTTGAGGAATAATTATGTCATCATCTTTTTTTTCAATATTATTATCCTCATTTAAACTAATTGGTGTTATTGGGCTTGGAGTAAAATCATCAAACTCGTTTGAAGTTGTATAGTCATTTTTTATTTTTAATTCATCTATATTATTTTTTTCATCTTTTTCATCTTCTATTATTGGATTAGATGGAATATTAAGTGATGATATATCTTCATCATTTTTTAAAGAATTATTTATAAATTGTTCAAAATTAAAAGGTATTTCTTTATTTTCAGTAGAAATATTATCATTATTTAAGTCAGTATCTATATGTTTTTCTTCTTGCCTTGGATGCAATATTTTTTCTACTTCTAAATCAGTTGCTCTTACAGTTAATCTTTCTTTTATTATTCTATTTAATAAATCTACTTGATCTTTACCAGTTATTTTTAATAAACTTCTAGCATGTCTTTCTGATATTTGTCCATTTAGTAATGCTTCTTGAACTTCTTCTTCAAGATTTAGTAATCTTAATTTATTTGCAACTGTTGATTGAGTCTTACCTAATTTGCTAGCTAAAACATCTTGTGTTAAGTAACCCATATCTAATATTTTCTTATATGAAATTGCTTCTTCAATTGGAGTTAAATTTTGTCTTTGAACATTTTCTATTAGTGCTACTTCTGCACTTTCATTATCAGTTAAATCTGTAATTATTGCAGGAATAGTTAATTTTCCAGCCATAACACTTGCTTTATATCTTCTCTCACCCGCAATAATTTCATATTTATCAGCTATTTTTCTTACAACTATTGGTTGTATAACACCGTGTTCCTTTATTGAATCTGAAAGTTCTTGAATTGCTGTTTCATTAAATTTTAAACGTGGTTGAAACCTATTAGGTAAAATATCCTCAACATTTATTTCTACTACTCTTTTTTCATTCATTTTTACACCCACTTTATTCTTTTTTTTATTTTACTATATTTTGGGAAATAATACAATACTTTGGGAAATATTTCCCAATTTATTTTTTTATTTCCCGGGAAATAAAAAAATAGTATTATAAACTATTTTTTTTCATTTCTGATATTTTTCTTGGATATATAATATTTGTGCTTTTCTTTTTATTGAAAACAATTATATTTCTATTACTATTTTCATATGGTAATTTAAAGTTATATATTTTTTCTATTTCAATATCCAATTTTGTTATTGCATTCATTGATTTTTCTAATTCATCTTGTATATTTCCTTTTAATTCAATTATCTTTCCATTAATTTTTGCAATTGGAACAGAGTATTCTAATAATGTATTTAATTTTGCAACAGCTCTTGATGTAACAACATCATATTCTTCTCTATGTTTCTTTGAAAAATCCTCTGCTCTATCATGAATTACTTCTATATTATCTAGTTTTAATTCATTTATTACAATATTTAAGAATTTGCATCTCTTTTCAAGTGAATCAACAAGTGTTACAAATATATTTGGAAATAGTATTTTTATAACAATCCCAGGAAATCCAGCACCAGTTCCTATATCACATAATTTTTTTACATTATTTAAATTTATAACCATATTCATTGTAGATGAATCGTAAAAATGTTTTAAATATACCTCGTTCTTTTCAGTTATACCAGTTAAGTTTATTTTTTCATTCCATTCAATTAATAATTCATAATATAATTCTAATTGTTTTAATTGATTATCATTTATTATAATATTAATTTTTTTTAATTCTTCTATAAAACTTTCCTTATTCATTTATTTTTCCTTTCTTTAAATAAATCATAAGAATTGATATATCTGCTGGATTTACACCGCTAATTCTTAGTGCTTGTCCAATTGAAGTAGGTCTAACTTCACTTAGTTTTTGTCTTGCCTCGCTTGCAAGATTAGGTACTTTATAATAATCAATTTCATTTGGTATTTTCTTTTCTTCTAATTGGAGCATCTTTTCTGCTTCTTTATTAGCCTTGTTTATATATCCCTCATATTTTATATATGTTTCAACCTGTTGTTTTATTTCATTTTCAAATTCAATTTTCTTATTAATAAGTTCTTCTATCATTTCAAAATTAATTTCTGGTCTTTTTAATAAATTATATAATGTAATGCCATCTTGTAAAATACTACTGTTAAATTTTTTTAATTTATCATTTATTTCTTTAGTTGGTGTTACTTTATTGGTATTTAAATACTCTTTTAATTTCTTTATCTGATTTATTTTTTCATTTAAAATATTATATTGTTCTTTGCTTATTAATCCAATATCATATCCATGCTTCCTTAATCTTAAATCAGCATTATCACTTCTTAATAACAATCTATATTCAGCACGAGAAGTTAACAATCTATATGGATCTTTTACACCTTTTGTTACTAAGTCATCTATCAATACACCAATATATGCTTCGTTTCTTTTTAGTATTAGCGGTTCTTTATTTTCTAGTTTCAAAGATGCATTTATACCTGCTATTAATCCTTGGCATGCAGCTTCTTCATAACCACTTGTTCCATTAATTTGACCTGCAGTATATAAATTTTTTATTATTTTTGTTTCTAATGACTGATTTAATTGTGTTGGATATATTGCATCATATTCTATAGCATATGCATATTTTAGTATTTTAGCATTTTCTAATCCAGGTAAACTATGAACCATTTCTTCTTGTATATCATATGGCATACTTGTTGAAAAACCTTGAAGATATATATCATCATAATATAAACTTTCTGGTTCTAAAAATAATTGGTGTTTTTCTTTGTCTTTAAATCTAGTAACTTTATCTTCTATAGATGGACAATATCTTGGACCAACACCTGTTACATCATCTAAACCTCCATACATACTTGACTTATTTAAATTTTTATTAATAATATCATGTGTTTTTTTTGTAGTATATATAAGGTAACATGGAACTTGATCTTCTATTTTATAATTAGGTTTTAAATCAAAGCTAAACATTCTATATTCAGAATCTCCATATTCTATTTTTGCTTTACTAAAATCAATTGTTTTTTTATCTATGCGCTGAGGTGTACCTGTTTTAAGTCTTATTATTTCGAAACCTAATTTTTTTAAATTATCACTTAAATGATTACTTGGTTTTTCTCCATGTGGTCCTTTTCTTGTTCTAGTATTTCCAACCATTATATCTGCTTTTAAATATGTTCCTGTTGTAAGTATTACTGCTGATGAATATATTTTTTCACCATCATCAAGGATAACACCTTTAACTGTATTGTCTTCTACAATTAAATCCTCTACCATACCTTCTTTAATATCTAAATTATCTTGACTATTAAGTGTATTTAACATCTCTTTTGGATATGTAATTTTATCTGCTTGTGCACGCAATGCTTGTACTGCTGGTCCTTTTGCACTATTTAACATTTTAATTTGTATTTTTGACTTATCAGCATTTTTACCCATTTCTCCACCTAATGCATCAATTTCTCTAACAACTATTCCTTTTGCACTTCCTCCAATTGATGGATTACATGGCATATCTGCTATATTTTTTATATTGCCTGTTACTAATAAAGTCTTATGTCCTTTTCTTGAAGATGCGAGTGCTGCCTCACAACCAGCATGACCTCCACCTACAACAATTATTTCATAGTTCATACTTACACCTCTTTAAACGAGTTTATTATACTCTTTATTTTTAATTTAAACAATAATTTTAAAAAAATATTGTTTATTACAACAATATTTTATTTTCCTAAACAAAAATTTGAAAACATATGGTCTATTAATTCATCTTCATATGTTTCTCCTGTTATTTCTCCTAATTTTTGATATAAATTATTTAAATCTATTTCAATCATATCAATTGGTGAGTTAGCTTCAATTCCACTATATATATCATCGATTATTTTTACACATTCTTTTAAAATTGAAATACTTCTTGCTGAAGATAAATAATTTAAATTTTTTGTTTCTATTTGTTCTAAATTAAATATTTTTAACATTTCATTTTTTAAATTATCTATTCCCTCTTTTGTATATGTAGATATTTGTACTATATTTTTACAATAATTTTTTAGATAATTAATCTCTATTTTATTTGGTAAATCTATTTTATTAATTACTATAATACAGTTTTTTTCTTTGATTTGTTTTAATATTTCTTTTTCGTCTTCGTTTATTTCGGTATTATTATCAAACATTAAAATAACAAGATTAGATTCATTTATTAATTTTTTACTTTTATTTACTCCAATATTTTCTACAATATCATCTGTTTTTCTAATTCCTGCAGTATCAATTAATTTAAATAATATACCATTAATTATAATATTACCTTCTACGGTATCACGAGTTGTTCCTTGAATAGAGGTTACAATGGCTTTTTCTTCATTTAATAAAATATTAAGTAAACTACTCTTACCAACATTTGGCCTTCCTATAATAGAAGTTTTGATTCCTTTATCTATTAATACCCCATTTTCACTTTCATTTAGTATTTTTGTTATTTCAGCTTTAACACTACTTAGTCTCGTTTTTAACATTGAAATTGTCATTACTTCAATATCTTCATATTCTGGATAGTCAATATTAACCCTAATATTAGATTCTATGTCAGCTAATTTATTTCTTAGGCTTTTTATCATCGAAGAAACATTTCCAGATAATTGCTCAATTGCAAGTTTTCTTTTACTTTCTGTTTCTGCTTCTATTAAAGACATTATAGCTTCAGCCTCTACTAAATCTATTCTTCCATTTAAGTATGCTCTTTTAGTAAATTCACCAGGTTCAGCCAATCTACATCCATTTGTAATTAATAGTTCTAATATTTTATTAGTTGATGCTATTCCACCATGACAATTTATTTCGACAACATTTTCTTTTGTGAAACTTTTTGGGGCTAACATAATTGATACAAGCACCTCATCTATTCTTTCTTTTCCATCAACTATATATCCATAATTTATTGTATGTGATTTGCATTTTTCTAAATCTTTTCCATTAAATATTTTATTAACTATTTTTACAGAATCTTCACCGCTTACTCTTATTATTGATATTGAACCAATTCCAAGTGATGTTGATATTGCTGCTATTGTATCATTCATTTTTTCACCTCTTTAATCTTATTTAAGTTTATATTATAAATATAAAATAGTCAATTAAAAACTGTGAATAATTTCACAGTTTATTTTTCGATATAATGAATAACAGTATATCTATTTGGTTCTTCACCAATACTTTCAGTACTTAGATTTTCATAATTGCTTATTAAACTATGTACTACCCTTCTCTCGTATGAATTCATAGGATCTAATTTTGCATCAATTTTAGTTTTTAATACTTCTCGTGCTATTTTTTTTATTTCTCTTTCTAATCTACTAACTTTTTTTGCCTTATATCCTGATATATCTAAATTAACCTTTACTATATTTCCAAATTCATTAGCAACTGATTGTCTGATCAACAATTGTAATGCTTTTAAATTTTTACCATCTTTTCCAATTAGTATTGAAGAATCATCAGCAATTACATTTATATTATATATATTATCACTTTCTAATACTTCTGTTTGCATTGCAATTCCAGTTTTAGTTGATAATTCTTTTAAATAATCTTTTAAATAGTTTTTTATATCTGTTTTTAAAACTATTTTAACTTTATATTTTTTTGATTTAAAAAGTTTTGCTTCAGTTTCTTCAAAGTTTATTATTACTTCATTATTACTTGCATTTAATTTTGCTAATGCTTGATCAATTAATTCTTCTTTATTTTTTCCTTCTAATTCAAATATCTTACTCATAAACATACTCCTTAATTTAATTTTTTTCTTTTTACTATTAAATTTTGAATAATTGTGAATCCACTATTTGCTATCCAATAAAGCGCTATTCCAGTTGAGAGTGAAAGTGATGCGATTGAAATAAAAATAATCATCATATTATTCATCATTTTCATTTGTTTTTCTTGTTCACTACTCATTGATGCACCAGCATTTAATTTAAATGAAAAGAAAGTAACAGCAATTATTAAAATTGTAAATATTAAATATAAATAGTGACCATTTGATACACCTTGTATTGGTGTTGTTCCTAATTGAAAACCTAAAAAGTTTTCTTCAAATATTGCAGGTAACCTATTTAATGATTCATAGAATGCAAAGAATAATGGAATTTGAATAAATGTAAATAAACAACCTGCCATTGGTTTTATACCATATTTTTTATAAATCATCATCATTTCTTGTGATTTATTCATCATGCTTTGTTGATCTTGTTTGTCTTTATATTTTTTTTCTAATTTATCAAGTTCTGGTCTAGCTTTTTTCATATTTTCAGATTGCATTGCAGTACTTTTAGTAAATGGATATACAATAGTTCTAATTATTAAAGTAACAAGTATTACAGCTAAACCATAACTTTTTACTATTTCACCTATTCTTATTAATAACCAAGCTAATGGTTTAACAAATATAGTTGTCCAAACTCCTTCATATTTTCCAGATGTTACAGATAATTCACTACATTTTGGAAGTTTTTTTATGTTTACCCCATTTTCTTTATATAATTTAATTGATTCTTTTGATTCGGGCTGACATAAAATATTTGCAGTTAAATTTTGTCCAGTAGTTTTATTTTGAACAGTCTTTCCTTCTGAATTTTTAAGTACTTTCGTACATCCAGTCATAGATATTAATATTATGAATATTAATAATATTTTTTTCATTTTATTTTTTTTCATTATAATTCTCCTTAATTAGATTATTCTTATTTAATATGTATTGTAGATCTTTTTCAATTTCATTATAATTATGATTTAAAACATCTCTACTAACAATTATAATACATTTAAAGCTATTTTTATAGTTATTTTTATCAATAATATTTTTTAATTGTCTTTTAACTTTATTTCTAGTTACAGCATTTCCTATCTTTTTTCCTACAGATAATCCAAATTTATAATAATCTACTTCTTCATACTTTAAATAAAATATAAAATATTTATATTTTATTGGTTTAACACTTTTTATTATATTTGAAAAATCCTCCGATTTTTTTAATATATTAATTTTTTTCACAATTACATCACCTATTAAAGAAAAATCCACTTTTTAAAGTGGAACTACTAATGAGATAAAACTTTACGTCCTTTTTTTCTACGATTGTTAATAATTTTTGTTTGCATTCTAGCAAAAAATCCTTGTTTTTTACTTTTTTTTCTATTATTTGGTTGATATGTTCTTTTCATAATACACCTCCTGTGTCTCTTTCTCTTTGCTTATACATTATATATATAAATTATTATTTTGTCAAATAAAATATTAAATATTTTTATTTTTTAACATAGATGTGGAAAACTTTTAAACAATTAACATTTTTATTAATTTAGTTTTCCACATTTATGTGATTTATTAGTTATTATATTGTATTTTATATAATAATTATGTGGATTTTTGTGTTAATTTTAAATTTTTTTATAATTTTCCACATATTTATCAATTTTTGCTTGAAATATAAAGCAAAAATGTAGTAAAATTAATTTAGTTGTAGAAAGTAGGTGTTGAAATGAATACCGATTCACTGTGGAAAAGTTTTTTAGAATCAATAAAACAAAGAATAGCTCCAATGTTATATGAAACTTGGTTTGTTGAAACAGAACTAATTAGCCTTGATAACAATATAGCTAAAGTATTGGTTCCAATGCATGTACATAAAAAACACCTAAAAGAAAATTATAATGATTTAATTCAAGAAATATTTACAGATATTTCTGGTTCAAATTTTCAATTTGAATATATTACAAAAGAAGAAATGGAAGATAATGTAAAAATAAATACTGATGAAGTAGGGGTACCATTAAATAATATAAATTCTAACATAAATTCTAATTATACATTTGAAAACTTTATAGTCGGTAGCAGTAATAAATTTGCAAAGGCAACTGCTCTTGCTGTAGCTGAAAAACCAGGATTTATGTATAATCCTTTATTTATATATGGAAGTAGTGGGCTAGGTAAAACTCATTTAATGCATGCTATTGGAAACTATATTATAAAGAATTCTAAAAAAAGTGTTTTATATGTAACAAGTGAAAAATTTGTTAATGATTTTATAGAAATTAATAAAAAAAATAAAGAAGGAAATAATTTTGATAGTGTGGAATTCTTTAAAAAGAAATATAGAGACATTGATGTTTTAATGATTGACGATATTCAATATCTAGGTGAAGCTTCAAAAACTCAACAAGAATTTTTTAATACATTTAACGATTTACATGGTAATAATAAGCAAATTATTATATCTTCTGATAGATCACCTGATGATTTAAAACTTTTAGAGGAAAGATTAAGAACAAGATTCAATTGGGGATTAACAATAAGCATTTTACCACCAGATTTTGAATTAAGAATGAATATTATAGAAAAGAAAATAGAGAGTCAAGGAATAACTAATATATTTCCACTTGATGTTAGAGAGTATATAGCAAGTAACTGTACATCTGATATAAGAACTCTTGAAGGAGCAATTACACGTGTATTTGCGTATGCAACAATTATGAGTGGGGCAGAAATAACGCTTGATTTAGCAATAGAAGCTTTAAAAGATTATTTTGGGAAAACAGTTATTACAAAAAATAAAGTTCAAAAAGTACAACAACTTGTTGCAGCAGAGTATAATATAACTGTTGAAGACTTAAAAAGTAAAAAGAGAGTTGCATCAATATCTGTTCCAAGACAAATTGCAATGTACATTTGTAGAGTTGAACTTGAAGAAACACTTCCTAAAATAGGAAATGAATTTGGTGGAAAAGATCATACAACAGTTATGCATTCTGTTAATAAAATAAAAAAAGAAATTAAAACCAATAATGAATTAAATTTACAAATTCAAAAAATTGTTAAAAAAATAAAATAAATTTCCACAATATTATAAATATTTTTACTATTATTTTACTTAATAAAAAAAGTTTTCCACACAATTCACTTTAATAATAAAAATAACAATAAAAAAGAAAGAAGGAATATAATGAAATTTGAAATAAAACAATCTATATTAATGGAACATTTAAACTATTCTATAAAAGGAATATCAAATAAAAATTTAATACCAATATTAAATTGTATTAAATTTGATTTAACTGATGAAGGTTTATATTTAACAAGTACTGATAATGAAATAACTATAAAAACATTTATACATAAAAGTGAAATAAAAAATATTGAAAAATGTGGATCTATAGTTGTATCTGGAAGATATATATATGAAATAATAAGAAAATTACCAAATGAAATAATTACTATAGAAGAATTAATTGATTCTAAAATAACTATTTTTACTAAAAATTCATCGTTTAATTTAAACTGTAATTTAGTTTCAGATTTTCCTGAGATAAATCTAGAAGAAAAAGATGATCCTATTATAATAAGTAAAAGTATATTCAAAAACATTATTAATCAAACAACATTTGCAACATCTACTCAAGAATCTAGACCTGTATTAACTGGAATAAATTTTAAAATTAAAGAGGATAATTTAGAATGTACAGCAACAGATTCATATAGGTTAGCAAAAAAAATAATTAAATTAAATAAAGCTACTAAAGAAGAATATAATATTATTATTCCAAATAAAAATTTATTAGAATTATTAAAAATAATTAAAGATGATGAAGAAAATCTTGAATTACATATATTTAATAATAAAGTTATTTTTAAATTTGATTCTATTATATTAATGTCAAAATTAATTAATGGTTCATATCCTGATACTTCTAAATTAATTCCAAATGAATTTAGTATTACTATGAAAGTATCATTAAATGCATTTTATAATTCTATAGATAGAGCTTCTTTATTAACAAATGAAGCAGATAAAAATACAATTAAATTAAATAGTAATGGCAATGAAATTGAAATTTCTTCAAACATACCAGAAATAGGTAATGTATTAGAAAAGCTTGATGTGGAAAAAAGTAATGATGAAGAAATAAAAATAGCTTTTAGTTCAAAATATATGATGGATGCTTTAAAAGCTTTTAATTCTTCTGAAGTTGAATTATTATTTAATGGAGAAGTTAAACCTATAATATTAAAAAATCCAGAAAGTGAAGATTTAATTCAATTAATTTTACCAATTCGTACATATTAAACCAATTTTTTGGTTTTTTTATTTTTTTTCGACATAATTTGACAAAAATCGACAATTTTTTTTGATATAAAAAAGGAAATTCGATTTTTTTATCGAATTATATAAGTGAGGAGGTTTTGGATATGATTGATAGTTATGAAATTAATAGTTCAACTTTGGCCATTATTCCTATTACTGAACAATTATCTAAAATAATGGAAGATGAAAGTGTTATTACGGTTTGTAAATCACCAACTGAAATAATTGATGATAGCTGCAAATTTTTTGGAAGTTCTTATCAAGGAAGATTTGAAGGAACAAAGAAACTTACAGGTATAAACTATAAAGCACCTATAATTATTGAAGAAACAAGGAATATTATTTTTTTTCCTACAAGTTCACCAAGATTTCACAATTGTACTTGGGTTAGCTTAAGTCAAATAAAAACATTTGAAAAAATGAAAAATCAATCAGTAATAACTTTTAAAAATGGCCAACTATTAAAACTAGATTTATCTTATGGTTCTTTAGAAAATCAAATTTTAAGAGCTACGAGATTAGAATCAATTCTAAAAAAAAGAAAAGAAATGTAATTTAAAGGAGAATATTTGGACTATACCTTGTATTTTCCTTTTTTTTTGTTTATTTTTGTGATATAATGTTATTGTGGTATAGGTGTATGGAAAATTATAAAAATCAAAAATTTACCATAAAAAGGTGATGTTATGAGATGTTAATAAAAAAAATTAAATTATTAAATTTTAGAAATTACGAAAAAATTGATTTAGATTTTTCTTCAGGTATTAACATTATATATGGTAAAAATGGTCAGGGAAAAACTAATTTAATTGAAAGTATTTTTTATTTATCAAAAACAAAATCACATCGTATATCAGACAGTCACCATTTAATTAAAAATAATTCATCAAGTTTTAATATTAAGGGTATTATTAATAATGATAATAATGATACAAAATATCAGGTCTCTTTAAATAATGATGAAAAAGTATTTAAAATTGATAATACTATTATTAAAAAAAATTCTGAATATATTTCAAATATTGATATTATTATTTTTTATCCAGAAGATTTAGAAATTATTAAAGGATCTCCTAGTATAAGAAGAAATTATATTAATGATGAATTAAGTCAATTGTATATTAATTACTATAATGTACTTAGTGATTATAATAAACTTTTGAAAATGAAAAATGATTATTTAAAAAATAATAATTATGATATTAATTATTTAAATATTTTAAATAATTATTTCATCGATAAAGCAGTAATGATTACAAAAATGAGAAAAAAATTTATTGACAAAATTAATGAGTACTGCACTGATATTTATAAAAAAATTATGAATTTAGATGATTTTTCAATTAAATATATACCATCTATTAATTTTGAATCTTTTGATGTTGAAAAAATGAAAATTAAATTTTCAGAAGAATTAAAAAATCATTTTTCAGAAGAATTAAAATTAAAAACATCAGTTGTTGGTCCGCATAGGGATGATATCGAATTTTATTTAAAAGATTTGGATTTAAAAAAATATGGTTCTCAAGGACAACAAAGAATTGCAGTACTAACTATGAAACTTTGTGAAATTGAAATATTAAAAAAATATAAAAATAGTGTTCCAATTTTACTGCTAGACGATATTTTTAGTGAATTGGATGACAAAAAGAAAAATAATTTGTTAAAGCTAATAAAAAATGATATTCAAGTTATTATAACAACGACTGATTTAAATAAAATTAATAAAAAAATATTAGATGATTCAAAATTAATAGAAATTGAAAAAGGAAAAATAAAAAAAATAAAAGAGGTGTAAAAAATGACAGAGAATATAGAACATTATAATGCATCTGATATTCAAGTATTAGAGGGACTAGAGGCAGTTCGTAAAAGACCAGGTATGTATATTGGTACCACTGATGTTAAAGGACTTCATCATCTTGTTTGGGAAATAGTTGATAATTCAATAGATGAAGCTTTAGCAGGATATTGTAAAAATATTGAAATTATTATTAATAAAGATAATTCAATTACTGTAAAAGATGATGGTCGTGGAATACCAGTTGAAATACATCCTAAAACAAAAATATCTACAGTTGAAACAGTTTATACTGTATTACATGCTGGTGGAAAATTTGGTGGAGGAGGGTATAAAGTATCCGGAGGACTTCATGGAGTTGGAGCTAGTGTTGTAAATGCTTTATCAAAATGGGTAGAAGTAAAAGTATATAAAAATGGTAAAATTCATGAAGTAAAATTTGAAAATGGTGGAAAAATTAAACAACATTTGACTGTAATAGGGGATTGTAATCAAGAAAGAACTGGTACAACTGTAACATTTAAACCAGATTCAGATATATTTGATACTGATATATTTGATTATAATACTCTTAAAACGCGTACACGTGAATTAGCATTTTTAAATAGAGGGTTAAGACTAACATTAAGAGATGATAGAGATAATGAAGATACAACTGGTGAAACTTTCCTTTATGAAGGTGGAATAAGTGAATATGTAAAATATATTAATAAAGGTAAAACACCTATTCATGAAGAAATAATTCATTTAGAAGGTGAAGAAGAAAATATTGTATTTGAAGTAGCACTTCAATATACTTCTGATGAAAATACGAGATTATACTCTTTTGTTAATAATATAAATACTCATGATGGTGGAACACATGAAGAGGGAGTTAGAAGAGCTTTAACTAGATTAATAAATAATTATGCGCGAAAAAATAATATGCTTAAAGAAAAAGATGATCCTCTTTCAGGAGATGATGTTAAAGAAGGACTTACAATGATAGTTTCATGTAAGCATCCAAATCCTCAATTTGAAGGTCAGACAAAAGGAAGATTAGGTAATTCTGAGGTAAGAAAATTAGCTGATAATGTTTTTTCTGCTGGTTTTGAAAGATTTTTGCTTGAAAACCCTGATGAAGCAAAAATAATTGTTGAAAAATCAATGTTAGCAGCACGTGCAAGAATTGCCGCAAAAAAAGCTCGTGAATTAACAAGAAGAAAAACTGATTTAGATGTTGTAAATTTTGGTGGAAAATTAGTTGATTGTAAAGATAAGGATCCTGCAGTTTGTGAAATTTTCTTAGTCGAAGGAGATTCTGCGGGTGGTTCTGCAATAAAAGGTAGAAATTCAATGACACAGGCAATACTTCCACTTAGAGGTAAAATTTTAAATGTTGAAAAAGCTAGAATGGATAGGGCGCTAGCTAATGAAGAAATAAGAACAATTATAACTGCTTTTGGTACTGGAATAGGACAAGATTTCGATTTAAAAAAATTAAGATATGATAAAATAATAATAATGACCGATGCCGATGTTGATGGGTCGCACATAAGAGTATTATTACTTACATTATTTTATAGATTTTTTAGACCTATTGTTGAAGCAGGACATGTTTATGCTGCTCAACCACCATTATTTTGTATAAAACATGGAAAAACGATTAAATATGTTCTTAATGCACAAGAAAGAGATGAATATTTATCTAAATTAAATACAACTAAATATGAAATAACACGTATGAAAGGTCTAGGTGAAATGGACGCTGAAGAATTAAATGAAACAACAATGGACATTAATACACGTGTTTTAAGAAGAATTACTGTTGATGATATAATTGCTGCTGATGCTGCATTTAGTAAATTAATGGGTGAAGAAGTAGAACCTAGAAGAGAATTTATAGAACAAAATGCAGTATATGCAGAAAATTTGGATATATAGGTGGTGAATTATGGATCATAATAGAGATAGAAAACAAGAAAATAATATAGTAAATGAAATTGAATCTTCTTTTTTAGAGTATTCAATGAGTGTTATTGTATCACGTGCATTACCTGATTTAAGGGATGGATTAAAACCTGTTCATAGAAGAATTTTATGGTCAATGTATGAATCAGGATATACGCCTGATAAACCTCATAAAAAGAGTGCCAGAATAGTTGGAGATGTTATGGGTAAATACCATCCTCATGGTGATTCATCTATTTATGAGGCAATGGTAAGAATGGCTCAAGATTTTAGTTATAGATATACATTAGTTGATGGACATGGTAATTTTGGAAATATCGAAGGATATGGTGCCGCTGCAATGCGTTATACTGAATCGAGACTTTCTAAAATATCTTTGGAATTGCTTAGAGATATTAATAAAGATACTGTTAATTTTAAACCAAATTTTGATGAGTCTGAAAAAGAACCTGTAGTATTACCATCAAAGTTTCCAAATATACTGGTTAATGGTACAATGGGTATTGCTGTTGGAATGGCAACAAATATACCACCACATAATTTAGGGGAAGTAATTGATGGTTGTGTTGCATATATTGATAATCCTGAGATTGATACATTAGGTTTAATGCAATATATTAAAGGTCCTGATTTTCCAACTGGTGCCGTTATTTTAGGTAATTCAGGAATAAAAAAAGCATATGAAACGGGTAGAGGTACTATTACTATTCGAAGTAGAGCAACAATTGAAGAAAAAAATGGAAAAAATTATATTGTTGTTGATGAAGTACCATATGGAATTAATACATCTGAATTAAAAAATAAAGTTGCAGAATTAGTACATAATAAAATAATTGATGGTATATCTGATTACCATACTGATTTAAAAGATGGAATAAAAATTACTATTACATTAAAGAAAGATGCTAATCCTCAAGTTGTATTAAATAATTTATATAAACATACTTCATTTCAAACTAATTATGGAATAATATTCTTAATGCTAGATAATGGTGTTCCAAAGACTTTACCATTAAAAGATATTATAGCTAAATATATAGATCATCAAAAAGAAGTAGTAATTAGAAGGTCTAAATTTGAACTTGATAAAGCTGAAAAAAGAGTTCATATTTTAGAAGGTTATAAAATAGCACTTGATAATATTGATGAAGTAATTAAAATAATAAAAGCAGCTAAAAGTGATGTTGAAGCAAAAGAAAAGTTAATTAGTCGTTTTGGATTTACTGAGCCACAGGCTGATAGCATTTTAGAGTTAAAATTGCGTAGGTTAACAGGTTTAGAAAGGGAAAAAATTGAAGCAGAATTAGCAGAATTATTAAAATACATTGCATATTTAAAAGAAATTCTTTCTAGTGAGCAAAAAGTATTAGAAATAGTAAAAAATGAATTATTAGAAGTTAAAAATAAATATGCTGATGATAGAAAAACAAGTATTGATTTAACGTCTGCTGATTATATTGAAGATGAATCATTGATACCTGTTGAAGATGTTATCATTACTTTAACTGATAAAGGTTATATTAAAAGAGTAAATAATGAAACATATAAAACACAAAATAGAGGTGGAGTAGGTATTAAAGGAATGAGTACTAATGAAGAAGATTTAGTTAAAAATCTTATATCTGTTACAACTCATGATTACTTATTATTCTTTACTAATAAAGGCAAAGTGTATAAGATGAAGGGTTATGAAGTACCAGAATTTAGTAGACAATCAAAGGGATTACCAATTATTAACTTGTTACCTCTTGAAAAAGATGAAGTAGTAACAGCGATGTTATCAATTAAAAATGAAGAAGAAAATAAATATATTGTATTTTGTACACAAAAAGGCCTTGTTAAAAGAACTGAAATATCAGAATTTGATAATATAAGAAAAAATGGTAAAATTGCAATTTCTTTAAAAGAAGAAGATAGTCTACTTTCTGTTGAAAAAACTGATGGTACAAAAGAAATTGTAATTGGCGCATCAAACGGTCGAATGATAAGGTTTAATGAAACAGAAATAAGAATTATGGGAAGATCTGCTGCAGGTGTACGTGGAATTGATTTAGGTGATAATGATATATGTGTTGGATGTGAAATTTTAGCACAAGGACAGGAAATATTAGTTGTTACTGAAAATGGTTATGGTAAAAAGACTAATGCAGATGAATATAGGCAAACTCATAGAGGTAGTAAAGGTGTCAAAGCACTAAATGTAACAGAAAAAAATGGTAATATTGTTGCATTTAAAATTGTAAATGGAAGTGAGGATTTAATGATAATTACTGATAGTGGTATTATTATTAGATTAAGTTTAAATCAAGTATCAAATACGGGTCGTGTAGCTCAAGGTGTAAAATTAATTAATTTAAAAAACGAGCAAAAAGTTAGTTCAATTGCAATAATATCTACATCATCTGATGATGAAAATGAATCGATAGATAATAATATAGAAGAGAACAAATAGAAAATTGCGTATGTATTTATACATACGCCTTTTTTTATAAAAAAAGGCGAAAATAACCAATGTTCCACGTGAAACTATAATAACCAATGTTCCACGTGAAACTATAATAACCAATGTTCCACGTGAAACTATAATAACCAATGTTCCACG
>Ga0247608_10000871_pt1 | contig 45316 bp, 33 predicted proteins | sample 176DNAGHGlowgp2_FD_193490 | JGI IMG/M metagenome (GOLD analysis project Ga0247608, IMG submission 193490) | Sheep rumen microbial communities from Palmerston North, Manawatu-Wanganui, New Zealand - 1766 DNA GHGlow gp2 | ecosystem: Host-associated > Mammals > Digestive system > Stomach > Rumen ...
AAGTCAGGGACGTCGGTTATTATTGAGAAGTGAAAAGATAATAGGACTGCTGGTATCGCGTGATATTGTTCACACGGTATCAGCAGCCTTTTTTCGTTTAACCCTTGCATTTCTACATATACCATGCTATAATGAAGATAAGTAGCAATATGCCGTTTACTGTAAAACTGAATGACCGACAATGTATCCCCAATGAGAAAAGGAGGTAATACCATGAAAAAACGTATATGTGCTGTTTTATCGGCTCTGGCACTGGCATTTTCTGTTCCGCTGCCTGTTTCAGCAGAGGAATATACTTATCCTGAAATGGCGGAGGATTACTCTGCCCTCGTTGAAGAATATCCGGATTATTTCAGGATGCAGGATAACTCGGTATACTTTATGGCACACAGCTTTCTGAGCAATCCTGCGCTCATTGTTTGTTCCGAGAATCAGTTTACAGTTCAGGATGTGAATTACGGATATGTATTCACGCCGGAGGAAAGCGGCAGGTATGTTGTCACGCTCGAAGAAACAACATTGGATTCTGTTGCGCGTGAAGATGTTGTTGCGGAGGTGCAGTATAAGCGCTATTTCAGTTATATTGTGAATGCAGAAAACGACAAAACGACCGTCATCTGCGAGAACGTGTATCATCCGGCGGAAACAGTCTATACACTCGATTCCTGTGTATCGGACGGCGATTTTTACGCATTTGTGAACGGGGTGCTCCCGAATGTTGAAACAGGAAACGACAGGTATTTTACAACGATCTATGAAAACAATAAGGTTTCTTCACTGTTCTGTCTGAGCTATCCATATAGTGAAGAGACACGATTTAATACGATATCAACTTCCGATAAAACAGTCGCCGGGCACAGTATGTCTTTGAGCACTAAAAGCGCGCCCGATGCCGGCGACAAACAGATGATTTATATTGCTTCAGCCAGCAGCGACGGCGAAGTAACTCTGACTGCAAATGAACAGGAAGAATATGAACTGATCGTGGAAAACGGTATTTCCGCTACAGAACAGGACCGGATATCCCACGCTTCCTGATGGGCGATGTGAACGATGACGGAGAATTTACTGCTTCCGATGTGGTTCTGCTCCGGAATTGGCTGCTCGCTGTACCGGATACGCACCTTGCCAACTGGAAAGCGGCAGATTTCAGCAACGATCATAAGCTGAACGCTGCTGACCTCACCCTGATGAAACGGGAATTGTTGATGCATACAGTACCTGACTATGTTGAGCCTGATGAGAAATTTGAGTATGGTGTTCCGTTCCGTGTTGCAAAGGATGGCATGAAGCTTTATCTTGGCCCTGATGAAAGCTATGAAGCAGTCGCTTCGATTCCTGCGGATACCCGCCTGATTGAAAAAGGCGTGCAGAAAAACAATGACAACTGGCTGTTTACGGAATATAACGGACAGTATGGCTGGATCAACACATTGGATTCGGAAGGCAAATTGGTGATCTATTTTGAAGAAGCTCCCAAAAAGCCTGTCATTTACCTTTATCCTGAGCAGAAAACCGATGTTCATATTGAGCTTGAGCTGACAGAATCTGAGCTTCACACAACCTACCCGAAGTATAACAACGGCTGGGACGTGACCGCCTATCCGGACGGCACGCTCCAGAACAAGGCAGACGGCAGCCGCCACAGATACCTTTTCTGGGATGCCGTGAACTGCCGTACCAGATTCGATTTCTCTATGGGCTTCTGTGTGGCAGGCAGCGACACTGAGCGTTTTCTCAAAGAAAAGCTCACTTATATGGGCTTGAACGAGCAGGAGATGAATGAGTTTATCGTATACTGGCTGCCGCTGATGGAGCATCATGCATACAACCTCATTTCATTCCAGGGCGATGCCTATACGAACGCTGCGAAGCTGACCATTACACCGACACCTGACAGCGAGTGCCGGATCTTCATGGCATATGTTCCGCTTGAGAACGCCGTGGACATTGAGCCGCAGCAGCTTGAGACCTTTGAAAGAAGGGGATTTGCAGTTGTAGAATGGGGCGGCGCGGAAGTCCTGTCGTAAAACCATGATGTGTATGCAATAAAAGTGCCCGCTTCGTCTGTTTAGCGATGCCGAGCGTAAACTGCTCATGCAGATTATGGATTCCATTCGGGATAATGCAGTTGTGATCCAATCGGCATAAATGCAAATACAAATTATATGGTAAGCTGGAAATAGCATCATTTTCTGGTCTCAAGTCATCGGAGGGTAATGAAAATGAAAAAAAGCGTATGGATACTTCTATTTACAAGCGTCATCTTGTTGTGCGGATGTTCGGAAAAAAGTGAAAATAGTGGCTGTATTGATTCTGTGAGCTCTGAAAACCTCTCAGATTCCGTTGATGATTTGATCTCAAATCCGAAAAATCAAGTCGGAAACGGATATGTTATCATTCATGATGAAGCATCTTTTCCGGCATGGGTGTCGGAGTTCCGGTATGGAGACGGAGGAAACGTGATTGATTTCTGGGGTAGAGAAGTGTTCTCCGTCACTGAAAAAGATTTGCTGTTCAGCTGCGGCATATCTGCACACAGGTTTGAAAATGGTCTGTATGGATATCTTAATATGAATGGTGAGACCGTAATTGAACCGAAATACTCAGAAGCACGCCCTTTTGTTAATGGCACTGCGCTTGTGGCAGAGAACGGTAAGCAAAAATATATCGACATGAACGGCAACCAGAGTGCAGACAAAACGCATGAAGGCTATCACGGTGACATGACAAAACACGACTGGTATGGACCGTTTACCGGACAATATCTGGTTTATCAGGATGCTGACAGGGATAATGCCAAAGTCTATTACGGTTATTCTGATGCAAGCGGAAACGATACTGCCATGCCTGATGTTTCCAAAGCATATTCGTTTAGTAACGGATTCGCATTAATTGAAAGAGAGAACGGAGAGTTTTACTTTATCGACGAAAGGCTACAACGGGTAACCGATTTCTCAGACGAAATAGAAGACCGGATTTCGCGAAAGGGAATTGCATATACTCTGTGGGAGGGAGACCTGATGTTGGGAAATGAATATGTTTTCGATGATGGATACTTTGTTCTAAACATAGGAAGTGCAAGGGAGCCGAGATTTGAGCTTATTAAAATATTGCCGAAATTGTATCAGCCATAATTGTTTTTCAATATACTTCAATAAATATAGGATGATAAAAAAGTTTTTGCAAAAAAACGGGAAAAAAGGACACACACCATCGGAGCAGTAAAACACGCACAAATAGTATATTTATAGTGCAACTAACATAATATGAAAAGGGGAGCCGAAAGGCTCCCTCAGACTGTAAAAAATCAGTGAAAAACCGCATAAGTGATAACAATGCAAATGACTGAAATGCATTAATTATTTCTGCTGTAGCACAGACTCAGAAACGTATGATATCATATTCCGGAACAGAAGGTAAGAAAACACTTAATCCTATAGGGGCGGCAGCAATGCCGCCCTTCTTATTTCGCTAGCATTATTATCAATGAATATCTTGACTTTTGTCCTGCTTTATTGTAAAATATATATAACGCATTCAATCCAAGACAACACTAAGGAGGTACAATTATGAAACGGACACTGATGAGAACCCTCTCAGCACTGAGCGCAGTGATCCTGTACTGCGTCTTTCTGCCGACAGTTCCGCTCTCGGCAGAGACCACAACGAACCAGCCTGCCGATACAGAGGAAACAAAGGAGCTCTTCCTCGGCGACTTCAACGGCGATGACCAGCTCACGGTCATGGACGCAGTTCTGCTGAGCCGCTTTATCGCCGAGGACACCACTCTGAATGCCGTCGTGTATCCGGAAGCGGGCGATATGGACGAAAACGATATTTTCAATATTGCGGATCTATCGCTGATGCTTAGCCAACTTCTCGGCATTTACGACACGCCGGGCGAGTTGCCGGACAAAATGGGCTGCATTTATCAGATTAGGGAGGAGATCCCTGTCAGCGATGAGGCATCTGCCCGCGAGGCGATCGTTCAGACGGCGGAGCAGCTCGGCATCACAGTCTCCGAAACTGCAGAGGAGTTCGTTCTGAGTGATGTCAGCAGCAACACGAACCACACGTTCTATACGATGCAGCAGCAGTATCAGGGCGTCGATGTTTACGGCGGATCGCTGCGCCTTGCCGTCAATGAGGACGGCTTCTGTGATACCATCATCAACGGATTTGCTAAGTTGCCTGAGGAAATCGACATTGACGCAGAGCAGACCTCTGAGCAGGTGCAGGAGACGTTGGAGCAGAATACAGAGGACGTCACTGTGCTTTACTGCGAGTATCAGCATACATGGCTGAACGCGGAGAACGGCAGATTGATGTATGAATTCTATGTGACTGCCGAGTCGGAGGAGCAGTATGGGAATTACAGCGCTTTTACAGATGCTGATTCTGCGGAGATCCTTGCGTGGTACTGTAACGATTCGAGTGCTAGCACCAAGCGATCATACAGTGATGATGTTGTTACGGTCGATCTGAACCTCGAATCCGTTGATGGCGGCGGTTACTGCCTTGAAGACACTAAAAGAAATATTTTCGTATTTGATGCTAACCAAAGGTACTTTTATCGAGGAATCACAAGATTTGTCCCAACTCCGCATGATCCGATTGACTCTGTTAGATCTGATGATATTACTTTTTCGGATTCGGAGACTCAGCGGGATGCTTTGAAATTGATGGCGTATATCGCAAATGCTCAGGACTATTATGTTCAAAAGTTAGGATATGGCAAGCATCTCTTTACTGTTGCGGCAATCAATGACGCAGGTTCTCGTGGAATGTTTGCTCGCTCTTCTTATGAGCAAGAATATAAGGGCATTCACTTTGTAATTATAGGAACAGAAAACTCTTCATATATTAAGCCGGATATTGTTGCACATGAATATACACATAATATACTGAAGACATATAACAAATTTTGCTCTTTGGTCGATTTATCTTCTAACATGACCCTGAAAGATTTAATAAAAGCTGATTTTGATTATGATGATATAGCAGTAAATGAAGCATATGCGGATGTTTTGGCAATGTGTATTACAAAAAATACAAACTGGGTGTTTGGGGAAGGAACAGAAGCCGAGCGCGACTTGAAAACGATTGGTTTTCCTGTACATCTATTAAATTCCCATGAGGCTTCAAGGCATATTAGCAATATTGCATACAAAATGTATGAACACTATACAAAGAAAGACTCATTATTCTATTCGGGCTTTGGTCTTTCATCCGACAAAGCGTTTGATAAAATAGCTTCAATTTGGTTTGAATCAATAGATTATTTACCGACAAATAAAATAGAAATTGAGATAAACCTGAATCCATTAGCAGCGCTTATGGATCCACGAACTTATATAACAACTCCGTCTTATTTTGCTTATGCACTTGAAACTGCGGCTAAGTTCCAGTGCTCAGAAAAAGAGCAGAAAATGATTCATCGCTGTTTGCTTGAAAATGGTTTTTCAATGCCTGATATCATGATAATCGGTGAAGATACAAAAAAGGTTCAAGCCAATAGTATGCATCTGGGCAGCAGTCAAATTGTAACAGAAACTACAACTGATGCGATTACTTTTGATGACGGCAAGCTTTACTTTTATCCGAATGAATCCATCAACAGAGCCGAGGTTGAGCTGTCGATCGAAAAGTATAATGGCGATAACAAACTAAAGGTTCATGCTCTACGTGATGACCCCGAAGCGGATTTCGATGTCGTAGAAATCGGCATGAATCTGCCCGATGCAGTCGGCTTGGAGAATGTCAGTAAAATCAGTCATATTCAAATTGAATTTACCTGTGTAGCCCAAGAGCCTTGGGTAAAAGATGACGGCTCTTCAGAACTGGTAGTCGGCAATATGATGGGTGCTCTGGGGGGACAGCTTGCTGATGAAAAAAGATATGATGACGACCGTCACATCATACAAAACACATGGACTCAGAGCAATTTCTTGTTTGAAGACTGGCAATCGCCAGAACATTCATGGGTGTTTGAATCAGACGGACCTTTTGACACGCTACCAGGCAACAAATTCGCTGAGAATTATGAAGGCGCGGCACTGATTGTAATGCGGTGGAGTCAGCGTAATGCGGTTGATTTTTACATTGACAATATCGCTTTCTATGATGCAGAGGGTAATATAATACCAATTATCTCGACATAATAAATAATGGTCAGTTGGGCAGTGGAACAACTGAGGACAAACTCATCCCGACTAGAATTATCATTCTCAACGACTGATCGCTTCTCCCCAAACAACGTGTACTGATTTACCGAGTTGCCACATATAAATGAATCAAGGGAGCCGAAAGGCTCCCTCAGACTGTAAAAACTTAGTGAAAAACCGCGTAGGTGTACGGTAGGTGTATTTTGCAGCCATCACAGCATTTCATTAAAAGTAAAAACCTCGTAGAATAACGCATCTACGAGGCTTTTGATTGGTTGCGGAGGGCGGATTTGAACCACCGACCTTCGGGTTATGAGCTACAGAGACGGTATTTTATCTAGTATCACAGAGTGCTATTTAGTGCGTAGAATCGTTGATTTTCAGCATCGTCCAATGTAGATGCTGAAATAAAAAATCTTTCGCGTAGGTGTACGCGTAGGTGTACGAATAGAAAAGATCATGTTTATATGTGATCGGCAAAGTAGTCATAGGTTTGCAGAATATAATCCTCAAAAAGCTGATAGCGGAACGGTTCATTCGTGAAAGCTTCTTTTGTTCCGACTGTTGCTATTGAAACGGCCTGCATAATCTGGTTTCTGTCAGGCATATGCTCTTTCAGAATATGGCAGCAAATGTCATTTGCGAGGAAATCGCCTGTAAACACATTGCCTGTTTCCGGATTGATTCGCGGTATCCCAACTGCCGCAAGCGAAAGATTGAAGTCGAAGTACGGTGCAAGTTCAAGAATCTGACCTGTTTCGCTGTTACGCAGAAAACCGACATTCTGGTTGTGACGGTCGCCGTTGAACAGCAGCGCATCATAAAACAGCATCATGACATATGCCTGATGCAAGGATTCCGGCAGCTTGGCGAGAATAAATGCAGGCTCTTCGCGGTCGCCGTAGTAATTACAGAACGGCTCAAAGTCAAAAGCCGCATTGTCTGTAAAGTCCATCGTGATGATACAGACAGATTCCAATCCTGTTGCGTCCGAAATCGTGCGTTGAATCTGATATTCTGCAACATAGACACCCATTGCTTTCAGAAACAGATAGGCATAATACTCAGAGATTAGTTCCTGTGTGCTGCCTTGCTTAAACATATACCAAGTGCCGTCGATAAAGCGCCATGCTTTTTCAAAGCTGCCGACTGTACCAAGCTCGCGATATCCTGATGTGTCTCCTTTTTGTGAATCTGACGCACCGAGCAGTGCAATATCTGCCAGTTCCTCGTTATATTGTTTTAATGTTTGATAGTCAAGGTTTTCATCAGCCCGCTGAATCCACCAATTATCGGTGATGCTGATGCCGTGACCGACTTCTATCAGCTCTGCGATGTCGGCATTTGAGCGCATTCGCAGTGCCTTGAACAGTCTGCGGGAGTGGGAACGGTGTGTATCGACCATTCGGTCATCGAGCCATCTTGACAGCGGCATTCCGATAACAAAACATGCCGGGCACAGCGCAGGGATGATGATTTTGGTAATGCGTTCGATATCTGCAAGTGCGATGACTGTTTTTTTATGCATGATACGGTATTGCATCAGGTTCATCCTCTCCATATTACTTCAGTTATAGTATACCACATAATCGAAGTAAAATCAAGATACATATTTATCATGTCATTCGTTCTGTGAAGGGGCAGAAAGAACAAACGGTTGACAAGTTCCGCCGCCTCTGTTATAATAAAAATATAAATTGCATACCCGACAATCAGAAAGCGGAGAATGATCATGAAAAACATCAGAAAGCACCTACTAAGCTTTATCACGGCTGAAATACTGCTGTTCTGCGCAATGGTATCAGCGTTTACGGCAGAATCTTCGGCTATGGCATTCGATTTTGTCCTTCCGGACGATGTTCTTTCGCCGTCGAAACAGTCCTTCCGGGATGAAAAAACCGGGATATGGGAGATGCGCAGATTTCTGAACGGCACAATCGGTGCATATATTACCGATCTCGACAGTGACGGTAAGCAGGAAATGATTGATGTTTATCTCCGAAGTCCTGAGTCGGGTGAGACAACGCAAATTCGCATAGGAATCTATGAGAAGAATTCCACTATACAGAAGATGCTGAAATGCTCTCGAAACTGGAAGAATATGATTATTATGAATGGAATGTCGGAACGCAGTCCGACAGCAAGGTTAAGGAGATAAAAGCGCTGTTTGAAAAGACGCATGATATCAAGCCGTATTTATATTCATTCGCGGCATATGATGCGAATCGTGAATATCAGCAAATACATCCCGAAACGATCATTCCTGTTTCCAGTACATACGGCTATGATGCGCTGCTGCGAATACTACGCGGGATTACTGCTGCGCCGCATCGGATCAAATCTGTAGGATATGGAACAAGCGCTCTGAGTACGGATAATTATAGTCATCTTTGGCTTGAATACTACTTGCAGGGACATCTCACTGATCCGTGTTTTGTGCTGCGTGATCTGAATGCTGACGGGACACCGGAATTAGCGGTGGGATGTCAGGAACCGGATGGTACTTTCACGCTATTTGATTTATATACGATTTATGATAATGAAATCGTTCACCTGGCTTCTTCCAGTGTCCGCAACAGCTTTGCGCTGAATGAGCAAAATGAGATCATAGAATCCAGATTCGGTGGTGCAATGTCTATTTCGAAATTTGCATATATTTTAGAGAATGACAGACTTGAACCGATTCGTGCTATCCAACTTGATTACAGCAGCTACTTTGCTTTATATAACGGCGGAACGGCAGCAGAGAGCTGGGAGAGTATCACTCAGAGTGAATATGAAGCCAAATCGGAGACAGAATACTCTGTACAGTATAATCCGGAGATGTTTGACTTACTCACATGGAATGGAGAAACGGCTATATCCGGCGATTTCAACGGAGACGGTACAGTATCAGTTGCAGATGCTGTGCTGCTTGCATATTTTGTAACAGAAGACGAGTCTCTTTCAGATGAACTAATAGATTTGATACTGAAAGCAGAGCCGGATCAGGATTCTGACGGTTTCGTGACAATCTCAGATGTCCTCTATACGCTAAAAATATGCTATCTTTGATTTGATGTTAATCTCCATTTAACGGACGGGTGCTTGATTCGAGAGCTATTTTTCTGTTGCCGTTAGGTCATACATATAAAGTTAAGTGCATGGTATAAAATGAGGGAGCCAGACGGCTCCCTCTGACTATGATAATCTCGCGCAGCTGCAAAGATTATCCTTTACTTTGACACCGTTTCAATGATACAGGAGTGTCCCTTTTGCTCATCATAACTGATTCCGACCAGTATGATCTCGCCGGTATATTCTGCAATCTTTTCGGAGTACCGCTTTGCTTTGATCTGAGAGATCGCGGTATCAGCAGACTGATTGTGTTTCAGTTCAACGACAATAGCGGGGTAGTCAACATTCTTTCTCGGAATGAACACGATATCCGCAAAGCCTTTGCCGGTTGCCAGCTCGCGGTGCATGATATACTTTTTCCGTGCTGAGTAATAGGCGATAGAGATCACACAAGCTAAGGCATTCTCATCGTTAAATTTCAGGATAGATGCGTTTTCGCTGTGTGCTTTCTCAACCATCTTTGCCACAGTATCGGAGTTTTCGGATAGTGTCGCTTCTAGCAGTTTGTCTGATGCTTTGATTGAGTCCACAAGGAATTCCCACCCGCCGTCCTCAATCGAATTAATGAATTCCTGTTGAACCTCGCTGTTGGGAATCCGAACAGTTGAGGTATCAAAATCAAAGCTGAGATACCCAAGATGCACAAGCAAGGTCAGAACATCGTCCGCGCTTGAAAACGATGTCATATCATTCTGAAACTTGGTTGTGTTGATTTCAATGGCTTCTCCCGCGATCATGCGGGAGATTTTTTCTTTCAGGCCGTCATAATCCAGCACAATAAAATCTTTCAATGCCTCATAGGTTTCGGTTTCTGTCCAATAGTTTCCGAAATTCCTGCGTAAGATAGATTCTACAACCGACTTCGGATTATAAATGGATACGCCATTGACATGGTATCCATCGTACCATCGAGTCATTTCGTCAAAGGAAACACCGTATTCCGTGCATTTGTCACGCACTTCATCTTCTGTAAAACCGGTAAATTCCGGAATCGGTGTTGCATCCGTCATGGAAATCTCGGTAAACATATTCAGTGCAGAGTGCTCGCCATGTTTTTTGATTGGAAGAATTCCGGTCATATATGCAAGTGCCGCATAACTCTTGTTTTTGAGCAGATCCCGAAGGAAATCCAGATAGATCTTCTGCGCTTCATCATTTTCTTTCTTTTCACGGAATACGCAGTCCCACTCATCAATGACGAAAACGAAGGGGATTCTTTTTGCTGCAAAAACCTCATCCAGTACGCTGAACAGATCGTTCCAGTCGAAGCAATCGACATCTCCGTTCTCTTTCCTGATCTCATGCAGCAGACGCTTGCAGAGATAATCCAGAATCTGCGGCATATCGTTTCCGCGTGACATGAAATTTGCCATATTGATGCGAATGACATGATACTGATTCAGGTGTTTCTGAAATGATGCATCTACAGCGATCTGATACGGTGCAAACATTTCTTCCGAATCGCATCCGCGGCTGTAGTATGCAGTCAGCAAATTAGCTGTGATTGACTTACCAAAGCGGCGCGGACGGCTGACACAGATATTTTTTTGTTCGGTGCGAATAATACGGTTTGTATGAGCAATCAGCGCGGTTTTATCGACATAGATATTAGAATTGATTGCTTCTTGAAAGTCAGTATTATCAGGATTGAGGTAAATGCCCATAGGAACACCCCCATAACAGGATTTTTCTTATAGTATAGCATATTTCCGGTGGAAAATCAAGATTATAGGTAAAAGCCACTGCTGTAATCCGGATAATAAAGCTTCCCGATTTGCCGGTTAGGCAATGGGGGCAGAAAGTTCAAGCTGAATCAGAAGCCGGCTCACATCCATGATTGTTAAAAGTCCATCCTGATCCATGTCAGAAGCAGTCAGACCGGCATCTGAAATCACAGTTCCTTCTAATTCCGAAATATATTTGCAAAGCAGAACAGCGTCTGCAACAGAAACACTTTTGTCCTGATTCACATCGCCATACAGAATACTGTCGGCGGCTTTCGCAAATACAAACGAATCCACGTTCATGACATATTCTCCGTCGCCCTTGAACAGCAGGCATAGATCGTGGATGCCCTCTGTTTTCGGGATTTCTGTGTCAAACTGCTGATAGTTCATCCAGTCGTCAGTCGGCGGACAGGTGATGCTGCCGAGCAGCGTGCCCTCCGGACTGTCCAGACGAATCTCGACCGTACCCTCATCCTTGCCGGATGCCGTCATCCGGAATCTGACCGCCCCTGCGCCGAAATCGACATCCCTGTAAATCGCATAGTCGCCGTGATTGATATACCCGATGCAGGTGATCTCGTCGGACTGCTTCGCGGTCTGGATGCCCTCCAGCACATCGGCGCTTTCCGCCTGAATGGTAATGAACGCATCGCGGTTATTCAGCGGAACCGGCTCGGTTGTGGCGGTGGTTGTCGTGGTCGTTTCGGTTGTTGTCTCAGTCGTGCCGGTCGTTGTGATTGCCGGAATCTCCTTGATTGCAGCAAACGGAATGGAGTGTTCCTTTGCAAATTGTTCTGCGTAGGAACCTGCAATGCCCTTGATCGTCAGTTTTTCGTCATTTTCAAACGTATTGTCGGCGATATATGTGACACTCTCAGGAATGATGACTTCCCGCAGGCGTTCACAGTTTGCAAATGCCAGATTGCTGATGTATTCCACACCTTCTGCCAGTGTAACATAACAGAGGTTTGCACACTGATAGAATACCTGGTTTGCGATTGTTTTTACGCTGCCCGGAATCGAAACTTGCATAAATCCTCCGCATTCCTGAAACGCACAATCGTCAATGAAAGTTACGCTTTCAGGGATATGCGGTTCATTGATGTGTGAGCCACTAAATGCATCTTTGCCGATATATGTCACAGTATTCGGCATGACAACATCATTGGGTCCCCAGTAGCGCGAGTCATATGAGAACGCTTCATTACCGATTCCCGTAACGCCCTCAGGAATGACGGCAGTGCCCTCACAGCGTTTTCCGTCAATCAACACATTGTCCTCAATGATGAAATAATTATCTGCGTAAATTGCCTTCTGATACGGCGTGAATTCAAACGCTTCCTCACCGATCTCGGTCACACTCTCCGGAACGGTCACATCGGTTAGGCTCTTACATTCATAAAACGACTCTTTCCCGATACTTGTCAGGCCGTCCGGAAGATTTATCTTCGTGACGCTCTTGCATTGGTAAAACGCCTCATCTCCGATAATCTTGACGCTGTCCGGAACAGCAATGCTTGGCAAGTATTCGCAAAACTTAAATGCGGCAGCGGCGATGCTGACAACGCCGTCCGGAATGACAACTGCGTCCGTATCGTACTGACCATAGGTTGTATTAAGCAAAATATGATTTTCAATTATAAAATGATTTTCCGTACGATTTACTTCTTCGCGCTTTGCATCCTCCCACGCTGTCATGGAAAATACTCCGTTGCCGCATTTCATCAGGCTATTCAGGAACGTAACAGAGGTCAGATTTTTACAAGACTCAAAAGCAAAGCTGCCAAGATTTTTCACACTTGCAGGAATCGTTATTTCGGTCAGACCAATACAGCCGTGAAACGCTGTATCTTCTATGTCGCTCAGTTTCTCCGGCAGGACAAGTCCGGTCAGGCTTTCGCACCCCCAGAATGCCGAGATCCCGATGCTCCTCAGGCTGTTCGGCATTCTCACAGAGGTCAGCTTTTGGCATTGATGAAATGCTCCCTGACCGATACTTTTCACGTCGTTACCCATGTTAACCTTTGTCAGGCTGCTGCACAGACCGAACGCCTCCTCACCGATGTCTGTCACACTGTCTGGAATCGTGATCTCAGTCAGACCGCTGCAGCCGTAAAACGCCCGATCATCAATACTTTTTACGCTGTCCGGTATTGATACAGAGGTCATATACTTGCACTCACTGAACGCCGATTCACCAATACAGATTACGCCGTCAGGAATGACAACATCGCCCTCGCATTCTCTCGCACTGACCAAAACACCGCCGATGACTGTCAAAGGATTCTCTGCTTTTTTATCGTTCATCCACAGTGTATATGCAAACGCATCAGAACTGATGTCTGTTACACTGTCCGGAACTGTCACAGAAGCCAGATTGGAACACCAGCTAAATGCATATGCGCCGATACTTGTCACACCGTTCGGAATTGTGATCTCAGTCAGGCTGGTGCATTCCCCAAACGCATTTTCACCAATGCTTGTCACACTGCTCGGAATTGTAAAAGAGGAAAGGCTTTCGCATCCATAGAATGTATAATCCCCGATGCGTGTTACGCCCTCCGGAATGTTTATTTCGGCCAGATTTTTACACATGAAAAATGCCTGCTCACCGACGGACTTTACGCTGTCCGGGATATTGATTTTGGACAGGTTTTCACAGTCGTAAAATGCATATTTGCCGATGCTTGTGACACTGTCCGGAAGCGTGACAGAGACAATATTGCTTTCGATTTCTCCGCCTTCGTTTTTGAAGAGATAATCAGCAACGGACGTCACACCCTCCGAAATAACGACCTTTTTGATGTTTTCATTCCACGAAAACGGGCTGGAATAATGAATATCAAAATTCTGCATTGGCCCCGTACCGGTGATTGTCAGCGTGCCCTCGTCGTCCAGTGTCCAGCGATGATTCGGTCCCAGAAGTCCCTGTTCCGCCGCACTTGCGGTCAGCACGGCTTCCGGCATCAGCTCCGGCGTGAATGGTATGCTTACCAGGCTTATCCCAACTGCCGTCAACATAGAAATCAGTTTTTTCAGCTTCATGATGCAATCCTCCTTCATCTGTCTGAATAACCGCAGTGGATATTGTTTCGGTATATTTGCAGTTTATATAGGCTTGTGCCTCATATAATGGGATCACTGTCTATAGTATACCACAAATAGCAGGGGAGGGCAATAGATTTACATAAAAATTCACAAATCAAAGCTTGAGGATTGCAATTATTTACGGTGATTCATCTGCTGTCACCGTTGCGGATGCGAAACCAGACCAGGTTGAGGATGGCCTGGTAACAATCATGGATGTGATCGCTATCCTCAAATCACTTGAAAACTAAATGGCAACGCAGGTGAAGCAAGGCTAATTCAGGAATACTTTTCTAAAGTTATACTTATATAGAAGTGAGGGAGCCGAAGCCCCCTCTTTATGTTAGATATTTGTGGAAAATGTAATATGGTAGCTGTAATTGTTTCCGTCGTATACGATGAAGGATTCCGTGCTGTTGATTGTATCGCTCTGCTCGCCGTAAGCATTCGTCCATTCCAGAGCTGTGTCACCCCTTGTATAATTCAAATAGGTCATGCCCGTATCGGTGATTGACAGAATCTCCACGAGCTTGGAATGCGGCGCAGCTTGACTTTCCTTCATGTTCTGCCGCTAGATGCCATTCTCCGACTCAAAGAACACGTCGCCTGCTCTAATTGTGTAATTCGCGGTAAACACCTTGCCGCTGTCGTATGCGGAGGTGACAGCCATAATCGCCGTGCCCGCCTCTGGAGGCGGCACCTCAATCAAGGCACGCTTCATCAGCGTGAGATCACGCGCATCCAGCTTGTTGTCATGCGTGAAATCCCCATTTGCCCATTTCTTCAGCTTGGCATCTGGCTCGCTGTACAGCCACTTCACCGTGCAGACCACATCGGTGATATTAAACAAGCCGTCTGCGTTGACGTCCCCCATCACGGGAGACTGTGCGCCAGCTTTTCCGGTGAAATATCCCGGTGTGCCGTCTGTGTCAATGCGGGCATATTCCGCGTTAATATGCTCTGCATCATATTCCGTGCCGCTGCCGCCCTTGATTGCGGTGCAGTTCAGGAACATGTTGTCGCTCTCTGAGACATTTTCCGTAGTCCACGCATCGGAAACGGTGACTGTTTCCAGCGCGGTGCATTTGTGAAACATGCTTTTTGTCTCCGTGACAGCAGCCGTGTCAAATGAAGAGAGGTTCAGCGATGTCAGCCCGGTGCATGACGAGAACATATAGTCCATGTTTGTGACATTCGATGTATTAAACGAAGAAAGATCCAGTTCGGTCAGTCTAGAGTCGGAGGCGAACATCGACTGCATATTGGTGACATTTGATGTATCGAAGCCGGAAACATCGAGTGCCTTTACGGCACTGCATCCGCTGAACATATAGCTCATATTTGTGACATTCGCGGTGCGGAAGCCGGACACATCCAATACTTCCGGCAGTGCGCATGCTTGGAACATCGTACTCATATCTCCGACATTGGATGTATCGAATCCGGAGACATCCAGTGCTGTCAACGCCTTACATCCGCTGAACATTGCCTGCATTCCGCTGAAAGCGGGCGCAATATAGCCTGCATGGATGCCGGCTGTGACATCAATTTCAGAATGGATAAATCAGGTGATAAAGGGCGATGTGAATAATGACAGTGCGTGCAGTATCACGGATGCTGTAATATAAAAAAGTGGCTGCTTACGGTTCCGGATACGGAGCTGAAAGACTGGAAAGCGGCAGATTTCAATGAAGACAATCACCTTGATGCCAGTGACCTGTCCATGATGAAGCGCGGACTGATAAAATAGTTTTGTGCTTTGTTTGCATGAATGATAACCGAACACGCAGCATAGAATGAGCCAGTGGGGATTGATTTTAATCTTCACTGGCTCATATATATTGTATAGGTATGAGATGAAAGCCGCAGCCCTGTAGGGCTGCATCAAGGATAAAGATTATATTTTATACCAATAGAAAAGTTTTCAACAGCGACAAAACTAGGATTTGAAGAATACTCATGTAAATGCTTCAAAAACAGTGATTTTTATAATTGATGTCAAATTGATGTCAAAATGCCTCTGAGTAGGGCGTGCAGGAAAATTGAAAAGCTCGCAAATGCAAGCATCTACGAGCTTTTCGTATTGGTTGCGGAGGACGGATTTGAACCACCGACCTTCGGGTTATGAGTGACTGTTTGTTATTATTTTAGCATTATATAACATTTCAAAAACGACGCAAATACGAATTTCCTGAATTCGACCTTTTCACGGCTTATCATAATTTCTCGTAGCTTTTCACATCAATGGTGTCCAAATGGTGTCCAAGAATTCGCCGATTTCAATGTGCTGAATTATGACAAAATTGCGATTTCTTAAATCATCCAGACCGGTACGATCAGATTCTGCGAATTGACCGCAGAAAGCTCCGGACGCATACAGATCAGCGCACCCATGCCGCGCGGCACACTGCCCTTGTCCAGAACATCAAACGCCCGCACCAGACTGTCAGACGGATTGACCGAACGCTTGATTTCCAGCGGATGCAGCGCACCGTCGCTCTCGATCACCGCATCAATCTCCCGCGCATCCTTGTCGCGGTAATACCACATCAGGCAATCCTTCGCATTGTTGAAATAGGTCTTGCGGATTTCTGCGACAACATAGTTTTCCAGAATCGCGCCGTTGATCGCACCGTTAGCAAGGATTTCCGGCGAGCTGTACCTTGTCAGATACGCGACCAGACCTGTGTCGAAGAAATAGAGCTTCGGTGTTTTGATCGTGCGTGTTAGGAGATTGTTGGAATACGGATGCAGATAGAAAATTACATCCGATTTTTCCAGAACTGACAGCCAACGCTTTGCCGTATCATCCGAAATACCGACATCCGCAGCAATGTCATGCACATTCAGAAGCTGGCCGATGCGGCAGGCTGCCGAGCGGATAAAATCCGCAAAGAGAAGCTGATCGACGTGCTCGATCATACCGCTGACATCGCGCTCAATATATGTCTGAACATAGCTGCTGTAGAAAACATCGCGGTCTGTGAATTTGCCGCTGACCAGTCCCGGCATCGAGCCGAGCCAGATGCGTTGGTAAATTTCATTCATATCAGCGGGGGCATGGGTTTGCTTTCGCTTTTTGATTGCTGCCAAATCCACACGGAACGGCTCGGTTTCGCCGGAGCCGTATGCTTCATGCTGCGAGACTGACGGCATATGCAGAATCGCCGTGCGACCCGCAAGCGATTCCTGTGCCAGCTTCATCAGCTTGAATGCCTGCGAGCCGGACAGCCAGAATGCGCCGGGTTCCGCGCCGTTGTCGATCGCAATTTTGATATACGAGAAAAGCTCCGTCGCATACTGCACCTCGTCAATGAAAATCGGCAGCGAATGAAGCTGAAAAAACATCGCCGGGTCATTTTTTGCAAGGCGGCGTTCTTCAAGGTCATCCAGCGCGACATACTCCATATTATCCGGCATGAGCTGCCTGAGCAGCGTAGTTTTTCCGACCTGCCGCGGTCCGGTAACTATGATACAGCTGTATTCCTTTGACAGCGCGACGATCTTGGATTCCAGATCCCGTTTGATATAGTTCATGACAAGCTCCTTTCGGCTAAAATGCGATTCAATCATATTATAGCCGAAAATTGCAAAAAAGTCAAGTCGATTCTTGTTCTCTTTCCGAAGTCTCGGTTTTCTATCGAAAGAAGCACCGCCCGATACGAAAACAGGCGGTGCTTTTGATTTTATTATGCGGATTCGAGCTTTTTGAGGATCGCGGCAATGTCCATGATTGTGATAAGGTTATCGCCGTCCTGATCGGGCTCGTGATTCAGGATTCCTTCGATCTGTTCGGCTGTCAGTGATATATCCTCGCTGATAAACCGCGCCAGCAGCACAGCGTCTGCGACTGTGACCTCGCCGTCGCTGTTGTAATCGCCGGAAACAGGCACAGTCGGTGCATCGCCGAGGGATTCAAACTTATAGCCGTATGTCTTGGCATAGGTCTCGGCGGTGGAATTTGCATAGCCGTGAATCGTGCCTTTATAAGTCGCCTTGCCCGCATCGCTGTCATAGCCGTTGGTGATGGTGCCCTCATCGTCCTTAATCACGCAATCCGGATTCAGAATCGTGACGTCCGTCAGTGCAGCGCAGCCGATTCCGTCGATCTGTGTCACACTTGCGGGCAGGGTCATTTTGGTAATCGCATCGCAGTCCATGAACGCATAGGCATTGATGACCGTAACGCCGTCAGGAACAGTAACCTCGCCGGATGCAGCCGATGCATCAATCAGAATGCCGTTGACTGCGACAAGCGGGTTTTCTGCCTGCTGTGCGGCAAGCCACGGCGTACCGCCGAATGCAGGCTCATAGAAATTGATGACTGATGCAGGGATATTGATTTCTTCGAGTGCGGTACAGCCGGCGAAGATCAGATTGCCGATCGTCTCGCAGCCGTCAGGAATCGTAATGGATTTCAGCGAAGTACACTGTGCAAACGACGCCTCATAGATTCCTTTGAGACCGGAAGGCAGCGTGACCTTTTCGAGATTCTTGTCGTTCCAGAAGGTCTGCATTCCGGTGGATGTGACCGTTTCGGGCAGCGTGACCTCGATCAGCTTGTCGCACTGCGCAAGCGCGGACTGTGCAAAGCCGGTCACGGGCTTGCCGTCGATCTCCGCGGGGATTTCCAGTACGGCGGGGAGATCATCGGTGTAGCCGGTGATGATGACCTCGTCGTCCTCAATCTTGTACTTCAATCCCTGATATACCAAATCCGCAGGTGGTTCAGGTGTATTGCCGAGGGATTCAAAAGTGTAGCCATGTTCCTCGGCATATGCCTGCGCTGTGGAGCCTTCATAGCCGCGGATGACGCCGTCAAAGACTTCCTCCCATGTTTCAGGATCACTGTAGCCGAATGATTGGTTGGATTCCGGGAATACGCAGTTGGGGTTCAGGACTGTGAACTCAGCCATCGCCTTGCAGTTCCAGAATGTATTATCACCAATATTTGCCACACTTGCCGGAAGCGTGATGCCGGTCAGAGCAGAGCAGCCGCTGAACAGACCTTCTTCGATACTTGTCACGCCGTCCGGAATGTTGATATGTGTCAGACCGGTGCATCCGCAGAATGCATAGCCGCCGATGCTTTTCACACTGTCCGGTACTGTAACACCGGTCAGCGCTTCACAATCGAAAAACGCATAGATTGCGATGCTCTTGGTACCCTCCGGAATCACGATCTCACCTTCACAGGCCGTACCGTCTACAAGAATACCGTTTACAATTACAAGCGGATTCTCTGCCTGACGCGCTTTCAGCCATGCTGTACCGGAAAACGGAAAGTAGCCGATGCTTGTTACGCTTTCAGGAACCGTGATGTCAGTCATCTTTTTGCACTGGGCAAAAGCGTAGCTGCCGATGCTTGTCACACCGTCCGCGATCACTGCTTTCCTGATTTCCGGACAGTACTGATACCACGGCATCGGTCTGCCGAAGGTCAAATCCCAGTTCGGCATTGCGCCCTCGCCGGAAACTGTCAGGATTCCGAACACAGGGTCAAATTCCCATGTGAGCGAATCGCCGCAGGTGCCGGTGATCATTTCATAGTCGAGCGCTTCAAAGGGGATGCTGTTTTCCTTTGCGAAGGTTTCCGCATAAGTACCGGCATAGCCCTTGATTGTCAGATTGTAACAGCCGTAGAATGTACCGGCGCTGATGACTGTGACATCGGCAGGAATCGTGACGGATTCCAGTGCTTCGCAGTTGAAGAACGCGATTGCACCGATTTCAGTCATACCCTGCGGGAGAATGACGGAGGTCATACCGCAGTCGCTGAATGTTCTGTCTCCGAGGTACTCCACACCCTTCTCAATGACGGCTTTGTCAAATTCCAGTTCCTCGAACGGAGAAGGCTTTGCGGTATCGTAATCCGTCATTTTGCCGTTGCCGCAGATCCGCAATGTGTCGGAATCGTTCAGAACCCAGATCACGCTTTCCCCGCAGATGCCGTTTGCTTTCATCGTGTCAAACGGAATGGAATTCTCATTTGCGTATATCTCTGCATAAGAGCCTTTCGCACCGTATACAGTCACATTATTGCTGCTGTAAAACAGATCCTCGCCTATTTCCGTGACACTCTCCGGCAGGAAAACGGCAGAGAGGCTGAGGCATTCTTGAAACGCACGATTCTCAACGGTGGTGACACTTGACGGGATACTTACGGAGATCAGTGCGGCGCATGCGCGGAATGCAGACTCCGGAATGCTTTTCATGCCGCTCGGCAGGGTGACAGAGGTCAGCGCGGAACAACCTTGGAATGTAGCGGCGCCGAGGCTTGTCACACTGTCCGGAATGGTGACGGAGGTCAGACGATAGCATCTGAAAAACGCTCTTTCGCCGATGCTTGTCACACTGTCCGCAATGGAAACATCGGACAGGGCAGTGCAGTCAGCAAACACATACGCTCCAATGCTTGTTACTCCGTCTGCAATGACGACCCTGGAAAAATCCATATCTTCGAATGGGCAGTTCCAGTTGTAATCCGTCATCGCGCCCGTGCCGGAGATCGTCAGCACGCCGTCTTTGAGCTCCCATGTGACATTCTCGCCGCAGGTGCCGCTAGTCGGCGATTCTTCCTCTGCATATGCGGTCAGAACGGTCGCCGGCATGATTGCAGGCATCAGCGGCACATTTGCAAGCAGCACGCCCGCAGCCGTCAGCAAAGACATAATCCGTTTCTGTTTCATCGTATCAACCTCTTTCCTTTATCTGAAATCGAATCGTTTTACCCAAAAGAATATGCGGATGCAGCCGATTTCTGTGCATCATAGCTTTATTGTATCAGATTATATAGCTTTTGTCAATAGAATTTCCGAAACTGTCAAAGCGCGAATTTTTCGCCAAAGCATGAAATTATGGGGCGTATACTCCGGTTACGGCACAAGCACTTCAAATGTCCGTTCGTATTGCTGCGCATAGGCTTCTGCTGTAGAGCCGGTGAAGCCGTGGATTACTGCATTTTCCGGGATTGTCCGTGCATCATCGTAAATCGTGCAGTCCGGATTCCTGACCGTAACGTCGGTCAGTCCCGTGCATTGATAAAATGCCAGCCACCAGACAGTTTCCACGCTTTCAGGAATGACAACGGAGGTCAGTCCGGTGCATGATTCAAATGCCGTGCTGCCGATATACGTCACGTTCTGAGGTATTGCGATCTCCGTCATAGCAGTGCAATTCCGGAACGCATCCTGCCCGATGCTTGTGACGCCCTTCGGTATTGTGACCTCGGTCAATGCAGTACAATGACCGAAGATTCCGATTTCAAGGCATGTCAGGTGCTCCGGCAGCACAACAGCAGTCAAGCCGGTGCAGTAATCAAAAGCATAGCTGCCGATTTCGGTGACACTGTCCGGAATGTAGATCTCTGTCAGGCTTTCGCATTTATAAAACGCATGAGAGCCGATGCTGGTCACGCTTTGCGGAATCGTGATCTTTGACAGATTGGTGCAGCCGTCGAATGCGCTTCTTCGGATTTCCGTCACACAGTCAGGAATTGTGACACCGAGCAGGTTTCTGCAATCTGAAAATGCGCTGTCGCCGATGTATTCTACACCGTCCGGAATCGTAATATAGCCGTAACTCTGCTGACCGTCAATCAAAATATCATTTATCACAACAAATGCGGTTGCTGCTTTTTGGTTGTTCAGCCACGGCGTGCCTGTTAAAGCATATCTGCCGATGCTCGTTACAGATTCCGGAATCGAGATATTACGCAAAGAAGTGCAGTTGTAAAATGCGTAATCTCCGATGCTTGTCACGCTGTCGGGAATGATAATGTCGGTCAGATCCGAACAGCTATGAAATGCGTTTTCGCCGATTCTCTGAATGCCGTCTGCAAACGTGACTGCGGTCAGACCGCTGCAGCCTTTGAACGCAGAATTGCCCAAGCTGCGAACACTGCCCGGAATTGTGATTTCCGTCAGACCGGTGCAGCTCGCAAATGCGCTATAGCCGATGTCAGTCACGGTTTCGGGTAGGGTGATGTCGGTGATATCCATACAGCCGGAAAATGCGAAAGGTACGACACCCGTGACACCGTTCGGAATCGTAACCTCGCCGGAACAGTTTTCACCGTCAATCACAACCTGATTGACAATGACGAGCGGGTTTTCCGCTTGCTTGGATGCTAACCAAGGTGTATCACTAAATGCGGATATACCGAATTCAGTCACACTGTCGGGAATGGTGATGCTTGCAAGCGCAGTGCAGTCGGAAAAGGCATACTCGCCGATGCCGGTGACACCGTCCGGTATCGTGATCTCGGTGAGGTTTACGCAGCCCCGAAACGCATAATCTCCGATGTATGTGACACCGTCCGGCAGCTTCACAGCCTTCACCTGTTCAAGGTAATCATACCACGGTACATAGTAAAGAAGCAAATCAGCTGCGTGAACCATATCGCCGGAGCCGGTTATTTCCAGTGTGCCTTCGCTGTCAAATGTCCATGTGAGGTTGTCGCCCTCCTCGCCGCAGTCTCCGGAAGCGATGATCTCCGGTGCGGGTGCGGATTCCGATGCCAGCTTTTTGAGCAGTGAAGCCACATCGAGAACGGTCACAAGCCCATCGCCGTCATAATCCGGCTCTGCGTTCAATATCGCGGAAACCTGCGATTTTGTCAGTGCTGAATCCTCGCTGATAAATCGCGCTAGCAGAACCGCATCCGCAATCCTGACTTCGCCGTCGTTGTTGTAATCGCCCTTAACTAGCTGAGGCGTATCACTGATGACCGCAAACGGAATGTTGTTTTCCTCTGCGTAGGTTTGCGCATAGGAGCCGGTAACACCCTTGATCGTCAAATTTTCGCAGCCGTAAAACGCCCATTGTCCGATGCTTGTCACGCTGTTCGGAATGGTGACAGAGGTCAGATCGGTGCAGAACGAGAAACAATCACTGCCGATGCTCGTCACATTTTCCGGAATTGTGATCTCTGTCAAAGAAGAACAATTCTCAAAAGCCTTTTCTTTTATGCCGGTCACGCTGTCGGGGATCGTGATCTCCGTCAATGCGGAGCAGCCGGAACACATCTCTGTCTCGATCTGCGTTATCCCTTTGGGAATGGAGACGGACATCAGAGCAGAACAGCCGGTAAAAGCAGACCTGCCGATGCTTGTCACACTGTCCGGAAGCGTGATGCCTGTCAGACCGGAACAGTTGTAAAACGCACAGTTTCCGATTTCAGTCACACTGTCCGGAATGTCAACGGAGGTCAGACCGGTGCAGCCAGAGAAAGTATAGATGCCAATGCTTGTCACACTGTCAGGGATCATTACAGAAGAAAGCGCAGTACAGTTTTGAAACATTTCATCTGCCAGCTTTGTGACACCTTTTCCGATCGTAACCTCTGATAGGTGAGCGCAGTCCATAAACAAGTAAATGCCAACCTCGGATACACTGTCCGGGATGTGAAAGGAGGTCAGACCGGTGCAGCCGGAGAACGCACAGTAGCGCAGGCTTGTCACACTGTCCGGTATGCGCACGGATGTCAAACCGACACAATTCGTAAATGCACACCTGTCAATGACCGTCACACTGTTCGGAATGGTGACAGAGTTCAAGCTTTTGCAGCCATAGAAAGTACTGTCCGAAATCGCAGTCACACCGTCCGGAATCGCAACAGAAGTCAGGCTCTCACAGCCGTAAAATGCGTTATCGTCAATCAGCGTCACACTGTCCGGAATTGTGATCTCCGTCAAAGCGGTACAATCCCCAAATGCACTTTTGCCGATGCTTGTGACACCGTTCCCGATCACAACTTTTGTGATATCGGTTTTGAATTGATAAAACGGCGATCCATCGATGTCATAATCCGTCATTTCACCTGTGCCGGAAACGGTCAGTACGCCGTCCTTCAGTGCCCATGTCATGTTTTCGCCGCATGTGCCGCTTGTCGTTTCTTCCTCCGCATATGCGGTCAAAACCGTCGCCGGCATGATTGCAGGCATCAGCGGAATATTTGCAAGCAGCACGCCCGCAGCCGTCAGCAAAGACATAATCCGTTTCTGTTTCATCGTATCAACCTCTTTCCTTCATCTGAAATCGAATCGTTTTACCCAAAAGAATATGCGGATGCAGTCGATTTCTGTGCATCATAGCTTTATTGTAGCATAAAGAACAACCTTTGTCAATGCTATTCCCGGAAATGGCGAAAAACGAAATTTTCGCCAAAACGTGAAATTCTGTTGCATAAACGCCTCTTGTATGGTATACTGTACGAAAGGAGCGTGATTATATGACAATCGCTGAAAAACTGGAATCTTATCTGAATCTGCTTCACTGCACCGCGCTGGAGCTGTCGGAGGCATCTGCTGTCTCACCCGCAACAGTCAGCCGTTTCTGTTCCGGCACATATAAGCCGAAGCGTCCCAATAAAAGCGTTGAGAAGATCGCAAAGGGCATTGCGGAATTATCACGGAAAAAGGGCGTTGCTCTGTCGGAAGCCGCCGTGCTGCACGATTTGCAGGAAAGCTGCAAGCTTCCGGCGGATATCGGCAGTATTCTCGCTGCGAATTTCAATATCCTTGTTAACCGGCTGAATATCAGTCTGACCGCACTTTCCGATTTCTCCAATTTTCACCTATCCTATTTATACAGAATCCGCAGCGGAGAGCGCAAGCCGCATAAGACAGACGATCTGCGCGACAGTATCTGCAAATTCGTCGCACGCTATCACAACAGCGACACGGAAAAGATCATTCTGACACGACTGACCGGCAAACAGATCACGGACGACCGGCAGCTCTATGATGCTGTCAGCGAATGGCTCTATGCAGACCACTCCGGCGAGATGAAAACCGATACAGCGGAGCATTTTCTCACGCATCTGGACAATTTTGATCTTGCGGAATACATCCGTGCGATCTCGTTCGGCACAGCGGATCATTCTGCAAATCTTCCGGAAATGCCGGCAGCACAGCGGTATTACGGGATTGAGGCGTTCAAGCAGGCGGAGCTCGATTTTTTGACAACTGTTCTGCATTCCGATACGACAAAGCCTGTGAAAATGTGCACCGATATGCCGATGAGCGATATGGCAGCCGATCTGGAGTTTGGCAAAAAATGGATGACCGGGCTCGCGCTGCTGATGAAAAAGGGTGTCCGGCTGGAGGTCATTCACGATCTCGACCGTCCGTTTGAGGAAATGATGTACGGGCTGGAAAGCTGGATTCCGCTGTATATGACCGGGCAGGTCAGCCCCTACTTTTTCAAATCCGTGCGGAACGGCATCTACCGGCATCTGCTGTATTCTGCGGAGCATTCTGCGCTGCGGGCGGAATGCCTGACCGGCTTTCACGAGGACGGTCTATACGACCTTGTGACGGACGAGCAGGATGTTGCCTACTGCCGGAAGCGCGCAAAGGAGCTGTTTCAGAAGGCTTCGCCGCTTATGGAAATATACCGCGAGGATTCCGCGGCGGAATTCCGCAAATTTGAGGACAGAGAAAGCGCGCACACCGGAGCACGGCGGCGGATCCTCTCCGTTCCGCCGGTCTGTACGCTCTCGGACGAGCTGCTGCAAAGCATCATGGAGCGATGCCAAGTGCCGGAGGTCAGGCAGCTGCAAATCAGGCAGTATGTGAACCGCCAGCGCATCCTCACGGAAAAGATATTGCAGCACAGCACCGTCACCGACGAGCTCCCGGAGCTGACAGAGGAAGAATTCGCACAATATCCGCTGTCGCTGTCGCTTGCGGGAATGTTCTGTCCGGACGAATTGCAGTACAGCTATGCAGAATATCAGGCGCATCTGAAGCTGACACATGAATATGAGCAGACGCATCCGGGCTATTCGCTGATTCAGTCGCCGCGGGCAGCATTTCGCAATATCCAGATCAGTATGCTTTTGAACGGCTATGTGCTCATCACGAAAACGAAGCACCCGATGATTCAGTTTATCATCCGGCACAGGAGCCTCTGTGCCGCGGTTGAGAATTTCGAGATCACAGTGCCGGGCGAAATGCCTGCACCCATTGAAAATGAGGATGTATCATGAAAACGCAAAGATTATGTTCCCTGCTGACAGCCGCGGGCGTTCTGCTCGCGAGTGTACCGTTTGCGCGCGGAGCTGCTGGTGGATAGCACGTTGACTGCATATGCGGCGGATGAGGTACTTCTGGGACCGAATCATCGCTGGACGCTGGATGATGAGGGTACGCTGACAATCACCGGGACAGGAGCGATGAGGGAGAATATTATCACAACGCACGCAGTCACCACTGCACCGACACACCTTTCGACAATCCAATCTTTCTGCCTTTCGAGTAAAACGGAATGAAGTCAATATGCAGATGCGGTGAGGCTTCGTCATCGTGCAGAACCGCATTGAAGACATAGAGATTCGGGTTGCGCTGCTGAAACGACTTCATGTATTCGTCGAGCATTTCTTTGGCACGGTCACCGTCCGGCGTACCCGAAGGCGCAGTGTGACAGTCACCGAACTGCACGATCGCTTCATAGTATGGCTCCTCGCGCCGACCGCAAACAATGTGCTCGTAGTAATCGTCAACCCGTCAACAAAGCTGACTGCATTGGTGACAATATGCGGAAGAGGGAGCAACGATGCTGTTTTGCATGAATCAGTACGGATGAACGAGTATAGAGAAGATGCCCGGCATTTGCCGGGCATTTCGTTTTATGTGCATCTGTATAATCTGAATATCTGTTCCGCGGTATCAGCAAGGTTCTTCTTTGCAATATCCGGATTCATTGTATCTTCCGCAGTAGTAATTGACCGCAGAATCGGAAAATAGGCATTAATCCCGTGTTGATTGCAGATTTCAGCACCATCTCCGACACACCCGCAGAATGCAATCACCGGCAACCCGTATTTCTTCGCAATTTTGGCGATACCAATCGGCACTTTCCCCATGACAGTCTGTACATCCAGCCTACCCTCACCGGTTACAACGATATCTGCATCTTTGATTGCCGCTTCAATGCCGGTCTGATTGATGACAACATCAATTCCCGGTTTCAGATCAGCATTCAGGAAGGTCCGCAGAGCAAAGCCAAGTCCGCCTGCTGCCCCTGAACCAGGCAGATCAGCGTCAGAATCCGGATAGTATTCCTTCACTAGAACGGAAAATCGCTGCATTGACTGCTCCATTTTCGCAATCATAGCAGCATCAGCACCTTTCTGAGGTGCGAATACAGCACTACAGCCGGTTTCACCGCATAGGGGATTGGTCACATCAGATGCGACATGGAACTGACTCACTCGCAGTTCCGGTATCACCTGATCCGTTGTTAAATAATGCACCTGAGCAAGCCCTTTTGCTCCATACGGTACCTGTTTTCTGTCTTTATCATAGAATCCGAAGCCGAGTGCCTGTAAGCAGCCGATCCCGCAGTCATTGGTTGCACTTCCGCCGATACCGAGAATGAAACTGCGGCACCCCTGATGAACAGCATCCACGATCATTTCACCGAATCCGTAGGTTGTTGTATTCATCGGATCGCGTTCAGATTCAGACAACAGCGGCAAACCCGATGCCGCAGCCATCTCAATAATCGCGGTTTGATCGGGAAGGATGCCGTATTGTGCCTGAATCGGTCTGCCAAGCGGATCAGATACCGTGATTGTCCTATATTTGCCGTTCAATCCTGATACAAGCGCATCCACCGTACCTTCTCCGCCGTCAGCAACCGGAAATACCTTGATTTCAGCCTCTGGGAACGCTCTCAGAATGCCTGCAGCAGCTGCTTTCCCGGCATCTGTTGACGATAAACTGCCTTTGAAAGAGTCCATTGCGATTACAATTTTCATGTCATCACCCGTTTATTTCAGATTTCAGCTTTATTATAAACCAAAATCGCGTTATCGTCAATAGATTTGAACGCAGAAATGCCGGTTTCAGTCAGTAATGCATTCATAATAAACCTTAAAAGGTCTGTCTGTAATTTTTTTCAGATGATATGCAAAGCCGTTGATCTCATATGGCCCGCTGTGAAAGAGCTTTCCATTCATAACATTAACAGAATGCAGCAAAATATGGATATGATGATGCTTAAAGCTTTCATCAGCGCAATGAACACACCACATCAACTGATAGTTTTCTTTGAAATATGCTGTAATCTTAGGTGCTGCCTGTATCGCATACTCTTTATCGTCACATTTTCCATCCAGTGAGACAACAATGTGGACTAACGGATTTGAGCTCATTTGTCCGTATTGCTTCCGGACTGTGAGCATTTGCGTATAAGCCTCATATAGATTAGAAGGATTGACACCGTATCCGCCGTATGCGATGGAACGGGCATCTGTCATGTATTTGCACATATTTTGCAGGTATAGAATCCCGCTACCCGAGTGACGAATCACTTTAACGACGACCATAAAGCTGATACCTCCTTCTGAATTTCTGCTGCTGTTTGTGGGTCGGATTGTTCGCAAGCATCAGCAACCAAGTTCGCCAGATTCTGAACTCGTATCAACAGCGGAATATTGATTGGATTATCACAGTGTTCTGCTGCATCAACAACATACGCACTGACACTCATGTTCCTTTCTTCCGCTTTTCGCTGAAACAAGTCATATTGCCTTGGTGTCATCTTCAGCGATACTCTGCTTGTTTTCTTTTCTTCCGGTGATTTCATTGATATTCCTCCTTTTCATGATCTCGGATATATTATAATATTCCTACAGGTTACTCACTTCGTGAGTTATCAGATTGTATGACCAAAACTGATAAAAAGAGCTCTTTTAATATATAGTATGACAAACGGTTGCCGGCTTCGTGCCGGCATTTTCTGTTTTTTTGATTTTCTACATATATATTATTATAGTGAATGCACAGCGCATCGCATTCAATCTCAATCGAAAGGAGGCGTTTTACCATGTTCAACAACCCGCACTATCTCACCGCCGGCGTTGCGGCAGCCATTCCGGACTTCCTGCAGCTGTTCATGTGGCAGTGTATCGACCGTCTGCCGGATGAACGGGACTATCTGCAGGTATTCCGGCTGGAACCCTTCGGACGGATGCAGCAGATCCGGCACACATCCGAGCAGCCTGAGCATCAGATGCTCTATATGCTGCCGGCTGACTATCCCATCACCGAAAAAGTCTATGTCATTGACAGCGATACCTACAGCACCATGCTTTTAGCAGAAGAATACTGAAGCCCCGCCAACCGGCGGGGCGATTCTATTTTATGGAGGAAAACGAAATGGAAGACGAGAGAATCTGTTCGATGTGCGGCTGCATCTTGCAGGAGCACGAACAAACCGAGATCGACGAGGAATGGCTCTGTGATGATTGCGCAGAGCACCACACTGTCGAATGCGACCACTGCGGCGAAAGAATCTGGGCGAACGATGCAATCAGTGACGATCATACTACACTCTGCTCCTGCTGCTATGACGATCATTACCGCCGCTGTGAATCCTGCGGCAGGATCCTGCATGACGATGATATCCTGTGGAGCGGCGATTATCCGTACTGCGCCAGCTGTTATGACCGCATCGAGACTGAGATCGAGGAATACGGCTACAAGCCGGAGCCGATCTTTTACGGCGACGGCAATCGCTTTTTCGGTGTAGAGCTGGAAATTGACGGTGCTGGGAAAGACGATGACAGCGCCGCCAGAATCAAGCGGCAGACCAACATCCGCTGTGAGCATATCTACTGCAAGTCGGACGGAAGCCTTGATGAAGGCTTTGAGATCGTCACACACCCGATGACACTGGACTATCATATGAGCTGTATGCATTGGGAGGATGTGTTGCAGGAAGCTGTTCGCATGGGATACCGCTCCCACCAGACCTCAACCTGCGGGCTTCATGTCCATGTGAACAGGGATGCGCTGGGCGAAGACCGTGAAGAACAGGAGAAGGTCATCGAGCGCATCCTCTATTTTGTGGAACTGCACTGGAACGAGATCTTCATCTTCTCCCGCCGCAGTCAGCATAATATGAGCCGCTGGGCAGCTCGGTATGGTATGGAGAAGACAGGCAAGGAGATACTGGATAAAGCCAAAAAGGGCAACACTGGCAGATATGCTGCGGTGAACCTTTGCCCTTATATGACGATTGAATTCCGGCTGTTCCGCGGTACTCTGAAAGCCAATACGCTGTTTGCAACCCTGCAGTTTGTGAACTGCATTATTGATATTGCGTTGACTATGACGGAGGACGAGATTGCAGCACAGTCGTGGTCGGATTTCGTGGCAACAGTTACAGAGCCTGAGCTGATCCGGTATCTTAAAGAGCGTCGCATCTACATCAACGAAGAAGTCAAAGCAGAGGAGGAAATGTAATGATCGAACCAGATAACGAAAACAGGATTATTGACCCGCACCGTGATGACTGGATGATTGAAGATAATGCCAACGACTGGATGAAGGCAGCGGCAGCAGCAATCCTGCTGATCAGCGCTCTCGCAGCGATTATCAAACGCAATAATGATGAAGAAGACAGGAGGTACTGATTATGTGCGCATTATTTGGATTTCTGGACTATGGTAAGCGTGTGCCGTGGAAGATCATGCAGAAACTGGTGCAGGCACTGGCAAATGCGTCTGAGGTTCGCGGGCATCACGCCTCGGGTATCGCCTACAACCGCAATGACCGCCTCAGCATCTTCAAACGCCCGAAGCCGGCACATAAGCTGCATTTCCGTATTCCGGAAGGCACCGCAGCTGTCATGGGACATACCCGACTGACGACACAGGGCGACCAGAAGCATAACTATAACAACCACCCGTTCCGAGGGTTTGCCGGAACGGAGTTTGCCCTTGCGCATAACGGAGTTCTATATAATGATGAGCTGCTCCGGTCTCAGCTGCAGCTTCCCGACACTCAGATCGAGACTGACAGCTATATTGCCGTACAGCTGATTGAATCACAGCATGAGCTGAGCTTTGATTCCCTGCGGTATACCGCGGAAAAGGTTCGCGGGTACTTTACCTTTACGCTTCTGGATCGACATAATAACCTTTACTTTGTGAAAGGCGAAAGCCCTCTGTACCTTATCCACTTTCCCTCGCTTGGTCTTTATATCTATAGCTCAACAAAAGAGATCATGGTCGCAGCCTTTAAGCAGATTCCGGCACGGTTTACGAAGTACGAGGTCATTGATGTAAAAGGAGGCGAGCTGCTCCGCATTGCGCCTGACAGTAAGATCACCCGCAGCAGCTATACTGTGCAGGACGATTATTCTATATATAGTAATCGGTGGTATGGGTTCGGCAGCAGCTTCTATAATTGGGACAAAGCAGTTCCGACTAGCTGCTCCGACGATTCGGATTATCTGATCCTGATTGAACTGGCGGGGTACTATGGCGTCGATCCGGAGGATATCCGCTATCTGCGCGAAATGGGCTACAGCTATGATGAGATTGAAGGCTTCCTCTGCGATCCGGATAGTTACGGTGCAGAGCTTGCGCTTGCGGAATTGTGAGGTGTCAAATGGCAAAACGTGGAAATAATGAAGGCAGCATTTATAAAGACAAGCAGGGGAGATGGCGTGGTGTAGTGACCATCTATACAGCCGAAGGAAAACAAAGGAAAAAATATTTTTACGGCAAAACCAAGCGCGATGTTACGGAAAGAGTTAATCAGGTGCTGAATGAGCTGCGCCTGAATACTTTTATCGAACCGTCAGGTATGACATTGATCGAATGGCTGAATACATGGCTTGATGTTTATTGCCGCAATGAAGTACGGGAATCGACTCTTGTGAACTACGAGATTTTTGCAGAAAAGCATATCGCGCCGACAATCGGTAATATTCGCCTTTGCAACCTAAACCCTGTTATTTTGCAGCGATTCTATAATGATAAGCAGAACAATGGTAGATTGCGCGGGAACGGCGGACTCAGCCCCAAAACGATCAAAAATATTCATGATATGCTGCATCGTGCGCTGGATCAGGCTGTGAAGCTTGATATGATTCTAAAAAATCCGGCTGATTCAGTTACGCTGCCGAGAATCATTAAGAAGGAGCGGCGGTATTTAACTGTTGAGGAACAACGTTTACTGCAAAGTCATCTGAAAGATGATGCTATCGGAACGGCTATTCTGCTTGATCTCTATACCGGAATGCGGCAGGGGGAGCTGCTTGGTCTGATGTGGAAGAATGTGCATCTTGATTGTGATGCTCCCTATCTTCGTGTGACGCAGACACTGAATCGGCTGAAAAACTACGGTGAGTTCAAAGACAGAAAAACAGTTTTAGAGATCGGTTATCCGAAGACGCAGCACAGCATTCGGAATATCCCGCTGCTTCCTGTGATTGTCGAAAAGCTTCGTTGCTACAAGGACGTGCAGGAAAAATATATGAAAGAACATGGTATTATTCCGAATGGGTATGTATTCACGAGCAACACCGGAAATTGGATTGATCCGAAGAATTTTCAGCGGAGTTTCAAGCTGATATTGAAAAAGAGCGGCATCCGTGAGATAAACGTGCATGGAATACGGCACACATTCGCAACGCGCGCACTAGAATCTGGCATGTCTGTGAAAACGCTCTCAAAGATTCTTGGCCATGCCAATGTCGGATTTACCCTTGACACCTATGCGCATGTCACCGATGAACTGATGCAGGACGAAATCTCGAATTTACAGGGGTTTCTTCAGGAATAAACAGTACTGGCAGCATGATATATCACATCATGCTGCCGGATTTTTTTGAAAAAAACTGGAAAAGTGGGCATAGTATCCTGCGGATTACCCAATAAAGCCAGAGTTATTTCGTGGATGATCAGGATCTTGAATGTAAGTATCGGTGCAATTACATCCCTTAAAAGGGTCGCGTTCAGGATCAGGATTATTCAGCTGGGTATAATATTCAGATAATACCGTTTTGAATCCAATAAAAAGCCCGTTATAACGATGGTTTATATCATTAATCTTCATGTAATTACGAGCAATCTGTTCATATGTTTTTTCTTGTTTCTTTTGATCCGTAATCTCATTAGGTTCATTTTGTTGGATAGATACAGGATTGGCAAGACTGTCGGAAGTAAGAAAACGGTAAACAATATCTTTATGCGCCGCTAGGTGTTCTACATCCAAATATTCTTGAAATTTGAATGCAAAATGAAGACCTGATTCCTGAAGAGTTCGCAAAAAGCTAGATAGTCCTCTCTGAAGAGAATGGTATGCGCGCAGCAATACTGCTGATTGTTCTGTTTCATAGCCGCTGATAATCGTATATATTTCTTCTGCAGGCAAATGAAAAGCGTCAAAGGTCTTATCACAGATTTCTTTATTATTTGGATGCATATTGATTAGTTCATTGAGGTCTGTGTGCAATAATGCATCGAGTACGCTTTCAATGTAGTGTGCGATTTCAGTATATTTTGCTTTTATTTTTTTATACAAGTATGCTTTTATGTCTTTTGATGCTTTTATAGCAACAGCGCTTTTTAATTCTTCGTGAGTACTAATTCCCGGATATTCTTTTTCTACTGAATTTTCATCAAAATGCGTAATATACTCAAATACAACTGGGTAGAAACGAGAATAATACACATTATCAGGAGACAGCGGGTATCGGATAGGATCGGTATCGCTTTCAAATACAATATCCTCTAATTGAAAAGACGGATCAGTATTATCCGGCAATAAAGATATAAAGCCCTCCATAAGTTTGTCAAACGGTGTTTTTTGCTCTAATCTGTCAAGGAAATCATTGCAGTCTTTCATTTTCCTATATACGTTTTGCGGTATCTCTACATAATCGGGTTCCCATTTTGGTACATAGTGAAGATCAAGTTTGAGTTCTGTTATATTAAGCAATACTTTATAATTGCATAGTTCTTTGTGTTTATATACGCAGTCAATGATCTCATAGGAAGGGCCAGAAGATTGAAACATACGCATCGACCGAAACTTCACAAGCATAATTTTTATATTACGTATTGCATTGCAGTAATACGAATATATGTTATCAGATTTTTTGAATGTTGGTGGAGCATCTTTATTCATCGTATTCTCAACAGGCAAAAATGCCACTGGGATAAGATAATTGTCTATTGCATGAAAAATGATATTGTCGAATTCTTGTTCATTTTGACATACTGATTTGATTTTTGTAGTAAAATCAACGCCATGTTTCTTAAAGTATAACAGTGCTTTTTGAATTATGATTTCTTTGGATAAACCGAATTTATCGTTAGGAAAGCAATGCTCATATTTCTTTTCATCAATATGAAAGCAGATAGAAAATATAAGTCTGATTTTTTTCAACTGTCCAGCTGATCCGTAATTGCAGTATGTAGTGATGCCATTACCCTTTATTATTGATTCAGTACCTTGTTCATAATTTAGATTAGGAACAAGAATGTCGCGGAACAAGCCTTTAAGATATTTTTCTCGTCCTAATTTCTCATCATTCATTTTTAGCCTCCAAAAGCTGCTAAATTATTTAGCGGACAAATACAACTTGACTATGGTATACTGTAATTTCACCGGATACGGTGACTCTTTGAAAAAGGAGAACGGAACCTTGAAAATTGAAGAAACTAGATGCTTTTCGGTAGCAGAAGCTGCACAGCTGCTTGGAATCTGCAAGGCAAAGGTCTATGAGCTGATACGGGAGAACTCTCTTCCGCATCTACGAGTAGGCAGGCGAATTGTGGTTCCAGCAGAAGCACTGTGTATGTGGATGCAAGCCAAAACCGAGGGGATGGTGACAGCATGCCATCGGTAAAGGCACCAAACGGCAGCGGCACGATCATACAGCGCGCAAGCGGACTTTGGGAAGCACGGTTCTGGGCAACCATGCCGGATGGAAGCCGTAAGCGTCTCTCGAAATACGGGAGGCGAAAACGGGACTGCCAGGCTTGGCTGAATGAAATGCGATACAGGGAACAAAACGGGGAAGCTTCGGCTGAATCCGATTTAACACTGATCGTGTGGATGAGGCTATGGCTGAAACAGTACCTTCCAGACATCCGGGCAAGCACCCGTGCCAGTTACGATGCGGTCATCAACCGACATCTGGCTGTTCACTGGGTTGCGGACATCAAACTTCGAGACCTGACAACCGACCATTTGCAGTCATTCTTTAATGAATTAACAGCATCCGGAAGGTTAGACGGTCGCGGAGGACTGAGTGCGAAAACCGTGCGGAACATTTACCTCGTTCTCCATAAAGCATTGCGGCAAGCAGTCGGAAACAGGCTCATTCGCCTGAACCCTGCTGAATATGTTGCATTGCCAAAGGTAAGGCGATCTGAAGTACAATTGCTGTCGGATGATGAAGTGCGGCGGATACTGAACGCGTGCAGAGGCGAACGTTGGAAATGCGGAATCGTGATCCTGCTGTTCTGCGGGCTGAGGCTGTCAGAGATGCTTGCGCTTCGTACCGACAGTATGGTACAGCTTGACGGTCGTGATTTTCTGCGGGTTGAACACGCATTGAAGCGGGAGCAGCTTATGGATGCACCGGCTGGACAGCCGAAAACAGTTCTGAGACTTGGTGTGCTCAAGACAGAAGGGTCGCGGCGGCTTGTGCCGCTGCTTCCCGAAGTCGTCGAGAGCATAAAGCGAAATCTTGCAAGACAGCAGGAGGACGCAGAAAAGAGCTACGGGCTGTATCAGGCGAATCCTTTTCTCGTGTCGAATACACTCGGCGGTTTTGTGGATAGTACCACATTCCGGAAGTTTTTCAAGCAAATGCTTGCAAAAGCTGGGATTACCCGTCGGGTGAGGATTCACGATTGCAGACATTATTATTGCTCCTTGGCTGTGCGATCAGCCAGTACATCTCCAAACGGAGCGGACTTGTCCCTCGTGAAGAAGTGTCTCGGACATTCGATCTCGTCTGCTGTCACCGAGCAGGTCTATCTGCACGCAACGGCACAAGACCAATACCGGATTGCTGAAAGCATGAGGCAGACCGTAGCGGGTCTGTTCCCCCAAAACTAATGTATTAGCGGCGGGGGAGACCCCGCTGCGGAAAGGACGTTGTTATGTCAAAATCAAATCCATCACGGCTAATGGCCGAAGAATTAATTGCGCGAATTCTACAGGATGGCAAGTTGTACTTCGACGGCGAATATCCGTACCTCAGACAAGACCTGTTTTACGAACGGGTGAGCGACGAGGCTGCAAAGCGCTACATCGTGAGTTTGCTGAACGAAGCTGAGAAAATCTCGACGCCGAACTCAGAATACGGAGAGGCGCTGGAACGTCTCCGTCTGTTGGACAGCCTGCAGCTGCATCTATCTGATAATCTGAAGAATCAGCAGTTTCTGGTCAATTGCCAAAACGGCGTGTTTAATGCGAAAACGGGCAGGCTGGAAGAAGATCGAGGCAAGAGCAAGTTCAGCTTTTGCTGCAATTTTCAGTATCATCCGAAGTCCAACATCGACCAGGCACCGAATTTCAAACGCTATCTGCTGACAAGCGTCGGCGAGGCGAACATTCCGTGCTTTAAGGCATGTCTCGGCTTTCTGTTCTCGGATATCGTGGAAGCAAAAAAGGCTGTTTTCTTCGTGGGCGACGGCAACACGGGAAAGTCAATGGTTTGCGACCTCATAACCGACCTAGTCGGAAAGCATGCGGTCTGCAATGAGCCGTTTGAGAAGATTGGAAATGAGTTTTCCCGACATAATTTTATCGGCAGAAAAATCAACATATCGAGGGAGACAAACAAGGCAGTCTTGAAGAACGAATCCGCATTTAAGAGTGTAGTCGCGTGTGAAAACATCAGCGGAAGGCGGCGTTATCATGATGGCGTTGACTTCATTTCACAGTTGAAGCTGTTGGTTGCGTCAAACCAGCCGCCGGAGTTTTCACGGGTGGACGAAGCAATCCTCAACCGTATTGTAATCATCTTTTTCCACAGTACACTCGAGGAAAAAGACCTCGACCATGACTTACGGTCAAAGCTGTATCAGGAGCGAAATATCATCGGAAGTTTGTGTCTGGATGCACTTCATCGGCTGGTGAAGTCCGGGTACGATTTTCAGATGTCGGCCGAAAGCAAGGCATATCTGAATGCCTGCCGGATCAAGCTGCACACAGTAGAGGAATTCCTCGCAGATCGTTGTGAAATGGCTAAGGGTGCGGCGGTATCGTCTGTGGTTTTATGGGATGCATACCAAAAATACTGCATGGATAACGGCGTGGAAGCTTTAGGCAGAAACAATTTTTATCAGCAGGTTTTATGGTGCTTTCCGGGAGTTGTGCATGATAAAACCAATATCGGTGGCAGAAGGCTGTATGCCTTCATCGGTATGCGCTTTAAGCCATGGGAACATATGAAGTCTTCAGGTACTGATCAGAAATCTGAACACCTTGAACCGACTGAAAATTACTCAGAAAGTGTATGACAGTAATAAACACGGTACAAGATACCGAAAAGCAATACAACGAGAAGTCTGTTCCCGCCTTCGGGCGGGGCAGACAAATAAGAAGGAGGATTCTTATGGCAAAAAAAACAAGCAGATCGCTGAGTCTGCGCCTAAGCGGACAAGAGTATGACCAGATCGAACGGATCAGTGATTTAACCGGGCAAGACAAGAGCAAGGTTGTTAGGAAGATACTCTTTTCTGAAGGGAAAGTGGTCTTCCTCGAAGGAGGCGGCGAAATTGTGTCACAGTTGTATCAGCTCAACGAAAAGCTGGACACATATCGCAACCGTGAGAAGATTACGGCTCTGGAAATGGATGGTGTTCGGAAGGAACTGGCGAAGATTGCCGCGAATTTGTGCGATATTGCCCTTCATCTGTCCGATTTCAGCGATGAGGAGGACAGCAGCGATGAGCATAATGAAGATGGTTAAGTGGAGTAACCCTAGCCGTGGAAGTCTTACAGAGCTTTACGAGTACATCTGTGCACCTTCGAAAACGAATGGAGGAATGCTGATAGGGACAAACAGCATTCTATCACATTTGACAGTGCATGAGATGGATATGGTAAAGCAGTTGTATGGCAAGCCCGGAAGACGCCAGTGGATTCACGCGGTCGTCTCTCTCACGCCGGATAAAAAGGATCGATCAAGCGAATCATACTTAACAGTCGCAAATAAAATAGCGAAACTGATTAAGGGGTTTCAATGCTTCTACGGCGTACATACGGATACACGGATACGACACTTCCATTTGGCGTTTAATTCGGTATCCTATCTGGACGGACACAAATTTAGTCAGAGCAAAGCTGAATTGAATCAGCTGAAACAGCGGTGCAATGACATCATAGTATATCACGGATTTGATCCGATTATTATCTCGGCAAACGAGTTTTGGGACACAGAAGATCATTCCCAAGCGACAAATTTTGACTTTTTAGAGTTGAAAGAATGTGTCGCCGGCGGTAGAATGGAAGATCGTTATGAAGAATATGATTTGCCGGACTTTGGGTTAGTCTGGCAGCCGGAAAGCGGATTGTATAACTTAGGAGGAAGAATGATGACTCAAGCTTTTTCGGGCATGTCGCCCAATTCTGCTTTGCAGAATAATCCTGCTGAACCGCAGCAGTATCCAATGACTATGTCGTCGGATAATCTGACAAGCGTTGTTGGACCTGGCTATTACTTGATTCATGAGAATCCCAATACACCGCCTGAGCAAACTGCGGCGCTTGTAAACGAATTGACAAAACCGAATCAGGAGGCTGCTATGCTGGCAGCGTATTTCGGGGTAGGAATTCAGCAACTGTCGGCTGCTAATGGCATGCCGCAGAATATGATTTTTTCTCCGACCCCAATCATCGAAATCGATCGAACCGGTTCGAGCGGAACTAATTCGGACAGAGTCATTGATACTTCTTTTACGGTAAACGATGATAATCACAAATAACCCTGTGGGGCGGCAGCGATGCCGCCCTTTTCTATTATATCAGGGCTGTTCCTATCTGTCAAGCATGATTATTCTAAAAAAACTGGAAAAGCGGTCAAACTTATGGTTTGACAAAAGATTCGATGTATGATATACTTGGAACTAGCATGAATGCTTAAAAAGCAGGATGTTATCGAGCCTCTGACACAGGAGATGGCCTATGTTTTTCAACCATAAACCGAAGAGAGCAGACCGTGCACAATGCCTGATAGAACAATATCAGCAGGCAATAAAAAAGGATGTGCAGAGGCGCAGTTATTATTGCCCGATGCTGTTTTCTGCGCTTTTCTGTAGCCCGACGCCGAAGCAAATCCGGTATATCAGCTCTGAGATCAAGGATCTGATACAGGGAGAGGATGCGTTCTTTGTCGCAAACGTAATGCATGGGTATTACGCAGATATTTCGGATGTGTATACCGATGTATGGAAACAGTCGTGCTCACCGGACGACTATCGTGCGCTGCTGATCTGCGGCTCGGCACATCCAAACGGCTATTTCCGCGAACATTGCCTGAAGCTGCTTGCAGCAGAGCGGGATGTGCTGCCGTTTATTCTGCTGCGCTTGAATGACTGGGTTCCGGCGATTCGTCTGACAGCCATGAAACTACTGCCGGAGCAGCTCATACGGATAGAATTATGCGCTGAGTTCATTCAGGCGATGCCGCTGGTGGAATATGTCCGACGCGGACAACGTGTGCAACGGATCAGCGATTTTTCTATGGATACACTGGATGATGCGCTGATGCGGAAATTTGCTGTTGAACCGGATGCTGTGCTGAGCAGTTCTGTATCTCTGCGGCGGTTGTGTTACAAGGTGTTTTTTCTGCATCCTGATGCCGGATACAACGATTTGATGCTGCATTTTATTCGGAATGAACAAGACGGTGCGCAGCGCAGCGCGCTTGTCCGGTATTATCTGAAAAATGAACAGAAGCCAGTATCATCTGCATTACTCGAAGAATTCATGCAGGACAAATTCTGGCGAGTACGTCTGGATACGTATGAATACCGTATGAAGCAACAGGGGAGTTGGACAGGTTTGGAGAAACTGCTGTATTCGCCAAACTATCCGATTCGGGAATTTGCCGCGTATTATCTGAAGAAAAACAGTTTTGACAATATCCGGTATTGTCGGGAGCATCTGCCGGAAACGCTGCTGGCGCTCGGTGATATCGGCAGTACAGATGATATCCCATATATTTGGCCCTTTTTAAAATCGCATCCGTGTGAAGCTCTTGTTTCTTTGGTGCGTTTGGATGCAGAGGACAGCAAAGAGTTGGTCTGGCAGGCGATGTTTGACAGTAATACAAAGCTTGCGAAAACCGCCTATCGGCTTGCAGAAAAGCGCCTGTCCTTTACCAGGTCTGAGTTAATGCCAAAAATCGAATCAGAAACAGACCCGCAGCGCCGCTGGCGGCTGATAAGGCTGTTCAGGCAAAACATCGGGGTTACTCTGCTTCCGGTATTGATTCGATTGATGAGAGATTATACCCACTTGCGTATGGATATTCAGACGAAGATCGAATGTCTCTGCTATTATCATTCATTCGGGCATCATGCGATCATAGTATCACAGGGACTTTATGACGAAACCAAGGAAGCGCTGGACTATGCAAAAGGGTATGTTCCATGGAAGCTGGCAAGTCATATCTATGGAATAATCCGTGTTAAAAAATGAAGATTTCGTGATTCATTCAGTTAATACATAAATTTGTGGAGCCATATAGGCTCTCTTCTTTTGATTTTGCATAAAACGGAATAGACTTTATGATCCGGATGCTTTAAGCCACATTACAGGAAACACGGAATGAATCAACCGACCGTTTTCATACTGTTAATACTTACCGTTGATGATGACTCCATCTGCAAGTCTTCCGTTTACCTGATTCTAAGCTGGATGCAAATGAATAAACGCCCTGAATAGTCACATTCCGAGCACACCTGCCTTGCACTTTTTGCAGTAACATGTTATAATATATATAGTAATCTGAAAACGGAGTGTTGCAAAATGAGTATTTTGAATGTCGAACATGTCACGCACGGATTCGGGGCGCGGCAGATCCTGAACGATGCATCTTTCCGGCTGCTCAAGGGCGAGCACGTTGGTCTGGTCGGTGCAAACGGCGAAGGCAAATCCACGTTTCTCAGCATCATCACCGGCAAACTCATGCCGGATGAGGGCAAAGTGGAGTGGTGCCGTCATATTACAACCGGCTATCTGGATCAGTTCAGCACACTTGAAAAAGGCAAAACAATCCGTGACGTACTTCAGGAAGCCTTCCGGCATCTTTCAGAGCTGGAAACGGAGATGATCGGGATGTATGACAAAATGGCAGACTGTTCAGAGGATGAAATGGCTGCGCTGATGGAAGATGTCGGCGAGATTCAGAGCATTCTTGATTACAGCGGCTACTACACGATTGACGCGAAGATCTCCGAATACGCGAACGGTCTCGGTCTGAATGAGATCGGGCTGGAGCGGGATGTTTCGGAGCTCTCCGGCGGACAGCGTGCTAAGGTGCTGCTTGCAAAAGTGCTGCTTGAAAATCCGATGATCCTGATTCTGGATGAACCGACGAATTTCCTTGATGAAAACCACATCACATGGCTGACAAACTTCCTCCAAAGCTACGAAAATGCGTTTATTCTCGTTTCACATGATATCCCTTTCCTGAACAGCGTCATCAATGTGGTCTATCATGTTGAAAATGCCGTAATGACGCGCTATACCGGTAACTATGATAATTTTGTCCGGATGTATGAGCTGAAGAAGAGGCAGACCGAGCAGGCATTTGAAAAGCAGCAGAAAGAGATTGCTGAGCTGGAGACCTTTATCGCAAAAAACAAAGCGCGTGTTGCCACGACCAACATGGCAAAATCCCGCCAGAAGAAGCTGGACAAGATGGAAAAAATCACGCTTGTGCGCGAAAAGCCGAAACCCGTATTTGCATTCAAAAAGGCAAGGACACCTGGAAGGGTTGTCATCGAGTGCCGGGAACTGGTGCTCGGATACGATTCTGCATTGACAAAATCAGTTGATATCAAAGTCGAGCAGGGCCAGAAGATCGCCATTCGCGGCGTCAACGGCATCGGCAAATCAACGCTTCTGAAAACGCTGCTGAAGCTGATTCCGCCTTTTACCGGAACTGTTGAGCATGATCAGTTTGTGGAAGCGGGTTATTTTGAACAGGAAGCCGAATCAGGTTCCGAGACGCCGCTGCAAGTGATATGGGATGAATTTCCGTCGATGACAAACGCGGAGGTTCGCGGCGCACTTGCAAAGTGTGGCTTGACAACGGAGCAGATATCCTCACAGATGAAAGTGCTTTCCGGCGGTGAAAATGCGAAAGTGCGGCTGTGCAGAATCATGCTGCGTGAAATCAACCTGCTTGTGCTGGATGAACCGACGAATCATCTGGATCAGGATGCAAAGGACGCGCTGAAAAAGGCGCTGCAGGAGTATAAGGGAACTGTGCTGCTCGTCAGCCATGAACCGGAATTCTACATGGATGTTGCAGATACTGTCTGGAACATCGAGAAGTGGTCAACGAAGATCATCTGAATGAAAAAGAGGTATCGCAGCATTCTGATATACCACTTGGGTTTATCGACAAGATGAGGGAGCCTAGTGCTCCCTCTTGTGTTCTCTTGATTTATTGACATAATAACGAAATATTAATCATACATTAATACAGAATTACACAGCTCCCATATCAGCCTCAAATGTTAATAGCAAGGGTACCAAATTGCACAATAAGTTGGATTTATATCAGCGCATAATTGACAGGAAATACGAAATTGTCAGATTTGCAGAAAAAAGAAGCTAAGTCATTCAATTTGATACACTCTAAAAAACAGTAAAAATCCCGTAGGTGTACGGTAGGTGTATTTTGCAGCCATCGCAGCATTTCATTAAAAGTAAAAACCTCGTAGAATTACGTATCTACGAGGTCTTTGATTGGTTGCGGAGGGCGGATTTGAACCACCGACCTTCGGGTTATGAGCCCGACGAGCTGCCAGACTGCTCCACTCCGCGTCAACAATGTTATTATATCACATTGGAATGGAAATGTCAAGTGATTGAGGGAAAAAAGTTGATGTGAATAAAAAAGGCAGCAGAATCGGGATATTTATATCAAATATGGTAATGGGAGGCGCGCAGAATTGTCGGATTTATGCGAATTGCCGAATGCGGATACTGCACTGTACCTGCGGCTTTCGCGGGAAGAACGCCCTGAAGCTGCGGGAAACTCGGAAAGCATAGCGACACAGAGGATGATGCTGATGCAATATGCAGAGCAGCACGGGCTTTCTGTTGCAGCAGAATTCACTGATGACGGCATCTCCGGCACACGCCACGATCGGGCGGGGCTGCTTGCTCTGATGAGCGCAATCGGAGAGGGCTGGATCCGGACGGTTCTGGTTAAGGATTTGTCGCGGCTGAGCAGGGATTACATCCATACCGGCGAGCTTCTGGAGCGCTGGTTTCCGGCACACCGCGTCCGCCTGATTTCGGTCAATGACGGCATCGACACGGCTGCGCAGTCAGGTTCCAACGATTTTTCTGCAATCAGAGCAGTGATGGACGACTGGTATGCGCGTGATATTTCGCGGAAGGTGCGCTCTGCGATTTATGCACGCCAGCGGGCGGGATACTGTACTGCGGCGCATTTGCCGTATGGGTATATGCGTCTGGGAGGAGCTGTCTGCGTTGATCCTGCGCGGGCAGCTTATGTGCAGCAGATTTTTTCGGGATATCTGCGGGAACAAAATTGCAGAAAATGCGCGAAAATCATGGAAGCAATTCACGCACCTTCGCCGGGAACCGGCGCATTCTGGAATGATACCTCCGTGCGGCGGATTTTGCAGAATACAGCGTATATCGGCGCACTCCGGCTTCACGCGACGCAGAAGGCGGGCTATAAATGTGAAAAAAAGACGCTGCTGCCGGCGGAAGCTGCGATCTATTTTCCTGTACCGCCGATTGTTTCCGAGGCAGTGTTTCAGCGTGCGCAGGTAATTTTGCATCAGCGTGCGCACCGCAGTGCCGTGCGTGATCCTTATTCCGCGAAGCTGATCTGCGGACTGTGCGGAAGCCGGATGATCCGCTCGGAGAACCGGTATGTATGCAGCGGAAGGAAGCGGGGAAGTCCCTGTGCCAATCCCTCGCTTCGCGTTGATTTGCTGCAAAGTCTGCTGGGAGAGGCACTGCAAACAGCATTCGGGGCGGAATCTGCCGGACGGACGGCAAGAGCGATCCGGCAGATCACGGTGCTCCCTGACACGCTTCGTGTGCAGATGCACTGCAAATCGCCGGATCTTCGTACAATCCTAAATTAAGGCAACACCGCGCAGAGCTGGTGGTGCAGATACGCAGTCAGATTTTTCGTCAGATTGTATGAAACCGACGCCGCTGAGCTGACGCACGTTTGCAAGCAAACTGCGCAGTTTCGCTTTTGCGAAACATGCGCCCAGCAAGGAGTTTTCGTGCAAGATGACGGAAAATATGCAAGTAGATGCGCTGCCAAGCTGCCAGCCGGGCTCCGGTCGTCAGGCGGGCTTTGTGCGGTGTTGCCTTAACGGTTTCCTGTAAACCGTTTTTTTCATTTATATTGATTGTACTGTCAGAACAGGCGGTATGCATAGTGTTGACAGAATAACGAAATTGTGCTATAATGACATTATCATGTCAAAGGAGGGTGCATTATGTCAGATGTATTTATCAGCCACAGCTCGAAAGACAAAGAAATTGCTGATAAAGTTGTCGAATATCTCGAATCGAAAGGGCTGTCATGCTGGATTGCACCTCGCAACATTGTCCCCGGCAGCGACTGGGCGGCTTCCATTTCAACCGCAATCACTGCATCCTCGGTCTTTCTGCTGATCTTCTCAGAGAACAGTGCAGCTTCCAACCAGGTCGCACGCGAACTGAGTCTGGCGGAGTCGAAAGATAATGTATTCACTGTACCATACCGGGTTGACAACGCAGAGCTCACCGGCGCATTTGAATATTACCTCACCAGCTCGCACTGGATCGCCGCTGACTATGCTAAGAAAAACTACAAGCTCGAAGAGCTGTATGCTCTCCTGGCGGGCATCACCGGCAAATCCGTGCAGAATATCACCAACATCACGAATATCGACAATCTGCATATTCACACAAACGGCGATCCGATTGCCGCAGCAAAGCAGGTCGGACAGGAAATCAATGCAGCCGCTTCCGCGCCGTATCTTCCGCCGAATCCGATGCCCGAAACAAAGAAGCCTCCTGCAAACAAACAAAAGATGATACGCATCGGAATTATTGCGGGATGCGTGCTGGCGGTGACCGGTCTCATCGCTGTTGTGGTATCCCATATCAACGGCAAAGAGCCTTCTTCGCCGAGGGAATCTTCGGCGCAGGAGACTGCTGAATTATCAGAAAGCAC
>Ga0247608_10000872_pt1 | contig 45268 bp, 38 predicted proteins | sample 176DNAGHGlowgp2_FD_193490 | JGI IMG/M metagenome (GOLD analysis project Ga0247608, IMG submission 193490) | Sheep rumen microbial communities from Palmerston North, Manawatu-Wanganui, New Zealand - 1766 DNA GHGlow gp2 | ecosystem: Host-associated > Mammals > Digestive system > Stomach > Rumen ...
TTCACGCCTTTATCCAGCAGGCCCTTGGCATTGGCGGCAAAGTATTTCTTCAGTTCCTCTGCATCTTTGGTTTCTATCACCACTTCGCCTTCTTTGCACATCTGCTCTGCCAGTTTGGCGATGAGACCTTGCATAAACTTCGCGTCAGCAGAAGCTGCCTTCACGCTATCCGAAGCAATCTTATCCGACAACAAGTTCGCGATCTCCGTTTTTACGGCGTTCACGCTCTGCTCGGCATATAACTTCAGTTCCGCACGTGTTTTCTTATCCAAGTCTGCAGATTTATGTTCTGCGTCAGCAAGGATGGAAGCGGCTTTCTTCTCTGCCGCGGCAATAATCTCAGCTGCCTTGGCGTTCGCATTTTCTACAATTTGCTTTGCTTCAGCATTGCCTTTCTCTACGCCTTCCGCGTAGATTTTGTCAGTTAATTCAGAAAGATTCATTGTTATATAGATGTTTTTTGTTATCGTACCTTCATTCTACTTTTACCCTACTTTTACCCTACTTTTATCGAGAGTGCTACCCCTCCGAGGGGTACCACTTACCCACAAATTCGCCGCAAAGGTACATAAAAAAAATGACATATGCAAATGCATATGCCACTTTTCTATAAAAATGTTTCAATTTATTGAACTTTTTGTCCTTGGAGCGTGTAAGTCTGCTCTCCTTTTTCGATGAGCATAATGCCGTCACGCAGTTTTTTGGAAGAACGGTCTTCAGCTGCAGACACTTCATCTACACCTTTTCCGATGATGGGTTCGTTAATCTTTAGCGATATACGCAAATCGTTTGTACGGTTTTTATAAGAAGTTGATCTCCAATGCGTTACATCTTCTACAATCGACTGAACGGGTTCTTTTACAATCTCTGTAGCCAATAGTTTGAGTCCCGGAAGTATCATCATCAATTTTAAGTTACTGCCCACCATTTCGGTCATCATATCTTCCATTCCAGTATAGATGGCATCAGCTATCACTTGTGCATTCGAATCCTCCGATTCATTAGCTTTACTATGAAGGATATACAAATCGATGATGTGTTGACCAAGATGCCGATTCACCAAATCCAGTTGACCGGCAGAGTCAGGAATGATACTTAAAATCTCGTCTTTGAGACTGAATCCAAGCGTTTGTTCAAGTTTGGACATGTCGCCAAGGCTGCTCAGTCCCGCATCCAAATTAGCCAGCGCTTTATTGAATGCACGATAGGTCATATCCGGAATCAAGTTGGCCGTGTGCTCGCGCATCCAGTTCTCGTTGTATTGCTCAAAATCAGACACGTGAGTCTGCGTCGAACGGATGTAATCCGTTTTTACTCCTACTTGTGCACAATCGCCCGAGATAGTCAACCAGCGGTAAGGGCAAGGGAATGTAATCGGCGAACCTGTACTTATCTCCACTATACTGTCGTTCGTCAGCCCCGTCGTATCGCGGTATGTGGTAATGCTGTTCACATGGAAATGACCGGTTAGAACAAGCCGTACACCATGATGCATCAACAGGTCCCGAATAGCCGCTGCATTCTCGAATTGACAGGCTTTCTCCAGTGTTCCTTGTTGGTCAAAATGGTCCATGAGCTGCCAATGAGTCATCGCTATCACCATATTGCCCTTTGCACGAGCTGGATCGATATAATTGTTTAACAGAGCCTCTAATTCCGTCATGTCTATAGAACCGGTAGATGCCGTGCCGTTGGAACCGTCTAATCCGAGAATGGTAACACCCTCAAACGGTTCGGCAACAAAACTATTTCCGGACATCTCGATAGCCGGATCTCTAAAAAACGGTTCATAGAAACTAAGCCACGTATAATCTTGCTCTTCCAGACTGTTCACACGCTCTTTCTCTTCTCCCATGTATTGATACGGCTTGCCGCCTAAATCATGGTTTCCGGGAATAAACAAAGCAGGAATACCTGCCTCTTTCAGGCGCTCCAGATCTTCTTTGATGATGGCATGACTGGCATACTCGTCATCTTTTGTCAAATCACCGGGAATGAGCAGCAAGTCCGGTTTGTACAGCAATGCGGTATCCATCAGTTGCTTCCATATTTCCTCACTCATATCCAACATCTTACGCTGTTTTTGCATCATGGACTGGAAAGAGGTGCTTTGCCCATCAAACAGACTCTTTGCAAATACATGCGGGTCTGTAATGACCATGATTTTTTTCTCTTTACTTTCCGATTGACCGAAAGCCAAAAGCGGCGCGAGAGCCAATAAAAGGAATAGTTTTTTCATATCTGTTATTGTTTGTTATTGCAATGTAATTTCCACTCGTCTATTGAGTTGCCGGCCTTCTTCCGTCTCATTCGTAGCGACGGGCTTGGTATCTCCATACCCGAAAGCACTGATATTCTGCGGATTACAACCGTATTCAATCAGTTTGTCTCGCACAGCATTGGCGCGTGCTTGTGACAACTGCCTATTGTCTTCCGGTTTACCGATATTATCCGTATGTCCGGCTATGCGTACCTTATAGTTGTATGTATAGATAAACGTTGCAATTCGTTGTAATTCAGGAAGTGAACTGTCTTCGATTACTGCTTTGCCGGTCTCAAACAGTAAGTTCTCTATGGCTACTGCTTCGTTCATCTTCAGCACGGTTATCGTTTCCGGTCGTTTGTCTGCCGGCATAGCGACAGTGTAGATATCATGTCTGCGGCCGTTTTTCTGCGCATAATAAGCCGTTTGACCATCTGCCGAGATCTTATACCAGCAGTCTCTGCCGGTCGTATTAATCGTAGGACCAAGGTTCTCCGGTTCTGACCAGCAAGTCCAGCAACTATCACTTAATCTGCGACTTACCCATACATCCAAATCACCTGACGTGCCTTCTCTATCTGACGAGAAATAGAGCGTTTTCATATCAGGATGCAGGAAGGGCGAACGCTCCATACCTGCGGTATTGATAGCAGAACCGATGGAATACGGTTGACTCCAACGACCTTGAGTATCCCGTTCGCTAATAAAGATATTCAAAGACGGTTTTTCTTCTCCCTCCGCCGCATAATTGGCTGCGAAAAGCAGCACGCTTCCATCCGCGCTGATCTGTGCATCTGCCTGCCAATTGCCCAACTGCAAATAACTCGGCAGAGGTCGCGGTTCGGACCATGAAGAGCCATTACGAACGGAGAAACACATACGGCCTTCTACGAAGACTAACATTGTCCGCCCGTCGCCGCTGATAGAGGTAGGCGCTTCGTTACGGTATGGATTGCTCAATTCGGGTATACGCCGTGCACCACTCCATTCACCTGTTCGCGCATCGCGGCGGGAGACATAGATATCTTCCGTTTCTGAGCCCTCTTCCCAATGTAAGCCCACGAAATACATAGTGCGGTCATCAATTGTCACAACCGGTCCGTATTCTTCGCCTTGTAACGTGTTTATCGAAGAAGGAAGAGGTGTGGCGCTGCAGAAAATAAGCACTAACAACTGGGCGGCCATGACACGCAAGAAAGTCGTAAACGGATAAACGGTGGCATAGCAAATAGAGGCCTGGTTATTCTCCGAAGATAGCGACTGCGCATAAGGCAATGCCATGGCAGAAGTCATGGAACCGATAAGAAGGCCTGTCACTTTGAAATAATTGATATGCAGCCATTTATAAGCTATTGCGCCTACTATCAATAAGGGTAATAACGTAATAATAAAGCCGTATCCTATCCATAAATAACCGCCATTGACTAATGTAGGCACAAATTCTTCTCCCACGCTCAGACCTAACGCAGCCAGGAAGAGCGTCAAACCAACCTGGCGCAGCATCATATTGGCCGAAGTGGTAGAGAACGTGACCATATTATAATAGGGTCCGTAATGACCTATCAGCAATGCTACTATCAGCGAACCGCCTACCAAACCAAGTTTGAAGGTTTGGCCCATTCCCGGAATAGGAATCGGCAGTAATCCAACGCAGATGCCTAATACTATGCCAAAGAAGACCGGTAATAGATGCGGCACATCCAGACGTTTCAATTCGTTGCCGAAAGTGTCGGCCACGCGCTGTACATCATTTTTATCTCCTACAACCATCAAGCGGTCTCCTAACTGCAAAATCATGTCGTCTGTCGCCAACAAATCAATACCCGCGCGGTTAACACGCGTAATGGTGGCATGATATTGTTGCCGCAGATTGAAGGAACGGATACGCTTACCGTTACACTCCGGTTTGGTAACGGCTATACGTCTGGAAATCAAGTGGTCAGACTTCTCTTTCTGTACCTGCAGATTATAGTCTTTCAATTGACCTAAGAGCCGTAGAGAACTTACATGCCGGTTGTCGGTTAACACACGAATCGTATCGCCGTTTTGGAATGTAGTCTCTTCATTGATCAGTTCGTCCGAACCATTGGCACGAATCACACGACTGACAACAATTTCCTTCACCGGACTAACCTGTAACAGGTCACGCAGTCGCATAATGCCTAATTGCGGATTATTGATAGTTATATCTACGCAAACAGGCTCTTCGCCTTCGGCGCGCACTTCATCGCGCAATCGTTTCTCCTCTTCCGGCAGTTGGACTTTGAAACACTTGCGTATTAGTTCGAAGGCCAATATAACCCCTACTATACTAAGCGGATACGCAACGGCATAACCCGTAGCGATATCGGGGTTGTTTTGCCCAGTTATATCAAAATAAGCCTGCTGCGCTGATGCCAAGGAAGGCGTGGAAGTGGTGGCACCGGACATTACACCGGCCATTGTGCTCATATCAATACCGGTAATATAATGCAGAACAATGGCACATACGCAGCCTAATAGCACAATCGCCGCGGCTAACATATTCAGCGTAAGCCCGCTTTTCTTAAAAGGCGAAAACGACGGACCGACCTGTAAACCAATCGAATAGACGAAAAGTATCAGACCGAAATCTTTGGCAAATTGCGCCACACTATGATCAATAGCGATACCAAAAGAAGCCAAGGCTATACCAATAAAGAGCACCCACGTTACACCTAACGAGAAATGCTTAATCTTTGCTTTCTCGCCAAGCCATAGGCCTATTGTCATCACTACCGTCAGCCAAAGCAATGACTGAGTGATGGACGGTTGAAATAAAAACTGCTCTATCTCGTTCATAACCACTAATCCTCTAATCCACTAACCCTCTAATCCTCTAATCCTCTAATCCTCTCCAACATGCCTATTAACGCCTTAGTGCATGCGCGGTCTGTTATCTGCTCGCGCAGTTTACCCAATTGAAAGCACTCTGCCGTTGTTCCTTCAGGCGTCGACCAAGCTATCCAAACGGTTCCTACAGGTTTCTCTTTGGTACCTCCTGCCGGCCCGGCTATGCCACTGGTGGCTATACTATAATCAGTCCCTATTTGTTTACGAACGGCGTTTGCCATTTGAATTACAACCTCTTCGCTTACTACACCGCGCGCTTTTATTGTTTCTGCAGGGACATCCAACAAGTGCTCTTTTACACTGTTATCATAGCTGATAATAGACCCGTAATAGAAGGCAGAACTGCCTGCATGCTTATTCAGCAAAGCCGCTAATTTACCGCCGGTACAACTCTCTGCCGTCGCAATCGTTTTGCCCAACTCCTTAAGTTTGTTGCCTACGAGAACTTCAATCGGGTCATCCGTTTCGGCAATACAATAATCTGCCACAAGGGATTTTAACTCCGCAAACAAAGCGTCCATCTCTTTGTCTGTCTGGCCGCCATAGGCTGACAGACGCAAACGTATAATACCGTCCTTAGGCAAATAAGCCAGATGAACCGATGAAGGCAATGAAGTCTCAAAATCCTCCAATTTAATCGCCAATGCAGACTCCGGAATACCGGTCACTTGCAGCGTCTTATGAATGATTTGTGTGCGTTGGCGACCAATATATGGCAGAATTTGCTCCTCCATGGCAATCTTCATCTCATAAGGCACACCGGGCATGGAAGCCAGTATTTTGGCGCCTTTATGGAAAATCATCAATGGCGCGGAGCCTACTCTATTCTCCAGTATTTCTGCGCATTCCGGCACAAGCCATTGCGTTGCAGTCAGCCGGTTAAGCACATCCGGTCTGGCGCTATATAGCTGCATGATATGCTCACGCACGCGCGCATCCTCAATAAGGTGTGTGTCGAAATATTCACACAGCACATGTTTGGTTATATCATCTTTGGTAGGACCGAGGCCGCCGGTAGTAAGCACTATATCCGCACGGTCGAAAGCTTCGTTCAGAGCCGCGATAATATGTACCCGCTCATCGTGAACAGAGGTTACCTGATATAGTTCGATACCTTGTTCATTCAGTCGTTCGGCTATCCAGGCGGAATTGGTATCCACCACTTGGCCAATCAGTAGTTCGTCTCCTATGGTAATTACTTCTGCGCGCATTGTTTATGCCATTCTGTGGCTGTCAATTCCAATTCGTTATACCATGCCTCTCCAAAACGCCGTATAAGCGGTTCTTTGAGGAATTGATATAAAGGTGTATGTTGTTTTTTCCCTAATACTCTTGCACAATGACAAATATCCCAGCGGTGATATTCCAACCCTGTGTACTCGCCTACTCTCGTTAGACGTATCGGATAGAGGTGGCAGGAAATAGGCTTTTTAAAATCTATCTTTCCGGCATTAAAAGCTTTTTCGATCAGGCAATAACACCATCCCTTATGGTCCGTGCGGGAAAAGATACAATCTTTGTCGTTTACGATCGATGTGACGCGTTCACCAGAAGGATCATTGTAAGCGATGCCTTGTGCTGTTACTACCGCCTTGGCTTCCTTGGTCATCTCCGGCAGAAGTACAGGTAAGATACTTTGTATCTTCTGCTCCTCTTCCTCTGTTAACGGGGCACCGGCGTCGCCTTCGATACAACAACATCCGTGACAAGAGTCCAAGTCACAGCAGAACTCTTTCTCCAGGACATCCAGCGAGACTAATGTGTTTTGAATCAGGAACATAAATTATAAACCGAAGAAGCCTTCCGCCCATATTTTAATACCTAATGCTATCAATACCAAACCGCCGACCAACTCCATATTAATCTTCAGTTTGCCGAAAAAGACGCCTAACAAATATCCACCCAAAGAGAATAAGGTGGTAATCAAGCCGATTGTCAATACAGAGGAGAACAGCCATTCCGGGTAAGGAACAAAGAGCAAGCCGGTGGCAAGCACATCAATACTGGTGGCTATGGCCAGCATAAGCAGATATTTGACACTCCAGTTGGCTTTTTTGCTGTTCTCTGCATGCTTGCTGAAGGACTCGACAATCATCTTAACTCCCAATATACCTAACAACACCAGTGCTATCCATGGCGCATAAGTGCGCATGAAGTTCACAAAGAGCGTTCCGGCGTAGTATCCGATAACAGGCATACCAGTATGAAAAAGGCCGAAGATAAGGGCCATTAGCGCAGGTCTGGGGCGATTTTTCTGATCATGGATATCAACCGTCAAGCCTTGCACAGCCGAAACGGCGCAGCAATCCATCGCCAGACCTATTCCCATCAATATAACATTCAACCAGTTCACCTCTAAACACTAAACTCTAAACACTAAACACTAAACTCTAATTCCTCCGATACTTATAACGCGCACCCACTTTGCCTTTGGCAATAGCCAGCAGTTTATTGCGGACAAAGGTTTTGCGTATCGGTGAGATTCTGTCGGTAAAGACATGCGCTTCCAGATGGTCATATTCGTGCTGAATAATACGCGCGCAAAAACCGGTGAAACTCTCTTCGTGCTCCTCGAAGTTCTCATCCTGAAAACGCATTCTGACGCTTACAGGGCGAACGACATTCTCATTAATCCCCGGCAAAGATAGACAGCCCTCGCTATAAGAACAGGTTTCTTCGCTTGTCTCAATAATCTCCGGATTGATGAATGTACGCTTGAAATTCTTGCACTCCGGATAGTCTTCCTCCAGATCCGTACCATCAACGATGAAGAGCCGCCATGCTTTGCCTACTTGCGGTGCGGCCAAACCTACTCCTTCTGCTTGAGCCAAAGTCTCGTACATATCTGCGATAAACTGCGTCAATTCAGGGCTTGGCGCTATTTCTTCCGTCGGTTTGCGTAATACCGGCTGGCCATATAAATATATTGGTAATATCATTGGTAATTTGATATTTGTGATTTGTCATTTTATTGAATCGAGGTATCCCTCGAGTATGATGCAAGCCGCAATCTTATCCACCACGGCTTTGTTTTGCCGGTCTTTCTTCTTCATGCCGCCGGCTATCATAGCTTGGTGCGCCAATACCGAAGTAAAGCGCTCGTCATACATAGTTATCGGTTTGTCAGGAAATTGCTTCTTGAAATTTCCCATAAACGGCCGGATATAATTCATGGACTCCGACTCTTGTCCGTTCATTTGCGTAGGATGACCGATGACTACTTCATCCACAGGCTCATGCGTAAAATAGTCCGTCAACCAATTCATCAGGTCTTTTGTATCAATCGTAAGCAACGGATTAGCCGTTATGCGGAGTATATCCGTAACGGCTAATCCAGTGCGTTTACGACCGTAGTCTATGGCGAGAATTCTGCCCATTAAAGGTTATTGAGTTTCTCGCTGATCTCGTTGTATTTATCGTCCATACCGAAGCGATAGTAGAGACCTTTGAGCGTCTGCATATATCCGCGGTCCTCAGGAGCCATCTCGTGGGCTTTCTCGAAGTACGGAAGTGATTTTTTGAAGACCTCATTCATATCCTGAAGCGCTTTCTTGTACGCTTTGTTGTCGGAAATCAAAGCGGCATCCTCATTCATCTTGACAGCCTGGTTGTAATATACTCTACCCTTGCCTGCCTCTGCGTCTGCCAAGGTCGGATCGAGTGCCAGCGCATTATCAAAGTCTTTCAGGGCCTCTTCGTAGTGTTTCTGATTCTCGTTGAGGTTTCCTTTGATAAGGTGGTACTGTGCTACGTTCGGCTCACGCTCGATAGCTGTGGTCAGATAATCGATAGCGGCTTGCTCCTGACCGGAGAAAATGTAATAATTGATCAGGTTCTGCAGAAACCACGGCTCTTGCGGAAAACGGGTAATAGCATTCTCCAGCGTAGCAAGGAACTTAGCGGTATCCTTTACGTTTACATACTCCTGATAAAGGAATTGATTGGTAGAGATAGCCTCGTACTCACCGTCCTTCAGGTCCTCCAGCAGCGCGATTGCATCTTCATGCAGACCGGCCTGAATAGCGAAGATAGCTGCATAGTATTTATACTGCGTATAAATAGTGTCACGCGGCATCTCTTTCTGTAGTTTGTCGTTCTGCATCATCGGCAGTTCCGGAATATCGATATGCATTTTGAATGCCTTGAAAGCGCCTGCATAATCTTTCTGCTCGTTCAGATGAACGCCGTATTTCACCAGTTCCTGGTTCTTGTAGTACTCCAGCATTTTCTTGGAGATGTTGTTTCGCGTCTTCTGATCTACCACTTCGCGACCTTTCTTGTCAAGCGTAGGAACCATTGCCAGTTCGTCTGCTTTGAGCCAGTACTCGTAACTCTCCGTCACTGCTTCGCCTGCCAGCGCCTGGTCGATTCCCTGACCTAACATCTGGTTGTAGTTCAACTGGGTAATCTGCTGATATCCAATCATTCCGGCCCAGTAATAGGTCTCTGCTGTCGGCTCTGCTTGGATAGCTTCTTCAATAGCCACGCGGGCGGCATTGAAATCCGGGGTCTCCGACTGAATGTAGCGCTTTGCAGCTTTTACAGACGGGTTTTTCTGTGCATAGCAGCCCATGCTCATGAGCATGATAACTGCAAGAATCAAAGTCTTTTTCATATTACTCTTGATTTTCGTTATTGTTTTCATCATTAGGCAGCTCTGCGGCATCATTGATCGGCTCTGCTGCGCTCATTTCATCGTTGTTATCCTCTTCTTTCGGAACGATACAACCGCTGACAAGCGTGTCATTACGTTTCTGCAGTTCGATGAGCTTAACGCCTTGTGCTGCGCGACCGGTCTGACGGATAGTCGAGATATCCATACGGATTGCCGTTCCGGATTTGGTCATCAGCATCAGGTCGTCTGCGTCGGTAACAGCTTCGATGCCTACCAGATGGCCTGTTTTCTCCGTTATCTCAATGGTCTTGACGCCCTTACCGCCACGGTTGGTAACGCGATAAATCGGATTGCCTTCCTCGTCGTCCACAGGCGTACGCTTGCCAAAACCGTTCTCCGAAATGACGAGAATAGTCTTGTCTGTACCCTTCTCTACACAAACCGTGCCAATTACGCGATCTTCGCCATCATTTTCTAATGTAATGGCCTTCACACCGCTTGCTCCACGGCCCATCGGACGAACGCCTGCCTCGTTGAAACGAACCACTTTACCATTGTAAGAAGCTACCAGCATTTCGCTCTGTCCGTCGGTCAAGGTAACGCCAATCAGCTCATCGCCGTCACGAAGACCAAGGGCGATGATACCGTTAGCACGAGGACGGCTGTATGCCTCGAGAGTCGTCTTTTTCATCAAGCCGTTCTTGGTAACGAAAATGAGGAAGTGATTCTCGGTATACTCTTGGTCGTTTAGACCTTTGACATTGATACACGTACGTACTTTGTCACCCTTCTGGAGGTTGATCATGTTCTGGATAGCACGACCTTTGGATTGCTTGTTGCCTTCCGGCAGGTCATATACTTTCTGCCAGTACAGACGACCCATTTCGGTGAAGAACATCATCGTTGAGTGCATCGAAGCCTGATATACATACTCGATGAAGTCCTGATCACGAGCCGAACCGGCTTTTGAACCGATACCGCCGCGCGTCTGTTGACGGAAGTCGGCAAGCGGCGTACGTTTGATATAACCCAGGTGAGAGATGGTTATAACCATATCGTCGTCTGCGTACATATCTTCGGGGTTGAACTCGGTCGCCATCTTAACGATTTTCGTGCGGCGCTCGTCTGCATATTTGTCTTTCACTTCTACGAGCTCGCTGCTAATGAGGTCATAACGCATCTCCTCGTTGGACAGCAACTCGTTCAAGTGCGCAATCAGTTTCTCCAACTCCGCGTACTCGTTCTTCAACTCATCGATACGCAGGCCGGTCAATGCGCTCAGACGCATATCTACAATCGCTTTGGACTGCAGATTATCGAGGTTAAAGCGTGCTTCAAGATTAGCTTGAGCATCGGCCGGAGTGCGGCTGCCACGGATAATACGAACCACTTCGTCGATATTATCCACAGCGATGATCAAACCCTCCAATATATGCGCGCGCTCCTCTGCTTTCTTCAGCTCATAACGCGTACGACGCGTCACTACGTCCATACGGTGCTCAACGAAATAACCGATTAACTGCTTGAGGTTCAGCAGCATAGGACGGCCTTTGACCAAAGCGATGTTGTTTACCGCAAAACTGGACTGCAGGGCGGTGAACTTGTACAGTTTGTTCAGTACCACCTGTGCATTGGCGTCACGTTTGACTTCCACTACGATACGGATATCGCGTTTGGAGTGGTCCGCTATATCGGCGATACCTTCGATTTTCTTATCGCTTACCAGCTCGGCTATTTTCTTTACCAAATCGCTCTTTACCACACCGTAAGGCAATTCGGTGATCACGATGCGCTCGCGACCGTTATCGTCTGCCTCGATATCAGCATTGGAACGGATGACTATACTTCCGCGACCGGTCTCAAAAGCATCTTTGACGCCCTGATAACCGTAGATTGTACCACCGGTCGGAAAATCAGGAGCCTTGACAAACTCCATCAGATCCTCTACCGTGATCTCTTCCACGCTCGCGTCATGCATGCGCGCCTTGATATTATTAATGTACGCGCAGCAACCGTCGATTACCTCGCCTAAGTTATGCGTCGGCATGTTCGTCGCCATACCTACGGCAATACCGCTCGCGCCGTTCACCAGCAGGTTCGGGAAACGGCAAGGCAGCACAACCGGCTCTTTGAGCGAGTCATCGAAGTTATTCTGCATATCCACGGTATCTTTCTCTATATCGCGAAGCATCTCTTCCGCCAATTTCGACAGACGAGCCTCGGTATAACGCATGGCGGCGGCGCCATCACCATCGACAGAACCGAAGTTTCCTTGACCGTCCACCAGGCAATAACGCATTGCCCAAGGCTGGGCCATACGTACGAGCGTTCCGTAAATGGAACTGTCACCGTGCGGGTGATACTTACCCATTACCTCACCCACGATACGTGCACTTTTCTTGGTCGGCTTGTCGGAGGTGTTACCCAACTCGTTCATTCCGAACAGCACGCGGCGGTGAACCGGTTTGAAACCGTCGCGTACATCCGGCAGCGCACGCGATACAATAACGCTCATCGAGTAATCGATATACGAGGATTTCATTTCCTCGTCTATCTTCACAGGAATGACGCGGTCGTTCTCAATCAATTCTTGATTCAATTCGTTGTTTTCTTCCATTGTTATAATTGTTTGTTTTGTTAAATTTCTCAATCATATAGGCCATAGGCCGTCCTGTAGTGAAGCGTCCTATATACTGTAGCCGCTTTGCGGCTGCAAAGTTACTGCTTTTTTTTGATATACGCAAATATTTTTGCGATATTTTTGCATTTTTATTCATTTTCGATAATCCCCCGACAGAAAAACGATATGCGCTCAAAACGCAAATAAATGCCCTTTATGCCCGTTTTTACTGCTTGTGCGCGCGTGACTGCATGCACCCGCAACCCTAACCTCTAATCTCTAACAGTACGCAGGGTTTATATATGTTTTTTACTTAAACTCTTGCAAGTATGAAAAAAAAGTTGTACCTTTGCCGCCGCAAAGGTTTTACTACCGGTGCCAACTACAAAAACAATAGACAATCTATATTCAATAACATTATGAAAGATTTTACTCATCGTGCCCTTGTGGCCAAGAAAAAGAGTTCTTATTTATTTGCTATGCTGGTTGCAGCGGTTGCAATAACGTTCACTGGCTGTGGCGAACAGAATGAGCCGGAAAAACCCTCCAAGTTCAAAATCAGTACATCGAATGTGACGCAGACTTCATTCGATATAGAGATTGTGCCTGCTGATAAGAATATATATTATATATTCGGCAGAATGAAAAGCGCACAATTCTTAGAGCGACCGAATGTGTTCGCTAAAACATTTATTACCTCAGGAACCTACCCTCAGAATCTCGTTAATGGCACACAAAAGGAGAGTTATATCAATCTGAATTCCGGGACTGAATACGCCGTCTTCGCATGTGAAGTGAACGAAAACTATGAGATAGTCGGGGATGTCGAGTATGTGCTCGTCACGCCGGGTGAGAGTTCCTCTATACCGGAAGAGAAAGTACCGGAAGGTGCAATAGCGGGCAAGTTCAAAATCTACGGTCGTACGATTTATTTCTCCAAAGGTAATCTTCAGTACCGAGCTGGTTCGTACAACACATGGCGATTCGCCGAACATCAATGGGAAATCATAGGTGCAGAGAACGAGAAGATATCCAAAGATTATACAGGATGGATTGATCTGTTTGGGTTCGGCGCTACCGGCTACAACCAGCGCATGCCGTATCTCGGTAACGAATCTACTATATTTAACACATCTGGAAACCTTGAGGGTACATATTATGATTGGGGAAATTATTGTATCATTGAGAACGGAGGAAATACTCGAGGCATTTGGCGTACGCTGGACCCAAAAGACTGGGAGTATATAATCTTCAATAGACCTAATGCAGCACAACGGGTAGCCTTGGCTCAGGTCAATTCAATCAATGGCATGATTCTGTTACCGGATGAATGGAATCATCCGGCCGGCGCGCCTGACATACTTTTCAATATGAATGATTTTACGGCAAATAAATTTTCCGTCAGTCAATGGGAAAAGATGGAAAAAGCCGGTGCTGTTTTCTTGCCGGCTGCCGGGTATCGTGATAGTAAACAGGTTTCTTCTGGTGGTAAAATAATTGACGAGCCTAATCATGTCTTTTCGGTTGGTACACTAGGACTATATTGGTCATCCTCTATTAATGATGGATATTCTTCTTATCATTTGATATTCCCTTACTGGTATGATTTCGCTGGTGAAACTAAATTTGAAATGGCTAAAATGAGATGGAGTGATTATAACGTTGGTCTCTCCGTCCGCCTCGTGCAGGATGTAAAATAACGCTGCTAACTACCTGTTTCGATGAATGTACCGTTAAATGCGATGGGATTCAAGAAGAATGCATTCTTTGCCTGTGCTTTAGTGACAGGTGTTTGCTGCGTCTCAGGTTCTTGTGCGTTGTCGCAAGCCAACAAGACCAACGCAGCGGTTGCAAAACTAAAATCTTTTTCATTGCGATAGAAAAATTTGTGATTAATGGTTGTTTCAAAAACGATACAAAGGTATTGTTCTTTTTGCGAAATAAACAAATACTGCCTGCATTTTTTCATAAAAATCGTCATTTTTTTTGCAAATATTGAATATTTGTAGTACCTTTGCAGCAGATTTGAGAAACAACCTAACCCCAAAATCAGCGCATTATAGAGGAAGGGTACTGCGTGTTCACTGCTGGTCCTAGACAATGCTTATTTTAACATACTCATAACAAACACATATACAGTCATTTACACAACATGGCACGACACTTAAAATCTATCGTAGAAAAGGGGTTAAAAGGCTATATAGGCCACTTCGTCCCGAACTCGGAGATTTCCGCTTCCCACGCCCGGGGAGTGCGCTATTTCATGCCTATTACTGCTATCAACATGTTCTGTGGTGCGATGAATTCCGTCAAGGAGGGCGCGCACTACCAAAAACACATTATTGTCCGCCGTACTCCCCGTCACCGCGGAGTGCTCCAACTATACACCTACCATTTCCCGAAGTCATGGTCTGCCGCTTGTGTGGCGAACCGCGAGATTATCAAAGAGGCGCAACGCCGTACCCACGCCCTCGAACGCACTCATTCCTACGCTTCCATCGAGTGGCATATTCGTTTTCTGAAGCATTATTTCCGCGTTTTCAAATGCGGAGAGAAACCCGAACCGGGGATGAAGCGTTACTCGCGTTTCTACCAATACACTTACGTTGCCATCTACCGCGAACTCAAAGCCGCTGCTCAACAAGCCGAACAAGAGCTGGAGGTTAATGTGGAGAACCTTTCTGTTGAACCGGTAGTACACGCACGTGTTCACCTTAGAAATTCCGCTTCCTTCAATCGCATAGCGAATAATATTTCTAATGCTTTTACTCCCCTCACGAGTAGTTTACCCCCTCCGGAGGTGAGGTTCTCTAACAGCCATGCCAGACCTGTAACGCTAATCGCTAACAACTAACAGATGAAAACTTTTTTATGTTTATTTCCGAAGTTCATTACGAGTGTTTACATCCTTCGGATGTGAGGGTGCAGCCGCAAGGGCTGCCGTAAAGTTCACTTTTAAGGGTGCCCGTTGAGGATGCGCACTCGCAAGCGCTACCAGCGCGAACAATCGTAATGAATTGAGGGGTTTTGTAGGTTTTTGTCTTTTTTTGTAAGCGAAGCGCGTTTTTGTGAGCCCCCGAGTTTTTGATTTATAAAGAAAATCTCTCAAAATTTGCATGAATGCAAAAATTATTGTACCTTTGCCGCGGATTTATGATATCGTTTATCAATCCTATATACATATGAAACGTTTTATTCTTCTTTTAATGGTTCTTATTGGCAGCGTAACTTATATCGCGCAGGCCAGAGTAGTGACGAAGGTGGACACGATTCCCGTGCCGCGTTACCTGACCGATTTCAAGTTCAATCCGGAAACGTATGAGATCACCTTCAAGGATAATTTCCAGAAAGGGAAAACGCTGGACCGCAAGTACATCATACATTTCCACAAGTTCGATAACGGCACAGGTTTGTATTATGTAGAAACCAATCACGCCGATCTTAATAAGATTTCATATGTCTATGGGGATATACACGAGGTATCGGATGACCACTATAATCTGGGGTTGAGCATGTTGTATGGTACAGAAACAGACTTAGTGGCTTCTTCACAAGGCGGTACACAACGCATTCGTGCCGATTGGGTCAAGCAGTACATGAAAGCCCTGTACGGTTGGTATACTACAGACCCCAGAGAGGGACTTCACATCGTTATTGAACCTCAATACAAAGACGTTACAACCGGAATGTTTAACTCATACTATCAGGACGCGGACATGCAACCATGGCTGATAAACTATTTTGACATCCGCAAAACGGCGTTCCTGTATGAGGTGTATAAAAAAGACGGAGAGGAATATAATGTACAATTAGGAAGCCAGGTAGCAACAACTGTACGCGTCTACGCTGCGGATGATTATGAATACCAATGGCAGTGCAGTGAGGATGGCAAGGAATGGCGGACCATAGAAGTCGGTTCTAAGTTAAGAAAATACGCGAAAGCGGGCGAAGAAGTTACCTGTGGTTATATGTTCACAAAGAACGGCGAGCACGACCGCTACTTCCGCTTGATAACAGAGACCGATTACAACCACCAGGTTCAGGGAGCATACGGGGTCCGAGACACGACAGACATGCAGATGGTTCGGTTCCAATACTTCAAATACTCTCCCGACGGGTCATGGATCTTCCTCTCGGCTGGCGAGACATTCACGCTAAATGACGTGCCGGACTGTCAAGTACCGCTTTTCCAATCCGACCTACCGGTTCAATACAAACTACTCAGCGGTAATACATATGAAGTCACCATGCCCGCCTGCGACTTGCATATATTGCGGTACGAAACGCCGATATACACGGTTCGTTTCCTGAATGCAGATGGCTCGGTACTGAAGACGCAACAGGTTAGCTGCGGTAATGCGGCAACGCCTCCTGCCAATCCGACTATGAGCGGCCTGACATTTGCCGGCTGGCAAGGTTCGTACACCAACGTGCGCAAAGACCTTAATATATACGCATCGTACAAAATAGATGGTTATTCACTGGAGATGAACATGACCTCCCACTCCAGTCCGCGCGGCGAGGATGACCTATATTCGTCGAAAGACGGTAATGATTTTGACGGCCACACGACCCGTGTTTTAGAAGGCGACAATGCAACCTTCAGCGTCTTTGTGAAAGCCGCCAAGACAGCGACCGTTTATTTCGAGCGCGCCACGTTTGACAGTAACGGAAATATACTCGACTGGGGTTCGGAGAAAGTAACCACCCTGACGGATGCCCAAGCTCAACAAGGCAAAACCATCACCTACACGGAGAACTTCGGTTCTGCCTATTCCCAAAAGAAACGCACCGCTTTCCGATTCAAAGTGACAGGTTACAGCGTTGCAGCCGCCTACTCCAACGTAATGGAATTCGAAATATGGCACCCGCTGACCGTTATATCCGAGAAGAATATTCACGTTGAGAACTCCCATTTCTCCTTTACCGGCACAAAATCTACCATTCCGGTCTTCGACTTGGAGAAAGTTTGGATTTCCACTGCCGGCAGCACCTCCGATTGCCAATTGACCTTCAAAGGCGGCAACTCATGGAATCCTTCATCGAAAGGAGAGGACGAGCAAGGTCAATATGTTGTTATGATTGGCATGAAAGACCAATTGACTGTTTTAGTCAAAGAATTCACGGTTCGGTTCACTATTGACGGTACTTCGCAAAGTCAACAGGTGCCCTGCAGCGGCATGGCGACAGCACCGGAAGTGCCGGCAAAAGACGGTTATATCTTCCGCGGCTGGAAAAAGACCTACGCCAATGACACTTACGACGACAACGGCTGGACCTGCGTAACGGAAAACATGTACTTCACCGCCAGATACGAAGAGCGTCCGGAGGTGCCTGTTTATACTGTTACCTTCAATGACTGGGAGGGCCGGTTTATTACTTCTCAACAAGTGCCGGAAGGTGAAAATGCCACTCCGCCTATGGTCATTGAGCGTGAAGGTTACACGTTCATCGGATGGGACGGAGAATATCATAATATCACCTCTGACTGCACACTCACTGCTCAATATGAGTTCAATCAAGATGTTGAGAATGTGGAGGTTGGCAACAACCAGGCTGTGAAGAAACGACTGATTGACGGTCACCTGTACATCGAACTGCCAAACGGTGATATGTACACTATAGTCGGAGAGAAATTATGAGAAAAGGAACTAAAATAGCATTGATTACCCTGGGCGTTCTGTTTGCGTTAGGGATTGCTGTGTTTGTGGGAGCCGATGTCCTCATGTCGCGCTTTGTGAAGAAAGAAGTGGACAAAGCTTTAGCCGCTCTTCCCGAAGGGCAGGCCTCCTGCGGAGATATTTACATCCGCTTCTTCAGCGGCACGGCCGAAGTGCGCGATCTGGCATTTGCCTACCCGCCGGCTCTGGATATTCATGTGGATCGCATAGAAGTGGGGCGTGTACTCTACTCTGCCCTTATCGCCAAGCAGATATGGATCAGCGACGTCAATCTTGTCCGTCCGTCCGCTACCATCCTCTATGACAGCAAGAACCCCGACTCTCTCTTCCCGCAAATGCAGGACAGCAGTCTGGCGCAAGCAGGGAAATGGCTGCTCAATGCTGATATAGAGCGACTGAAAATCAAAAATGCCGCGCTCTCATTCAAGGACATCCGTACCGGTCTGGAGGTGGCAGCAGACAGTGTGTCGGTGCGCCTTTATGACCTTGAGTACAGTTTTGCCGATTCACTATTCTCCTACAACGACTCGGTTTATCGTCTGGAAGTGGGCAATTTCCGCTGCTACGTGCCGGACGAGCCGATGAACATAGAAATGGAGGATGTAGCCACTCGTGACGCTGGCGAACTGACTACCGGCATGGTACATATTGGTCACGCGGTAGCCAAGAAAGCCTTAGGCAACAAGAAAAAAGAGCCGGTGACATGGATAGATATGCGCTTGGATAATGTCAGCACTTCGCCGATAAATATCATCCGCAAGGCGCTGGCACAAGACTTGACGCTGGACAAACTGACGGCTAACGTGCGGATAATGGATGTTTACCGCGATGCACGCCATGCACCCAAGAAACCGTTCCCGATGCCCCAGGAAGTGCTGAAACAGATTCCTGTACCCTTCGCCATCAAGCGTATTGACGCGCGTATCAAAAAGATTGACGTGGGGTACGCAAGCACAAACGTCAACTGCGGTGAGATGCATCTCAAAGACATCCAAGCAACCGTGGAAAATATGAGCAATAAACGCGGTGGCACGATACTTGTACATGGTGGCTGTCCGGTTAACAAAGGAAAAGCGAAAGCAGAAATGCGTATGACGCTCAATAAAACATGCGACTGGAATACCAAACTGCATGTAGAAGGCATCAACACCAATTATCTGAACACTTTCCTCCGTCCGTTAGTCGGCATGACGTGCGACTGTCAAATAGACACATTGGATGCTGATTACAAAGGTGACCTGACCGCAGCGGCAGGACGATTCAGAATGTTGTATCACGGCCTGAAAGTACAGGTTCATAAAGAGGATGATATACCGTATAAGATTGTAACCAATAATGCCAACGCGCTCACTACAATGGCAAATACGCTGATACCCAAATCGAACCCGACTGCTGTGGACATCCGCCCCAGAGCGTATGCGGTCGAATGGAAACGCGATGTATGGCAACCCTTCCCGTTATACATGTTCGGTCCGTGTATCGATGGCGCCAAGAAAACAATGTTGCCCGGACTCTATGTACATAAACAAGTGAAATAAATGAAACGAACGATACTACTCTTCTTTCTCACACTGAGCATAGCCGCACAAGCGGTGACGTATCAGGGACGCGTGGTGGACCAAAACAACCGGCCCATCGGTTATGCTACCGTATATCCGGAGATGGTTCCTGAATTGGGAACGGCGACGAACAGCGACGGACATTTTGCGTTTGATGCTCCGGGACTGCCGGGAGAAAGTCGTATCATTGTATCGTTCATAGGCTACGAAAAACTGACGCTCCGCGCCAAAGAACTGGTTGCACAAGACTCGGTACTGCCTGTCTTTGTTCTAAAAGAACAACCTATCGCCTTGGAAGAGACCGTTGTAGCTGCCAAAGCCAGCAAGCAGAAGAACAAACGCAAGCAGATGGCTGCCCTGCTCCACGCCGTTTATGTGAAGTTGGAAGAGGATTTTCCGGACGAAAACGCACAGTACCAAGTGGTAAGCGACGTGAGAATGCTTTCGGAAAACAGCACTTGGGGCATGGAGCAGATGATCGCCAATATAGTGGTGTTGCCCGAAAAAGCACGCGAGGGACGCGATTCAGTCCAGTTCCAAGGGCGGTTCTGCAAACGGTTCTTCTCGGCGGAGAAACGTGCGCAAGCCGATTCCATACTGGCCGGTAACACACTCGAGCGGATGGAGAAGCAGAGCAAAACACCGGCAAATATGATGCGGAAGGCCGCTAATGCCGTCGATTCCGGTGTTGTGGTACACCAGGCGCTGTTTGCGTTGGGAAACATGCGATATGATTTCGAGCAGGCCATGAGCGATACCAAGCATTGGACTGTAAGCAATGAGTCAACCGGAGAAACGGTGCTGACGCACACACAGAAAGTGAGCAAGTACCTCGGCTGCTTCCAGATGACCATGCAACGCCATTATATCGTCGATTCGGATACATACGCGGTACGCCGGTTCTCAGAGCACGCAGAAGTCAAAGTGACTATCCCGTTCGGCATCAAACTCAATGACGACCAGTTGCAAATGCTTAATCTGGTGAACATGAACGAAAACCGAATCGAGAAATTCCGACTGAAAAAACTGCGCGGAAACATTGATTACAACACTATTTACCAGCGTAGAAACGGACACGTCTATACGCAGGAGAAAAACATGCTTACCAACGCGTATATCCTGGGCAGCAAGAAAATGGAGATACCGCTTGTTATCAAAGCCACGCAGCGTGTTACGGGACTTCAGACGGAAGGAATTAAACCGCTCTCCGCTTCCCAAATAACCAAACGCGTCAAACGGGAAATCGTAGAGATTTACTAAAAAAATATGCAATCATTTGCATATATCAAAAAAAAGCAGTACCTTTGCACTCGCTTTTGCGGCATTAGCACATCGGTAGTGCATCAGCTTCCCAAGCTGAGGAGGTGGGTTCGACTCCCATATGCCGCTCTACAGTAGGCCGGTCTATCGCGCCGTAAGGTGAGGAAAGTCCGGGCAGCACAGAGCACCGCAACGGTTAACGGCCGTCAGGCAGAAATGTTTGGTCCCTGCTACAGAGACGAGCGATGTGAAACGAGCACACTGCGAGCTGCAATTCCATGTAAACCGGCGTTTGAGCGTTGCTCGCGCAAGCCGGAGGGTAGGAAGCGAGAGAAACAGGTGGTAACACTTTGTTCGAGATTAATGATAGACACCCGTAAGGGCACAGAACCCGGCTTATAGGTCTGCTGTTTTATTCGCCATGAGCACTTTCCCTAAGATAGTAAACTTTATTCGCTACGACATGTGGCGGCTGAACACCCGAGAGATAGACAGCCGCCCAAAACGTGCCGGATATAGTATTCTCCGCACCATCGTTCTGGTGGTACGCGGATTTACAAGCAAGAACCTCAACGACAAAGCCAAAAGCCTCACCTACTCTCTTATTTTCGCTATCGTGCCCATACTCGCGATGATACTGGCCGTAGCGAAAGGTTTTGGTGTGGCCGATGTAATTGAGCAGCAGTTGAATAAATCGTTCCTGGGCGAGACAAACCTTGTTCCGACCATCATGGAGATGGTGCAGCGCTACCTCGACACAACGCAGGACGGCATTTTCATCGGTATAGGCATCCTCATTCTTCTCTGGGCTGTCTATTCGTTCTTCCAGTCTGTTGAGCGCGCATTCAATAAAATATGGAATGTGCATCGCTCGCGCTCAATATTGCATCAGTTCGTGACGTATATCGCCATCGTAGTACTTATTCCCGTGCTCATTGTGTGCTCTGCCGGTATTACCATCTTCGTTCATTCGGCGGTGGATGGCATCGGATATATAGAGGGACTTCATGCTTTCTTCCATCAATCGGGAGGAAAACTGCTGCAATTTATCATGTGCTGGTTGCTCTTTACGTTGATGTATATCGGGATTCCTAACACCAAAGTACGCTTCATGAGCGCTCTCATTCCGGGCGTTCTGATGGGCACGCTGTTCCAGTTGCTGCAGATGTTCTCTGTCTATTTAATAGCACTCTTAAGCCGCACAAGCATCGTCTATGGAGCGTTTGCTACAATCCCTATTCTGCTGACATGGCTCCAATATACCAGCCTCTTGATTTTAATTGGTGCGGAGATGAGTTATGCAATCCAGAACAACGAAGAATTTGAGTATGAGCATGACCTTAATAAGATGTCACGCGGCTACAAAGACTTCATTATGCTCTACCTTCTCTCCTCTATTATTCGGCGTTTCGAAGCCGACGAAGCCCCTTATACGGCACACGAATTGGCCATTCGCGATAATCTACCCATCCGCTTGGTTAATCAGTTATTGTCCCGTTTGGTGGATGTAAACGTGCTGCGGGAAGTGGCAGTTGAGGAACAAGAAGAGAAAACATACCTGCCTGCCTTAGATACACATAAGATAAGTCTCGGTATGGTGATTGAGCGCATTGACCATCAAGGCACGGAGGACTTTTTACACTCGCCTACTCCGGAAATGAAGGCATTCAGAGATCATTATCTAAAGATACAAAAAGAACATCAGATAAATGATATTTATATCCGCGATCTATAAAAACACAATACTATGAGAAAAAACATTTCTTTGGTCTTCGGACTGCTTTTAATGTGCATGACGTTAAATGCCGCGCCTGCTATTCAGCAAGTGGAACCGTTATGTTGGTGGACGAATATGGAAACGCCGCTGACACTTATGTTCCATGGTCAGGATTTGGCGGACTCCAAAGTGAGCGTACAACAACTGGTGAACGGAAAAGTCGTTCGCGGCGAGTGCCTCGGGCTTGTGCCGGGAAAGCAACACAATGCGGAGAGCCCTAATTATCTGTTTGTGGACTTTGGCGTATTTCAGCCGGGCGTTTACCGCATAACACTGAAGAAAGGCAACAAAAAAGCCACGTATGACTACCTCATCGCGGAACGTCGGGAAGGAAGTCGCGAGCGTAAGAGTTTTGATGCATCGGATGTGGTGTACCTCATTATGAGCGACCGCTTTGTAGATGGCGACGAGAGCAATAACAGCACTCCTAACACCCGCGAAAAAGGCAACAAGGAGAACATAAACGGCCGGTGGGGAGGAGATATACAAGGTATCATCAATAGTTTCGACCACATCGCCGCGTTAGGCGCAACGGCTATCTGGCCTACTCCTATGTTGGGTGACGACGAAGAGGCATGGAGTTATCACGGCTACGCATGTTCCGATTATTACCACATTGACCCGCGTTACGGCTCCAACTCCATGTACGCACAGATGGTACAGAAGGCGCATGAGAAGGGACTGAAAATCATTATGGACATGGTGCCGAACCATTGTGGAGCGTCACACTGGTGGATTGCCGACCTGCCATATCAGAACTGGATCAATCAGTTCCCTGAGTTCACGAACACCAATAACTGCTTCACCGCCAATTATGATATTAATGCATCGGAGTACGACCGCTTACTGAGTAATCGTGGCTGGTTTGACAAACCAATGCCGGATATGAATCTCGAGAACCCGGACCTGCTCAAGTATTTCCAGCAATGGGCCATATGGTGGATTGAGTACGCCAATCTCGACGGCTTGCGCGTGGACACGTATCCTTATATAGAGAAACAGCCGGGCGCAGACTGGCTGAAAGCGATTCGTAATGAATATCCGAACATCAATATCGTTGGTGAGTGTTGGACACGTCCGACACCTGCGGTCGCTTATTGGCAAAGCGGCACAAAGAACTTTGACGGATTTGACTCCAACCTGCCTACCGTAATGGATTTCCCGGTAGAAGAGGCTATTCGTCAGGCTCTGGAGAACGATGGTAACTACTGGGGCGGCGGACTGACAAAAGTATATGACGCCGTTGCAATGGATTATCAGTATGGCGATGTGAATAAACTGCTCACTTTCCTCGGCAACCATGATATGGCGCGTATCCGCGACGTGGTAAAGGACCGTGACCTGCGCCGTGTGCGTTTGGGTTATGTATTACTGGCAACGATGCGCGGTATTCCGCAACTATTCTATGGCGACGAGTATGCCATGAGTGCCGGAGAGGATATTAACAACCACTCTTATCTGCGTATGCCGCTACCGCAAGGTGACCAAGTAACGCCGGAAATGCAGCAGATGTTTGATTTCCAGAGTGCACTGTTCCAATGGCGTAAGAACGAACCGGTACTTCATTTCGGCCGCACTATGCATTTCATGGCGCGCAACAACACATACGCTTTCTTCCGTTATAATGATGACGAAGCAGTCTTTGTCTTCGCTAATGCAGCAGATGAACCGCGTACTATTCCTACCGACCATTATAAAGAGATTCTAAGCAAGTACAACGCCATAGGCGTTAACCCGCTAACGGGAGAGCAAGTGGACCTCAACCGCACAGATATTGAGATGCCTGCTATCAGTACGCTGATTGTCAAACTGACAAAATAAATACAAATGGCAAAGGACCTAACAGCAAAGAACAAAGTGTGCCCTCGTTGCGGGGCACCTTTTGTATGTCACCACGAGAACCCCGCTATTTGTCAATGCGCAGGAATCGTATTAACAGAAAATGCGCGCGCTTATCTGCGCACGCATTACAGAGATTGTTTGTGTCGGAAATGCCTGGAGGAAATCGCTAATCAAATTGAATCCTAGTACAATCGATTCGCAAAATGTAGCACACTATCGGGGGCGTTATTCAAAATATGGATAACGTCCTCGAGCATTTCTTCCGGGTGTACTACTCCGCGCTCCCAGAAATTATTCGCTCCTCCTGCTCTCATCTGTTTACGCCAGTTATAGACGCGGCCATCCTTATAGGCTTTGAACCAGGTATGCTTCTCATCCACCTGTGCTAATTCCTCGAGACTGTTACTACCCGCCCCAACCCATACATCGGCATCACCGAAATAACGGAGTGTCTCTTCGATTGTCAGCGGAATGGAGGTCTCGCGCTCGCTGTCATAGAACGGATAGACAGCACCCGCGTCTTTGAACAGGTATGCCAGATAATTCTTACCGCTGGGTACATACCACGTGCCACGGAAATTATTGCCGGACATGATAGAGACCGCTTCGCTGACAGACCGCTCGCTAACACTCGCTGTAAGGGCGATGTATTTTTGCTCTACTTGATGGAAGATGGAGTCTGCTTCGTGCAGCTTTCCGGTAAGAGCACCGAGAACACGAATCCATTCAGCTCGAGCTAAAGGCGAACATTCTTGCCATTCATTGATATAAATGGTAAAAATGCCCAGTTTCTCCAGGCGTGCAGCCTCAAGGTTGTCGTACTGACCGTAATTGACGGCCAAGAGGGCATCTAACCCTGCCTGTAAAGCTCTTTCTGCACTTGGCTTCATACTATCACCCAAATCTATCTCATCGCCCTTGACAGGCGTGTAAATGAGTTCGGGATTGCAGACCGCCACCAAACAGTCCAACGCGTCTATGGCATAGAGAAATCCAACCTGCACGGTGCTCATGGTTCCCAAACGTCGCATGGGTTTTTTGATACACACGCGTTGATACGGTTGGAAGACCTCTACAATAATGCCGGTGTCGGTAGGCGTTATCTGAAAGCCTGTGGCATATTTATTGCCTGCCGGTATACCACCCTGCTCTGCGGATTGCTTGACACAACCCGCAAAGCAAAGCAGTAATCCTAATATCGGTAAGAAGCGTTTCATTCTTTAATGGACTGCCCCGTTACCGTGAACTCTGACTCACCGCTAACGATGACGAGTTGGCCATTACGCAGAACTTTGAATGCTTTAACGCCGGTCTCTACATTCTCTACAGCCTCTGTGTCGCCGAACTTGGCGCGTTCAGGCTCTACATAACCGGCAGGTTTCTCTGCACCAAAGTTATCCATGCAGAAGTATGCCGGAGTATTCATGCCGGATGCGCCCGTGTCGCTACTGGTAAGTGCAAAGCGGATAGCATCTACCTCGCCCAGAGTGCTCAAGTCAACATACGTCCACTGGTTGATATACTCACCAGCAGCTGCTAGGTCAACGATTACCTGTGTGTTGACATCCACGCCGTTCAGTGAACCTGTGATGGTCAGTTTGAACCAGTCGTCGGCACCAAACTTCTTAGCAAAACTATCTCCGTTGCACATCGAAGAAACAGCATATGCCGTATTGTTCAGCATGAAGCCCGGTACGACATCTGCTTGATTCAATGCAATGCCGTCCTGCCCTGCATATGAAGAGGTCCAAACCATGAAGTTATTGCCCTCATAAGCACCACCACTAACCGATTTCTCGGCGTCCAGATTGGACTCATAGATGTTGTCTGACTTGTTCGATGGCAGGTTACCGAAATAGTAAATACCCCAGTCGCCGTAGTCCGCTACCTCTTGGGTGAAGTGGAACGAACCGCTCTGGATATCGCCGGTCTGGGTGAGGTGCAGCACACTCTCTGTTGCAGGAATCTCAATGTCCTCAAAGTCAGCAACCTTGTTTGCAATCTTCAGACCATCAAGTGCAAAATAGAGGGCTGTGTTAGAGCCATAACTTCCCACATCACTTGTTTTCATTGTGAAGGCCAATCCATACACCTCGCCGAGAGCAGTAAGGTCACATGCTTCCCAACCTTGGTTTAATTTCCAGTCTGATTCATTAGCACTACGATAGTCAGCGAGGAAGAACGTTACTTTCTTACCCTCGATTACTTCATAGTTTTCATCCAAACCCTCAATCTCAATAACGAGACTGTCACCAGCAGCAAATGTATGACCGGCACCGCCAATTGTTACATTGTGGAGCGCCCACGAACCGATACAGAGACTAACCTCCTGCGGCGTATAGGCTGCATCAAAGAACACTTCGCAAGGAGGCTCTGCAGACATACCCTCTGCGGCATATGCCAACAAATACGGAGTTCCCTTACCGGCTAAGCCGCCACCGGCTACACAGTGGAACTGGTCTTCCATGACGGAATACGTAGTGTCTTGACATTTGGCAATGGTAAACCCATACCAAAAATTGTAGTCAGTCCAAGCAACGTGAGAGAAAGACATCGACTGATAGTCAATCGTCGCATAGTCATCCTCATTGTACGTTTCCGCCCATACACCACTTTCATCATAAGTGATGGTCTCCGGATTGAGAGGAGCGTTGACATCCAACGTTACTGTTTTGGCTTGCATCATACTTGCAAAAGCCAAAGCTGCTAAAAAGAAAATCTTTTTCATTTGTTGTTTTGTTTTAAGATTGTTAATAAATGTTGATTATAAGTGTGTTTTGCGCACTATGGTTTCATATGTAAATCAATGGCACCCGAAATCTCTGTACTCAGTTCTCCGGTCATAGGGAGAACCTCGTCAACCGCGGTGTAGACGCGGACGAAATCCACACTTGGCAGACTAACAGGATGTCCGTCCGCGTCTACGGCCCACGAGATATCAAAAGAAGTACCTTCTATATCAATATTCGGTTTATTATCTACGTATCCGTACTCCAGAATCCGTTGTACGTTCTGGTTGTTGATGCGTTCTGTCTGGGGTGGCAGTTTAGCGCCATGTAGCGTGTACTCATCCGCTTCTATCCACTGCGGGTAATACGGATGTTTATGGAACGCATTTTGCAATGTGTCGCCCTCTCGCGTGTAAGTTCGCGTGAACGCATGGACGGTATTCGGATCATCATACAGAGAACCTTTCAGTTCGTACCACTTATCATCAGGCAGACCGTTCCGGTTATCATCCCTACTCACCAGCACAATGCCCGGTTCACTACTGCCATAGACCTCACTGCCGGCCATATAGAATGCATTGCCAAGTATCTGAATATCCCGGCCTTCTTTATTTTCCACCGCGTGGTCAAAACCAAACGTAACGTAACCGCCCCATCCTCCTAAGCAAATCAAACCTCCTGCATTATGGGCGATGGCCTGCTCACATTTACGGAGCATGGACTCTACGTTATCTCCTTCCTCATATTTGGGTAATTCGTTGATGAACTGTCCCATGGCCGGCATATACTCATACACTCTGTGTATGTATGGAGAAAAAGTGTATGTTGTATCATGCTTGGTGGTGTCCGGATACAAGTCATACGCACCCATCACACGGCATAAATGACCGGGGATATCTCCCGTCTTGGCTTTCCAGCGTTCTGCGCCTTCGTAACTATAGCAATACAACACTCCTGACGAGACATAGTTCTTGGCGTCCGTGATATAAAGAGCATCCGGTGTCGCCAACAGTCCATACGGGTGTTCGTAGTTGGAAATATCTATTGGTTGTGGCTGTTCCGTAAAGTCGATGGTCGAAAAAGCTCTCAATGCATGTGCTTCATTATCCAGAATATAAGCCGTTGAACCTTGTATGGATATATTGGCACAGGGCGTTTCAATTCGCTTCATCCCAGCGGTTAAGTCTAGGATTACCAGGTTGGGCTTAGCGTCCGCATAGTTACCTTGACAGCAAACCCACAGGCGGTCCTGATTATCTTTGCGTAACCGCGTAGGATTGAGACCGACAATGATCTGTTGCGTTTCGGTAAAGGAGTGCAAGTCTATTACGGAAAGCGTGGAGTCGTATTGATTAGTGAGGTATCCGCCGGAATTGCAGACATACAATTTATCTCCAATTACACATAGTTCATCCGGCTGATGTCCTACTTTGACTTCCCGTGTCACTTGCAACGTCGCTGTGTCCACTTCGTACACCGAGCCTAACATCTCCGGGTCAGCCACGCTGCCTACATACGCACTTACGTACATCTTGTCGCCGTAAAATGCCATATACCGGCAGTTGGGGAGTTCTACTTGGCCGATATGCCGGGCTTGCTCGTCCATTACTTCCACTTTGTGCGAGCAGTTGATAACCGCATACAAGCGATGACCGTACTGCTGTATATCATTGCCCACATCGCCCAATTCCTTTATCTGCCGCGGGTTCTGGCCTCCGTACCAGTTACTGTAATAGGTGCCGGTCTCCAGATTGACATAGTCCAAACGCGCTTTGTTTGAGCCCATGTTTCCTTCGCAAAGCACGTATAAACCGCCTGTACGCACTTCATCCGTGACGTGGTCGCCCATAGTAGGATACACAATCTCATCGCCACGACAAGCGGTGAAGAACAAACAAATTACCAATGTAAAATGTAAAATGTGAAATGTGAAATGATTTAATATCTTACTGCAAACGTGCATCTTATATTTTGTTTTGGCATCGGGTAATTTTGGATTACTTCGTAATCCTGCCCGAGCAAGTTATTGATTTCGATATTTGCCTTTAGCCACACCGCGCGCTGATTGACGTCGGATGTAGGGACAATCCATTCGCCATAAAGCGACAAGTCGTGGGTGTACCAAGGCTGTACATAGTTATAAATCGTGTTCTCCTGTTGGCTGTATCGCTCGCCTACATAGATGAATGAATAATTGAGACCGTAGTGGTCTCCGCGTTTGCTTTGCCAGTCCAGGCCGAGCACCACACTACCGCTGTGCCACGGTATATACGGAATTTGGTGTCCGTAATAGGTGTCGTCAGGATTCGTGACGTCGATGGCCGTCTGATAGGTATAATTAAGGCGTCCACGCAACACAAAGCGCAGCGGCAGATAGAACGACATATCTGCCTTGGCATCCACGCCGTTTATCTTCACCGTGCCCAGATTGAGCATTGTCCAGCGGAACTGTTGCCCTTTCGGGTAAGCGATAATCTTGTCCGTCACGCGATTGTAATAATATGAGGCTGCGAAATTGAGTTGATAGGCCTTATTGACCTTCCTGTACGCAATTTCAACACTATGTTGACGAGCTAATTCCGGACGTAACGAAGCGTTACCCAAATCGGTATAATAGAGGTCGTTGAATGTCGGATAGCGATAACTCTGCTTATAGAAAGCATTGATACTGAGGTCGATAGCCGGATACGGTCTGAACGAGAGGAATACACCCGGCGTCACACGAGGTTTATCATTATCCACGACCGTCATCAGCACAGACGCTTGCATGCGCAGATATTCCTTGATATTCAATGCCGTTGCAGCACTCAGCCAATGGCTATGACGGCTGAAGTATTCCGGTGAGGCGTCTAACAACAAGTTCTCGCGCGCTAAGGTATTATACTGATAGTCATATGCAAGCGATACGTCCCACCATTTGAAAATCTGCACTTTATTGGCAAGCGACAGATAGACTTCTTGCTGCAGATACTCGTTGTTAGAAGGCAATAAACGCTCGTCATAATTGATATAATGCGTGTAATCATTGGCATATTTGACCAGAAGGCGGGTATTCCATCGCCCGAACCACTCATCCTGCCACTGGGCCTGTACGAATGAATTGCGGTCCCATAGTCTTTCTCCGTTTCGCCATACATTATTGACAATCGCTCCGGGAATACCGCGTTCACTCCAGTAGTTATACGCATGAATGCGCCAGAAACCGGTTGTACGATAATAGTGATGAAGGCCTAATTCCGCGCGCACGGCATTAATATCTCCGTTCTGGCGGATAGCCGTAGTATCGTATGCCGTCTCGCCTGTGGGCAACACACGACGGTAACGGAACGGATATTTGCCATTTGAATAGACGTACTCTGCATCCATGGTCAGCGCCAAGCCTTCTGCCAGCTTGACGTCTACGCCCACATTCGGATTCGCCAATGCAAACGATCCGCAACGTATCTGTGCGTGTACATGCGCGCGCTCGCCCGTTTTAAAATAAGGTTTACGCGTAGTGAGATACACATTACCTGCGGCACCGAACTCGCGCGCAGACTGGAATATATCGGATTTCTGGCCGTTGAAGAGTTGAATTTCCTCCATGTTATCCAGAGAGAACCGGCCTAAGTCCACTTGTCCGTTCTGGGCATTACCTAATTGCACGCCGTTATAATAGACCGCTGTATGTTGGCTGCCCATTGAGCGGATGTTAATCGTCTTGATACCTCCTACTCCGCCGTAATCCTTGAGTTGCACGCCCGCAAAATAGCGCAAGGCATCTGCCACAGAAAGCGCATTAAGGCGTTTCAGTTCTGCTCCCTTGAGTGTCTGCGGGACAATAACATCCTTCGCTAATGCACGCGCCGTTACCTCCACTTCCTCTATCTGGAATTGGTTATACAACGAATCTAACTCCGCATCGCTGACAGCGAATACAGAGCGTGCACATAGTGCGAAAATCAGTATTAAAAGAATATATTTGTTCATTGTTCGTCCTATTCCAGGAGGACTTTCAATTGCGCAAAGACGAAGCGATCTGACTTAGGTCCTACGACCATCACAGTTGCCGGTCAGTCCGGGATTCTCACCCGAGTTCTCTTCTATCTTCTTTGCCGTTATTTTTTAGCGGGTTCTGTTGTTAAATCGATTCCCAGTTTCTTAAATGTTCTCCAATCCACTTCTTTCAGCATCACCGTCGAGTGCGCCTGACATCCTTTGAGTAACGGTAATGTCTCCAGCGCCTTGCGGCAGTTCTCATCTTGCAGCGACAGTACAGACAATGCTACCAGTACCTCATCCGTATGCAAACGGGGGTTTTGACCGTGCAGGTAAGTGATTTTTGTCTGTTGGATAGGCTCGATAATATTCTCCGGTATCAATCGTACCGAATGATCAATGCCCGCCAACTCTTTCATTGCATTGAGCAGCAATGCCGCCGACGAGCCTAATAGATCCCCGGCCTCGGCAGTTATGATACGCCCGTCCGGCAGTTCGATGGCCGCTGAATGTGAGAAAGTACCATCGTGCAGTGCCCCCGTCAGCGCTCTGCGCTCGCGAGCTGCTACAGTCGTATGGCGATAAGCGGTATTGATGCCTACCTGTTGCTGCAACAACGCCAGTTTCTTTATCTCTGCATCATTGCATGCACCGTTCGCCATGTGGCACAGCGCTTGGAAATAGCGGCGGATAATCTCCTGCTTACTGGCTTCACGAACCGCCTCGTCATCGCTGATACAAAAACCCACCATGTTCACGCCCATATCAGTCGGGGACTTATAGGGGTTCTTGCCGTAGATGGAGGTGAATAGTGCATCCAGCACCGGATAAATCTCCACATCGCGGTTATAGTTGACCGCCGTCTTGCCGTATGCCTCCAGATGGAACGGATCAATCATATTCACATCTTGCAAGTCCGCCGTCGCCGCCTCATAAGCTACGTTCAGCGGATGTTTGAGCGGCAGGTTCCATACAGGGAAGGTCTCAAACTTGGCATACCCGGCCTCATGACCGCGTACTTGCTCATTATACAACTGGCTCAGACACACAGCCATTTTGCCGCTTCCCGGCCCCGGAGCTGTCACAACAACCAGAGGACGCGTCGTTTCCACATAATCATTGTGCCCGAAACCCTCTTCCGATGCAATCAGATCCACGTTATGCGGGTAACCGTCAATGATATAATGATAATAAACGCGTATGCCTTTGCGTTCCAAGCGCTGGCGATAGGCATCCGCGGAGCGCTGACCGGAGTAATGGGTGATCACGACGGATGACACCATAAAACCGCGTGACATAAACGCCTCGCGCAAACGGAGTACATCTTCGTCATACGTGATTCCCAAATCCTGGCGCACTTTGTTACGCTCTATATCCTCCGCAGAAATGACGATAATTATCTCCAGTGAGTCCTGTAACTGCGTTAACATCTGCAGTTTGCTATCCGGCATGAATCCCGGCAGCACCCTACTCGCATGCAGATCGTCGAAGAGCTTGCCACCCAACTCCAGGTACAGTTTATTGCCAAACTGAGCTATGCGTTCACGGATGTGCTCCGATTGAATGCGGATATATTTATCGTTATCAAAAGCCGTCATCTTTCTACTTTCCACTTTCCACTTTCCACTTTCCACTTTCTACTTTCCACTTTCCTTCGATTCCTCGTCATCCTCGTCGTGATGGTAATAATAGTACGAGCGGTATGCTTTGTCGTCTTTTACCAGCTTACCGTATATCTTGCCGTACAGTTTGCCATAACGCTTAGAATTGCCGTTATTCTCGCCATAACCATATCCATAACCTCCGTATCCTCCATAACCGAAGTGGCCGTATCCGTAACCGCCGTAACCGCCATAACCGTAGCCATAACCCGAACCATAGGAGTGACGGCCTTCCGTTGGGATATCAGACAGTACTATTTGTACTTTATCCGGCGTATCCACCACTTCTGCCATCTGCTCAAGAGTCTGTTTGCAGAAGGACTTATTGGTCTGCATACAACGGATTACATACAGACACAGGTCGCTTTGCTCAATGATGGCATACGCGTCAGGAACGAGACCGATAGGCGATGTATCCATCACGATGAAATCATATTCCTGTTTAAGTTTCTCCATCAGCTGGCCTAATTTATCGGTGTGCACCAACTCGCCGGGGTTCGGAGGAATAGTACCGGCACGCAAGAAATCAAAGCCAAACGGCGTGTTTTTCGTCAGCACATCTTCCAATTCGCAGTCGCCTATCAGGTAATTGGACATACCGTTTCCGTTCTCCAGCCCCAGTTTGGTGTGGATATTCGGTTTACGGAGGTCAAGGTCAATAAGCAAGGTCTTCTTTCCTGTCATGGCATAGAGTGCCGCGAGGTTGGTGGAAAGGAAAGTCTTACCATCGCCTGACTCAGTCGAGGTGACGCACACGGTTATGTTCGTTTTTCTGCGCAAGAGGAATTCCGTGCGCGTACGGATGGCACGTAGCATCTCCGCGTAGCTCGAGCGCGGTGAAGCGCGTACCAGCGTCGGGTTCTGGCTCTTGGCGTGACGAAGTGTTCCGATAAGGCGGAATGATTTGAGTTTCATTACATCTTTCGGCGAACGGATTTTGTTATTAAGCAGTTCACTTAATACGATGAGCACCAGAGGGATAAGGAAACCGATAATCAGATAGGTCGAGGTCGTTTTGGATTTAGCCTTGGCGTTCATGATGGCGGTAGTACGCGCCTTGTCCATAATGCTGTTATCCGGTGTGTTCGATGCTTTCTGAATCTCAGCTTCTGCGCGTTTCTGAAGGAAGAAGGTGTAGTAGTTGTCATCAATGCGGTAATTACGCTCGATGGCCACCATCTGCAGTTCTTTCTCCGGCAATTGTTTGATGGAGCGTTCTACATCTTTGTAGCGGTTCTGCAGGTCGGCTTTCTCTATCTCCAGCGACGCACGCATGGACCCAACCACCTCTTCTATCGCTTTCTTCACGTTCTCGATGTCCTTGGTGTATTTGGCGTAATAGACGTTGCGTTCGGATAACTCGCCGCGCTGGATACGCAGGTCGTTCAGTTGCTGAACGAGCGACATCAACATCGGTTCATCCACACCCATTGTTGTCGGAGCGATTACTGCGTCTTTCTCTATATTATCGTTGATATACTTAATCAGATAATCGAAATAGGTCTCGCGAAGCCGGAGTGCCATCTGTTGCTGCTCATATTCCGAAATACGGCTCATCAGCTGTCCTGCATAAGAGTTCACATCAACGAACTTGTTCTCCTGTCGGAAATCAGTCATCGCGCCCTCGCTTACTTGCAGCGAGGCTTGCAGGTTCTCCAGCTGCTCGTTGATAAAGCGGATGGAGTTCTCCGCCACTTCGTTCTTCTGCTCCAGGTTTTGCAGGAGGTATATCTCCGCCAGTTTGTCCAGGAACTCGCAATCGCGTTGAGGTGTCTCGCTGACCAGCGAAAGAGCCAGAACGGTCGAGCCTTCCGTCACAAACGACAGGTTGAGACGGCTCATGAACTCATCCACAAGGGATTCGTGGCTGCGGAAACGGAAATAGATCTTTCCGGAGTTGACCATCAGTTCGGTCGGCCAAACGATAATGTCGAACAGCGAACAATGAATCGGTTCGCCGTAATGGGCATCCAGTTCCAGCGGCACATTCTCATCGGTGGAAGAGATATGCATGGAGCCGTCTTTGCTGAAATTGACCTGATACAGAATGCCGTAGGCACGAGGATCCAGATGCGAGTACTCCACTTTTATCGGCGTTTGGCGGTAGAGCTGGCGGGTCTTGAATCGGCCCTGCGTGATATACTCCACATTGAGGAAAGGCAATGAATCGACCACGCGGCACATCAGGTCATACGACCCCAGCATAATCATCTGGTTATTCACGTTCTTATAGCCCGCATCGACGCCAAAACCGCTCATGAGGGCAGATGCCGAACCGCCATATGTGCCGCTCTCTTTGATAACGATGGTGCCTTGCGAATAATAGGTCGGTATCCAGCGACGGTTCTTCAGCATCGCCAGACCTAACGCTATGACAAGCGCGATAACAAACAGATACCAGTAATGCAGGAAAGTGAACAACCACTCCAACGGGTTGAAATTCATGCCACCATCATCATCGTTATCCTGCTGCTGAGGGTCTTGTTGATAGTACTGCTGGTTGCCCTGATAATAATAGGCATTATTGCCTCCCGGCGTATAATAACGGTTGTTACCACCCGGGGTGTAATATTGATTATTGTTCTCCATAGTCGTTATCTATACAGCGTGGCCACATAGTTCAGCACGGTTGTCAGCAATGCCACACTGCTGGTTATCAGACCTAAGAAACCGGTGTAAGTGGGCACTTTGTAGAAACTGTCTTTCGTACGAGCTACATAAATCACGTCATTCGGGTAAATATAATAGTATTTCGAGTCGATAATCGAATTGGTACGCATGTCGAATTCCAATATCTCGGGTTCCTGCGCGCCGTCTCGCGGACGGATGATACGGATGTGACGGCGGTCACCGCTATTCATCACATCGCCCGTCATAGCGAGGGCCTGGAAGATATTCATCTTCTCCTTGTATATATAATACCGTCCGGCGCGGGCATCGCCCACTACCGAGAAATACTTGTTGTACAACACCATTTTCACATCCGCGTCAGGAATGATCTCACGGAAAGCCGCGCGGAGTGTATCCTGTGCCTCTTGTTCCGTCAAACCGGCAATGTGAACAGGCGGCAGGAAAGGAAGGTCCACCGTTCCGTCCGAATAAACACGGTAGGAATTGGCGTACTGACCGTTGGAAACGGTATTATTGGCTGCCAACGTTTTGGATATTGTCTCGTCCAGCGTTATCAGGCGATAGATAATCTCATCGTTGACACGTATACGGTAAGGCTCATAAGGTACTGAGTCATACTGAGGAAGCTTGTTGGTTTTCGTCGGCTCTTGCAGATAACCGATGGCGCGGTGGCTGTAACAGCCCGTCAGGCAAACGGCGCAGAGAATAACCAGTATATGTCTCATTCGTTTCATTGGTTACCTCCTTTCTGCGGGTAAAACTTGTTCACGTGCTTGATACCCGTTTGCACAATCGAATAGATGAAGACGCCGAAGGAAATCGTCGTGGCCGTGATTCCTAATGCCGTGGAAGCGGAATTGATACCGAAACTATAACCCGGTATCTGGCGGATATAGATAATGTCATTGGGTTCTATGTAATAGAACTCGGAATTGATAATATCTTTGGAGCGTGCGTCAAACGTCTTGATTGTCGTCACGCCTTCTTTCTCGCGCACAAGTTTAATCTCTTTGCGGCTGTTGAATTCCTTGAGGTCGCCTACTTGAGCGAGCGCCTCAAAGATAGTCATTTTCTCACTGGTGATGGGATACCGTCCGCTCTGTGCGCCTATGACAGAGAACGTGCGGCTTACCATGTTCACTTCCACCGAAACGGTACTGTAACCGGGTATCTCGCGCAGCAAGGTACTCAACTCCTCTTCCATCTTCCGTTTCACTTCACGCGTGGTGAGCCCGCGCACGTAGACCTTGCCGATGGTCGGGAAATCAATATTCCCCTCCTCGTCCACCAGATAGGTGTACAAGTCATATCCGCCGCCCGTACTGCCGTTAGCCATGTGCTGACGAATATTACTTCCCACGGAGCCGGCATTGTACATACGCGTGATGTTTTCGTCTAACGAATAGACGTAGATATACAACCTGTCCCCTATTCGCAATTGATAATCCTCAAAACTAAGCGTATCCGCATAGCTGGGGATATACTTGTCCGGTTCCTGCATATAGTTCACCTTGCGCGCCGTCACGCAGGACGAAAGCGCCATACCCGCTAACGCAAGAAACAATATATATTTGATTTTATTCATCATCTATCACGAATCACCAATTACAAATCACAAATCACAAATAGCGCTTCAGCGCTTCTCATCCCACCCGAACGGATGTCTGGCGAGCGGCAGTTTGGCTAAAGGATGATAATCGCCCACAAGTCCTATCGGCTCCATGTGTCGTATCTGCGCCACCGTCTCGATGCACGGACGGGCTTCCGAGATACGAAAACCGTTGCCGGCGAGAATCTGTTTGTAACTCTCGGTGTGTAACTCCGTGAAACCGGCGGAGAACTCAAATTCCTCTCCATCGATGCTCAGCGTGCGGTAGGTACGCTTCTCGCCCTGCACGGCGTTGGCGGGCAGACACTCGGCATTGATGCTGAGGAAATAACGCACGCGTGCTTTCTCCAACTCCAGATAACCCGACACACGGTCAAAACTCATCACATGGACGATGTTCTTCTGTACCGGCCCGAAAACCCATTGGAGCATGTCATAGAAATGCACGCCTATGTTCGTTGCTATACCGCCGGACTTGTGTACATCGCCTTTCCACGACGAGTAATACCATTTGCCGCGGCTGGTGATATACGTCAGGTCCACGTCGTACTTTCCGTTCTTCGCTTTTAACTCTCCGTTCTCCACTCTCCTCTTTAACTCGCGTATTTTCTCATGCAAACGCAGTTGAAGAATTGTGTACGCTTTGTGCCCTGTCTCGGCCTCCAGTTCCACCAGGTTGTCGATGTTATACGGATTGAGTACCAGCGGTTTCTCACAAATCACATCGCATCCCAGACGCAGTCCGTAACGGATGAAGGCGTCGTGCGTGTAGTTCGGCGTACAGATGGACACCCAGCTCAAGGGGTTATCCGTGCGCATCTGCTTCGAGCAGAAACGGTCGAACTGCTCATTCTCCGTAAAGAAAGAGCAATCAGGAAACGAACTGTCCAGACGGCCTACGCTGTCGAACTTGTCATACGCCACCAGCAGATTATTACCGGTATCAGCAATCGCTTTGATGTGCCGCGGAGCGATATATCCCGCCGCACCTATCAATGCAAAATTCAATGGTTTATTCATTATCTATGTTTGTCTAATCCTCTAATCCACTAATCCACTAATCCACTAACCCCCTAATCCTCTAATCCTCTAAACAATCATCCTTTTGACGATATTCTTCGCGGTCTGAAGGACAAGCTCTTTCCACCACTCTGCCCTGTTGTTCGTCCAACGCTGGGGATGACTCGTGATCATCACATGTGCCGGCAAGCGGTCGTCCTCTATTGCTCTGATCAAGTCCGGCGTGGTGTGCCAAGTCAAACCTTTTGCGGTCCATTCATCCTGACGACCGGGTATCTTGTCCCGCACACTCACTTTGTATCCGTCCCAGCAACGCCCTGTGTCCGTGAGATAAAGCACATCATTGAAATCGGTATCCAAATACGGTTCTCCGATGACGCCCACTTCCCGATAATCATATTTCTTCCATAAATCCTTACCGTCCCATTGACTTGTCGGGGCGCCGTGCATGCAGATGGTCTCTACCGCATAATACTTCCGGAAATAGTCCAACCAGGTCTTAAAATGGCTCCATGCTTTCTCTGTATCGCCGCCGCACAGACTCATGTCCTCGTAGTGATAACCTATCTCGTGTCCTAATTGCGCAATGCCGCGTATGACCTCCGGCACGGAGAAATCCCCCTTGTGACTTCCTGCCCGGATAGAGTTAGGTTTATCATAACATCCGCTCTCCGGTGTCCGGAAATAATACGTTGCCCGTGCGCCGATGGAGTGCTCTATCTGTGCGGTACGCAAACTGTTCAGCGGTTTGGCATCCACGTCATGACGGAGAATAACAAACTTTCCACTTTCCACTTTCCCCCTTTCACCTTTCCCCAAGTACTCTCGGAACGAGGTGATCTCGTAGCCTTGTTTGAGCAAGGTTTCCAACAACTCTCTATATATGTCCAGCGTAAAGTCTCTCATTGTTTATTTCGCGCACGTCCGTACGTTCATTTCTCGCGCTTAAGCGCCCGCCTTGGCACGCACACGCACAAATCGGCTGCAAAGGTACAACAAATTTTTGTAATGTGCAAGATTTTAACCGAAAAAAATCGTCTGTGCTCGCACAAGGGAGGTTTTTCGGTTAAAAGATTGTCGTTAGCACGAAAGTGCGAACGTAGCTTCGAAGGGTCCCGCCCCGAAGGATGAGGTTGTCCCCGTTAATCGGGGAAAACCTTTGACGGAAAGGGGGTACATAAATATCAGGCAGAGTTTCGGGAACGAGGCTCTGCTTTTTTGTTTCTATAAAAATGCAGATTTTTTTGTGGATGTCTAAAAATCTTTGATTATATTTGCATATTTGAAAAAAAATCTATAAATTTGCACACTCTTTCAGTTTGTGGGAGTATGAAGCAGTAATTTTGCACCGTGAAAAATTTAACGCACATGGAAACGAAGAAAAAACTTAAATCATCAACTGCTTATCTTTTCAACTGCTATATTTGGCTGTTGAATACCATCGCACGCGGTCCTATTTCACGCGCGGCGATAGATGAGAAATGGGCACACTCGTCCGTAAACGAGTACAAACAGGACTATCTCCCGGAGAGTAATTTCCATCGCTGGAAAAGCACGGTTGAAATGCTTTTTGATGTCCGTATCAAATGCAATGCCTATAATGAGTATTATATTGAAGAGGCATCTGACTTACGCGGCACAGATCTGCGCTTGCGCTTATTGAACCTTATGTCTATGGATAGCCTGCTTAAAGACAGCAAGGAACTCCGCGATAGAATTCTTTTTGAGCATGTTCCTTCAGGAGAGAAGTTCCTCGCGCCAATAATAGAGGCCTTGCGCGACCACTATTCCATCCAAATCACCCATCAGGGATTTGGGAAACCAAGACCATATACTTTTGTTGTAGAACCTTATTGTTTAAAAATGTTCAAGCAACGCTGGTATATGTTGGCACGTTCTCCATACGATGATGAGTTCCGCGTGTATGGTCTTGATCGTATTTTAGCGCTTGAGTCCACGGGTCAGAAATACGATCTCCCCGATGGTCCTTGCGCAGCAGAAAGGATTTTTCGTCAGGTATATGGTGTCACAATGTTGGAGGGTGGAACTGAAGAAATTATCATTTCAATAAGTGAAGATCAAGCGCCCTATTTGCGCACATTGCCCATACATCCTTCTCAGCGTGAGATTGAACCTATTAACGGCTATCCGGCTTTTAGTTTCAATGTTTACCCGTCCGCTGAGTTCTGTCAGGAACTATTCAAGTATGGATCCGATTTAGAAGTCCACGAACCGAAATGGCTCCGCGAAGATTTTGCTCAAGACGCAGCAAAAGTAAATAAAATGTATAACCACTAAATAATTAATTATGGAAGATTATGTAGGAAAAAATCAGCGTATTCTTGATGAATGGCGCGCAAAGTTTATTGAAGACAAAAAAGCAGACGAGTCATATGCTGAATTGTACTTCGCCAATGATGGTATAATGAATAAAGGAGAATTTTATATTGACGAAGAGAGAGACAACGGATGTTTTAGAAAACAAAGCGAGAATAGTATTGAAAATGAAATGTGGTCGAAAGCCCCTTTAAGAGTGCTATTCTTGACAAAAGATGAAAACATAAGTAGTACCGAGAAAGTATGGGATGTTAGGAGAGAGACTTTTCACTTGAAGGATATTAAGATTCCTGTTGATGATAATCATATTTCTCCTAGTACATTTTATAAAAACGAAGCAAATATATTATATGGAATACTTAACACTCGAATAGATGAGATGGTCTGTTTTCATGAATTTTCATATGAAGATGCCGTTAAGTTTTCAGATGAAGTAATATTTGCTCGAATTAACTGCAAAAAAGAAGGAGGCGATGAGAAAATAGAAAATGTAGACCTGCAAAATGCTATCGACTCATATTATAAAAATTTGAAGGATCAAATCCTCGCATTTGATGCAGATATCTTTATTTGCTGTGGCACTCAGAAGGACGATAACATAATATTAAAAACTTTGCGGAAAATTTTCAAAGATAAATATAACGAGGAGTTCGAATACATTCCCTTCCGAACATCAGATAAAGCCGGAAGCGGCATAAACTATCTTAGAAGCAAAAATAAACTAGCTATCGATGCATATCATTTGGCATATTCTCAAAACGGAGGAGAACAACTTCGATATTATGAAGTAGTCGGCGCATATTATGAGTTTATCAAATATCTGAAAGCAACAAAAGGAATAGATTTTACTAAACATCGTTAAATATCAATCACTATGGCACTTTGGAGAATTTCAGTTAAAAGAAGCGAGTCCGTCAATGGTGTTCGCTTGGAGAAAGGGATGTTCGTCGAGATGCCCACTCCCGTATCAATGTCTGACCCATTAAGATCAAACGTCACCGAGAACAAACCTAAGATCAACAACTTGTTCGTCAGCAAGTACGGAGTTGACCTTTTGAAAGCTGGTTTGATCTCACCGAGCCATCTACAGTCAGAAAAAATTTCGTAAAAATCATCCTCATCCACTTTGTGGGAGTTTGGTATTGTAATTTTGCAGCGTGATTCGTTTGGGTCACGCTGCATTATTATAATAATCAAATTAACTAGTTATGAGAAAAGTAATTCTTTTTGGTCTGATTCTCTTCATGGGAGTAGCAGCCGCATTTGGACAAAAGTCCGCAGTTCAGGTCTTTGGTGTTCCTTTCGGGAGTACTTATGAGGAGTTCTTAACCGCTTTTAGCGAAAAGGGCTTTACCGGGAAAACGTACATCTATGAAGGAGGAAGTGATGTTGAAGTTAGTAGCATCTACGGCACTTTCATGACATACCCTTGCTACATTGAAATGCGCGCTACCAAACTTACACACACTGTTTACAAGATTAAGATTTCCTTCTCCGTTACCGACAAGTACAAAGATATCCCCGGAATGGAGCAGTGTCGCGCTATCATTTCGCGCTTTGAGGAGAAGTATGGTAAAGCTACTTTGATTCAGAAGATGCACGGCGGTAAGGTCGTTCAAGATTTGGAAGAAAGTAGTGCTGCAATATGGCATTTAGACGAACAGATAGATTTGGAGCTATTCTATCGAGGCTTTGATGATTGTAAAGTGACTTATGGTGGCAAGGAAGCACTGGATGGTATATTCCAGAAAGAAGTTGACCAATACAATCAGCAGAAAGCTCAGGAGATACAAAATCAACTATCCGGAAGCGATTTTTAATAAAAAATAATGCTCTGCCATTTTGTGAACGAGCTGAGCAGTAATTTTGCAGCGTGATTCGAATTCACGCTGTAATTTTTATTTTTTTATTGTTATGATACCATATTTATCAGATTTTGAGCAGATTCAACAGGAAGCCATAAGGCTCTCGAGTAACAAGATCCAAGACATACGCAAGTTGGATGAGGATTACATAGTTAATCTTTGTTGCGCATTTATCGCTATTGCACGTGACAAGATTGCTGGGTATGTTGAGAAATATAAATTTGACAGGTTTTCTGGTAAGTTACTATTGGTAGGTGGAAACAGAATATTTGGCAAATATACCAATACGGGAAGTATATGTCTTAACCCAATGCTTATCTTTGGATCATACAGGTATTTCAATTATGTTATTTTGCATGAGTTGACACATACCGTATATTTTCATCATAGAATAGAGTTCTGGCAATACTTGCAGCATTTAATGTATTCCGAAGGACTTGTATCCAAAGAAATGCCGTTCCGGTTGGTAGAGGAGGATAAATGCTTGTATCTCTATCATGGTGAGAAGAATGTGACTGACTATTGGTTGAATCGGTACACGAAGGAAGACGGATTCGGAAAAGTGTCTTTGTTACCGGATAGTGAAATTCCTGTGATGAGCATGAAGCAGAAAGCGATATTCTATCGCGTGTTCAATAAAAACAAATTGACAATGTATCGTAAGTTTGATAATTCGGCATATCTTGTCGGAGCAGATGGTCAGGTCATGCCAATGCTGCCTATATGGGAGCAATACATAGAGAAATATCACCTTGCCTCTTGCCTTGAGTTGAAAAATTGGGACTACATGTCCCCATTGTCGTTGCATAACATATAATCAATACACTATGCTATCCTATCCGCAACAAATTGAACTGCTCAACTTGAAAGAGCGTATCGCCAACAATCCCGCATTGCGCCAACGACTCACGCAAATGCTGGGACAGAGTAAAGGTTGGCGCGAATTGAGTGAAGAACTGGGCTCTGACTATAGGATGGATAATTAAAAACGTATAATATATGACCCTACAAGAAATCAACGACCAACTTGAATTGTTGCGTCTTAAAGAACTCTTCATGTCGGATATAAAGATCCGAAGTAAAATGGCTCATTTGCTGAGTGAAGAATGTGCCGCAGAAGTTCCTCCATATAAGGAATTTTGCGAGTTTGCTCATTGTACTCCAGAGGTAGCCACAATGCTTACAAAAGTCACGCTCTATGATGTGATTCTCACTCCGGAGGAAATAGCAGCTGAACGCGAACGATTAGAAAGGATGAAACATGATACACTACAATGACAAATATCTTCGAAAACTCGAAAAGGAGATACTATTCGCCTATGACTGTAGTTGTTGCGTATTTGATGACTATACTCATCAAGGGTGTTTATTGGAACTGCGCAAGAACATTCTTAACGAGCAAGCCCTTACGCGCAAGAATCAAGAAGAACTTCTGCCATATATCGTAGCCTTTAATGACGCACTTCGTGACGCACTTAAGTACCTGTACGACCGCGCGCATGAGCTATACACAACAATCTGTGCTATACAGCCTGGGATTGAATTGGAAGCCAAATGTCTCTTGGCGAATCAGTATCCTTCTCTTCATCCGTTTCAAAATGATAGCAGACAAGAATTATGGGAGGCTATAAGTGATACCGGTTGGAATCCGCTATATGAGAGCGGTGTCACTAACAGTTTACTCCTTCCTCACGATATAGACATGTCGTTCGATGAGTTTATAGGTATGAAATGTGATATGCCCAATTGGAATGAGCGGTTGGACCAAAAGCTCACAAAGGACTTGCATCTTATCAATGCCTTTCATAATCTTTTTGACCATACCAACTTTGCTCTCACAGATTTTATCTTCTGTCGGGATTTCGACCTTGAGTATAGCATAAATTGCACTGACAAAACAACATATAAAGAAGAACACATATGAAAACATTTGTTAGAAAACACTTTAGAGATGAGCAGGGAGTGCAATTCTCCACTTGTGGCGGCATTACCACACTCACGCGAATGCCATCGGGCTTAAAGGGAACGTATCGAATTCCGGACTTTGTGACTGACATCGGCGCATATGCCATAAATGGATGCAATGAATTGACGTCACTAATCATTCCGAAAAGTGTAACGGTGATAGAAAAGAATAATTTTGAGTTTTGTGGTTAAAATCGCAAAATCTTTATAAAATATTTGCATAATTTTGTGCAGTTTAGAGCGTCAAAAAAAAACCTTCTTTTAGGGAGGGGTCCGGGGTAGGCCGTTAACAATTAGCCTGTACCCTGCCTGTACCTCACCTGTACCCTAAAAGTATTCCAAACAAAAATCGTGAACAGGTAATGAGTAGGGAAAGATTAGGGAAAGATTAGGGAATGATAGGTACAAGACTTCTTCAGCGGTGTCGGTACTCAAACGAAGATGTGCAAGAAAACCCGATGCTGTGATTTTTCGGGCATTTACCTGTCCTTTCCCTATCCTTACCATAAGATAGCCATAAGATTACCATAAGATAGCCATAAGATAACAGCCCAATTTTTGCAAGTAAACGCATTTTTCGCGCTTATATAGTATATATACATAGTATATATACTGTTTTTGATGAATTTTTTGCCAAAAACATGAGACGCGAGAAACCCTCTCCAGGCCGGGAAACAAATTAAAATAACGTTAATCTTGCACTTTCAGTTAAGAAAAACAACATAAAATTACACGCGCGCTTGCACATATGAAAAAATTTTACTACTTTCGGCACGCCCCTAAAGGGTATCCACTCCGAAAGTACGTTCGCGTCTTGCGGGATATATGCAAGCAGAGTGATAAATTTTAACAGGGCAAAAGCCCTATGTCCCGAGCCCGTCTATACCCTCCGTGTGCAAGCACCCGAGTGCATAAACGCCCCCAGAACAATAGAATAATTATTCTATTTGTTAAAATTTCTCACTCAAAACTTGCATATATGCAA
>Ga0247608_10000874_pt1 | contig 45181 bp, 54 predicted proteins | sample 176DNAGHGlowgp2_FD_193490 | JGI IMG/M metagenome (GOLD analysis project Ga0247608, IMG submission 193490) | Sheep rumen microbial communities from Palmerston North, Manawatu-Wanganui, New Zealand - 1766 DNA GHGlow gp2 | ecosystem: Host-associated > Mammals > Digestive system > Stomach > Rumen ...
TTATGGTGGTTCTGCTTTTCATTTCCTTCGTCTTTCTTGCAACCACGATGGATTCCAGTGCCTTTGCGGCAGCCGAGATGACGGCTGTTCAAACCGGTTCGGATGATCTGGCCCCGCGCTGGCTCAGGATCGTGTGGGCTGTTGCCGCTGCGGTGATTGCTTTTATCGTTATACAGCTCGGCGGCGCGCAGGCAGTCAGATCCGTTTGCTATATTGCCGGTCTCCCGCTTGCGGTCATCGTTTTTCTCATCATGTATTCTGTCTTTATTATGCTGAGGGAAGACTATGTGCGGCATTCCGAGACTCCTTTTTTCACGGACTATGACTTGGGAAGAAAGAACGGAAAATGAAATCTGCTCTGCTCTTTTTGTCCCGTTGAAGGCTGTCGCCTCCACCGGCGCAAATGTTGTCATACGATCATAAGGAGGCATTGGAACATCCCTCCGGGATCAAAAAACAGCGCTGTCCCGCGCAGCCTTTCGGCTGACAGAGACAGCGCTGTTTTGATTGTGATTCAGGCTTTATGCGGTTTTGACCTTTTTTGTGGTCATGGTGATCCAGGCGACCAGCACAACGCCGACGACCAGGGCAACCACGGTGCTGATGACGTCCGGGGAGATGAAGCCCAGAGCCACTACGAAGAACACCGCGCGCGTCCACCATGGCAGCTCACGCTTGAAGAAGCCGGCAACCGCGAGAGCCAGGAAGTAGGTGCCAATCAGGAGCTGGGCCGCACCGAGGATGATCTCGATCACGGTGCCCTGCAGCAGGATGGCGGGATTATACACGAAAACGAACGGGCACAGGAAGCCCACCAGCGCAAACAGCATGCCGCGCAGACCGGTCTTCATGGCGGCGGCCCCGGCGATACCGGCGGCGGTGTAGGAGGCCACGCACACGGGCGGGGTGATCTGGGCCATGATGCGCGGTTTTCTCGTCCAGCATCTTGTCCGGCATGGCGCCAGTTTGCTTGTTCGACATATTTGATCCCTCGCAACATATGTTTTTTACCATTTGGTTGGATTAATATTTCATCTTGAAATTTGTGTCAGCAGGGTGTTGACATTTTTCTGACCAAACGGTAAATTTTGTTCACGAGGTGATCAAATGAAGATCCATATTCTGCACTGCGGGTATATTCAGGTATCAGAGAGCGTGCCGTACGGCAACAGCATTGATATGAAAAATACGGTCAAGCAGTTGACCGCTCCGGACAGGAATCGGATCACACTTCCTGTCTGCGCCTATCTGATCGAGCACCCCAAAGGACTGATCCTTGTGGATACAGGCTGGTGCCGGGACATAAGTCCCCGGGGCCTTTATGATCCGGAGGCAGTCAGAAAGGTCCTTCCGCCTCATCTCGCCGCTCTTTTTCATCCGTATCTCCCCGAGGGCATGGCGATCCACGAGCAGCTGGCTGCCATGGGCATCCGGCCGGAGGAGCTTGACTACGTTCTGCTCACACATTTGGACCCCGATCATGTGGCGGGGCTGAGGCATGTGAGCAAGGCGAAGCGCATCATTCTGCCGGAAGATGAGTACTTCTGGTCCTGCCGCACGGTGTATAAGACCCGACAGCCCTGGAGTCTGTGGCGCGATCAGCCTATTGAAAGGCTCTATTACCGCGGCTCGCCGCTGGGGCCGAACCGCTGGGCCATCGACCTGTTTGGGGATGAAAGTATCCAACTGGTCAATGTTCCCGGGCACACAGACGGGCAGGCGGCAATCATTGTTCGCAGCGGCGACCGGTTTGTTCTTCTGGCCGCCGATGCAGCATACTCTTCCCGCAACTGGCTGGAAAGCATTACACCCGGCTTCGGCTTTGCGCGGGAGTGGCAGCTGAAGTCTCTGAAATGGATCTCGGAGATGGCCGCCGCCCCAGGATGCGTCGCCGTGCTGTGCAGTCATGACCCGACCGTTGCCCCAATGCTTTTGGATATATAAGCAAGCCGACGTCTTCCAGTTTATTGCACGATACGAAATCGCCAAGCTTGTGAAACCGTATTTTGTGTGTCCCGACAGATCGCCGGATGAGGATTACTCAGTCGTGCAAAAGCATTTCCCTGCGCTGAGAATCAGCGGGGGTATGTGACCGGTCAGCTTACCGTGCTTGTCCCCGCCTGATACTTGGTAATTTCTGGACTTGCTCAAACGGCAGATTTGTGCTATCCTCTTGTCTCGTGGTTTGCGTCACTGACGTATTTGATGATCACGAGGAGAGTGAAAGTCCTATGAATTCTGCTTCAACCGCAGAAACGCAAGGCCAGCAGCCCTCTGATGATGATTTCATCTATGAGCTGCTGGCCGAGATGAGACTGCCATAGCTGATTCCTTCGATAGCAGCCTCCGCGCGCACAATACCGACACAACCATGAGCCGGTACCGTAATAAACGCGGTACCGGCTCTCTTTTGTTTGTTCAGAATCCCTGATATATAGCGCACATGTCAACCTTCACTCCGTCATCGGTATTGACGAAGTGCATGAAAGCCATAGTATCCATCGGCTGCGCCGCGCCGCTTTCATCCGTAATCACATTCCAGTAATGGACGCCTGCCCAGTCGCCGCTGAGGATCATATTTGCTGCAGATCATGCCGCATTGTTTGCGGATATGGCCGGAATCGTCACGATGCCTTCCTCGATCATCCAGTCGATCTCCTCAGCGATGCTCTGCGCCATGGGGCGGGGATTGTAGCCCAGCTCCGCGACAGCCTTGGAGGAATCGAATTCGTTGTTGCGCACGAGGTTATACACGGCAAAGCTCGTCATACGCTGCGGCTTGTGGGTCATCTTCTCGGCCATATCGCTCATCCTGCCGAGAAGCTTTCCGATGCCGGCGGGCAGGATGGTCTTGATCGTGGGAAGGCCTGTATGCTCGGAAAGAATATCGAAGACCTCCTTCATCCCGATCATATCGCCGCCCAGGATGTAGCTCTCCCCTGTCCGGCCGTCCTTGCAGGCGCGGATGATGGTCTCGGCCATGTCGCGGTTGTCGGCACAGTTGAAGGTGCCCTCAACCCCGGCGGGCATTTTGCCCTCGGTGTACTCGCGGATGACGCCTGCCACATTGCCGAAGGTGTAGTCCTTGGGGCCGGAGATACCGGAGGGCAGGATCAGGCAGCCGTCGATCTCGCCGTTATGAATCGCGTCCAGCACCAGCTGGCAGGACGCCGCCTTGGTCTGGTCGTAAAGACCGATGACCGCGTTGGGATCGTAGTGGTCAATCTCTTTAATTGCCGTTCCCATGGGCTGCTCGGGGATGGCGCCGGTGGAGCCGATGAAGATGAGGCGAACGCCGTGCTCTCGGCACTGATCGACGATGTACTGCGTTCCGTCCACATTCACATGCCAGATCTTTTCCGCCACCAGATTGCTGACGGAGACCATGGCCGCGCAGTGGATGCAATAGACAGAGGTGTTCTCGGGGATATTGGCGAAGAGGGTTTCGAGCGTGGAGATATCCTTCACGTCGCCCTCAATGACCCGGGCCTCTTTCGGCAGATGCCTGGCGGCCTCCTCGCCCCGCAGGACGAAGGCGCGCACCGGCTTTTCCCGGTTGACCAGCTCACGGACGATGGCGCTGCCCAGATTTCCAGCCGCACCGGTAACGATGTAAAGCTCATTTGTATTGTTTGTCATTTTGTGTTCCTCCCTATGTGAATTGATTAATATTTGAATTTGTTGTGTTCCCCTTGGAACGATCTTAGGATAGCAGGTGATTGTTTAAGTCTTTTTCACGAAATGTTTGAGAAATGTTAAAATGAAAATCTTTTTCTCTTTTTTCATGCTTGTGCTGTTTTCGCCGGGAAGATACTTCTCCCGAATCGCCAGCACCTCATCCATCCATGGCCTGGCCCGGTATTGATATCGAAAAGATTGATTCATAGCTGTCTCACCTCTCAAAGGTATTAAAGACTTTTCCTGTTAGTGAATGACTAACGTTTTGTTTGAGAATTATTAAAATGGAAACAATCTGATTCATATACAAACTGTCCTTCTGTTTTTCATAATTCTCAAGCAATTCCGGAATAAATCTAAAACATTGCTCCTGTAGAATCAGGCCATCCTTGAAAAAGGAAAAACAATCACTCTGCAGGAGGAATCAATATGAAAACAAACTTTATGGGCAAGTGCTATGCCGGGATGGACGGTATGGTCAAGGGTATGAAACGAACCAATCTAAATTGGAAGCAGGACGGCAAGGCCGCCGAGGCAGAGAAGACGATCCATACCATGACCCGGGAGATCGGAAACCTCACTGTTGTTATGCTTGACGGCGACCGCTCCGTCGGCCCGGACATCAAGGAGCGCTATGCTGCCATTCTGGAGGCTCGCAAGCTCATGGCTGAGGCAGAGGCCGGAAAGAAGCACACCAAAACCGTCTGCCCGCACTGCGGCAAAAAGAGCGCAGCCGGGATGCACTATTGCGGCTGGTGCGGCGAAGCTCTCGTTGCAGAAGCACTCGTCGAAGAATATAATTAAGCGCATACAGAGCGAAGGAGGCAGCGCAGGCTGCCTCCCGTTTTTTTGATTACTTATAAAAAAACAGCGCCGGAAATGATCTGACGCTGATTCCTTTTTATTTTTGACTCAGTTCCTCTGTCAATCGAAGGATCTCCGGTGCAATTTGCTTTCGGCGCTTCTCCACGAGCCTGCGGTAAAGCACCGGGGCAGCCAGCATCCCAATCACGCCGACCACACACAAAAGCGCACCCAGGACCCAGAGCCTCCAAACCAAAAAGCAGCACATCCCTGCGCCGAAAACAAGGATGCTGGCAATGCCCAGAGCCACGGACGCGGTAAGAGCGCCGGTCGTGAGGCTTGCATCCAGCTTCCGCAGCTGCTCCAGCTTGCTCTCCTGCTCGGCCGGGGGCAGGTATTTCTTGCGGATCGCATCGATCTCACTCTGCCTCTCGGCGGAATAATGATAGGTAAAGCTCTTGCTCATGATGAAGATCTCCTGTTTTCATTATACTGCCTTGATCTTTACGGTAAAGGTGCTGCCTTTGCCCAGCTCGCTGTTGACGCCGATTTCGCCTCCGATGATGTCAACCACTCGTTTGACCAGTGCCAGACCCAGACCGTTGCCCTGCGTGGCGTGGGACGTATCGCCCTGATAGAACTTCTCGAAGATGTGCGCCCCAACCTCCGGGCTGATGCCGCAGCCGGTGTCGGAGACCTCGACCACCGCGTGTCCGCTTTCTTTATGGAGCTTCAAACCGACCGTGCCGCCCTCTTCGGTGAACTTGACAGCATTGGAGAAGAGATTGTTCCATACGAGACTCAAAAGTTCCGGGTCGCTCTCCACAGTCACGCCGTCTTCCATGTCCGTCTCGATCTCCAGGTTCTTCGCTTCCCAGGCGTTTTCAAAGCCCAAAAGACATTCGCAGAGCTGTTCGCCCAGGTCGAAGCGCTCCTTCTTTGGATAGATCTGCTGGTTTTCCAGCTTGTTGAGCTTGAGGATATTTGTGATCAGGCTTGCAAGCCTCTGGGAGGCATTCGTCACCGTGCGGGCATAGTCTTTGCGGTCTTCCTCAGAAAGATTTGACTGCTGGAGCATGGTGCCGTAGTTCTGAATGACAGCCAATGGGGTTTTCAGCTCGTGGGAGACATTGGCGATGAAGTCTGTGCGCAGGGTCTCCATACCGGACAGCTCCTGCACCATGCGGTTAAAATAGTCGATAATGACATTGAAGCCCGGCTCCACCCCGCGCAGGGGCGCAATTCGGGTGCTGAGATCGCCGTCCATGACCTTTTGTGCTCCGTCGATAATGCGCTTTACCGGGCGCTCCACCGTGATCTTGCGGCGCAGCAGATCCACCGCCGCGCAGATCAGGCTCAGCATAAACACATTGCCGAACGTGACTGTCGCCGCCGCGCCAATATTTTGGGCAGTAAAATCTATCTGTGTAGCTTCGTGCAGGTAGGTCATGAACAGCGCCATGGAGCTTGTCAGCACAAAGGCAATCAGCAGAAAAAAAATACAAAAAAGTTGAAGAAAGGCGACCCGTTTGCGGTTCTTTTCCTGCTTCATTTGAGCACCGCCTTGTAGCCCAGGCCGTGGACGGTGACGATCTCAAAATCGTCGCAGTCGGTAAATTTCTGCCGGAGCTTCGTCATATATACGTCCACCGTGCGTGGGCCGGAGCCGGTCTCCCCGTCCCAGAACTCGTCCATGAGCTGGCTGCGGGTGAAAGCCTTCTTCGGGTAACTCAGGAGCTTGTACAGAAGGTTGAACTCCCGCACGGTAAGGGGGATTTCCTCGCCGTTAAGTACCGCGCTCCTCTCGTCCGCGTCAAGTACCAGGCTTCCGACCTCCAGCTTGTGGCTGGTGGTGATCCCAGCGCGGCGCAGGAGCGCCTCCACATGCAGCAGCAGCTCCTCCAGGTCTATGGGCTTGACCATATAATCGTCGATCCCCATGCGAAAGCCCCGCTGCTTGGCGGCAAAGTCGTCCCGTGCTGTCATGAACAGGATGGGGATATTCTTGTCTGTTCCCCGGATGGTGCTTGCAAACTCAAAGCCGTCCACCTCCGGCATCATAATATCCGAGATAATGAGATCAAACACCGTACCGCCGTACATGGCATCGTAGGCCTCATTCGCGCTGAGGCAGCCCTGTGCGTCATACCCGTTCCGATTTAAAAAAGAACAGACAGCGCGGTTTAATTCACGGTCATCTTCCACGACCAGAAGTTTGAACATGGGTGCGTCCTCCGTAAGCTTTTGATGCAGTGAGTGTAACACAGCGATGTTAAAGAACTGTTAAAGTTCGGGCTCATTTTCAAAAAAAACCGAAAAAACACAGCATCTCAGGCTGTACCCCGATCCCGCGTCGGCAAGCACGAGATTCCAAGCGCGTCCGGGAAAAAGCTGTTGATCGTCAGCGATGGGCGTATAAGCTCCCGGCATGAAAACAAAGCGAAGCGCAGCCGTACAGCATTGTAGAAGATGAAGTGTCCCGGTGCAGTGTCGACTATTTCTCTTATCCGGTGTATTTTAACTGTTTCTATCTTGATTATCACAAAAAATAGTATATAGTATTTTTTGAGAAAACTATATTTCATATCTGGTATTTATATGTTTTACCCTGGGGGGGTGAATCCGTGGACCTGCAAACATTACGCTTTTTTGTTGCAGCTGCTGATACGGGCAGCTTTTCAGCCGCAGCGGAGAATTTACATTATGCGCAGTCGAATCTTTCCAACCGTATCAAGCAGCTTGAAGAGGAACTGGGAGAGCCGCTGTTTTACAGGCACAAGCGGGGCGTTTCTCTGACAGCCAAAGGAAAAGTTTTTTATGATTACACCCTCCGGGTGCTGACTCTTTCCGATGAGGCGATCACAGTGATCCGTGACATGGATCATGCCCGCGGCAAGCTGACGCTCGGTTCACTGGAGGCCACGGCGCTGCATGATCTGCCGGAAGTTCTGGCCTCCTATCACAAGCAATACCCCGATGTAGCACTGTCCTTACAGACCGACATGAACGATGTCTTTCTGGATCAGGTTCTCACGCGAAAGCTGGACGGCGCATTTGTCTCCGGCCCGGTCTCCCACCCGAATATTGAAGAACAGTTCTTTAAAACGGATGAGCTGATCCTGGTCGGCAGTGGAGAAACTGGGAATGAAGATCCCGAGGAAATGCTCGCAAACGCACCGCTGATCACATTCCCGGAGGGCAGCGCCTTTCGCAGAAGCCTGGAGCTGCTGCTGTCCTCCCGATCCCTGAGCTACATGGACAGGCTTACTGTTCTGAATTCTCTTGGGGCAATGATCACAAACATCTGCGCCGGGATCGGCTGCGGCTATCTGCCGCGCTCCATTGTAGAGTCCTATATTGAGAGGGGCCTTATGGTCGAATACCCGCTGAAGAATGCTTTCTCGAGGCTGGATGTCGTGTTCATCTATCGCAGGGACCATGTGCGGGATGCGGCGTTTCGTTATTTTCTGGAGCAGATCAGACCTCAATAAAGCAATCGCCCACCGCGTCAAAACGGTGGGCGATTGCTTTCAATATCAAATGGAATCAGGCCTGCGGCATGTTGGAGCTGTCGAAAGAGACAAAGGTTGCGTTGGTCACGCCGTCAACGCCGACCAGATAGATCGGGGTGTCGAAAAGCAGATCCTCCACATGGAGACTGCGGTGCCCGTAGAGCTTTTTACCGACCGCGTACTCGATGGTGTACAGCGTCTCGTTCTCGGTACGCAGCATGTAGCCCGTCACCGTGACATGCACAGGCTCGCCCGGCTCCAGACCGTCGCCTGCCAGATTTTCGCCGCGGCTCTCGCTGCCGGTGGGATAGACATAGAGTTCGGTGATGGTGTCCTGCATGGCGTTGCGCAGGGTATAGGTGCGGGTCGCCTTGACTTCACCGGCGGTTTCCGCCTCGCTCTCCCAGACAAGAGCGTCGGGATCATGCTCTGCCTCGGCAAAGGCGGGGAGCGCGCAGCCCAGCAATACCATCGCTGCCAGCAGAACAGCGCAGGACGCTTTCAGAAAACTTGCATTTTTCATGGTGCTTCCTCCTGATCATCGGCCGTTTACGGCCTTCGTTGTCTGGAGTATAGTACAGGCGTATTCATCCGAGAACTCGCCAAAATTATTATTTTGTGATCTGTTTTTTATATACCTGCTTTTCGGCAGGGAGCGCCAGCAGGATCACGGCCAGCAGGATTAGGAGCAGCCCGCAGGCACTTTTCACTGTGAGTGTTTCGTGAAACACCAATATCCCGATCACAACGCCTGTCAGCGGCTCAAACGTACTGAGCAGCGACGCTTTCACCGGACCGCAGAGGAAAACGCCGATCTGAAACAGAGCCAGGGCGAGCACGGTCGCGAACAATCCGAGGCCCAGATACGGGAGCCACACCTCTTTCGGAAGGTCGAGCGCCAGATTGCCCGTACACAGAGAGAAGACAAAAATCTCTGCAGCCGAAAGGAGCGAGAGCCAGAAGGTCATGGTCAGAACAGATAAGCCTTTCAGCCCGCTTTTGCCAAGCAATACAATATACCCGGCATATACAAGGCCGGACAAAGCGGCAATGACCATACCGGAACCATCCGCTTTTGAGCCGGGTGTATACAGCAGCAGGACTCCCGCCATGCAGAGGATCGCACACAACAGCTCCCGCCTTCCGATCTGTTCATGGAAAAGCAGCGCGGAGAGGAGCATGACCGCAACGGGATACGTAAAGTGAAGCGTGGACGCAAGGCCGGAATCGATACTTTGATAGGAGCTGTATAGCAGAACCGGAGTCGCCGCATAGAACAGAGAAAGAAGAAGCAGTGTGCGAAATTGCTTTTTATTGATACGGATCGTCTGCTTCGGGCAGAGGAGGATAACCAGCCCTGCGATTGCAGCACCGGTCACAAAGCGTCCGAAAGCCGTTGTATAGGCATTGCTCCCCAGCGCAAAAGCCCGCTTTGCCATGAGCGGCATTGTGCCGAACAGGACGGCGGACAGAATGACCGCGCCGGGCCCGATCAGTGCGTGAACGTTTTTTCGCATGGTTTACCTCATCTCCGGTCTTGCCTTGCCGGTCAAATGCTGAATCTCCATACAGTACACGCCCACATGGCCTAACATCTTTTGTATGTAGCTCTCTGCGTTGGTCAAGTTATCATAGCAGTATTTTTCGGCGAGCAGCATCAAAGCTTCTGCCTGATGAGCTTCCTCAACCGGGGAAACCTCACCGAAAGCAATGGCGCTCCGGTAGGCGGTGGAGAAGGCCTCCTGCAAAACATGGGTTTGTCCGACCACAGTAAAGGACGCCTTTGGAGAACAGCTCAGGTTATCCAGCTTATGACCCGTTTTCGCGCCATGAAAGTAAATCCTGCCATCATGATACACATAGCTCAGGGGTACACCATAGGGCTGTCCGTCCTCCCCGCATGTCGCAAGGATACCGTACTCTCCGTCTTTCAGAATCTGAACCGCAGCTTCCTCGCTCAGTGCGCGATCCTTCCGCCTCATGGGCGGGTATTTTTCAGATACTGTACCCATAGCTTCTGATCGGCAGCACCTTTCCCTCCAGGATGCTGCCTGCCCTTTCTTTGTTTTCCATCAAAACCTCAATCCGATAGATCGTAGACGGAACCGGGTTCCTGTTTAAGAATCTGCGGGGGTCGACCTTTGTACCGCAGCCGGGGATGGGGCTCTCCTGCGCGGCAAACGGGAAACAGGCGATGCCTGCTTCCTCGAGCAGCCTTTTTGCTTTCTCCCAGTCCTCTTTGTCTTTTGAACGATAAACCAATGTCTTTTTCCACCCCATGTTAATATCCTCCTAATGAAAATTGCGAATTGATTATAACATACAAACCCATCGTCAGCTTTTCAAATTTTATCAGTTTACGATCTGTATTCTATATATTATTGACGCTTCGAGCATACGCGGATTTCCATGAACAAACGCCCTGAATACGGTGCGTGAGGACAAGAGACTGCTCCGGCGCTGCTTCGGTGCGCCCGTCACCTGCGGCGGCGTTGAGGTCCACAATGGCGATATCGTACCGGGCGACTGCGACGGTGTGGTCGTTGTCCCGCAGGCTCACGAGGATGAGGTGCTTGAGAAGGCCATTCAAAAGTTGGAGAAGGAACAGCACATCGTCGAGCAGCTCCTTGCGGGGAAAACAACGCTGGAAATCTACGGCTTTCACAAGCTGATCGTGAAACCGGAAAACCTGTAGGATACCGAAAGCGGGAGGCTGCTCATGCGACAGTCTCCCGCTTGCTTTTCACTTCTGTTTCTTGTACAGGACAGCCCAGAGGATATTCAGATACAGCCAGCCGATCCCGGCGGCAAGCACCACGGCGGTCAGCTTCATCAGGCAATACGGCGGCGATGCTCTCTCTGACGATCTGCGTCTTTTCTGAGCGAAGCGTTCATAGCGTCTGTCCTCCGTGATGGAGTGATCAGGTGATGGGTGCGGGATTGAAAATGCAGATATCGTTGTGCCAGCGGTATTGCTCGGAATAGGGCTGCCTGCGGCCGCTCGCGACATCCAGGATATAGCGGAACATCTCCTCGCCCTGCTCGGCGATGGTGGCCTTGCCGAGAGCGGCAGGGCCCGCGTCATAGTCGATGATGTCGGGCCACTGCTCCTTCATCTCGCTTCTGGAGCAGACCTTGATCACCGGCGCCGCAGCAAGGCCGTAGGGGGTGCCGCGTCCGGTCATGAAGACCTGCAGACCCATGCCGCTTGCGAGCTGGCTGGTGCCGCAGAAGAGGTCGGAGGCCGGGGTGGCCGCAAAGATTTCGCCGTGCTTCGTGGGTCTCTCGCCGGGGGACAGGACCTCGACAATGGGCGAGGTGCCGGATTTGGCGATGGAGCCCATGGACTTTTCGATGATGTTGGAAAGGCCGCCCTTTTTGTTGCCGGGGGTGGTGTTCGCGCCGCGGTCCACACCGCCCGCGCGCAGGTACTCGTCGTACCACTTCATCTCCTCCACGAGCCGTGCGCCGACCTGCTCGTCAATGCAGCGTTCGGCGATGAATTGTACGCCGTCGCGCACCTCGGTCACCTCGGAAAACATGACGGTCCCGCCGCCGGAGACGATGAGGTCGGCGGCATACCCTGCGGTAGGATTGGCGGTGATGCCGGAAAAGGCGTCCGAGCCGCCGCACTGCATACCGACCAGCAGGTCGCAGAGAGGCAGCTCCACGCGCCGGCGCTCGTTGAGCTTTTGAAGCTTCTTCTCCGCCATGTTCAGAATCGCATTCATCACCGCGTCGTGGCCCTTGTGGTCCTGGAGGATGATGACGTTTTCGGGCGTGTTCAGCTCCGGCCAGAGGGCACAGAAGCGCTCGGGCGTGAACTTCTCGCAGCCGAGGCCGACAAGCATAAACTGCCCGCCGAAGTTCGGGTGCAGGGCGATGTTGCGGATGAGGCGCTGCGGGACCTTGGCCTCAGGCGCGTCGATGGCGACGCCGCAGCCGTACTGGTGGTTGACGGTGACCACATCGTCTACGTTGGGGTACTTGGGCAGAAGATCCCGGCGGATGCGGGAGATGGCGTCGTTCACTACGCCGATGACGCACTGGACCGTGGTATTGATGCAGAGGATGTTGCGGGTGCCGCCTGGGCCCTCGCCCCAGGGATTGGGGTAGCCCATCCAGGTTTTGACGGGCGGCTCGGGCAGGTCTGTCACGATGTTCTGCGCAAAACGCATACTGTCCAGATCGGGTGCCGGAGCCATGACAAGGTTTGTCTCGTTAACCCAGCCGCCGCGGGGCATATCCGTAAGCATGGTGCCGAGCACGACGCCGTAGCGCACGACCTCACCGCCTGCCGGGATATCGCAGAGGGCGATCTTGTGTGCCTGGGGAATATCCTGCTGCAGCACAGTACCGTCGGGAAGCGCTGTACCCTTCGGAAGGTCGCGGATGGCGACGGCGACATTGTCGCGTTCGTTGATTTTGATACTGAGTGCTTCCATAGCTGCCTCCTGAAAACGGGTCGGAAAAGCACCGACCCGTTGTTTTTTATTCGATCAGGCCCGCTTCGCGCATGGCCTTGCGGATGTTCTCAAGGACCGGCCCCTCGGGCGTCGGGAGGTTTGGGCGATAAGGATCGCCGACCTCCAGGCCGCGCAGCTTCGCCATGTCCTTCGCCGCCACTGGGAAGGAGGCGGGGTCCATGCTCAGACGTACGGGGTTGAGTTTGAACTGCGCCTCCAGCGAGCCCTGCATGTCGCCCGCTGTATAGCGCTCGTATACCGCGCCGATGAGCTCCGGCATGAAATTGCCCGCGGTGCAAACGCCGCCCACCGCGCCGACACAGAGGCTTGCGTACAAAAGCGTATCCTTGCCGCCGAAGACCTTAAAGCCTATATCGCGGTTGAGGCGCACACACTCCTCGGTGAGCGTGATGTCGCCTGAGGTGTCCTTCATGCCGACGATGTTGTCGACCTCGTGGGCAAGCCGGGTGATAAGCGCCGCAGTCATACCGTAGCCGACGCGGCCGGGGTTGTTGTAAAGCAGGACCGGGGTCTCGGGGATGGCCTCGGCCACGGTCTTGAAGTGCAGGAACAGCTCCTCCTGGGTTGGCTTCAAGAACATGGGCTGGAGGATGGAGACCGCCGCCGCGCCGTTTTTCACGGCCATTTTCGCAAGACGCACGCACTTTTTTGTGTTGATGGCGCCGATGCCGAAATAGACCGGGATTCTGCCCGCCGCCTGGGAAACGGCGATCTGCAGGCCGCGCTCCATCTCGTCCTCTTCGATCTGGTAAAACTCGCCGTTGGAGCCGAAGACCAGGATGCCGTGCATGCCGCCGTCGATCACATAATCGATCTGACGGCGGAAAGCCGTCTCGTCGATGCGCTCGTCCGCGTCAATGGGCGTCAGGATCGGGACGACTACGCCCTTGATGAAATCCGTTTTCATGCCTGTCACCTCAGCGTCCGATTTTGATGCCGGTCAGATACTCGTAATACTGGGCGATGGCGCTGTGATCTTTGTTTCCGCCCTCGTGGTTGTGCATCCACTGGAGGATCTCCTGCACGGAGGCCGTCATGGGGACCGGCGCGCCGACGGCGTGAGCGCAGTCAAGGGCGTTGTTGAGATCCTTGATGTGCAGGTCGATCTTGAAGCCGGGCTTGTCGTTTCCGGCGATCATCATGGGGGCCTTGGCGTTCATGACGGTGGAGCCTGCAAGCCCGCCCTTGATGGCATCGAAAACGAGGTTGGGATCGACGCCCGCCTTCTGGGCAAGGGTCAGGGCCTCGGCCAGGGCCTGGATGTTGCAGGCCACGATGATCTGGTTTGCTAGCTTTGTGGTGTTGCCCGCACCAACGTCGCCGCAGCGCACCACGGAGGAGCCCATCGCGCCGAGCATGTCCTTATACTTATCGAACACTTCCTGTTTGCCGCCGACCATGATGGAGAGCGTGCCGTCGATGGCCTTGGGCTCGCCGCCGGAGACCGGGGCATCCAGCATCTCGATGCCGTACTGCGCGACGCCCTCGCACAGTTCCTTGGAGGCGACGGGGTTGATGGAGCTCATGTCGATAAAGGTGGAGCCCGCCTTCATATGGGCGGCGACACCGTTATCGCCCAGCATGACGGACTTGACCTGGGGGCCGTTGGGGAGCATGGTGATAACCACATCGCAGTTCTCAGCGACTTCGGTATAGCTGCCGGCCTTTGCGCCGACAGCGACGACGGGATCGCACTTTGCCATGTTGCGGTTGGAAACGGTCACATCGTAGCCCGCCTTGACGAGGTTGATTGCCATGGGCTTACCCATGATGCCCATGCCGATGAATCCGATTTTCATGTTTTCTATCTCCTTTTATTCCAATTATTAAGCGTTGTCGTAAACGTCCTGCATGGCCTGACGGCACGCTGCGGCGTTTTCGGGAGTGGTATTTTCCAGAGTTGCGTAGATGAAGGGCTTCTCCTTCTTGAGATACTTCATGATCGCGCTGTAGTCCATCTCGCCTGTGCCCGCACCGACGGATTTGAGACCGTAGCCCTCATTGACGCGCACGAAATCCTTGAGGTGCACCATGGCAATGTCTTTGCCCAGCAGCTCAATGGCCTCCTGGAAGAGCTCATCACGGTGATCCACATTGTCCAGATCCAGCATATTCACCGGATCGAAGAGCACCTGGAGGTTGTGGCTGCCGATCTCATCGAGCACGCGGCGGCAGGATTTCGGATCATATACACTGTGACGGGCTACAGGTTCGATGGCGAAGATGACGCCGAATTCCTCAGCGCAGCGGACGATGGGCTTGAGGCGATTGATAAAAAGGGACAGGGTTTCATCCTTCCGGCACTCCGGGCAGAATGTGTATTCCCGGTTGGGTGCACCGGTCTCCGTGCCCACCATGCCGCAGCCGAGAAGGGATGCAAAGCGGATATGGGCATAGTACTTCTCCGCCGCGTCCCGGAGGTATTCCTCATCCGGGTGCAGGAGGTTGAGGTAGTTTCCGATGACGGCAATGTCGATGCCGTTCTGATTGAAGACGCGCCTGAGATAATTTGCATAGCCGGGCGTCAGGGCTGCGGTCGTGCAGGGCAGGTCCTTGAAAAGCTTGCTCAGGGCCAAATGGCTGCAGGTAAAGCCCTTCTGCCGTACAAGGGGCAATAGCTCCTCCACGGGCAGCTTCTCGGCATCGTGCAGACGCAGGCCAAGTTGGATCATGTTCTGTTCCTCCCTTTTTCACGCAGGAGCTGTTCGCTGACGGCCATCATGCAGGCGGCTGTACCGTGCTGATTGTCCGTCATCTGCTTCTCGCTGAGATAATAGGCCGGGGTGCCGTCCCGGTCGGTGCGGTTATCCGGTCCCGGACCGAGGCCCGCGCTGGCGCAGATGCCGTAAAGGTGATATGCGCCGTCCTCATAGATGAGATAGGTATCCCGGATGGCGTCCAGGATCTCACTGCCCCGCTCGCCGTAAGGCGCGGGCAGCATGCCGAGACGCGCCCCCTTCATGAGGGCGTAGGCAACCATGGCACTGCCGGAGGTCTCGGAGTAGTTGCCGCTGAGATCGGCCCGGTCCACAACCTGTAAAAACATTTTAGTCTGCGGCACCTGATATTGCAAAATGCCGTCGAGGGCATTTTGCAGCAGCGGGATCAGTTCCGCCGCGCGTGAGCTATGCTCTCTGGCGATCTCATAGGTATCCGCCAGCGCCATCAGGAACCAGCCCTCAGCCCGAAGCCACACGGCCGGGCTCTGCCCGGTCACGGGATCGGCCCATTCGGCCTTTCGCGAGCAGTCGTTTGCGTGCATGTACAGGCGGAGGCGTTCGTTCCACAAAAGCTTATGAGCACTTTGGAATTGGTCAAGAATGTCGTCCCAGCGGTCTTCCCCTGTCTCGGCGAGGCAGCGGGCATAGAAAGGCATGCCCATGTAAAGGCCGTCCAGCCAGACCTGGTGGGGATAAATGTCCTTGTGCCAGAAATTTCCGGTCACGGTCCGAGGGTAGTCGTCAAGCATGCGATAGGCCCGCTCCACCGCCACGGCACAGCGCACATCCCCGGTCAGGTCACGCAGGATGCGCAGGGACTTTCCGAAGCTCACCTTGTCCAGGTTGTGCTCCCCTTCCGTCCAGTTGATAACACTGCCGTCGGAGCGCATGAGGTACGCGGCATGATTCAGGATGGGACGCGTCCAGCTTTCGTCGCCGGTGGCTTTTGCCAGATCATCCGCGCCGACGACGCAGAGGTCATCTTTATAGTTCCACGGCTTCTCCTCGAGAAAACGAGGAAAAGCTTCCTTCAGATATTGCTTAAAATAGGTCAGCCACATGGGAGTCTCCTTTCCTGTTTGTGGTTGATCACAGTCCCGCGAAGTCCGCCACACGGTCAAGGATCGCGACAGCCTCATTGACCGTTACGGGCCGATGGGGGCAAAACCTTTCTTCTTCCAGCTGCATGAATCCAAAGTACAGCGCACGTGCCGCATTCGTGGCGTAGTTGTTGGCGACTTCCTGCGCATCCAGACAGACCGGCGTCGTGCTGGAGGCGTTGCGGTAGTTGACGCCGCAGGCCTGCATGGCGACACTTGCCATCTCCTGTCTTGTCACGGTCCTGTCCGGGAAAAACCGGCCCTCTCCATCAAGCGGGAAGAAGCGGTTTGCGGCGGCAAGGCGTGCTGCCTTGTTTGTTGTATCGGTCGGAACGGGGCCGGTCACTTCGGCGTCTGCCAGCGGGGCCAGCATGGCAGAAAGCAGTATGCGCGTGACTGCGTTGTCGGAAAGCGCGATGCTGTCCGGCAGCATGCCCCGGCACCTGAGCCTTGCGGCGGGGCCGGACGCTCCCGCGTGGAGTACACGGTAGGCGATGCTTGTCTCTTCATTGCCCTGCGCGTCGTTCGCCGTGACGCGAAGCCATGCGGCATCCGGCGTCTTGAGCTGCTTCCCCTTGCCGCACCGCGTCCAGACCTTGCCGTCCGGGGAGCTTTCCCAGAGCCAGGAAAGACTCTGCTCTGTAATGCACACCGCTTCGGCTGTCACAGGCGCGCCGGGTGTCGGGATGCCCAGAATACGCACAGAGACGGGGCGCGGGAAGCGCTTGCCGTTGATGATCACATTCTCGATCACCGGGTCTTGCCAGTTCATGAAACGCATGGTTTTGCGCGCGCCGTCAATGCGGATATTGCGCAGGGTGAGACCGGTGATGGGTACTTCGGGAAAGGCTTCGAGGAAGATGCCGTAATCGCCGCCGCAGGCCTCGATGTTCTCAATGGTGATGTCCCGGAATACAGGCAGACTGTTTCCGTTTCGCCCGTCCTCATAGAGCATGGTGCCATGCACCGCGGCCCCGTGAACCGCGTCCATCACACTGTTTGACAGCATGATCTGCTCCACGAAGCCGCCGCGCCGTGCGTTGGTTTTGAGCCGCAGCGCATAGGTCAGATCAGGACTTGAAAAGCGGTTGCCGTCTGCCAGCACCATTCGGACGCCGCCGCTCATTTCACTGCCGAGGGCAATGCCGCCGTGTCCGTCCAAAAACTCGTTGTTTTCGATCAGGACATTTTCGCAGGGAGTTTTGGTCCTCTGCCCGTCCCGGTCTCTGCCCGACTTGAGGCTGATACAATCATCCCCGGTATCGAAGCGGCAGTTTTTGATCCATACGCCGTTGCAGCTTTCGGGATCGCAGCCGTCGTTGTTGCTGCCGTGGCTGGAGAGCGTCACGCCGTCCACGATCACACTGCGGCACAGAACGGGATTGAGCTGCCACATGGGACTGTTTTTCAGCGTCACGCCCCGGAGCAGCACCCGCTCACAGCACAAAAGCTGAACGAAGTTTGGGCGCAGATAGTGGCCCGGTCCGAAGCGGCGCTCGAGAACCGACACTGTCTCCATGTTCATGCGGCGAAGAGCCAGGCGGTCAGGCTGCTGCAGGTCAACGCGGTCGGCCGACCACGCCTCCTCCACCTGATGATGCCAGTCCCACCAGTGCTTATTATCCGCGCCGCCGTCCAGCACGCCCGGCCCGCTCACAGCGATGTCATGCGCGTCCTTCGCATACAGCAGGGCGCTGTAATTATAGCAGGGCGTGGCTTCCCAGTGTGAGTATACGACGGGATAGTTTTCTTCTATTTCCGTATTGATAAATTGCAGAACTGTCTCCGGGCTTTCCAGATGGAGCTCCACGCCGCTTCTGAGCCGCAGCGCCCCGCTGCGGTAAACGCCGGCGGGCAGGCCGAGCCGACCACCGCCGTCTGCGCTCAAGTCGTCGATCACGTTTTGGAGGGCGCGGGTCAGATTTTCACCGGTGTCGGGATATATGCCGCACTCCGCGGCCTGCACGGTATGATCGGGGATTACGGGCATTGCGATATGGCGCAGGATCTCTTCACGCAGTGTCGCTTTCTCCATATGTTCATCCTCCGGAATACTTGGTCAGTCTTTTGAGGTTTTCTTGCAGATGCTCTCTGTGAAAGCGGTGTCCCCCTTCGCAGATCTCATGGATCAGACGATCCTCCGCGCCGAGAAGACTGCAGGCGCTTTTGACAACCGTGACCTGCTCCAGGACATTTTCCAGGCCGCGCGGGCCATTCTGTCGGTCCTCCCTGCAGCTCTGGATCAGCAGCGGGCGCGGGGCGATGAGGCTTGCGATATCGCCCATGTCAAAATACTCCCAGAGATGAGGCACATAGTTGCAGGAGCAGTTCCAGCTCTGGCGCATGAGCGAATCCCGGTAGCCGTAGAAGTAGCCGGACACAAACGAGCAGCTTATACGCTCATCCGCGGCACTCAGAAACAAAGTCTGCATCCCGCCGCCGGAAAAGCCGAGGCATCCGGGTTTATTATAATCCCACTGTCCGCGCTGCGCAAGATAATCCACCGCCCGCATGAGATCCCAGACGAGCATGCCGAGGACCGGGATGCCCAGCGGCTCCCCCATTCTGGCAAGCCGCAGGCAGTCGCCTGTCAGCGCACCGGGAAGCGTCCGGGTATCGCCGGGTTCCTCCCGCCGCTCACCGAAGCCGCGGCAGTCCGGACACAGGGCCACATAACCGAGGCGCGCAAGCTGCATGCCGTAATCGTAGTTATAAGAATCGATCCGCTCCGCGACGGCGCTGAACTCCCGCAGTCCTGCCACACTGTACTTTCCCGCTCCGCCGTGTCCGGGCGGACAGAGAAAGATGCGCGTCGTCCGGTCGGCTCCCGGCGGGATCAGCAGATAGAAGGGCATGGTTACATCCGGCTCGGTCCGGATCGTCCAGCGCTCGCGGCGGATGCCGTCCGGCAGCGTCACACTCTCTGCGCATTCCGGCTCAAGCGGGCAGGCTTCCATCTTCTCAAGGCCCAGCAGGCCGGACAGCTTTTCTCTCGCCGCCCGCTGCCAGAAGAGAAAGGCTTCCCGGTTCTCTCCCGTGAAGCGCATTCCACGGGCATAGCGGTCATATTTTCGCAGAAGTGTGGGCAGCGTCGGATAGTTTTGCGCGATAGGCGGCAGCTCAGTCATCGCTCACGTCGCCGTATTTGGCGGCATTCGCAGTCGCCTTGTCGGCCTCGCTGAGCTTGTTGGCCGCGGCACGGCGCTTCTTGAGGTACTCCGAGAGGTAAGGCCAGACGATGCAGAACACGGCAACCAGCAGCAGGATCAGGGAGAGCGGACGGGTGAAGAACTTGCCGTAGTGGCCTTTGTCCATGCTGATGGCGCGGCGGAAGTAGCCCTCCAGCTTGCCGGAGAGGATGAAGGCCAGGACCAGCGGGCTCGTGGGCAGGCCGCCGATGCTCATGAAGAGGCTCAGCAGGCACAGGGCCAGCATCACATAGATGTTGAACATGGTGTTGGAGATGCCGTAGCCGCCGATGTAGGCGATGATGAGGATGACGGAATACAGATAGTGGTACGGAATGCGGAGGATATAGGCAAACCAGCGCTTGGTCGCAACCTGGATGATAAAGGTCACGACAGCCGCCACCAGCACACAGGCGAAGATCAGCATGGCAAGATCGGGCTGGTTGGTCATGAACAGGGGGCCCGCCTGCAGGCCGTGGATCGTAAGGGCCGCAATCAGCATGGCGGTGATGCCGTCGCCGGGGATGCCGAGGGCCATCATCGGGATCAGTGCGCCGCCGAGAGAGGCGTTGTTCGCGGTCTCAGAGGCCCAGATACCGGCCGGGTTGCCTTCGCCGAAGGGGACCTCGGGGTCCTTGTTGATGCTCTTGGCATAGCCGTAGGCCACCATGTTGGAGATGCCGGAGCCCATGCCGGGCAGGAAGCCTATCCAGAGGCCGGAGACGAAGGCAAAGAGCACGGTCTTGATATTCTTGATATAGTCCTTGAAGCCGATGCCGAAGCCCTTCTGACCGGCGGTAGAGGCATCGGGCATTTTGGCCTCGCCGCGGGCAGAGTCACGGATGATCTGGCACATGGCGAACATACCGAGCATCTGGGCAACCGTGGAGATACCGGCTGCAAGATTCGGCGAGCCAAAGGTAAAGCGCTGGGTGCCGTTGATGGGATCCATGCCGATGCAGCCGAGCATGAAGCCGAGGCCCGCCGACATCATACCTTTCCAGATATTGCCCTTGGAGAGGCTTGCCACCAGGGTGATGGCGCAGAAGCACAGGGAGAAATACTCCCAGGGACCGAGGGTCAGGGCGAAGTCCGCGATGATGGGAGAAACCAGCGTCGCAATCAGGACCGAGAAGAGCGTGCCGAGGAAGGAGGCCGTGATGCCGATAGCGAGGGCCTTGTTCGATTCGCCCCTGAGCGTCATGGGATAGCCGTCAAAGCAGGTGGCAATGGCGGAGGAGGAGCCGGGAATGCCGATCAGAACAGCGGAGATAAAAGAGCCGGAGACGCCGCCGATCCAGATGGCGAGCAGCAGCACGAAGCTCGTCTCGGTGGAAAGGCCGAAGGTCACAGGCAGCAGCAGCGCGATACCGAGCGTGGCCGAGAGGCCGGGGATCGCACCGAAGACGATGCCCAGGGCGACCATGGCGAAGATGAGCAGAAGGTTAATGGGCTTTAAGCACACCAGCAGGGCGGAACCGTACAGAGCAAGATTAGACATGATTTGTTTCCTCCCTTAACCGAAGAGAATGCCCATGGGCAGCTTGACCTGAAAGCCGACAACGAACATGAGATAGAGCCCCGCCGTCACCAGAACGGAGATGATGGCCGCGTTGAGGGGCTTGACAGTGCTGTTGCCCTTGAGGTCATAGATGAAGGCGAAGATTGCAAAGGGCGCGGTGATGAGAAAGCCGAAGATCGCCATGCCGATGGCAGTGGCCACCAGCATCAGATAGCTCTTGGTGACCTTCAGGACGCCGCCTTTGGGAAAATAGGGCTTATCCGGCTTGGGGTCGCGCTTCCAGTCCCGCAGGCCCTTGATCAGGAGCATCAGGGAACTCACCCCCACGACCACGAGGGCGACATAGGGCAGAAGGCGCGGGCCCGGCTCCAGAAGCTTTTTCGGCACTTTTGTCTGGGTCTGGATGAGAATAAACCAGATGAGCGACCACGAAAGCCCGACAATGCCGGTGATCGCGTCACGCTTCATTTTCAATGCAGATTCTCCTCTCTAAATCAGTTGCGAACACTGAATCCTCTTTTTTCAAAACCCCCAAGGGGCTTCCCTTGGGGGTTTGGGGTTTCAGATCAGGATACTCAGCCCTGCTCGTAGAGGTCGATGGCCTTGGCGATCTCGACGGTCTGCTCGTACTCAGCCTGACGGATGGCCTGGGACTCCTCGAGGTTGTGCCAGCCGGGGATGTTGCCGATCTTGGCGATATCTTCCTTGGTGGCCTCATAGACGGCCTCCATGGCGGCATTCATCTTGGCAACCATGTCGGGGTCCATGCCGGCAGGCCCAAGCAGGTAGTGGCCGACACCGAAGTAGCAGTCCTTAAAGCCCTGCTCCTGGAGAGTCTTGTAGTTGTCGGGGAGCTTCTCGGGGTAGCCGTCGATGGTCACACCGTCGGAGGCGACAGTGCCGATGACCTTGAGCTTGCCCGCGGTCTCATACTCAACGCCGTGGCCGACGCCGACAACACCGATGTCGATGAAGCCGCCGGCAAGGTTCGTGAGACGGTCGGACTCGCTGCTCATCTCAACGGGGTTGAGCTCGATGCCGAGGGTCCTGGTGAGCTGGCCGAAGAGGAAGGTGTTGGCGCCTGCGGCGGGCATGCCGACGTTGAGCTCACCGGGATGGGCCTTGGCGTATTCCACGAAGCCCGCGAAATCGTCATAGGGGGCGCTGGTGGGAACGGCGAGAGCGGAGTAGCCGTTATCCTGCATGGCAGCAATGAGGGTGAAGTCGTTGATGGGGTCGATGTCGCTGTTGCCGGTGATGTACTGGATGTTCAGCGCGCCGGTGGCGAGGGTGATGGTGGTGCCGTCGGGCTTGGCGTTCTTCACGGTCTGGTGGCCGATGGTGTTGGAGTCATAGTTGGTGACCGTGGTCTTGAGACCATAGAGATCGGTCAGAGCCTGGGCGTAGTAGCGGATCGCGAGGTCGGAGCCGCCGCCGGCCTTGCCGGGAACAACCAGGGTGATGGTTTCCTTCTCGGGGAAGCCGATGTCTTCCGCGAAGGCCGCGGGCGCCATAACGGCAGCCATCAGGCAGAGGACAGCGATGAGGCAGAGCACTTTGCGCATTGCTTTCATGTTTCATTCTCCTTTTGTTATTATTGAGGGCGGCAGGTCTTGTTCTGTGCTGCCGTTCCTCGCTTTATGCATTAAGAATACCATACGCCTCCGGAGTCTCACAATTCCCAAAGCGTTATCCTTTTCATATCAGTTTGGTTATACATTTCTCTTTACAGTGAGTCTGCTTTTCTGGTAGAATGATCCTGCTTGAAGGGGGGGCTGTGTGATGAACACACGACAACTGCACTATCTGCTCACGATCGCCGAACGCGGAAGCCTTTCCCAGGCGGCTCAGGCGCTGGGCATTTCCCAGCCTGCACTGAGCAAGGTCATGGGTGAATGGGAAAATCTCTGCGGTTCTCCGCTCTTCCTGCGCTCCCGCCGCCGTCTGGTTCCGACAGCTCTGGGGCGCGAGGTACTGGATTACGCAGAGAAGATCGTGAATGAGCAGAACCGCATGATACTCACCATGCGCAGTGTCACGGGACGGGAAAAGCAGAACATCCGTGTCTGCACCGCGCCAAACCGGGGCGCCATCATCTACAGCAAAATATACAATCGGTTTTCCCGCCGCTATCCGGACATTTCTCTTCGACTGACGGAGCTCTATGCACGTGAGCAGCCACACGCCATTCGCCGCGGTCAGGTCGACCTGGCGCTCGGTGCGGGTACGGATTCCGAGCTTGTCACCGATATCCCCATCGCACGCGAGGAGCTGCTGGTCTCCCTCCCCTCCTCCCATCCGCTGGCCGGACAAAAAAGCATACGCCTGCGCGACCTGCGGGACACGCCCTTTGTGCTGCAGGGCAAACGCCACAGCATACGCGCCATCGCCGACGGGCTTTTTGCCGAAGCCGGGTTTGAGCCGGTGGTCTCTTTCGAGTCGGACGACGTGATCCTTCTCGATTCCATGATGCATCAGGCTGTCGGCGCGGGGCTTGTATCGAAGGCACACGTTTTTCCCTGTGATGAGCTGGTGTACCTCTCCCTTGACCCGCCCGTATACCAGCGGCTGCATCTGCGCTATCCTCTCGGCCACACGCTGACGGAGCCGGAACGTTACCTCGCCGGGCTTCTGATCCGTGAACGTCTGTCCGATCCGCGCTATGAGCCGATCCGTTCCCCGGAGGCCGATGCGCTGTTCGCCATGGTGGACGCCGCAGATGAAGCTTATATTGCCGGCTCCAATCAAGCGCGCGCTTCCGGTGCCAGTCACCAGGATTCCGGCTTTATCAGTCTTGACACAAAAATACTGGAATATCTGACCGCCATTGTCGAGGAACAGAGCCTCTCCCGCGCGGCTGACCGCTTCTACCTGGCGCAGCCCGCCCTTTCCCGGCATCTGCGGAACATGGAAGAGACGGTCGGGCTCCGGCTTTTTCACCGTGAGCACAACCGTCTCTATCCCACCAACGCGGGCAAGGTTTTTGTCAACAACGCGCGAAACATCCTGCGCATGGAAGCGGAGCTCAATCGCGCGATCAAAGACTATCGCAATGATCATGGCGGGCGGCTTTTCGTCCACTGTGACCCTGCGCTTCTGCCGCGCTTTATCGAGATGGTGGAGCGTCCCTTTGCCGAGATGTATCCGGAAATCCAGCTAAAAGTCACGGAGAGCAACTGCGACGCAGCGCGATCAGCCCTGTTCAGCGCCTCGACTGATTTTGGGCTTTACATGACCTGTGTACCGAAGGATCAGGAGCTTCGGTGCCAGGTTCTCGATCTGACAGAGCTTGTCTACTGCGCGGACCCCTTTAATCCGCTGCCGGAGCTCTGCGGCGGCGATCCTCTGCCGCTTTCTCTGCCGCCGCGCACGGTCATGCTCGCGTTTCCGGACACGCCCCTTCGGGCCGAACAGGACCGGCTCTTTGCACAAATCTTTGTATCTCCGCCGCAAGTGGTCTGTCAGGCAGCGTTTGGACTCCTGCGCCGCTTATCGGTTCTCGGCGGGGCAGACACGATCGTCCCGCTCCACATGCTCCCGGCCCGGGAGCACGTCCATTGCTTCAGTCTCCAACCGCCCCAGCCTTATTATCTCGTGCTGGCATATAACCCCGGGCGTGCACTTACACTGGTTGAAAAACAGCTTTATGAGCTGATCCTGACTGCGTTCAGGGACTATTTCAATGGTTAGTCACAGAAATGCCTTCCAGAACCAAAAAAGCCCGTTGGACGAATCCGCAGGGCTTTGGAAAGAAGAAAAGGGGACGCGATTATGGACGCCTCACTTGTTATTGCAGGAGTAATTGATGAGGCATCTGTCGTCCGGGGCGGTCAGCTTGCCAACAGAGCTGCGGAATTTCGTACCCGTGCCGTTAGGTGTGGTGTTGTCGCTGCGGCTTTCGCACAACGGGTATGGTGCAGGGCAAAATCATCGGGGTCCTGTACGAGCATCGGCATAACGCCCCGGTTGAACTCCTGCCTGTCTTGAATTTCATCAACCGGCGATCAGATAGATCGCAACGGCGACGATGGTGCTGGTGAGACCGACGAGGGCTTCATAGGGGATCAGCTTCATGCGCTTGGAGATGCTCATGCCGACGCTGCCGCCGGTGGCGTGGAAGAAGGAGCCGTGAGGCAGAGAATCCAGAACTGTGGCACCCGCATGGATCATGGCGGCGGCAGCCAGGGCCGGAACGCCTGCGGACAGCAGGGCCGGAGAGAAGGTCTGCGCCGCGACGGTGGCGCCTGCGGTAGTGGAAGCGGTTGCCGCGGCCATCAGGACGCCCGACAGAGGCGCGAGGATGAAGGCCGGCATGTGCATGGCAGCCAGGAGATTGGTCACGTCGCTCTGCAGGGCGGAGGCTTTGATGATGCCGGCGATGGTGCCTGTGCCGATGAGCAGAATGGACACGCCGATGACCTTACTGAGACCATACTCGGTGTAGGCAACCAGATTCTTTGCGTTGCCGGTGACGAGCACGCTCACGATGCCGCCAACGGGCAGGGCGATCAGGGGATCGATGCTGACGCCGCAGATGGGGCGCAGGGCCAGCAGCACGATCACAACGACAGGACCGAGGATCGCGGGCAGGAAGCCCGGGAGCTGCTGCTTGTCGCTGCCCTCCAGATCAGCAGCGGTGATGGGGTCGTCGTTCTTCTTCGAGAGCATGTTGGCAAGAATGATGGTGATGACGAGGGCGAAGAGGGCAGGAATGATGTTGCGCATCATGACGGAGGTCAGGGGCTGCTCAAAGGCCTCGGACACGGCGATGGTGTTGGGGTTCGGGGAGACGATATTGCCCGCCTTGCCGCCTCCGATCATCGCCAGCAGCACGCCGCTCTTGCTTAAGCCCGCCTTCTCGCCGATGGCGAGGGCAATCGGGGCCACGGTGATAACAGAGATGTCGATGAACACGCCGACCGCGCAGATGATCATGGTGGCAATGGAGATGGCCATGACCGCGCGCTTCTGGCCCAGCTTGTCCACAATGGCTTCGGCGATCTTCTGGGCGGAGCCGGTCTTGATGAGAGCACCGGCGAGGATACCGCTGGTGAGGATGCGCAGGACCGAGCTCATCATGGAGCCCGCGCCGCTGACCATGGTGTTGACCGTCCCGGCAAGTCCGCCGCCGCCGATGAGCCCGCCCACCAGCGCGCCGAGGATCAGGCAGTAGGCCGGGGCGACCTTGCGGATAATGAGAACAATCGCAACGGCAAGCCCGATGAGGGCGCCGAGGGTCGAGAACTGTGCTGTCATGATGTTACCTCTCTTTTTTATGTTTGTTATTTCTGCGTGGATTCTTATTTGTAAAGCTCATATGCGGTCTTAATCAGCCAGAACACCTGCTCCGTCGTGTCGGCCATGTTTTTGCGGGCATTGGCAGGGTCCATCGCCTCCTGAAGCGTTCCCACACCGCGCAGGATGGGGAAAAAGGCGTCAATGCCGTGCTCGTTGCAGGCGACAGCGTCCGGTGTTACGCAGCCGGCAAAGGCAATCACCGGTTTGCCGTACTTCTTGGCGATCTTTGCCACGCCGATGGGCGCCTTGCCCATGACGGTCTGACCGTCCAGGCGGCCCTCGCCGGTGATGACCACGTCAGCATCTTTCACGTACTCTTCCAGCTTCGTCTCATCGAGCACGATGTTGATGCCGGACTCGAGCACCGCGTTTGTGAAGCTGAGGAAGGCAAAGCCCAGTCCGCCCGCCGCGCCGGTACCGGGGTATTCCGGGTCAGCCTCGGGGTTATAGGCTGCGGCAAGCTTCGCGTAGTTTTTGAGCCAGCCGTCCATCTGCAGGATCATGGACGGGGTCGCGCCTTTCTGCGGGCCGTAGATGGCGCTGCAGCCGGTCTCGCCGCAAAGAGGGTTCGTTACGTCACATGCGATGCGGAAGGAGCAGTCCTTCAGCTCCGGGATCACGTTATCGTCGGTGATGGATTTGAGCTCCTGCAGGCCCTGCGCGCCGAAGGACACCTGCCTGCCGCTTTCGTCCAGCAGCCCAAAGCCCAGCGCCTGGAGCATGCCCACGCCGCCGTCGTTGGTGGCGCTGCCGCCGATGCCCACGATGAAGTGGCGGCAGCCTTTGCGGATAGCGTCGCGGATCATCTCACCCACGCCGTAAGTGGTAGTATACAGGGGGTTGCGCTTCTCGTCGGGAACCATGGTGATGCCTGCCGCGGCGGACATCTCCACGATGGCGGTGACACCGTCGGCCAGGATGCCGTACTGAGCTTCCGCTTTTTCACCGAGAGGGCCGGTGACCGTGACGGTCTGGAGCTCGCCGCCCATGCCGATGGTCAGGGCTTCGACCGTGCCCTCACCGCCGTCAGCCAGAGGCCGAACCTGCACCACCGCGTCTTTATACACGCGCAGGATGCCTTCCCGAATGGCGTCACCCGCCTGCAGAGAGCTGAGACTTCCCTTGAGAGAGTCAATGGCAATGATCGCTTTCATGTTGCTGTTTCCTTTCATTTTCATTTTCGTTTTCCCTTGAGGTGATTGTATTGTAACATGGGGACAGACTTTTGCGAATGTCACACAGAGCTGAAAAAAGCCGTTTTCCTTTGTGCTGTCAACACAAAGAAAACGGCGAGACGTTGCGGTGTATTGCAGAAAACGAGGGCGATCAACTGTTTTCGGCTTCAATCGTCCGCAGGAGATAGGCGTAAAACGCCTCCAGGAAAGCCCGGTCAGACGCTGACGCGAGGGGATCAATGCCCAGATTCTGCTTGATTGCGTTGTACCGGTAAACCAAGGTGTTCTTGTGGATGTACAGACGTTCGGCAGCCTCGGGAAAGTGATAGTTTGTGTCGATGAGGGCGCCCACGGTCTGGCAGAAGCTGCGGCGGCGCTCGGGGCTCATTTGGCTGCGGCAGACACTGAAAGCATGCTGCAGCTCCCGCAGCGGCATTGCTTCCCGCAGATAGCTGCTGAGATGATCGTAGAAGAACGCCGGTTCCCCGACATCCGGAAAGCGCTCTTCCAGCCAGCGGCAGTGGCGATAGCCGTAGCAGTACTGGGGATAGGTGTCCTGAAAGCTGCCGATGTATGCCCGCGCACGGTCTTTGACCGTGGAAAGATAGTCTGTCAGAAAGTCCCGGTAAGCTGCGTTAAGATTCTTATTCGCCTGCTGGAAGCCCTTGTACACCAGCACATGACTGTCGTCCAGGGCAAAGCTGAAATCCCTGTTCGTGTGCAGCGGTCCACTGCGCAGAATACTCAGCAGCTCGCTTGCCTCGCCGGGAATTGTTTTCAGCAGGATCGGGGCACGCACCATCTCCTCCGGGTAGCCCAAATCCCGTGCCATCTCCCGCAGCAGGGCGGGATCGGCGTTTTCCACCTGCGTCAGGAGATAGATAAAGTGTTCCTTTTTATTGGCACGGCGGCGCTGCTCCTCCTGCTGGCGCTCATACTTAAGCATGGTCTCGAAGGCCATTTTCACCATCAAGGCAACAGGACGCACCTCATCCGGTACGCCGGTCACACCCACCACGCCCTCGCGCACGCCGCCGGTGGCGATGACCATATTGATGCCGGGCAGGACGTTTGGAAAGGACATCCCTGTGGTGTCCACAATCTCCTCCGTCCCGGTGACAAGGCGATAGGCAACCTCGTGATATTGTCCGATGCGGGCTCTGTCGCGGCTGGCGATGATGATGCCTCGCTCATCCATGATATTAACATTATAGTCGGTGTAGCGGGTTACACGCTCAATGAACTTTTCAGCAAAATCCCTGTCAAGCATGGTATTTGACCTGCCGCGTGAAGGACTTCCCTGTACGGCAGAACCTCCTGTTGTTTTCTGTAAAGGCAACACCGCACAATACGCCTGCGGCATGATGCGGTATTGCCTTATCTTACCACAAAAACAGCGACAGACAAGAGGCGGCGGAAGGACAAAATGTTTTGTCCCCGGAATACAGCGTTTTCAAAGATTTCTGGTCTGTCGCTTTTCTGTCTTGTTGACCACTCGGATCTCATCGCCCGCTTTTGCCTCTCCTGCCTCCAGAACAACGGCAAAAATCCCCTCCCGCGGCATGACGCAGTCCCCGGCCTGCCTGCGGATAGCGCAGTCAGCGTGACATTCCTTGCCGATCTGCGTCACCTCGCACAATGCGGTGCCGATCGTGAGCCTAGTTCCCACCGGGAGGGCGGAAAGCTGTATTCCTTCGCAGAGAATGTTTTCCGCGAAAGCCCCCGGAAGCAGAGGGAACGGGACCTTCTCCTGCAAACGGTCCACGCTTTCCTGTGCCAGCAGACTAAGCTGCCGGTGCCAATCGCCGGCATGTGCGTCGCCCGCAACGCCATGGTGAGGAAGGAGCCGGATCCTCTCGACAGGATGCTTCTGCTCCCCTTTTCTTTCACTGATACATACCGCAAGAATGATTGCCTTTTGATCCATGCTTTTCTCCTCCTTGACAAAGGAATTCAAAAGCAGTATAAACTTATCTACATAGTATGTCAATGAAAAGGAGAAAAAATGCGCGCCATGATTGCCATGAGCGGCGGTGTGGACAGCTCCGTCGCGGCCTTGCTGATGAAGGAGGCGGGATACGACTGCACGGGCGTCACCATGCGCCTGTACCGGGAAAGCGGCTACCAGACAAGCTGCGAGAAAAGCTGCTGCAGCGATGCGGATGAGGAGTACGCGGCGCTTGTCTGCTGGCAGCTTGGGATCGCGCATGAATCCATGTGCTTTTCCAAAGACTTCGAGCAAGCGGTTATCCGCAGGTTTATCCGGGAATATGAGGCAGGCCGGACGCCGAATCCCTGCATCGACTGCAACCGTTACCTGAAGTTTGATGCTTTTCTGGAGCAGGCTAAAAAGGCAGGATATGACGTTTTGGCTACCGGTCATTACGCGCGCACAGCCTACAGTGAAGAGCTGCGGCGCTGGCAGCTTTTTAAGTCTGTCGATGAAAAGAAAGACCAGAGCTATGTTCTGTACATGCTGACACAGGAGCAGCTCCGCTATCTTCGATTCCCCCTCGGTACGCTTTACAAGGATGAAACACGGCATCTTGCGCAAGCACATAAGCTGGTCAATGCTAACAAACGGGACAGTCAGGACATCTGCTTTATCCCGGACGGCGACTATGCCGGGTTTATCAGGCGCAGGACCGGAAAGCGTTATCCAGACGGCGATATTCTGGATCATAACGGGAACACGGTCGGAAGGCATCAGGGTCTGCTCCGCTATACGATCGGGCAGCGGCGCGGCCTTGGTTTATCTGCGGGCGAGCCCCGCTATGTGATCGGGAAGAATCCTGTAAGCAACACGCTTCTGATCGGCCCGGAAAGCGCGCTTTACAGGCGCGATCTCCTTGCGTCTGCTTTCAACTGGCTTTCGATCCCAAAACCGGATACGCCGATTCGTGCTTTTGCCCGCACGCGCTATCACCAGCGCGAGGCCGCCTGTACGGTATATCCGCTGCCCGGGGATGAGGTACGCATCGTATTCGATGAGCCCCAGCGGGCCATCACGCCGGGACAGGCTGTCGTTCTCTATCTCGAGGATATGGTTCTCGGCGGCGGTACGATCAGGGACTTCCCGGCCGGAGTGTCGGAATAAAACGCGGTACGCCTGCGGCACTGTAATGATCTGCCGGGACATCACGGGCAGTGATTGCACTGGGATCAAATACCGGATCCTTCTGAAGCTTCGCAGCGCGATCGCCGGGCACAGGAGCCGGAACGGGTACAAATACTTTCTGGATATAGAATTGTTTCGATACGTGGACGAGGTTTACATAACAATTCTTTGGGAGACCCTATAACACCGCTCGCCTGTCACCCCTATGGCTCCGGCAGATCGTACTGTTATCTTGTCTTCTGCGCCGCTTCCTGTGCCAGGGTATTCAGATAGTCCACGATGTCTGACAGATCCTGCCCGGCGGCCGGATAGATTTTCACCTTATACGCCATGGACACGTCCCCGCATCTCTTTGGCAACAGCATCAAAATCTTCACCTTCCGCCCCGTCGGCAATCTGCTGCTCGGCGATAGCGAGCTTGCCGTAGAGATCGATGGTAGCCATCTGGCGTTCGTACTCCTCCAGATTCATGACGACCATGTCACCGGTACCGTTGCGGGTTATGAATACGGGCTCTCTGGTGTGGCGGCAAAAATCTGAGATTTCATTGACATTTATACCGGAGCTCTCCTTGACTTGCAAACCGGATTATGCTATTTTTATTGCAGGAAACGGGATAAAGCCGTATAAAGGCTCCCGCAATACTCGATATCGTGGTGATTTTTGTGTAAATACGATTTGTTAGAGAATTCGTTTCGCGCTCAGAAACCGAGAGCTTTTTTGAAACCTCCGAACAGCTTTTTGTCACGACCTCTTCCCTTTCCCGTCATATCAAAACGCTGGAAAGTGAGATCGGCGTCTCTCTGTTTGACCGCTCTGCCCGCAAGGTCTCTCTCACCCGTTACGGGCGGCTCTTCCTCCCCTACGCGAAAGAGCTGATCCGTATTGATGAAGCCCTACCGCATCACCGATCTGCTGGCAGAATACCAGTATGGGAACAAAAGCACCGTTGTGAATGTGGTTGAGGGCGACAGCTACACGCTGGTGCCGAAGCTGCGCAGTGAGGTGATCGACTTTGCTTTTATCCGTGATCGGGATGACTCTGACAATGAATTTTCAAAAACTCTCTTTGCCGTGGATTCTCTCTGTGTTGTCGTGCCCGCCGACCATAAGCTCGCCCGCCGCGACTCTCATCTCCGACAGGGTAAAGCTCATTGACGTGACGCCGACGTTCAAAACGAGGATTTATCCTGCATGGCTGCCCAACCGCAAAATGGACCTTCACGCAAAAAAGTTTCTGGAGCTGGCACGGAAGCTCGATGACAAGTGCGATCATCATGGGCTCTGACAGGAAGCAGTATAATCACCACATAACAAACGCAGGATCGGAGGACATCACAATGAAAAAAGCACTCACATTTATTTTGGCTTTTGCGCTTATCTGCACCTTAGGCACAGCGGCAGCGCTGGCGCAGGAGATACCCGGAGGCGGCCATGGTCCGGGAGGAAACGGCGGGATGCGCGGCGGTGCCGGAGGCGGTGTGGACAAATCCGGCGACGTGGCGCTTCAGGATATGATCGCGGAGCTTGTTCCCAAGTTTCAGCTTCTGAGCTTTGAGGATACGCAAACCGGCACCAGCATGCAGTACTATCTCTTTGTTCCGGAAAACTATAACGAATCCGAATCCTATCCCATGATTCAGTTCATTCCCGACTCCAGCGTTGTCGGAAAAGACGTCAGCTATTATCTGACCCAGGGCTGGGGCGGACTTATCTGGGCATCAGCAGACGAGCAGGCAAAGCATCCGGCGTTTGTGGTTGTGCCGATCTTCACCGAAACGATCGTGGATGATGCTTTCAATCACTCCGGGCAGATCGACATTGCCATGCGCCTGCTGCAGTCCCTGACGGAGTCTTATTCCATAGACACAGACAAAATCTATACGACCGGTCAGTCCATGGGCGGCATGACCTCTTTCCATCTGAGCATTGCCTATCCCGATTTCTTTGCTGCCTATCTGTTTGTCGGCAGCCAGTGGGACGTAAGTCTCCTCCGTGACCTGGAACAGAAACGCTTTTTCTATATCGTATCCGCCGGGGATCCCAAAGCTTCTGCCGGACAGGCCGAGCTGCTCGCCCTGTTCGATGCGGACGGGGCCGCCTACAGTCACGCCGAGTGGAGCGCACAGGACGCGGCAGAGACGCAGGATGCCGCCGTCGCGGCCATGCTCGCTGACGGGAACAACGCAAACTTTGTGACCTTCACCCTTGGTACAACTCTTGCAGAAGGCCAGAGCTCCGGCGGCGGGGCCGGAGAGCATATGACCTCCTTTGATTATGCCTACAAGATCGAAGCTGTGCGCGATTGGCTGTTTTCGCAGAGCAAGCTCTCCTGACCGGCAGGTTTTCCATTCCGAAACCGGAGCAGGACACAGCAGAATATAAAATATCCGCGGGGAGTCGAACAGCTCTCTGCGGATGTTTTTTAGTTCCAACGTCTGTTACTGACGGTATTGATTTCAAAGCGGGAAAGGATTTTTCCCACGATCTGCTTTTCCACGTCCTCCAATGTCTCCGGGCAGGGATAATAACGCAGTACCGGAGGCAGCAGAAAGACATTGGGCAAAGCGGCGAAATATGCCATATTGTCAAGATGGATTTTGCCGAACGGGCTCTCTCAACTCAGCCCGCCAGCGCCGCGACAGCAGGCGTCACGGCGTTGCCCCAGAAGAAGCTGATCGGCATGACGAGCGCCATAGCCGACAGCATGTCCGCAATCGGGAACAATTTGACCTTGATCATACGGAAGCCGGTTGCAAGCATCAAAAAACCGCCGGTACGGCGTCCCGAATATGCGCAAGGTCAAAAACCTGACCGGCGCGGGGCTGGAGATCATGTGCATTCAGAAAAGCAAGTATCTCGTCCATGATCTCCTGTGTGGGGTAATTGGAGAAAAAGCCGGTGAGATAAACGCCGTTCGGGATCTCCTTGATGGGGTCAAAGGCATTCAGTTCAAATACGCCGCCCAGAATGCCCGTATTGCAGACGATGGCGCCCTTCTCCACAGCAGTCAGGGTATCGCGCAGATTCCGCGGGCCGATCAGATCCAGCGCTTTGGTGACGCCGCTGACCTTTCCGCTTATTACGCCCTCATCCAATACGACCTCGTCCGCTCCCGCTTCTTCAAGGAGGCTGAACTTGCTCTCCCGGTGGGTCGTGCCGATCGCCCGGCAGCCCAATGCCTTTGCAAGCTGGATGACTGCGTAGCCGAGAGCACAGGTCGCGCCGCGCACAAGCAGAGTGTCGTCGGGCTTTAATTGCAGGCATTCGAACAGTGAACCCCATGCCGTGAAGTAGGTCTCCGGCACCGCGCCAAGCTGCTCCCAGGGAAGATCACTTTTCATGGTTCAGCCCTCTTTCTGTTCGTTTTGTTAATTCAGAAGCAACATGTCTGCAAGGCGGTCATTCAGCACATTTCCCAGGGCTTTCCCCACGTACCGCACCTCTCCGCAGCAGTTGATCTCTACTGTGTTTTCTTCGTTTCTCGTCCCCTCTTTGCTTTTATATGCCGACTGTTCCGGCTCGCTCAGGATAGAGAAGGTCACTCCCTCCTCGCGGAGGATATCCAGCACCGCCCAAAGCTCAGGATGATGGATCGCGTCCGTCCCGGTCAGAAAAAAGTGGGGCTCAAGATGATAAAGAATACTGAAATCCAGGCAATTAAAAACTTCATCATCCAACTGCTGACCTGCCAGGCGATTTTCCCCTTCGCCCATGTCCAGTTCAAATGTAAACAAATTACTCGTCTTTATCACCGCCTGATTCATATGTTTTAATTATACAGGAGATTTGCATACGTACAAGTACGCACCTTTTTGTAACTATGGATTATTGGTTGTTTTTCTCTGTGTCATGGAGTCTTTCCGCAATGTCCGTGATGCTCTGCGCCATATCGGCGTTGATGCCGACAGCACGCTCACCCAGGCTTGCGGGAACCATGGCCTTGCTCCGGCTGAGGCGCACGAGGCTCACATTCTCATGCTCTCTCGTCAGCTTCTCAAAGGGAAAGCGGATGATCATCGGCGTATTGAAGCCCACACCCAGCTCCAGCAGTACAGTCTTCTTGTCTTTGCATTCCGACAGGAAGCGGCTGAAGCGTTCCTCCGCCGCGTGCCAGTTCTCGTCCTCGACGAAATAATTGTCCACGCGCAGATTCATCTCCATATCCCCGCCGCATACCGGGCACTTGGGCACAAGCTCACTTGGGATCCTCCCGTCCTTCCGTTCTCTCTCCATCTGTCGGAAAAGCTCGACCGCGTTATAGGTCTTCGGATGGCATCCGCGTTTGCACTGGATCAGGTTATAGCTGCCCTGGGTCTGAAAGATCCGCTCTGCGGGCAGCCCCGCTTTCTCAAACTGATGGTCGGCGTTGGTGCTCAGGAGGAATAGCTTCTTGCCCTTGAGTGCCTCCAGAAGCGTCCTGTGCAGCGGTGTCACATCCAGATCCGCCCCGGCGAGCAGGGCCTGATGACTCCAGTAGCCCCACTTGCTCTCCTGATCCGGGAAAGGATAGAAGCCGGCGGAGTACATGTCCTGCATGTACGGCCCCTTGCCGTACAGCTTCTGAAACTCGGCAAAGTGCTCCTCAAAGAACTTCCCGCCGTACTCCGCGCCCGCCGCCGTGCTCATCCCGGCTCCGGCCCCGATGAGGACATAGTCCGCCTCCCGGATAAGCGCTGCCGCCTGTTCGATCTGCTTATCGTAGGGCGTTTCCTGATTGATATAGTCCCGCGCATACTCTCCGGTCAGAAAATCCGAAAAACGCGCTATTTTTTTTGTGCTTCTGTTGAACATTGGTCTTGCCTCCTTGGTTTTGCTGACTGTAGTATAGAGGAAGATAGCCGCCTCCACAAGTACGCACCTTTTTGTAACCTACGTCAGAACAAGGCCATAAGGTCATGCGGCAGCGCCACCGCGCCACCGCATTGACCGATGACCTTGTTCTTCCTTTCCCAATCAAAGCCGCTTTGCTGGGCTTTGATTGGGGAAAAGATAAATGATGTATAAATCCCTCTTGCACATGCTGCCATATTGCCGTATTATTGTTATGTAACAATCATTTGGAAAGTAATGGAGGTGTATTCCATATGAGAACAAAAGAAGATATCCTGCCCGATTGCCCGGTAGCTGTCACGGTTTCTCTGATCGGCAGTAAGTGGAAGCTGCTTATCATGCGAAATCTCCTCGGGCGTCCCTGGCGTTTTAACGAGCTGCAAAAAAGTATCGATGGCATCAGCCAGAAGGCTCTGACAGATGCGCTTCGCTCCATGGAGGCCGACGGCATTGTCCGCCGCACCGCTTATCCCGAGGTGCCGCCCCGCGTGGAATACTCCCTCACAGACTTGGGCGAATCCATGCGCCCTATCATCAAGTCCATGGAAAGCTGGGGCAATACCTATAAGGCGCAGACTTTGAAAGAAGAGATATAGACTTTTTCTGTCTGAAGGATGTCGTTGTCCGCATCTTTGCATAGCTTACGCCCGTCGGCTGCTTTGAAAAAGTTAAGCAGTCGGCGGGCGCTTTTGCGTTCATTATATCCTCGAGCGGGAAGCTTTTGTCTCTTCATCAAATTCCTGCTGGAAGTTGATGAAGAGGTGCCGGCATTTGGCGATTCTCTTTTCTGTCTCGGAGTTCATCGCATGGCTTGTTTTGGAAGCGGCCATGTTTTATAATACAGCTATTCAATCAGATTATCTTTATCAGGGAGTGAACGCAATGACATTCATGGAATTGGCAAGCAATCGTTTTTCGGAAAGGCATTTTGATTCTCGTCCGGTCGAAGAGGAAAAACTTCAGAAGATACTGGAGGCAGGACGTATCGCACCGACAGCCTGCAACTATCAGCCGCAGCGCATTTATGTTTTGAAAAGCCCTGCCGCATTGGAAAAAGCACGTACAACAAAGGCCTCTCTCTGCTCATGCCCGCTTGTTCTTCTGGTATGCTATGACAGCGGCACTGTTTGGAAGAATCCAGGTGATCGCTGCTATGAGCATTATAATGCCGGTGAGCAGGACGCAAGCATTGTCGCAGCAAGCATGATGTTTGAAGCCGAGGAGCTTGGCGTACATAGCTTATGGATACGCGGCTTCGACTCCAAGACCGTAATTGAAACCTTCAATCTGCCTGTCAACCATATTCCTGTGATGATGTTGGCGCTGGGGTATCCAGGCGAGGGCAGTCACCCTGCGCATCTGCATTCCAAGCGAAAGCCGCTCAGCGAAACCGTATTCGTCCTGTAACCATTCCTGCAAACCAGTCCAGGCAAAAACGCAAGTATTCTTTCCTGTAAAAGCCCTATCTCTCAATCCGAGTTCCTGTTTAAAACACAGATACATCAGCTCGCAAGGCAGCTTGATATGAAAACAGCGACCGGTTTTTTGCCGATCGCTGAAATCCAATACCGTTGTCCAGATTATGTACAGGTAATCCGATGTGGTTAAGCGGTGCCTAAATAGTCGGCCATGCCGCTTGTTTTTTCGGATACTTTGTCGTCCGCTTAATCCTCCTGCCGGTGAAATTCACCGGTTCTGACGACGCAATCGCCGTATATCGTCTTCCGGTCGTCGTGTATGTAAATCACATGAAAGCCCATGTTCTCCCGCTGCCCGTGTCGCTTCACTCTTCATCCTCCGTTCGTTTTATGCAGCCCTCAGATCCAGAAGGCTGTCCGCCGCCTTGCAAGACTCCTCCGAGCCCGGGATGCTCACAGAGAGTCTGCCCTCCTCAATGATAATAAAGTGTTTTTCCAAGGTCGTTTTTTATATTGTTTCAAAAAAATCACGCAAAAAGAAGTATTATCAGAATATCCTGCATCCATGCGCGGCTATTGCTTTATTCCTACTGTCCGTGTATAATACAGTCTGAAGCTGCGGAGGACTGTTTTGGCGCAGTCTGCAAGATGTACAAACAGAAGCATGAGGGAGGGTTTTTATGGAAAACACATGGTCTTGGGACAACACCGCTGTTGACTATACGCTTCTTGAAAAAGTGAATCCTGTGTTCAATACAGCCAAGATGACGCTGTTTCAGTTGGCCGCAAACGGCGACAGGGATGCGGCGACACTCGCGGAGAGCATGGAGCTTACACGGGAGGCGACGCAAAACAGCGCCAACACAAAGGCGTCGCCGGAGCAGGTGCTGGGCGGCACGATCATGCTGGAATGCCGTTACCGCACGATGGCATGTCTGGCGGAGGAATCCGGCTGTACACTGGTGGATATGCCCTGCGGCTATACACCGCGGGCGATCGAATTTGCAAGGAAGGGCCTGCCCTATTACGGTCTGGATCTTCCTGTGGTCATTTGGGAAGCATCGGAAAAAATCCGTGCGCTGATCCCGGCCGAGCAGCGCGGACTTGCCCACTTCCGGGAGGTGGACGCGACCAACTATGCCTCGCTGGAGAAGGCACTGGAGGACATCGACGGCCCTGTCTGTATCACCACCGAGGGCCTGCTGATGTACTTTACCGATTCAGAGGCCGGGGTGCTTTGCGACAATATACGCCGCATTCTGGAGCAGAAGGGCGGCTGCTGGTACGTGGCCGATGTGGAATGCTCGCTGCAGTATATTATCGTCATGCGTGCGCTGGTGGGCGATCGCTTCATGGAAATCATGAAGAATGCGACGCAGCAGACGAAGGACAAGTCCGACGTAGAGATCGGAAAGAATGCGCTGATTGCCTCTCCTGCGGATATGGAGGGCACTATCAGGAGAGCGATGGTTTTTCTTGCAAAGCACGGTTTGAAGGCTGAGCGTGTGAATGTCGGCGAAAACATGCCGAAGCTGGATTCCCTGGACAGGGTCACCCCTGAGCAGGCCGCCGCGGTACGGGAGGGCATGAAGCATTGCTCTTTCTGGAAAATCACCCCAGGCGGGGCGGCGGTGGCGCTTCCTTCCACGGAAGCGAAGGGCTTTCACGCCGACGCCTCCATCCAGTCAGGCACCCTGTCCCTCGCGCTGACGGGGCGGCTTGACACGATCACCGCGCCGAATCTGCTGTCTTTCTTTGAAAAGACGAAGGCAGAGCAGAAACTGGAGGCCGTGGAGGTGGATTGCAGCCGCCTTGAGTACATCTCCTCTGCCGGTCTGCGCGTGCTGCTGCTCATGCATAAGGCCTGCACGGGCGGGGTTTCACTTTACGGGGAAACCGAGACCGTAAGAGAAATCCTGGAACAGACCGGCTTTGATTCCATTTTTCACTGATATGTCAAGTCTTCGCTGCTCATGAAGATCAAGCTGCGATGCGTAAGGAGACATCTGCATGAAATACAGCCTCAATACATTCAGACTATATAAGGACGAATCCATCTTCTCCATGATTATCCGTCTTCGCGTCGTGATGAAGGAAAAGGTGGACGTAAAAAAGCTCAGGTCCGCCGTGAATATCGCAATAAAGCGATATCCCTATTTTGCTGTCAGAGTCGGTCTGGATGAAGATGGCGGGTACGTTCTGGAATCGAACCCGGAGGAAGTCGTGATCCTCGGGCGGACAAGGCACCTTCCCAGGCTGGGAAGCCGCGCGGTGAACGGGCATCTGCTGTTTGTGCAGTGCGAAGACCGGGAGATCAACTTCTACATCAGCCATGCTCTGTGCGGCGGTAGAGGCGCACAGCCCTGGGTCATGACCACCGTCTATCAGTATATCATAGAGAATTACCATGTCGTGCCGAACGCCCCGGCGATACGCAAGCCGGACAGCCCTCTGCTTCCGGATGAGGCAGAAGAGCCGACCATCGAAATGCTGGGCACAGAGCCGCCGATCTTTCGCTACAAAAGCAAAAAGCCGGCGATTCTGGGAGTGGATTATCTCAACGGCATGTATAACCCCTTTAAGAGAAAGCCGAACTTTCGGCTCTATACATTTGCCCAGAAGGATATCCTGTCCTTTGTAAAGAACAACGACTCCAGTGTAGCCTCCTTCTTTCTTGTTGTAACGGCAAAGGCACTGGACAAGGTGCTCCCGGAAAAGATCCGCGTCATCGGCGGAGAGACGGCGCATAACCCTATGGCAAGTCTCGGCATGCCGCACAGCCATATCGATCTGCTCAGCCATGTCCATTTGGATTATACGCGTGAGCAGTTACAATGGGATATGGAGAAGCTCGGGACCATGACAAGAGGACAGATCGCCCTCCAGACCGATCCGAGCGTCAGCTTTGCGGAGCTGAGGAAAGAATTCTGCTTTCTTGAAGAACTGGAAACGATCCACGGTCAGAAGCAAAAGCTGGCATATTTCAAAAAGCATGATCCTTATCAAGGGAAAAACGCTCAGCACGGGACCTTTATTGCCAACTATACGGGCTGGATGGACTGGGGCGAAGTCGCGAACTATGTGGATTCCTTTGTGTTCATCGTGGAAGGCCATGTGCTGCTCGAAGTATCCGCTCTGGGAGACAGGATTTTTCTCAGCTTCATGCAGCTTCTGGATGAGAAAAAATATACGGATGCCTTTGAAGCTGTTTTGACGGAACTAGGGATACCGTTTCAGGCTGAAGGTCCGTTTCCGAAAAGGCTTACAAAGCATGAGCTGCCCAGGGAGAAAACGCCTTCTGCTTGTTTACTCAAGAAAAAAGCGGGACAATAAGTGTGCGGTTTGCCTTAACTTGTCCATGTTGTCGATGTGCTGCGCGATCTCGGGCCGCGCCTTGTCGTGCTGGTCTCGCTGGGCTTCCATGAGAACCGTATTATAGTCGTTGGAGTAGGGCTCCACCAGCGTGATCTCGAAGAGGTCCGCGCCGGTCTGGCTCTGGATCTCACGGGCGATGCCGCGGGTGTTCCCGCCCCAGGAGAAGAAGGCGATCAGCACCTTGCCGCCGGAGGCGTTGGGAATGCCCTCCTGTGCCGTCACCGTGCCGGAGAGAGGCTCGGCATTACGCACCAGGCGCACACCCAGGTTAAAGCTTTTCAGATCGCCCTGGTTTCCTCTTCCGCTTCATGCACAAAACGGCAAGCTCTGCGCCGAGAAAGACCCAGGTGCCGAGCATCAGGGCGTTTTCCAGGAAGACCAGCCAGAATGCCTTTTCATAATCCAGGAAAGCAAAGGGAACGCGGAAGAAGAGGGAGTTCGGCATCCCGTTTCTGAGAAACAGCCAGAGACCGACACTGCCGAGCGCTGCACCGACAGCGGTCAGGACCGTGCGCGTCTTGTCTTGCATTCTGCCAAGCATGAGGGGTACGTGCAGGCCCAGGTGCAGCCCCATCAGGACAAAGCTCCAGTGGCTCACGGCAAGGTGCGTCGGTCGCACATAGATTAGGCCCCGCACCCAATAGAGGAAGGGCACGGCGTACTCGCTCATGGACATGCCGCAGAAGGCCGTCACCAGCATGGATGTCAGAAGCAGGAGGTTGACCGCCGTCGTGACACTGCGGTAAGTATTGTACTTTCCCTTGAACAGCGCCGCGTACCAGCGCCGGTTGAGGATTTGGTGGACGATCACGGTCAGGGTCATGAGGATGCCGGTCCACTCGTGCTTCTCCTCCCCTGTAACCTGATAGCTCATCAGGCACAGCAGGAGGATGAGCATGCAGACGTCCACGAATTTGCGCAGGCCGTCTCGTTTTATGCTCTGCATGCTGCTCATTTGTGGCTGTCGATCCAGCTTTGCAGCTCACTATCGGACACGCCGGAACTAAAGCGCGTGGAAGTGAGGAAGGTGCCGGTGCCGGCCTGCTCGCCCAGGGTCTCTCCGGTGCGGCCCGCGCCGCTGCCGCCGGAGGTGCAGAACGGAACGACCGTGATGTCGGTAAAGTCATGGCTCTCCACAAAGGTGCTCATGATGCGCGGGGCCTGTCCCCACCAGATGGGGTAGCCGAGGTAGAGGGTGGTAACGCCGTCAAGAGAGATGTCGCTTGCGATCTCCGGGCGTGCTTCGGGGGTGTTCTGCTCCACGGTGGCGCGGGTCGAGCGGTCATTGTAGTTTAAGTCCTCCGCCGTGTAGGGCTGAGCCGGGACGAGATCCACAAGCTCCGCGCCGGTGAGGGCCGCGATCTTCTCGGCGACGCCCCTCGTGGTGCCGGTGCAGGAGAAAACGATGACAAGGCTCTTGTTTTCCTGGGTGGGTTCAGTGGGTGCTTCTTCGGCCGCAGTCTGTGTGGGGGCGGCCTCCGGTTCCTGTGTGGGAGCCGGGGTGGCTGCCGGCGCTTCCGTAGGTGCAGGGGTGGGTGCCGGAGTGGCCTGCGCCGGGGTGCTGCCGCAGCCCGCGGAAAGAAGCGCCAGGGAAAGGATCAAAAAGAACGCGATCAGATTTTTGATTTTCATATTTGAGTTCACTCCTTACAATTTGCTGTAGTCCTCGTCGGAAACCGCTTCCAGCCATTCGGTGGACGCATTTTCCCCGCTTACCTCGATGGCGAGGTGCGAAAACCAGCTGTCGGAGGCTGCGCCATGCCAGTGCTTGACATTGGCGGGAATGTTGACCACCGTGCCCGGCGTCATTTCAACGGCCTCCTTGCCCCACTCCTGATACCAGCCGCGGCCGCCCACGCAGATGAGCATCTGACCGCCACCGGATGAGGCATGATGGATGTGCCAGTTGTTGCGGCAACAGGGCTCAAAGGTCACGTTGAATACGGGGACCTGAGCAGTCGAAACAGGGGCCAGATAGCTTTGGCCCACGAAAAACTGCCCGTAGGGGTTTTCCTCCCCGATGGGGAAAAAGATCGTGTTCCGGTAAGCGTCCTTCTCCGTCTGCGCGGGCTCTTCTTCGTTCCAGATCTCCTTGGCCTGGCGGAATACCGCCCAGCCCTTGGGCCAGCCCACATACATCGTGGCGTGGGTGATGATGGCGGCGATCTCTTCTTTTGTAACGCCGTTGTTTTTCGCGTTCTGCAGATGGTAGCCGAGAGACGAATCCGTGATCCCGGACGCCATCAGGGACACGACGGTGATGATGCACTTGGTTTTTACGTCCAGCGCTTCTTCGTTCCAAACCTCGCCGAACAGCACATCGTCATTGAGGCGAGCAAACATCGGCGCAAACGCGCCGAGCTGCGCGCGTCCCGCAGTCTGTGTGATTTTCTTGCTCATGGTATACTCCTCTTTGTCTTTCATATAATTCAGAATGTCAGGCGTCCAGATCTACCAGATTGTAGGTCCTGCTGCCAAGGCCGATCTCGGTTGCATATTCCAGCGTGTGCAGACCGTCGCGGGACTCCACGCGGCGGACCAGCGATTCGTTGCCCTCCGCCTGCCACACAAGGTCAATGCAGGCCTGATCCAGCGCCACCGGGTCGGTGGAGGCGAGAATGCCGATGTCGTGGATGTCCGGCTCGGCGGGGCTGCCGTCACAGTCGCAGTCCACGGAAAGGCGGTTCATCACGTTGATATAGACAATATGCTCTGGCCCCACATGGTCGCGCACGGCGGTCACCATCTCGCCCAGGGCCTCCAGCCAGGCATCCTGATCGCTGTGCATGATGCTGCCGCTTGTACGCGTTCCGGCGGAGTGGACATAGACCTTGCCGCTGGGCGAGGACATGCCGATGGCGACATTCTTGATCGCGCCGCCGAAGCCCGCCATGGCGTGACCCTTGAAGTGGGACAGGATCAGCCAGTCGGAATAGTTCTCCGCGTGGCTGCCGACGATGGCGTACTCCAGACGTTTGCCGCCGGTGACAGGCCACCGCACCTCGCCCTCCTCGTCCATGAGGTCGAAGTCGGCAAAGGAGGTGAAGCCATGGTCGGCCGCGACCTGCTTATGCAGGGCAGAGCTTGCGCGGGAGCCGCCGTAGGCGGTGTTGCACTCGACGATCGTGCCGCCGATGGACTGCACCAGCGGGCCGATCAGCTCGGCGCGGAGATAATTGCTGGCGGGCGGCTCTCCGGTGGAAACCTTGACAGCCAGCTTTCCTGTGGGCGTCCATTTCAGCGCGTCATACACTTTCTGCAAGCCCTCGGGCGAAATGTCCGCGGTAAAATATACCGTGGGTGTGCCCTCCTCCGCTGACGCTGCCTGCACGGACAGCGCAAGCACAAGAGACAGCACCAGCAGCAAAGCGAAAAGCTTTTTCATGCTTGTGTCTCCCTTTTTATTCCGCAATTTGTCTTAGTTCATTTTCATGCAGGCGCCGAGTATATCCCCGGTCTCCAGATATTCATAAGTCGGGAACTGGAAAAGCACGGGTTTGAATTTGCGGTAGTCGATCTTGTCCTTCTCGGTCAGAATGTCCTCTTCCACGTAGGTCCCGGTGATGCGGCAGATAAAGTTGTCAAAGCCCTGGAGATCGTAGATATCCTCTACCTCGCACTCCATCGTGACCTTGGCCTCATCGATCATCGGCGCGCCCTTCTCACCGAGGGTATAAGCAAAGGCCTCGGATTTGTCCGTTTTGTTTCCGCTGACGCAGCCCATTTTATCCGCAGCCTTGAGCCAGGAGGCGTCCACCACGTTGACGGAGACAACCTTGTTTTCGCGGATGCCCTTGTTTGTATAATGCGCCTTGACCATGGAGAGCATCAAATGACTGTGCGCCATAATGCCCGCGTGGGCCACCAGGGTCCAGTTCGGCTTTCCGTCCACCATCGCGCCGACCACGATCACCGGCGCCGGATATAATGCAAGCTGTGCTCCCGTATTCTTTTTCATTGCGATACTCTCTTTCAAAAAGTATATTGACACGATGTCAAAACATAGTATAGCAGTCCTCTGACATCGTGTCAACAATAATTTTACCCTCCTGTATCGCTTTGAGAAAGAGGCCGAAAAGCTGCATGTGAGTCCTGCCCATGTCATGGCGCGCACTATGATCTGGGAGGTGCCGGAGCTTCTGTGTGCGAATCTCTTCTCAAAGTATCTGATGACACCCGCGCTGAGCCGGTGGGTCTCGTATGACTGCAAGAGTCTTATGGATTCCTTTGATAACAATGGATCACACGCTGCTTTTCCGCCGCCTCGGGATCTGCGCCAAGGATGTCCCGCTTGACGACAGCGCCTATCAACCGCCCATGCGGATGGCCTGTTTCGGACAGTATTGCAGGCAGCCGAGGCACTGGATGCCATTCGTTCCGATCTGGGTCTTCCGTTGACCATGCGAATACTTTGCCTGGGGCAAAGCTTTTCACACTGGCCGCAGCCCGCAGGCAAAAGAGCAGATCGAGATTCCCGCTTCCCGGACAGCCGTCTTCAAGGCCGGCAAGACATTGAAGGCTGCTGCCGCAAAATAACATGATAAAACCTATCGGGCATGTGGCGACTTATACTATCCCCTAATAGAAATCTGACAGTCCTTCCGGCAGAAATTGTGCCATACTGCGTTGGCTTTCTTGACCATATATCTCCATTATGCTCTGCGAAAGCCGCCTTGTCCGGCGCAATTCCTGCTCGAAATGCCAAGTCAGCTTTCTATCAGGGAATAGTATTAAATCCTGCCACATGTCCATTTTTATTTTGTTCAGCGGCGCTCAATTTCGTTCTTTTGAACCTTTTGCCGTTCTCCGGATTCTGTATGATTTCAAAGTCAGCAACCACCACTTCAAGTGGTGGTTTGCAAATAGCCCTATAAGGGCTGAATACATGCGCCGCCTAAAGGCGGGTGTTGCAAGCCATTCTTGCTTTTTCCGCTTAAAGCGGCCTATAAGATT
>Ga0247608_10000875_pt1 | contig 45153 bp, 39 predicted proteins | sample 176DNAGHGlowgp2_FD_193490 | JGI IMG/M metagenome (GOLD analysis project Ga0247608, IMG submission 193490) | Sheep rumen microbial communities from Palmerston North, Manawatu-Wanganui, New Zealand - 1766 DNA GHGlow gp2 | ecosystem: Host-associated > Mammals > Digestive system > Stomach > Rumen ...
TAGCCTTTGAGTCGTTCAGAATAGCGTTGTAGTAGTCCTTGCTGTAGCTGAAGCTCTCGGGAGACATCATCTTCGTGTTCGTGCCCGCTGTTACGGTCTTGCCGTAGTTTGCGAGGAATGATGCACAGCGTGAGGGAGCCCAGTATGTCCACTCGCCCGACCAGTCAGGCTCGTTCTGAACTGAGATAGAGTTGAGCTTTACGCCCTTGCCGTCACAGAACTTGATAAAGTCGTTGAGGTGCTTCGCGTAGTTAGCCTCCGCGCCGTTATTGAGGACGTACTGTCCGCCGCGGGGACCGCCCGAACCTTTGCTTCTCATGGAAGCAGGCGGGTTCCACGGAGTTGCGAATACGGTAGCTCCGAGCTGCTGAGCTCTCTGAGCCGTAGGAATAGCGTTGTTCCAAGCGTTCTGCTGGTCACTTACGAAGATACGGAGTATCGTCAGACCGAGCTCGTTGGCTCCGTTGCCGAATGCAGTCTGTACCTGTGCCGCTGTCATGTCTCCGGGAGCTCCGTTCTGAGCGTTATAGCTCTGCCACTCGGGGTGGTTCATTCCACCGAAGCCGCGGATCCTCTGATATGTCTTTCCTGTGTTAATTGTACAGGCGCCCGCTGCATTTGCGTCGAGCTTCGGCGCTGCACCGCCGAGATTCGGTGTAAGCGAAAGCAGCATCGCTCCGCTTACTGCGCCTGTCAGAAGGCGCGATACCTTACTTTTGATTTTCATCTGATTACCTCCAAATTTCCAAATTGTCCGTACAAATATTGCCGAACAATATCTTCATGTACACATCATACATCAAAAAAATGATTTTTTAAACCCCTTTTTTGAATAATTGGTGGACAAAAGTATTATTAATTTTGGTTTTTACAATTCGTATAATAATAATTTCTGCTAAATCTCCGACTCATTGGAGCGTATCATAAAAAAAGATAGCAGTCGCTCACAACATTTTTCACAAAATTTCACGAATCGTCTTGATTTTTTGTTTAAAATATACTATAATAAAAGCAGACGATACTATTGGTCAAATTCATCACCAAAATATAATAACACTGAGGAGGACAAGCAAATGAAAGTAGTAGTTATAACAGGAAGCCCCCATACTAACGGCACGAGCGCATTCCTTGCCGAAAAATTCATCAAGGGCGCGACCGACGCAGGACACGAGATATACCGCTTTGATGCGGCTGACATGGACGTACACCCCTGCATCGCCTGTGAGAAATGCCACGGAGAAGATGCCGTCTGCGTATTCAAGGACGATATGCAGGAGCTGAATCCGCATCTGCTCGAAGCTGACGTGGTCGCTCTCGTCTCTCCGATATACTACTACGACATCAACGCTCAGCTCAAAACATTCATCGACCGCTTCTACGCTAATGACGCACAGCTTCACAATAACAAGAAGACTGTCCTCATGGTCACAATGGCGGATAAGACCATCGAATCGGCAGGCGGAGCACTCAACTCGTTCAGGAGCATGGCTCGCTTCCTCGGCTGGCAGATAGCAGGCACGGTCGTAGGAGCTGACTGCTGGACTCTCGATATGCTCCGAAAGACCGATTTCCCCGAGCAGGCATACAAGCTCGGGCGGGAGCTTTGATACGCCTGACCGCATTGCGCAATATCCGATAGATTTACGTTATAGGCTCCGCGCGCTCAAGGAGGTGATATGATGTATAGTTCGGCAGTATACATATCTTATATGATAACCGAGGTCTTCTGCATTTTCTTTTCGGTCGGTATCATCATCAAGGCAAACAAGAACGTCGGCACTGACCTGCAAATGCGGCATTTCCGTGCAATGGCGATGTTCTTCATCATCTACCTCATCAACGACAGCATATGGGCGCTTGGTCAGGGCGGACTTATCCAGTTCAGCAAGACCTCCAACAAGATAGCGAGCGCATCGGGACTCGTCGCCGTTACTCTTCTTACCCTCGGCTGGTGCATATTCGTCATATACCGTATCGACCAAAACAAATCAAAGGATATGAAGCTGCTGATTGGTATGCATTACTCGGTCGCGGCTCTGGACGTCCTTCTGACAGTAACATCAATCTTCACGGGCTACTACTTCTACATCGACGAGAACAACATCTATCAGCTCGCGAGCGGCTACAATATCCACCTCATATTCATCTTCATACAGCTTTTCGGAAGCGGTATATACTCGTTTGCACAGAGCTTCTCGAACAAGCAGGTAAGGATAAAGAAGGAGTACCGCTTACCGCTCCTTTTCATCATCATACCGTCAGCTGCTGCGGTACTTGAGGGCATACTCCCGCTGACCCCGATAGTCCCGCTGGGAACATTCCTGCCCATACTCCTCGCCTTCCTCGAGATACAGAACAGCGAGATATACTCCGACGCGCTGACGGGGCTCAACAACCGCCGCCGCATGGAGATATTCCTGCAGGATATGATACACAACGCCTCTGATGAAAACCCGTTCAGAATATACATCATAGACGTCAACGACTTCAAGCAGGTCAACGACAAATTCGGGCACATCGCGGGCGACCGCGCACTACAGCTCGTAGCCGACGCTCTTCACAACGTCTCCGACAGGGTACACGGCTTCTGCGCGAGGTACGGCGGAGACGAATTCGTGCTGATAGTCAAGGACGAAACGGAGCTGCAAACAGCTCTGCAAAAGGAGGCAGACCTCCTGCGCGAGAGCTGCTCCGACCTTCTCCCGAGGATAACTGTCTGCACGGGCTGCGCTGTATGCCGCTCGGGAGCAGTCACGGCTGCACAGCTCATCGCCGAGGCTGATGAGAAGCTCTACGTCATGAAGGAGGAATTCCACGGACGCAGAAAAGCGGAAGATAACAAATGAAAGATCCGACAAAAAGGCAGCTTAGGCTGCCTTTTCTTTTTTTGCAGGCAATAACTTGCAGAGGTTGCATTTTATTTAAATGTATGATATAATGAATATGTATTTTTTGATTTACAGGAGAAACAAATATGAACAACACATATTATGCAAAACAGATAAACGACGTCGTAGCCGAGGTCAAGAAAGCGGTCATCGGCAAGGACGCTATCATCATCAAGACCCTGCTCGCTATCCTCTGCAAGGGACATATCCTCATCGAGGATATCCCCGGCGTCGGCAAGACGACCCTCGCCCTCGCCTTCTCGAAGGCGCTCTCCCTCGAGCACAACCGTATGCAGTTCACTCCCGACGTACTGCCGTCCGATGTAACGGGCTTCAACGTGTACAACAAGGTCAAGAACACCTTTGAATTCCGTCCCGGCGTTGCCTTTTGCAACCTCTTCCTCGCGGACGAGATAAACCGTACCTCGAGCAAGACGCAGTCCGCACTTCTCGAGCTCATGGAGGAGAAGAGCATCACTGTTGACGGCAACACCTACAAGCTCCCCGAGCCGTACACTGTCATCGCAACGCAGAATCCGATAGGCTCTGCGGGTACGCACAACCTCCCCGATTCCCAGCTCGACCGCTTCATGATAAAGCTGAGCATGGGCTATCCCGACTTCGGCGGCGAGGTAGCTATCCTCAAGTCAAAGTTCAACTCGAACCCGCTCGAGGGCGTGAACGAGGTCGCGAACGCGCGCATGATAATGGAGCTTCAGGACTACATCGCCAATATCTACGTCGACGACAGGATATACGAGTACATAGTCCAGCTCTCCGCCGCGACGAGAAACCACCCGATGATAAAGCTCGGAGTCAGCCCGCGCGGCACGCTCGCGCTCATGCAGATATCCAAGGGCATAGCCGCCGCTATGGGACGCGACTACGTTATCCCCGACGACATCGTCTACATCTGCGGCGACGTATTCGAGCACCGCATCATCCTCAATTCCAAGGCAAAGCTGTCAGAGGTGACAGCCGCGAGCGTCATCGCCGACATCATCAAGAAGGTGCCCGCTCCCGGCATATCCGAAAAGCAGGTCTGAACCATGTTCCTGATGAAGCTGTTTTTCGCCGTGCTGATAGTGATATGCGCGGTGTTCTACGTCATGTACCTGTGGGACTTTGCCCTCGTACTGCTGATAGTGGTCTGTGCGATACCCGTGCTGATGTTCATTACGGGATTCATCACGAAGCTCCTCGTAAAAGCCGAGATGTCCGTCAAGGACAGCACAGCCTCGAAGCGCGAGGACTTCCCCGTGTTCCTGCGTATCAACAACAGGAGCATATTCCCTATCGGCAAGGCTATAGCCCACATCGAGTACTACAACGTATTCAACAATGAGATAAATATGTTCGAGCTGCATATGCCCGTCCAGCCGCTCAACGAGCAGAGCGTGACCTTCCAGCTGAGCTCGAGATTCTGCGGCATAATCAACATCAAGTGTGCATTCATCTACATCTACGACCCGCTGAGGATATTCAGGTTCAAGATAGCGCGCAGTCTAACGGCTGAGGTCGCCGTTATGCCCGAGGGACACGAAATAGGCGGCGAGGTCAGCTATCTCGACCGCATCAACGAGGAGAGCAATGTCTTCTCCGAGTTCAAGCCCGGCGACGACCCGTCCGAGGTGTTTGACCTCCGCGGCTACCACCCCGGCGACAAGCTCAACCGCATCCACTGGAAGCTGAGCTCGAAGAAGGACGAGTTTATCGTCAAGGATTACAGTCTCCCCGTTGACATACCGTGTACGCTCTTCGTCAACCTCAAATGCTACGAGAAGAACGACCGCCGCTTCACCCTGCCCGTATTTGATACGCTTGTGGAGACGCTCGTATCCGTGTCGCAGTTCATGCTCGAAAACGAGCGTCTGCACTCGATAGTCTTCTACAACGGCAAGGCTGGCGGATTTGTCGAGCGCAATATCACCGACTCCGACGACCTCGCGAGCGCTGTACAGGAGCTCATACTCTCCGTCACGGACAACCTCTTCTGCGAGCCGCCCGAGCTCTATTTCACGGAGCACAGCGGCTTGTCGCTGTCGTCCTTTACGTTTATCACGTCTGTCCCCGAGACGAACATTCTCGAATACATCGACGACAACGTCGACGCCGACATACTCAACGCACTCGTAGTGGTAGCCTCTCCCGAGGAGGCGGCGAAGGTGTCCGCGGGATATCCGAACCTCACCACGATACCCGTCATCATCGGCAGGATAAGCTCGTCTGTAAAGGATATAGAACTTTAAAAAGGAAACAATATGAAACATAAAAAGCTAAAGAACAGCAACGGCATTACGATAAGCGACAGCATCATAATGTCCGTGAAGAAGAAGCGACCCAATTTCAGGGTCATCGAGGGCGTGACCGTAGCGGTCTGCGGCTTCGTGGCGACGATAATGTCCTTCTTCTCGATGTTCGAGTTCAACTACAACAAGCCCGCAGTGGTCTTTGCGGCGATACTGTTCTCGGCAGTCTACATCACGCTCGCCCTCATGGGAAAGCGGGGCGTGTGGATAGCCGCTGGCTCGGTATTCATCGCGTTATTCGCATGCTACCGATATATCGAGAAGCTCGCTCTCGGCTTCAAGTACATCTACAACAGGATATACAGCGCCGCCTACCACACGGACATCTCCTACTACAAATTCATGAAGCCGAAGCTCGAAGCAGGCTCGGTAACGGCATTCTTCATACTCTACATATGGGCGCTCGCGCTGGTGTTATACATCTTCACGATATACCGCCCGAACTCGATACCTCCCCTGCTCGTGACCTTCCCCGTCCTCGAGATAGGACTGTACAACGGCATGAAGGTATCGGTGCTGTGGGGCATGATGCTGATAGGCTACTGGTTCGCTCTCTTCGCGATGACGAACATCGACATCGGCGAATACTCAGGCGGAACGGGAGGCTTCGTCCGAAAGGAGAACCTGTTCTTCCCGAAGCGGCAGATGCGGCTGAAGGTCACGGAGAAATGCGGCGTCATGATAATCGCGGAGGTGCTCGCACTGACAGCCTTGACTGCCTGTACGATGAGAGTTCTCGGCTACCGCCGCAGCGAGGAGATAAACCGCCGACGCAGCAATATACGCGATGCGGTCAACTCCTTCACCATCGACGACATAGCGGGAAGCGTCTCCAACATCACGAGCGCCTTCGGCTTCACGTTCACGACCGACACTCACAAGCTCGGCAACGTCGACAGACTGCACTACAAGGACTCGACCGACCTCATCGTCACCGTCGACCAGGATTTCGACGGCGCTGTCTACCTCAAGGAATTCACGGGCGCGGAGTACGACTCCGACAAGTGGACTGCTTTCCCTGACTCGGTGTACAGCGACGCGCAGTTCACTGATTTCGGACGCTATGCGATACATCCGCAGGACTTCCCGCATACCGCCAACCACCTCCTCTTCCAGCACAGGGACGACTACACGATATGGATAGAGTCGAAGCTGAACAGCAACAGGAGCTTTGCTCCCTATGGCACTGATTCGCTCGGCATAACGAACTACAACTACGACAAGGACGTGACCTCGAAGAAGGGCTCGAAGAACGAATTCTCCTACAAATTCGCGCCGTATATCCCCGAGGACGTCATACCCGAGGTCAACCGTCCCATGCGAATGGTCTGCTTCCCCGAACGCATCATGGACGATGACTGGCGGACAAAGATAAACAACTACTGCAAGGCATATGACCTGCTCTCAAACAACGGCAACGAATACTTCAACATGAACTCCTTCATCGACGTCCAGCCCACGTACTACTACGACAATGGCGAGGCTATGATGACCATGCTCATGGAGGAGAAGTACGAGGACTTCGTCTACAAGAACTATCTTCAGCTCCCCGACACGCCCGAAATGGAGGAAATACGCAAGGAATTTGCTCCCTTCCTCCGAGAGACAAGCAGGAACGCAACATCCAACGAAAAGATAAGGACACTCGAGGCTCTCAGGGAGGAGGTCAGCGCGAGGGTCGAGTATTCGCTCGTCCCTGGACGTACTCCCAACAACCGCGACTTCGTCAACTACTTCCTGCTCGAGAACCACAAGGGCTACTGCGTACACTACGCCTCTGCGGGAGTCATACTCGCGCGAATGGCTGGCATACCTGCGCGCTATGCGTCAGGCTACGTCATCGTCGGAGACGACTTCAACAGCGACAACCGCAACGCGAGCGGCTCATACACGATAGAGGTCAAGGACAACCGCAGTCATGCGTGGGTAGAGGTCTACCTCAACGGCTACGGCTGGGTGCCGTTCGAGTTCACGGCGGGCTACAGTCAGCAGTCGATAGATACGAACCCCACCACCACTGCGACATCTGCGTCGACTGAACCTGTAGAATCCACCACAACGACCGCCGTCCCCGAGACGACAACGGACGATACTACTGAGACTCACAGCCCCGCTAACAGCACTGCCGCAAATACCACGACAGCCGCAGTCACCACAGGTGCGACTACTGCCGTATCAACGGGCGGCTTAGGTCACGGCAGCGGCGGCGGCTTCCATATCACGATACCGCCCGCAGTAAAGTATACGATATACACGGTACTGCTCGCGGCGGCATTCATCGGAGCGGCACTGCTGCGGCGGATGCTCATACTTTGGCTGAGGCGGAAGCACCTCTCCGAGGGCGACCCGACCAAGCGTATGCGGTACATCTACGGCTACGCGGAGAAGCTCCTCGGCATCATGGACATCAAACGCGAGGGCGAATCGCGCATGGACTTCGCGGCAAAGGTCGACAAGGCACTCGGCGGACAGCTCTATCACGCAGGAGGCTTCACCGCCTGCACGGACGCGGCTCTGCGTGCGGCATTCTCCGAGGAGACGCCAAGCAAGGCAGAGGCTGACGAGCACATGAAGTTCGCGGAGGGATTCGCAAAGAAGCTCTACGCGGAATCAAAGCCGCTGAGACGCTTCTGGCTGAAATTCATCAACGTAATACAATAAATAATGTAGGGGCGAGTTCCGCTCGCCCGCAAAAAAATTAGAATACGCATGGGCGCACGGAATGCGCCCCTACAATTCATCTTTATTTTTGCGGACGACCAATGGTCGTCCCTACTTTTTTATATTAGTGTGATTTTTTTCCTCGCTGCCTCGTTTATATAGTAGAAGCGCTTCAAAGGGTGTCCCTTTAGCCAGCTTCGTAGGAGAGCAAATACAAACCGCAGCTTTACGGCTCGGTGACCCTACAAACTGCTAAAAGGTCATCCATACAGACAGAAAGGAGATGAAGCCGTGAACGACGTACAAATGGCGCTGATATACGACAAGTACAGCAGTGCCGTTTACCGCGCCGCGTTCGCGTACTGCCGCAATTCCGCCGACGCCGAGGACATCACGCAGGAGACGTTCATCAAACGCTTTCAGACGGACGTCAGCTTCCCCGACGACAAAGCCGAAAAGGCGTGGCTGATGAAGGTCGCGGCAAACAAATGCAAGGATATGTTCCGCTCGGCAAGATATCGGTATTTCTACAACTCGGTGCCGCTCGACGAGGCGAACCTCGTGTACGAGACTCCCGAGGAGAGCGCGGTCTACCACGCGGTCATGGAGCTTCCTCCGAAGTACAGGCTTGTGATACATCTCTACTATTATGAGGGGTATTCTGTGGCAGAGACCGCTAAAATCATCGGCAGAAGCGAAACTGCCGTACAGACTCAGCTCTACAGGGCGCGGAAGCTCCTGAAAGAATCTTTGGGCAAGGAGATGTGCTTATGAATATGAACGATTACAGAAAAGTCACCGACCGCATTTATCCGAGCGATAAGTGCCGCGAGGAGGTAATGAACATGAGAAGTGATAATAACAGAAAAAAGATAAAGCACCGTCACACGGGCAAGGCAGTCGCAGCTATCGCTGTAGCTGTCGTTGCGGCGTGCGGTGGTACTGTCGCGACGGCTGCCGGTCTCGGTGCGTTCGACAAGCTCTCAAATAAGCGCGACAGGACGATAACCTACAGTAACGGCTATACAGCTCCGCTCGATAAGTACGACCGCAACGAGTACGACAAGATAGCTCCGCACGCAGTAAAATTCGAGGAGGTCAGCCACGCCGAGAATGATAAATTCAGCGTCGACCTCGACAGCGCATACTACGACGGTATCGAGCTGATACTCGGCTTCACGGGCGAAATGGCAAACGGAAACGAGGAGGCTTTCAGCACGCTTGCATTCACAGCGACTATCGAAATAGACGGCGAGCAGATATCTCCAAAATACGGCGACGGGCTCGACAGAGGTCCTAATTGGGGCGGTTCATTCGTCATCGACGAGGGCACGGGCAACAACTTTACGGGCAGTATGACGTGCATACTCCCATGTGAGGCGCGCTTCGACGACACTGCCGAGGTCAGGGTCACTCTGACAAGAATATGGTCGAACGAGAAACAGACCTATGACTACGACACCGACACTCCGCACAGCTATGACGTCATGACAGGTCAAGAGGACGGCAGGCTCGAACTCAGCCAGAACATCACCGCCGATACGAGCCTTGTACGTCAGATAAACAAGACCGCCGAAAAGGACGGGTTCTATTTCACGGTATATAGCATAAGTCCCGCGATGATGCTCTGTCATGGCGGCTATCCCGAGAGCTACGACATCGCTATGCGTGAAGAAATTGAAAACGGCACCGAGGACGGCTATTGCCACGCTGTTCACCCGCTTGTGTTCGTGTTCGACGAGGACGGCAACTACATCGAAGGTCTGCCGAATCCTATTGATATGCCCGACGGCGAATGGGCTTCAGCGTGCGTTTCGACCGATTCAAAAACGCTGACGATAAAGGTCGGCGACAAGAACTGCCAGTCCAACGAGAACGGCTCGATAGAATTCGACGACCAGTACGGTCATCAGAGCTTCGGCTACATCACCGAATTCACGCTCGACCTCACTGAATAATCAGGAAATCTCTGCTCATACTATCATCAGGACACAGTCCAATAAATCCGAGAAGGTGAGAATATGAGCAAGAAAAAGCACGTTGTTGACGTCGAGAACGACCAGCACAAGCAGTCGGGCGAATCCTCCGAGCACTGCCACGACAGCAAGTCGGGCAATACAACAAGCGACTGCGACTAAAAGAAAAACGGTCAATGGTAACTCCATTGACCGTTTTTTTGCAGATGTACGCCTGCGTTATTTCTTGTCGTTCGGTGAATTCTTTTCCGATTTGAGCTTCACCATTTTGTATATGAATATCATCAGCGCGATAGCGAGGATAACTCCCGCAAATGCGACGATAGCCACTATTATCGCAATAGCTACCCATACTCCCGACGCGCCCTTTTCGGAGTCCTGCTCCTTCGCGGAGGTCTTAGCCTTTGTCGTGACCTCGGTCTTGGGCTTCTTTGCGGTGTCGTCGTCGTACTTGGCATCGGTGTTGGATTCACCCTTGCCGCCATCGTTGACTATGCCCGCCGAGCGTCCTGTCTCGCCGACAGTGATACCGCCGTTTTCCTGCGCGAGGAAGCCTGCGACCCACGCGAGCGAGGCGTTCCAGTTAATGGTACACTCGTTCACGCACCACGCCTCGATGTGGTCGAGGTAGCACTTCTGCGGAGCTATCTGCCCCTTCTTCCAGCCGCTTCCCTGCACCCACGGGTCCTGCATTCCCGAGTTCGGACCGCCAGCCATAACGCCGCAGGGAGCCTTCGGGAAGGCGTCGTCGATGAGGTTCGACCAGTAGCGGTGATGCGGATACTCGGTGGTATGCGTGCCGTAGCCCGTTACATAGGAGTAGTCCATAGCGTTGCGTCCGAGGATGTAGTCCATGCCGCCGATAACGCCGTTCATGTACTTGTCCTCATTGGTGAGCAGGTACGCGAACGCCATAACTATCGAATTATCGGTCACGAAGGAGTTGCTTCCCCATACGTAGCCCTCATCGGAGTCGTTGTACGCGAGCTTGCTCGCGCCGTAGGGCAGACCGTAGCCCTGCGACTTCTCGACCTCTATGTAATGGTCGGCGGCGGAAGTCACCGCGTCCTTGATTATCTCAACATCGCCCTTGTCGAATGCCTTCGGGTTTAGCGCCGCGCTGAGCGTACCGAGAGCGGCAGTATTGCCCCAGTCGAGGCTTCCGACGGTATCGACGCTCTCGCCGCCTCCGAGTGAGGTCGGCACGTCGAGGAAGAACTTGCTCTCCTGAATATCGTCGTAGTAGTCCTCGTTGCCCGTGGTGATGAATAGCTCAATCGCCGCCCAGTAGAATTCGTCGGTGACGTCGTCATCGCCGTAGGCGCCGCCTCCGATGGACTCGTTCAGCGGAGCATACATAGCAGGGTGCTTTTTCGCCGCCTCATAGCACTTCTTTGCCGCGTCGAGGCACTTCTGCGAGAAGCTGTCGTCGATGCCCTTCCAGAGACGTGCAGACTGCGCCGCGCACGCCGCAAAATTGAGGGTTGCCGCAGTCGTCGGAGGCTTGACGATACGCTTCATCGTATCGTCCGCGGGAGCTATTCCCAGCGCCGTCCACTTCTCGTCGTGCGCCTTGTGGTAGACCATGTCCTTGTACTCGCCGCTGTCGACTATCATGCTGAACATCCAGTCCATTTCCCAGCGCGCCTCGTCAAGGAGGTCGGGGTACTTGTTGGTATTCTCGGGGATATTCATAGTGCCGTCGGCGAACTTGTCCTCAAAGCCGTACTTCAGAGCCGTCTCGTACTGATTCTGCATCATCCACAGCGAGAAGCCGCCGTTCACGACATATTTGCCGTGGTCGCCCGCATCGTACCAGCCGCCCGTGACGTCTATGCTTCCGCTCGTAGCGGAGTAGCCCCACGTATGCTCTATCTCAGCCATATCCTTGGGGTGACCAGCCTTGCGCGCGAGGGCATTCGCGTCGCCCGAGGTGATGAGCGAAGCCTCTATGTCGATGCCGCTTCGGTTCTGATAGAAGTAGTTGAGCGAGTCATAGAGCATACCCGAATAGGTGTCACTGCCGCCGACAGTGAAATCGCGGCTGACCGAGCCGTTCTCAGCCTCGATATGGTACACGCCCGCCTTGTCGAGGTCGGAGAAGTCGATGACGTGTACAACGTCGTCGGAGTCCTTATCATAGCCGAAATACTCGCTCTTGCCAGAGTAGACCTTCTTGCCGCTATCGTCCACGACGTCGAACTTCACGCCCTTTTTGTCGTCGCAGAGCAGAGTCGCACGCTTTGCGCGGTCGGTGAAGTAGCCGACCTGATTTGTGAGGATGTCGGCACGCTGCCACTTTTCGGGCTGCTGATAGTCGTTCTCATCGCCGCTGAGGTCGATGAGCGACATATTGTCAAAGGTTATGACCGTACCCGCGGGGAAACAGCCTCCGGGAGTGTACTGACCGTCGCCGCCGAGGTGGAACGCCCACTCTGCGACCTCCATAGACTGCGAGGGCGTGAATGTGACCTCGACCTTTTTCGTCTCATTGGCGCTTATCTGTATCGGGTCCCACGTATTGTTGAAGTCGCCGTCACCTGTAGACATATTGTGCCATATCTCCACGTCGCCGTCGAGGTTGCCTATCTTGGTGTAGTACTTGCCGCTGTTTGATGCCGTTATCTCGTAGCTGACCTTATACTGATGTCCCGAGACTATCTTGAGACCGCGGTGTCTGAACTGGCAGTCCCACCTGTCCTCGCCGCCCTGCGAGGCTCCGCCGGGATTGATGATAGTTATCTTGTAGACTCCGTTGTCTATCTCGAAGTCCATTTCTCCCGGTGCGGACTCGCAGATGTGCCACGGGAGTCCCACGCCCTCGTCGAAGTCGGTCTGTCCGAGCTGCTGACCCGCAAAAGCGGTGTACGGCGACAGTACCGCGGGAGCAGTGCTTCCCACCGCGATAATGCCTGCCATGAATGCGGAAACTGCTTTGCCTATAAGCTGTTTTCTCATTTGCATTTTTCCTCCTATGCATAATAATACATTATATACTTTAATCCTTTTGGAGACAAAAGTAAACAGCGGGGCGCGAAAATTTACATTTTCTAAATATTAAACGGCGGGAATGTGAAAAATCCACTTCTCCGCCTCTGTTTTTTGTGCAATTTTACGCCTTGCGTCACTTGTTGGCATACTTGTACCCGCACATGAATATAATGCTACAAAGCATTTTTCAAGGAGGTCAATATATGGAATTCAGACTGAACAGAGAAGCCGTGCCCGCCGAGGAGGTCATCTACAGCGGCGTGCAGGAGCAGGGAGTCGAGCTCGACTACATACTCCCCGACTACTATCCCGATATCGTAAGGCTCGTGCGGTGCGACGTGATACCCGTCGTGTCGGACTGGTCGGTGAGCGGCGACCGCCTCACCTATGAGCTGCGCTGCGAGATACGCCTGCTCTACTGCGGCGAGGACGGCTCGGAGCTCAGGTGCGTGACGCAGAAGCAGGACTACTCCAAGACCGTAGAGCTCGGCAGGAGCACTGACAGCCCCGAGGTGACGCTCGCGGCGAAGTCCGACCACATCAACTTCCGCGCCGTCAACAAGCGCCGCCTCGACGTAAGGGGCGCGGTATCGGTACGTATCAGCGTGCGCGGCGAGCGCTCGCAGGAGGTGGTCAGCGACGCCTTCGGTATGAATATCCAGCTGAAAAAGGCTCCCGTGCGATTCGCAGCGAACAGGCTCGGCACCGAAAAAACTGTCCAGCTCTCGGAGGAGGTCACGCTCTCCGCCGCTCAGCCGCCCGTCATCGACATCGTGTACCGCAGCTGCTCAGCGAGCGAGTGCGAGAAGAAGATAGTATCGGGCAAGCTGCTCGCAAAGGGCGAGATAAAGGCTGATATCCTCTACTCCTGCACGAGCGGCGGCAGCTCCTCCCTCGAGCCGATGAGCTTCACCCTCCCCTACAGCCAGATACTCGATATGGAGGGGCTCGACGACACCTACGAGTGCATCGTCCGCGCGGAGGTCATCAGCTGCGAGATATCTCCCGCAGCCGACAAGGACGGCGAGAACCGCATCCTCAAATGCGAGCCCGAGCTGCGCCTGACCTGCCGCGCCGTGAAGTCCTCGGACATTATGGTCGCAGTCGACGCGTACTCCACCGTCTACCCGTGCGAGGTGGAATACTCCGAGATACAGGCTCAGCAGCTCCCCGCAGTCTATGCCGAGAGCTTCCGCCACTCAGCCGTGCTCGCGGAGGGCGACGCCGTCCCCGCGGAGATATACGCGCTGTGGTGTACTCCCAAGAACATCAACACGCGCGTCGGCGAGGACGGGCGCTCCGTGATGATAACGGGTATGCTGACCTACTCAATGGCGGCAAAGGACAGCTCGGGACAGATGATTATGCCCGACAGGGACGAGGCATTCGAGGAGCAGATTGATATCGGCGACGACCTCACGGGCGCGGAGGTCTCTGCGGAGCTCGCAGGCGCAAACGTCTCCTACAACATCTCGCCCGAGGGAGTGCTCACCGCAAAGGCTGATATACCGCTGAATATAAGCGCAGGCAGCTCCGCAAGCATACGCGCCGTGACAGCGATAACGGTCGATGACTCCGTGAAGAAGCAGCGCGACGGCGACTACGCGATAAAGCTGTATTTCGGCGTCGAGAACGAGGACGTCTGGGACATAGCCAAGCGCTACAGCACCGACGCCTCCGCCATTATGGAAGAGAACGAGCTCACGGGCGAAAAGCTCGAAAACGGCAGGATGCTGCTTATACCGATAAAAGAATAATCTGCAAAGGAGCATAATATGGCTAAAGATATATATTCGAGCATCGCCGAGCGCACAGGCGGCGACATCTACATCGGCGTGGTAGGTCCTGTGCGGACGGGCAAATCCACCTTTATCAAGCGCTTCATGGAGTCGCTCGTTATTCCGAACATCAAGAGCGAATTCGTCCGCGAGCGCGCCCTCGACGAGCTCCCGCAGTCCGCCGCGGGCAAGACCATCATGACTACCGAGCCCAAGTTCATACCCGAGGAGGCGGTCGAGGTCAGCCTCGGCGAGGGAGCGACGTTCAACGTCCGCCTCATAGACTGCGTGGGCTACATCGTGCCGAGCGCTGTCGGCTACATAGAGAACGAGCAGCCGCGAATGGTGATGACGTCGTGGTTCGACGAGGAGATACCGTTCAATATGGCGGCTGAGATAGGCACGCAGAAGGTCATCACCGACCACTCCACGATAGGGCTCGTCGTCACTACGGACGGCTCTATCTCGGACATTCCCCGCAGCGAGTACGAGGAGTGCGAGGAACGCGTTATCCGCGAGCTCAAGGCAATTGGCAAGCCGTTCATCGTCGTGCTGAACACGACTGACCCGAACACGCCCGAGGCAAAAGCTCTCGCGGCGGAGCTCTCCGACCGCTACGACGCGAAGGTCATACCCGTGAACTGCCTCAGCCTCGACGAGCAGGACATCCGCGGCATGATACGCGAGATACTCTACGCCTTCCCCGTGAAGGAGATAAATATCCGCACCGCGCGCTGGATAAACTCGCTCGAAAAGGGTCACTGGCTGAAAAGCGAGATTCTCGACTGCATACGCGAGGCGGCAAAGGACGTGCGGCTCGTGCGGGAGGCGGTCGCCTCTGCGGAGGCAATGGCGGAGTGCCCACACATCGTCAGCGCCGCCGCTACCGCGATAGACCTCGGCAAGGGTTCGGTCACTATCACCGCCGAGCTCGACAACAGCCTATTTTATAAGATACTCGGCGAGGCGACGGGCATCGAGCTCGAGAGCGAGAGTGACCTCATGCCCCTGCTCATGGAGCTCAACGACATCCGCCGCAAGTACGAGCGGATAGCTCCCGCGCTGGAGGAGGTCGAGGCGACAGGCTACGGCATCGTCATGCCCGAGCTGGAGGAGCTCTCGCTCGAGGAGCCGAAGATAATCAAGCAGGGCGGCAAATACGGCGTGAAGCTGAAAGCCTCCGCGCCGTCGATACACCTGATGAAGGCGAATATCAACACCACCGTTTCACCCATAGTCGGCACGGAGAAGCAGTCGGAGGAGCTTGTGATGTACCTGCTCGACGGCTTCGACGACGACCCGAAAAAGATATGGGAGAGCAATATCTTCGGGAAGTCCCTGCACGAACTCGTCAACGAGGGACTGCACAACAAGCTCTACAAGATGCCGATAGACGCGCGCATGAAGCTCCAGGAGACGCTCGAGCGCGTCATCAACGACGGCTGCTCGGGGCTGATATGCTTTATATTGTAAATGCTCAGATAATGTGCGGGACGTCGTGGACGCCGTCCCCTACACTGCGTTGATTCAGCATTTCGTAGGGGCTGGCGTCCTCGACAGCCATTTATATGCAGATTTTTTTAAGGAAACACGGACGGGCGCACGGAATGCGCCCCTACAATATGCAAAAAAGGAGTACCGCATGGTACTCCTTAATTTTATCCTTCATATTCGCACACCACCGCGCATACGGTGATATTGTCCGTGCCGCCGCGGAGCAGAGCCTCCTTGACGAGCATATCGAGCCGCTTCGGCAGAGCCTTCGGGAGCTCCATGACCTCTTGTATATCATATGCGGAGAGGTAGTCCGAAAGCCCGTCACTGCACAGCATGAGCACGTCGCCGTACTCCATGCCGCCCTCTATCTCCTCGACGTCTATCTTCGGGTCGTTCTTGACGTTGCCGAAGGCGGGAAAGATGATGTTCCTGTGGACGTGAGTGCGGCGCTCCTCCTGCGTGATTGAGCCCTCCTCGTACAGTAGCTGCACGAGTGACTGGTCGCGCGAGAGCTGTCGTATCTTGCCCGCGCGGAAGCGGTAAAGCCGCGAATCTCCGACATTGAACGCGATAACGTGTCTCTCGTCCGCGACAGCTATGCCGCAGAGCGTGGTCTGCATATTGCGGCTGTCGGGGTCGTCCTCGCTGTAGTCCGCGAGGCTGCGGTGTATCTCCATGAGCCCCGCTTTCAGCTCGCCCTTGCGGTAGTCGGTGACGTCGCGCACCATTTCGAGGCACATTCTCGACGCGAGCTCGCCCGCATTCTCTCCCGATACGCCGTCGGAGACTGCGGCGATGAACGGCGCGGACAGCCTGTGCTCGAGCCTGCCGTCGGTGAGGACGTTCCTGCCGACGAGCATGGCGTCCTCGTTATGAGGCATAATGCCTTTTTCAGTTATACCGCAGCAGTAAAACATACGTGACCTCGTTTTCTTGTAGCCATTAGCTTTTAGCCGTTAGCCATTAGCTAATGGTATCGCCTTACGGCGATATTATTTAAAATTTCGTCCGCGAAGCGGACATAATGAGCTAACGGCTAAAGGCTCATATAGAATAAAATCGTATCGCATTTTCGCAGGTTATATCAAGGAGCTCCTGTACTTCGAGCCCCTTTATCGCGGCGGCAGCCTGTGCCGTGTAGGCTATCAGCGAGCTGTCGCAGCGCTTTCCACGGAACGGCTCGGGAGCCATATACGGGCAGTCCGTCTCGAGCAGGAGCCTGTCGAGCGGCACCTCCGCGAGAGCCTTGCAGGGCTTTTTCGCGTTCTTGAAGGTGATAACTCCCGTAAAACCGACGTACATCCCGAGCTTCACGACCTCGCGCGCTATCTCGGCGGAGTAACTGAAGCAGTGGACAACTCCTGCGGGACGGTGCTTTTTCAGTATCTCGAGAGTATCCTCGGCGGCGTCGCGGCTGTGGACGATTATCGGCAGCCCGAGCTCCTTCGCGAGCACAATCTGCTCCTCGAACAGGACGAGCTGCTTATCGCGGTCGTAGCCCTCGTAGTGGTAATCGAGCCCTATCTCGCCTATCGCGCGCACCTTCGGGTTGGACTTAGCAGTATTCGCGACGATATCGAGGTAGTCGGCGGGATTGGTATCAATGCTCTCGGGGTGGACTCCCGAGGCGGCGTAGATGTAGTCGTAGCGCTCGGCAAGAGCGGCATTCTCGGCTGTATCCTCAACGCTCGAGGAAACTACTGTCACATAGCGGACGCCCTTCGCGGGGAGCTCCGCGAGGACGGTCTCCCTGTCCTCGTCGAATGCGTGGTCTGCATAGTGCGCGTGTGTATCAAAAATGTTGTTCATCACTTGTTCTCGTACTCGGTGTAGAATCTGTCCTTGAAGTCGTTGATGAAGCCCTGATTCGGGATATAGTCGGGGTCGGCGTCTGTGCCGTCCATGATAAAGAAGCTGGCTACAGAGTTGCCGTTGCCCTTTTCGAGCATGGACTTTATCGCTACCTTGTGCTTTTTGTAGTCAACGGCTGTAATGTCCGTCTCGGTCATATTAACGAGGCTGTTGAAGCTGTTGTCGAAGTTATCCGATACGCGGACGAGGTCGGACTGGTTTATCATGCTCGAGATGAGCGCGCCCGCTGTGTATGAACGCTCATTCTCGCCTCCGCGGAAGAGCGCATAGGTGACGAGCTTGTCTATCTGCTCGGCGTTAAGGTACTGGCTGGAGCCGTCGCCGTTGAAGCCCGCAATGTCCTCGGAAATGGGATAGGTAACGCCGCCGAGAATGTCGCAAATCTTGACGAATGACTCGGAATCGAGCACCATGTACCTGTCGACGGGCACGCCGAAAACGCTTTCGGTGAAGGATACGGCTTCAGCCGCACCGCCCTGCTCAAAGCTGGACTTGATGCTCTTCTGCTCGTCATTGACGAGGGCTATGGTGTTCGCAGGTATGCAGACGAACACGAGCTTCTTGTCCTTGGGTATCGAGCGCATGAGCATGAAGGTGTCGGAACACTTCTTGTCGGGCTCGTCGAGGATGAAGAGGATAGTGTGGTTATCCTCGTAGGTGGTCGTGACTATCTGCCGCGGAATGGGCTCCGAGAGCTCCTTCTCCCCGCCGAGTATGCCGAAATGCCGCAGGAAAATGAAGGTTCCTCCGCCGATTATCAGGATACCCACGAATATGGTTATAAGGTAGGGCAGCGCGATACTTCCGACTTTCTGATTCTTTGCCATGGTTTATGTTTCTCCTTTCAATGTGACCAAGTCAACTTTTTGTATAAGAAATGATTTTGATTATTCACTGTAAAGTGAATGAAATTCATATTACAAATTTCGACATTATTTGCAAACGGCGCAATATCCGCACCAACAAATCATTCAACTTTTCAACAATCTGTGAGTGCTGAGCGAGCATTTTAACAGCTGATTCAACAGACTGTTGAAATCGAACGCGCGTTCACGGAAAATAGCCATTTTCACAATATAATGTGCCTCACAGGTGCTCCGTTCACTATATATATGCAGAAAAATCGCCGTCGGGACTTGAAATATTCTGCATATGTGGTATAATGATAGGGTAACATCACGGCGTGATGTCGAAAGCATTGTTGAGAAATGCGGTCTCGCGCCGTATGCTCCGCAGGTCTGCTCCCGCACGGTCGATGAGCGCGTAAACGTCATTGATACCGAAGCGGCATATCAGCCGCCCGTTTCGGTAGGCGTAGTTCACGGTCTGCGACGTGCCCGAGGCGAAGCTCCCCTCATTGAGGAAGGCTATCACCGCCGACGAGCGGTCGACCATATAATAGTTGCGGTCGCGGTAGAGCCCCTCAGCCTCGCCGTGCTTGCCATAGACAATGTCGGGGTCACTGTTCACAGTGACGAGCACATCTGCGCTCCGCTCGACGTATTCGAGCAGCGTGACGTAGTCCCGCGGGAAGCGCTCGGCGTGCCGCAGATACGGCATCGCACCGATGAGACGTATGCGCGGGTCAGTCTGCTTCTTGCGGACGAGATACTCCGCCGCCCACAGGTCGGCACCCGTGGCAAGACCGCTGATGAAGTCGGTATAGCCGCGCTCGGCAGCCATATCGATGTACCTGTACAGCATTAGCTTGACAGCTCCGAGCGTGATGTCGGAGAAAACAGGGTCGCCCTTGTATGGCAGGATATTTTTCTCACGGTGACCTGTAATACAGACCGTCCTGCTGCGGTCGCATTGCAGCTCCGACGCGGAGCCGACAGGCATTCCCGATATCAAAGAGTTGAGCATAGCACACCTCAAATATGTCGATACAAAATATTATACCACAGAATAAAGAATATTGCAACATATTCAAGCAAAAAAGCATTGCATTTATATAAAGAAAGGATATGACAGCATGAAACCATATCTCAAAAGAGCGTGGGCGGAGGTATCTCTCTCCCAGCTGAGAAAGAACGTCGAAATAATCAAGGGGCTCAACTCCCCGCCGACCGAGGTAATGGCAGTCGTGAAGGCTGACGCCTACGGTCACGGAGACGCCCACATCGTCCGCACTCTCGCGCAGGACTGCGGCATAACGCATTTTGCGGTGTCCAACCTCGACGAGGCTATCGCCGTGAGGAACTACGCTCCCAATGCGGAGATACTCATTCTCGGCTATACTCCGCCCGAGTACGCGCACGAGATATCCATGCACAACATCATACAAGGCGTTGTCTCCACCGAGTACGCGGAGGCACTCGCGGCAAATTCACCCGCGTCGATACGCTGCCACATCAAAATTGATACGGGCATGGGACGTATCGGGCTCAAGCACGACACTCCCGCCGAGTGCGCCGACGAGATAGCTGCCATGATGAAGATAAACAAGCTCTCGGTCGAGGGCATATACACGCATTTTGCGGTCGCGGACAGCGACGCTCCCGACAATATCGCCTACACAGACAAGCAGCAGAGCTTCATCCTCGATACATACGACGAGCTCGTCAGCCGCGGGATAAAGCTCCGTCACTGCCACTTCATGAACAGCGCCGCGACCTGCTACAGGAACACCTCCCGCAGCACACTGAGCCGCGCGGGCATTATCCTCTACGGTCTGCACCCCGACGTCAGCCTCGATATACCCGAGGGTCTCGAGCCCGTAATGGAGCTTAAAGCCGTCATCTCGCACGTCAAGACCGTGAACAAGGGCGACTGCATCAGCTACGGACGCACCTTCGTCGCGGAGCACGAAATGCGCGTGGCTACGGTGACTATCGGCTACGCGGACGGCTACTCGCGTCTGCTCTCGGGCAAGGGCGAGATACTCGTACACGGCAAGCGCTGCCGCATAGTCGGTCGCGTATGTATGGACCAGCTAATGATAGACGTTTCCGACGTCCCCGAGGCTAAATCGGGCGATATCGTAACGCTCATCGGTAAGGACGGCGGCGACATCATCACTGCCGACGACCTTGCGCAGGTCTACGGGACTATCGGATATGAGGTCGTGTGCGGGATTTCCAAGCGCGTGCCGAGAATTTACATTGATTAAGGAGAAAAATATGAAAAAGGTTTTCGCAATAGCAGCTATGGCGGCAATGCTTCTGAGCGGATGTGCCGCAAAAGCCGAATCTTCGGCAGGCAGCAAGTCCGCAGGCAGCGGCAGCAGCAGTATCACCCTCAAAGCCGAGGACAGCAGCAAGCTCCATGAGTGTACCGAGGTAAGCTGCATGAGGCTCGGATACATTTACCCTGGCGTAAAATATGATGTCACATATAACAATGATGATACGTCAACTGTCGCATTCGACGTAACGTCCGAAAAATGGAATGACGATACGCTCGACATTATCCTCAAGAACGGCAGAACTACGTTCAGAAAGGGCACTGACACCGAGACGAATTCCGAGGGTGAGACCGTCCCGACGGGCGAGATAATCCTCGATAATTCGGATATAGATAAAGTATCGTCTACGGTAATGAATACTGAATCAGGCATGGAATATGCCGTTTCCATTCAAACGAATATGGCAGGACAGGATAAATTAGCCGCGGCTACGGGCGAGCTCGCGGGGACGTCCACGCCGCTCTCGATATGGTTCGATAACGACCTTATCTCCGCGCCGACCGTGGCAACTCAGATAGTTGACGGAAACGCCATTATTTCGGGCAATCTCACGGCTGAAAAGTCAATGGAGATAGCCGCCGCGATAGACAGCGGCGCTCTGCCCTGCGGACTCGAAATAACAGAACACAAGATCGGAGACGATAAGAAATGAAAAAAGCAATGACGATTTCCTATGAGGTGGGAAATAACCTGTACATAAACCTCACTAACAAATGTCCGTGCGCGTGTACTTTCTGCATTCGTACCCACGCAGACGGCGCATACGGCTCCGACCCGCTGTGGCTCGAGCACGAGCCCTCATTTGCCGAGATATTCGACGACCTCGCCAAGCGCGACCTCGCCAAGTACGACGAGATAGTGTTCTGCGGATACGGTGAGCCCACCGAGCGTATCGGCGACGTTGTCGTCGTGGCAAAGGCGCTGAGAATGGTGCCGAAATGTCCCAAGCTCCGCATAAACACGAACGGTCTCGGCGACCTCATCAACGGCAGGAGCATCGCGGCGGAGCTCTGCGAGGTCATGGACACCGTGTCCGTCAGCCTCAACGCGGGCACCAAGGACGAGTACATGGCAGTAACGCGCCCCAAGTTCGACAATGCATGGGAGGCAATGCAACAGTTCACATCCGACTGCGTAAAGACGGGCAATGCGGAAGTCATCATGTCCATAGTGGACGTCATCCCGCAGGAGCAGATAGACGCCTCCCGCGAGGTCTGCGAGAGCCTCGGAGCCACCCTCCGCATCCGCACCTTTGACGACTGAGTACGGCGAAAGCGAAAAAATCACCTTCGCCTCTTGCATTTTATTCTATTGTGTGCTATAATTTAAATTGGTAATTGTCCACAGCTCTAACAAGGAGGAAAAACCATGGATAAGAAGACCAAGATAATACTTGCAGTGTCGATTACAGGCGCTGTCGTGGCTGTCGGAGCCGCGGCGACCGCTACCGTGATAGTCTGCAAGAAGATCTACGAGAAGAAGTACTTCTCCGCCAACTAAAGCTCATCATATTCCGTGCTCAATGATGTGTACGGAAAATATATCAAAGAAGGTTGAATACTATGGAAATCAAATTCACAAAAGCATCAGCTCTCAAGGCTAAGCCCCAGCCCGGCGACAAGCTCGGCTTCGGTCACATCTTCACCGACTATATGCTTGTTATGCCCTATGACGAGGGTCAGGGCTGGCACGACCCCGAGATAAAGCCCTACGGCGAGATCGGTCTCTCCCCTGCCGCTATGTGCTTCCACTACGGTCAGGAGGTATTCGAGGGCATGAAGGCTTACCGCACCGCTGAGGGCAAGGTACAGCTCTTCCGTCCCACAGAGAACTTCAAGAGACTCAACAAGTCCAACGAGAGACTCGTTATCCCCGAGCTTCCCGAGGAGCTTGGTATGCAGTGCCTCATGGAGCTGCTCAAGGTCGAGAAGGACTGGGTACCCTCAAAGGAGGGCGAGTCGCTCTATATCCGTCCATTCATCATCGCAGTTGACCCCTTCCTCGGCGTTAAGCCCGGCGAGCACTATCTCTTCATGATAATCCTCTCACCCTCGGGTGCTTACTACGAGAGCGGTCTGAACCCCGTAAACATCTACGTAGAGAGCAAGTATGTCCGCGCAGTAAGAGGCGGTATGGGATTCGCAAAGACAGGCGGCAACTACGCAGCTTCCCTTATCGGTCAGGACGAGGCTCACAAGCAGAACTACTCACAGGTACTCTGGCTCGACGGCGTTGAGCAGAAGTACATCGAGGAAGTAGGCGCTATGAACATCTTCTTCGTAATCGACGGCAAGGTAGTAACTCCTATGCTTCAGGGCTCTATCCTCCCCGGCATCACACGTAAGTCCGCTATCGAGGTATGCAAGAGCAAGGGTCTGACAGTCGAGGAGAGACGCATCGACATTCAGGAGATTGCCGACGCATACGACGCAGGCAAGCTCGACGAGGTATTCGGTACAGGTACAGCCGCAGTTATCTCACCTGTTGGTCACCTCAAGTGGAACGACAAGGTAATGGAGATAAACGGCAACAAGATAGGCAAGATATCCCAGATGCTCTACGATACAATGACAGGTATCCAGTGGGGCAAGATAGAGGATACATTCGGCTGGATAGTTCCCGTAGAATAAGCGGGGAACCCCCGCGGCGGTTTCGCGGCATAGTTGAATAAAACGGGAGGAGCTATCCGTGCTCCTCACTATCACCGTCCACTTCAAACGATACATCAAAGGCTCACCGCTCGGTGAGCCTTTACTCTTTCAAATAAAAAAACAGCACCCTATCGCGTGATAAGGTGCTGTTATTGTTTTACAGGGTCTTTGTGCCGCCGAGCAGGAACTTCTGAAGCTTTACCATGTCGCTGACAGCTATCTTGTCATCGGGCTCGATGTCCGCATTGGACTTTGCCAGTCCCGCGAGCTCAGTCTTGCCCGTCAGAGCCTGACGCCCGAGTATGAGGTCGAACGTGTCGACCACCCTGTCGCCGTTGATATCGCCCTTGATGCCGTAGAAGCTGAAATCAGCCACGTTGAAGAGGAAGTCCTCGGTGCCCGTGAATACGAGGTAAACGTCGTTGACGCCCTTGACCTGCTTGGTCTTGCAGTCGAACTCCTTGAACTCCGTCCAGCCGTCGGTGCCTGTTATCTCGCAAGTACCGAGCAGAGTGCCGTTCACTCCGCCGACGCGCACCTCTATCGTGCCGCCCGCGGACCCGCTCGCCGCGCTTACCTTGAAGCCCTGCGCGCCGCTCTCGAAATCCATGTTCCTGTAGACAACGTATGAGCCGTCGGTGATGTAGCCGAGGTCGGTGTCGTCGTGGTCTTTGCGGACTGTACCGTGCTTGGAGCGGTAGCTGCAAGCCTCGGTCTTCTTGTACGCCGTAACGGGTACGGGAGGAGTGCTGCTTCCGCCGTAGAGCTCGAGCTCGTACACTCTCGCACCGCCGTCATTGCTCTGCGTGGAGGTCAGCAGCGTGAGCTTGACATATCTCGCGGAGACGTCCCTGAGGCTGCCGCCCGCAACTGTCTTTGTATTGCCGTAAACTGTAGTGATATCGCTCCAGCTCGTACCGTCGGTGCTGCCCTCGAGCTTGAAGTCGCGCGCGTTGTACTTGATAGCTTCCTTCACGCCCGCGAACTTGATAACGTAGCGGCTGATGTCAACTTCTTCGCCGAGGTCGACCTGTATCCACTCGCCGCCGAGCCCGTCGAGGTGACACCACTTTGTGTTGTCCTTGCCGTCGACTGCGAGAGCCGCTTCCTCGCCGCTCTCATCGCCCGAAGCCGTTACCTTCTTGCCGAGTGCGAGGTTCTGCATCTCGTCCGAGCCCTCTATCATCAGCGAGCCGTCAAGTGTGTACTCCTGACCAGCCTCAGTATCGAAGCTGACAGTAGCTCCCGCGTATCTGACTGTGCAGACGCCGCCCGAGCCCGAGAGGATAACTACCTTGTCGAGCGAGCCGCCCGACCAGCTCATCTCCTTGACTGTGAAGTTGCCGCGCGCACGGAGACCGTTCGCATGACCTGTGTTCCACTTCTGAGGAAGTGCGGGGAGCAGTGAAATAACGTCGTTATGGCTCTGGAGGAGCATCTCGGTGACGCCCGATGTGAAGCCGAAGTTGCCGTCTATCTGGAAGGGCGGATGAGCGTCCCAGAGGTTGTCGTAGAGACGTCCGTTAGCGCCTACAGGCGAGCAGAGGAGCTTCACGAGTTTGTAGGCGTGCTCGCCGTCCTCGAGGCGTGCCCAGCAGTTGAGCTTCCAGCCCTCAGACCAGCCAGTACCGCTGTCGCCGCGTCCGTTGAGCGACGTAGCCGCGCCCTTTGCGGTGGTGGGGTTGTCGGTGGGAGTTATCTCATAGCCAGGGAAGAGCGCGTACATATGCGAAATGTGTCTGTGGGTCTCCTTGGGGTTGTCCCAGTCGTGAGCCCACTCCTGTATCTGTCCCCAGCTTCCTATCATCTCAGGACGTATGAGCGTGAGCTTTGCGTTGAGGTCGTCGCGGAGCGTCTCGTCCCTTCCGAGTATCTCGGAGGCTTCGGTCACGCCCTTGAAGAGCTCGCGGGTTATGCCGTTGTCCATAGTTACGCCGTAGTCGCAGAATGCCTCGTTAGCGCCTCCGTACGGCGGCAGATTGAGCTCGGGAGATGTACTCGGGTTGATGACCGAGTATTCCTGCCCGTCTATCTTGACTGTCTGCATGAACTGGTTGAGGAACGCCGCACTGCCCTTTATCGTGGGATAGACCTTCTCGAGGTAGCTGTCGTTCTGATTGAAACGGTAGGCGTCGTAGAGCATATTCGATACCCATGCGCCGCCGACAGGCCACTGTCCCCACGAGCCGTCTATCGGAGCAGTCCTGTTCCAGAGGTCGGTGTTGTGGTGGAGCACCCAGCCCTCGGATATGCCGTAGTGAACGCGTGCGGTCTGGTTGCCGTTTTCCTGCATAGAGATAGCCTTGTCCACGAACGGCATGAAGCACTCCTCGAGGTTGGTCGTCATCGCAGGCCAGTAGTTCATCTCGTAGTTGATGTTGGTGGTAGCCTTACTTCCCCACGCAGGCGAGGAGTACTTGTTCCATATGCCTTGGAGGTTCATCGGCTGAGCGTCGCGCGATGCGCTTATCATAAGGTAGCGTCCGTACTGGTAGAGCACCTTGACCATTTTCGGGTCGTCGCTCCTGCCGAACTCGCTGATACGGGTCGGTATGGTCTTGGAGTTGGCAGTCGCGCTGTCTCCGCCGAGGTCGACGTCAACGCGCTTGAACAGCTCCTGATAGTCCGCCTTATGAGCGGCGTAGAGCTGGTCGTAGGTTTTCTTCTCTGCCGCAGCCATGTCGGCCTTCGCAGCGCCCTTCTCGTCGGCGTTGCAGGTCTTGTAGTCGACGAAGTTCGTGCGCACGGTCGTGAGTATCAGCACGGAATCCGCGCCCGATACGTTCAGCGAGCCGTTGCCCGCGCTGACTCTGCCGCTCTCGGGGATGACCTTGGTACGCGAGGAGAAGTATACCGCGCCCTTTACCCAGTTATCGTCGCTTCCGTGACCGTTTGCCACGAGCGTATCGCCTCCCTCCACGGAAGCGCCGCCATTGAGGACATTCTCATAGCCGAGGCTCAGCGATACCGAGCCCGACTTATCCGCGGTGATGCGCGTTACCATAACTTGGTCGGGGTGGCTGACGAATGTCTCGCGCAGGTATTTTACACCGTTGCAGGTGTACTCCGTGCGCGCGACAGCGTCGTTCATGTCGAGGAGGCGCTGATAGCCCGTGACGTTCTTGTGCCCGAAGCTGAGCTTCAAGCCGCCGACCATCTGGTATTTAGCCTCGCCGCCGCCAATCATCTTACTGCCGATGAGGTCGTTAGCCTCCTTGTACTTGCCGGCTTTCAGCAGATCCTGCGCCGTTTTGAGGTTGTTCGCGGCGCCGTTCTTGTTGTTGTTGCTCGGACCCGAGCTCCACACCGTACACTCGTTGAGGTCGATGAGCTCGTCGGGATAGTTGCCGTAGACCATGCCGCCGATACGTCCGTTTCCGACGGGCAGAGCCTTGTAGAACGACTCGTCGTTGTTCCACGCATTGTTGGTGTTGACGTTGCCAGCCATGGTCGTATAGCGCATGACCATGTCCTCATCGTATTCATACTCAGCGGCGTTTGCCGTTACGGGAGCCTTGCTCACCTCGGGTATCCCCGAGGCGAGAGGCAGAACCATGCTCGCAGCCATGCACAATGCAAGCATTTTCTTTGTCAGTTTCATATGCTTATATCCCCTTCTGAAAGTAAAATTCCCCAATTATTCAAGCTGTCAGTATCTTTCTGAGATGTATCAGGTCGAACGTATCGACTCTGCCGTCCTCGTCGAGGTCTGCCGCCTCGAACTGCTGCTTCGAGAACTTCTCCGCCTTGAGGAGGTATCTCTCCATGCAGACGAGGTCTGCGGCGCTGACCTGACCGTCGAGGTTGATGTCGCCCTTTGGCTTGTCGAGCGGTATCGCGAGCGCGATACGGTCTATCGACGGAGCGTTGCCCGCATCGTTGTAGAGCTTTATCGTGTTGTCGCCCGCCTTGAGCTTGACCTTTGTGGTTATCGCGCGAATGCCCGACCAGTCGCCCTGATTTGCGAACAGGTCGTCGAGCTTGACTGCGAACTGTCCGTTTACATCGACCTTGAGGCTTCTTCTCTCGCCCGAGATGTAGTAGATACGGAGCGGATACTCGCCGTCCTTGTCAGCCTTGACGTTGGAGAAGGTAACGTTTCCGCCGCCGCTTCCGCCGATGTAGCCGACATATGCGCTGCCCGAGCTGTACTTGGCGTCCTTGCCCGTAGTGAGCTTTGCACCGCCGCCGAGCTTGGCGCTTTCCGCCTCATAGAACTTATAGTTCGAGTAAGGCGTCGTGAGGTTCATCTCGTGCTTTGTGAGCTTGATTACGCAGCCGCCGTTTGCGAGGAGCTTCTGCGTGATAGTGTCCTTGGAGGTCAGACCCTCGAGCTTCTTTATCTCGAGAGCGCTGCCGTTGGCGTTATCGCCGAAGATGTAGGCATTGTACTCGCCGTCGCCGATGAGCTCCGAGAGCTTTATCTCGACGGTGCGGGCGCTCATGGTAGAGCAGCCGATGAACCACTCGTCAGCGCTTCTTCTTGCAGTCACGTTGAACTGCATGGGATAGCCGTCGAGCACCTTCATGTCGTCCCACGCGACGGGTACGTCGTTGAGCAGCGGGAGCGCGGGATTGCCCTCGTAGGTGTATACGGAGTGAGCGAAGTGCTGTATGCCCGACTCAATTGTGACAACGTCCGCAAGCGCGAAGCCCGCTGTTGCCTTGATGCCGTACACGGGTATGCCAGTGGGAGTGAAGTCAGCCGAGCCGACTACGTTACGTGTGAAGGTATAGGATACGCGGTTTGCGAGTGCGGGTGACTCGAACCACTTGTAATACTCGGTGCCGTTAACAGCCTCGAATGAGACTATATTCGGGAATGTGCGGCTCTCACCGCGGGGAATGGTACAGCCGTGGAAGAGCACCATGAGGTGATTCTTCGCGGCGATAGTAGCGCAGAGGTACATCTGCTTCATGGTCTCCTGCGTGTCGCTCTCGTAGTAGTCGACCTTGACGCCCTGTACTCCGAGACCGCTGATACGCTCGAACTCGCGGACGATAGTCGCCTCGTCGAGCAGCGAGTAGTACGGATACGCCGGGTGACCCTGACTGTCCTTATAGCCGCTGTGACCCTTGTTGTTTACGCCGTACCAGAGATAGATACCAATGCCTCTCTCCTTGGCGTATTCGCAGAGCTCCTTGACCTTGGCGGCGCTGTCGTCCCAGAGAGCCCAGCCGAAGTCGAGGCAGACGAAATCCCAGCCGTTATTGGCGGCGAAGTCGATGTAGTCCTTCTGAGTGTGGTACATAACGGGCGAATCTCCGCCGCTGCTCCACCATGACCAAGCAGTCTTGCCTGGGCGGATCCAGCTCGTATCCTCTATCTGCGAGGGAGGATTGAGGTTGAGGATGAGGTCGCTGGAGGACATCTCGTCGAGGGTGTCGCCGATGACTACGGCTCTCCATGGCGTATGGAACGCCTTGCTCATGGATATGCCGCCGACCTTGACGCCTCCCTTGAAGCGGAGGCTGTGGTAGTTGCCGAGGAACTGCACAGCACCTGCGCAGTACGGGTCGGGATCGTTGAATACGCCCGCCTCGGAGACTGTCACCCATGTGCTGTTGTTCGCGAGGACGCCTGTATACGGGAGCGAGTAAGTCGCGTTGGTCTCATTGGCTCTGTCCTTCGGGAGCTCGACCATATCCCACTCGTAGGTAGCATTCGGCCAGTTGCCCCAGAACTTCGAGCCGCCCGGGAAGATGACCTCGGTCGCCTCCTCCTTTATCGTTGCGCCCTTGTTGAGAGCGTAGCGCAGACCGATACCGTCGTCGTAGGTGCGTATGTACACGGTCAGTATCGAATTGCCCTTGACGAGCGGGAACGACAGCTCGTTGTAGCGGTCGCGGATAGTTGTGTGCTTGCCGTATGGCATGGTGTATATCTCGTCGTGAGGAGTTATCGTGCCCTCGGGAGCGTTCTTGCCGAAGCCGCTCGAGAGGTTCTCATTGCCGAGGACGAGTCCCATTTTCGAGGGCGAGATAACGGTCTCGCCGCTTGCCTTGGTCACGGAGTAGTAATAGCTTCCGTTATTGTCGTACCATATCTTGGTGACGAGCTTGCCCGTGGGAGAGGTCGTCGTCAGCGCGGGGACGCTTGTAACGCTCGCGCCCGTGCGGGACTTAGCCTCCTCCTCGGTTATCTCTATCTCGTACTTGGAGACGGTGTCTCCGTCGAAGGTGTATGAGTAGAGCGGAAGGGTGTCGGAGTTCGGACCTACCGCCGCATCGTAGAACTGCACATCGTCCACCGACATACTGATGTCGTTGTCGGAGTAGAGCGAGTGACCGATAGAATTGTAGATATACTTGTCGAGCAGCTTCTCGGAGAAGAGGCTGTTCAGCGTATCGGTAATGGTGTCCGCCTCATAGCCGACCTTGTCGCCGTCGATATAGTAGGTCGCCGCAGTGGGAGTGCAGACAAGCATGAGCTCGTGCCACTTGCCGCTGTCGGGAGCAGCATTGAGGTCGAAGATAGCGCGGTGCTTCTCGTCATTCTGGGTGGAGTCGCCGCTGCCCGCAAAAATGCTCGCACGAAACGCCTTCTTGTCCTTGACGTCGACGGAGATGTCGGGCGAAGAGTACGACGGAGCGTTGCCCGTACCGAAGGGCACCGTCGCGAACTGGAACAGACGCGAATAATTCGAGGCGTCGGAGTTCAGCTTGTACTTCATCGAGAACGTGAAGCCCTTGTCGCAGCCGCTCTTGAAGAGCTCGGGTAGCTCGAGCCAGCCCGCACCGAACGAGCCGCCCTTTAGCGAGAGGACGTCCGAACCGAGGTCGCTGTCCTTGACGATAGCGGCACCTCCGCGCAGGTAAGCCTGCGTGTCTGACTTGCCAATGCTCTTGACGGAGGTACCTGTCTGTACAGCCGCCATAGTCGTCGGCAGCGCAGGAAACGTACCCGCACCGAGAGCCGCTGCTGCCGCAATTGCAGTAAGAGCTCTTGCCAGTTTGTGTTTCATTCTGATTACCTTCTTTCCCGTCCGGTATTCGGACTTTTAATTTCCATTTTGAGAACACGCAGGAGTGAGCGTGTCTATAACATACCACTATAAATTTACCATAGTGTACGGACAAAATTCAACCCATTATTTTAAGAAATGGTGTAAATCTTGAATATTTTGATACCAAATCATATGAGTAAACTATTCGATATGCACAGTTGGTCAACTTTGAGTATACAAAACGGACAAAGCTGTTCCGAGGCACACTCTGATGTAAGGTTAAAGTATAAAATTGTTCGCATATTCAAACGTGTCATTGTGTACAAGTCCTGCATCATTCGGTATCTGCTCAAAACCGTACAGAAATAGCACTGAAAACCCGCAAAAAAATTGGAGGCTTTATTATTGAAAACAACGTTAGCATATGCTACAATATAATTATTAGTTTGTAATAACTAACGTATGAGGAACAAGTTCCCCTCGCAGATGTCGGGCGGTCAGCAGCAGAGAGTCTCCATTGCGCGTGCACTCGCGAAAGACCCGAAAATAATCCTCGGCGACGAGCCCACAGGCGCGCTCGACTCCGAGACGGGCAAGCTCGTCATAGACCTTCTGCAAAGGCTGTCGACCGAGCAGGGAAACACGGTCATAGAGGTACTCAAGGGCATGGAATAAGCGCGGCTTCTGCCGACTGCACTGCGTCATAAGAAAGAAATGAAAAAAACTCGCTTGCAGCAAGTCTGCAAGCGAGTTTTTTGGGTAGGAGATCTATTATTATGAAAATCTTACTTCTTGATGTTGAATGCGCCCATCTGCGGATAGCAGGCGGAGGCTCCGAGCTGCTCCTCGATGCGGAGAAGCTGATTGTACTTCGCGACACGCTCCGAGCGCGAGGGTGCGCCTGTCTTTATCTGGCAGGTGTTGAGCGCAACTGCGAGGTCAGCGATAGTAGTATCGGCAGTCTCACCCGAGCGGTGTGACGAAATAGCGGTATATCCAGCCTTGTGAGCCATCTTGATAGCCTCGAGAGTTTCCGATACAGAGCCTATCTGATTAAGCTTGATTAGGATTGAGTTGCCCGCGCCGAGGGAAATGCCCTTTGCAAGGCGCTCGGTGTTCGTAACGAAGAGGTCGTCGCCGACGAGCTGAACCTTGTGACCAATCTTCGCGGTCATCTTCTGCCAGCCTTCCCAGTCCTCCTCGTCGAGACCGTCCTCTATAGAGATTATCGGGTACTTGTCAACGAGAGCCTCCCAGTGAGCGATGAGCTCGTCGGAGGTGAACTCCTTACCCGACTTAGGCTGCTTGTAGAAGCCCTTGCCCTTTTCGCTCTTCCACTCGGAGGAAGCCGCGTCCATAGCTATCATGAAGTCCTTGCCAGGCTCAAATCCTGCCGCCTTGACAGCCTCGAGTATCTTCTCGATAGCCTCCTCGTCGGAGGTGAGCTTGTTCGGAGCGAAGCCGCCCTCGTCGCCTACAGCAGTGACATCGCCCATATCCTTGATGAGCTTTTTCAGCGTGTGGAATACTTCTGCGCACCAGCGGAGAGCCTCGCTGAAGGAGGGAGCTCCCACTGGCATTATCATAAACTCCTGTGTGTCAACGGCGCTGTCAGCGTGAGCTCCGCCGTTGAGGATGTTCATCATCGGGACAGGAAGCTTTGTGCCCTGAATGCCGCCGAGGAAGCGATAAAGCGGGATATCGAGAGAAGTTGCTGCCGCTCTCGCACAGGCGATAGATACCGCGAGGATAGCATTCGCGCCAAGCTTTGACTTGTCCTTTGTGCCGTCAGCCTTTATCATAGCCGCGTCGACAGCGTAGATGTCGGAGGCGTCCATGCCCGTGATAGTCTCAGCGATAACGGTGTTGATGTTTTCAACAGCCTTTATTACGCCCTTTCCGAGGTAGCGCGCGCCGCCGTCGCGGAGCTCGAGAGCCTCGAATTCGCCCGTAGAAGCGCCGCTCGGAGCAGTACCTCTTGCGACTGTGCCGTCTGCGAGGGTCATCTCAGCCTCGACAGTAGGGTTTCCGCGGGAGTCGAGTATTTCGCGTCCCACGACCTTTTCGATTTCCAAATAGTCCATAAATTTTCTCCTGTAGATTTATTTAATGTGAACAATCACATTATTGACGCGCAGGCTCGAATTATACGGGATATCGCACTTATCCCGCTTCTGAAAGGAGCCTGCTTATAATGATCAGTCGGTTAGATTTCTCTAACATTTATATTATATCACCCCACCGTCCGACTGTCAATTTATCTTATTATATTTGTATGCACTAACAAAAATAAAGTCGTATATTTCAGCCGTGATATGCAAGCTGACAGCGGCAGGATCAGTCCGCATGATATCACGCGATATTGCGTATATATTATTATCAGTATTACGCGTGCAGGCTTATAGTTTTTGTCTATTGCAACGTTTTTCAGCAACCCTTTGACAGCAACTTGTTAGTATGATATAATATATAGTTAGCAGACACAAACCGAATTCAAAGAGGAATTATAATGGTTCTCAGTGAACTAAAGGCAAACACCGAAGCCGTAGTCAGCGGCATATCTGGAGACGCGCGCTTCGTCAGCCGCATCACCTCGATAGGTCTGACCCCGGGCTGCCGCGTTCAGGTCATCAAAAACGACAAAAACCGCCCCGTACTGCTGTATTCGCGCGACACGATGATAGCAGTCAACCGCAAGGAATGCGCGGGCATCAAGGTCACGGAGGTGAGAAAATGAGCGCTGCAACTATCGCGCTGCTCGGTCAGCCAAACTCGGGCAAATCCACGCTTTTCAACGCTCTGACGGGACTTCGCCAGCACGTCGGCAACCTGCCGTGCGTAGTTGCTCTTGCGGCTACATATCAGGAGATACACTCCGTGAAGTGGACGGCTAAGATAGCGCTGTACTACACGGCAACAGCTCTGCTGCTCGCGTGTGTGGTCTACCACATCGGACTGCTCATATGGTGACCATGCAGAGGCTGCTCGAGCTGCTGAAGGACGGGCGCTCGCGAACCGTTGAAATGCTTGCGGAGGAGCTTGATACCACTGCTGACGACATCCGCCGTCAGCTCGAATATCTCGAGCGGATAGGCGCTGTCAGGAAGGTCGCTTTCCCGTCGGGCAAGAGCTGCGGGAGCTGCTCGGGCTGCGACGGCGGAGGCGGCTGCAAGGGCTGTATGCCCGACAATGCGGAGGCTAATATGGGCGATATATGGGAAGTCTGCCGCTGAAAATCCGATGATTTACTGCTGCAATCAATAAAAAGGGCGGTATATGCACACTGCATATACCGCCTTTGTTCTGTCTGATATGATACTTCTGTCTGCCGACGTTATCAGCTATTCTATCTCGATGAACGTCTTGCTGACCGTTTCGCAGACCTGTGAGAAATAGCCGTCGGCTCTGAGCTGCTCAGCGCAGCGCTCCGCTGCATCACGCGAATCGAAGAGTCCGAACACGGCTGAGCCGCTGCCCGTCATGACAGCATTCAGCGCACCGCAGTCGGACATCTTAGCCTTGATATCGTCGACCTCGGGGAGCTGTATCGCCGCCTCGAAGAGGTTGCCGAAGTACTTGTACGCCTCGTCGGGAGCGTTGTTGATAGCCTCAACGAGCGCGTCGGTATCGGGGTGCTTTGGCTTTTTCAGCTTATCAATATTAGCGTAAGCCTCAGCAGTAGAGACGCCCTCCGTGCCTTTTGCGATGACGAGTATCCTGCCCGAATAATCGGCGATAGGCTCTATCTCCTCGCCTATACCCGCAACGTAGGCTGTGCCTCCCGTGAGGAAAAACGGAACATCAGCGCCTATCTCCTCTGCGGGCGGGATATCCTTGCCAACCATCTTGTGCAGACAATACATTACCGCAGCAGCGTCGGTGCTGCCGCCGCCCATGCCCGCCTGCGAGGGTATGCCCTTTTTGATATGTATGAACGCACCTGCGCCCGCGCCGCTGAAATTGAGGTAGTATTTGGCTGCCTTGTAGGCGATATTATGCTCGTCGCAGGGTATCGGGTCAGCGGTCTGGAACTCCTCGGGCACCTCGCAGGTGACCTTTATATCTAAGCTGTCCCTGTTGAGCTCGACCGATACCTCGTCATATATGCCGACGGTCTGAAAAACGCTCTCTATCGCGTGATATCCGTGATTGAGCCTGCCTACCACATCAAGCGAAAGATTGACCTTTGCCGCTGTCTTAACCTTCATGTTTTTCCTCCTTGAGCTTACCCAAAAACTGCTCTATACGCTGCATTGCCTCCATGAGATGTGCGAGCGAATAGGCATAGGAAATGCGGATATGACCCTCGCCCGATTCGCCGAACGCGCTTCCGGGGACAGCCGCGACCTTGTTCTCGTAGAGCAGGCGCTCGCAGAACTCCTCACTGCTCAATCCTGTGCTCTTTATGCACGGGAACACGTAAAACGCGCCCTCGGGGTCGAAGCAGGTAAGTCCGAGCCTGTTGAACTCGCTGACGAGGAACTTGCGGCGGACGTTGTACTCGTCCACCATTTTCGCGACCTCGTCGTCGCACGAATCAAGCGCAACAACAGCGGCGTTCTGGCTGATATAGGGACTGCACATGATGCCGTACTGGTGTATCTTCGCAATCTGAGACACAATCGGTGCGGGAGCCGCAAGATAGCCCAGTCTCCAGCCCGTCATGGCGTATGCCTTGGAGAAGCCGTTGACGTATACGGTACGCTCGCGCATACCCTCGAGCTCGATTATCGAGAAGTGCTTTCTGCCGTATGTGAGCTCGGAGTATATCTCGTCGGTCAGCACGACTATATTCGTGCCGCGCAGGAGCTCGGCGATAGGCTCGAGGTCCTCGCGGGTCATTATCGCGCCTGTGGGGTTGTTCGGGAACGGCAGTATAAGGAGCTTTGTACGCTCTGTTATCTTATCGCGGAGGTCGTCAACAGTGAGCTTGAAGTTGTTCTCTATCCTCGTCGGCACGGAGACAGGCACGCCTCCCATGAGCTCCACGAGCGGAGCATAGCACACGAAGCAGGGCTCAACTACGAGCACCTCGTCGCCCGGGTCGAGCAGACCGCGCACCACGAGGTCGATAGCCTCCGAGCCGCCGACAGTTACGATGACCTCCTTATCGGGGTCGTACTTCACGCCGTGCCTGCTCTCGATACGGCGGGAAATAGCCTGTCTCAGCGGGAGCACGCCCTTGTTAGGACCGTATATGATGTGCTTGCGCTCGAGCACCTGAATAGCCGCCTTGCGTATCACCCACGGAGTCGAGAAGTCGGGCTCGCCGACGCCGAGCGAGATAACGCCCTCCATCGTGCCCGCGATATCGAAGAACTTGCGTATTCCCGAGGGCTTGACGTTCTTTATTTTATCCGAAAGGACCTTGTCGTAGTCTATCACGATTAATACAGTCCCCTTTCATCAGGCTCCTCACTGTCGATGAAAATGCCCTTTTCCTTGTATTTCTTGAGTATGAAGTGCGTGGACGTTGAGAGAATGCCGTCGATAGTGGCAAGGCGCTCCGACACGAAGAATGCGACCTCCTTGAGGTCCTTGCCCTTTACCTCTACCGCGAGGTCATACGCACCAGAGGACATGAGGCTGACGCTCTCGACCTCGTCGTACATCATAATAGTCTTGGCAATGTCGTTGAAGCCGAGGTCGCGCTGAGGAGTGACCTTGAGCTCTATCGTAGCGCAGACAGTGGAGCCGTCGAGCTTGTCGTCGTCGAGAATGACGCTGTAGCCGCGGATAATGCCCTCGTCCTCGAGAGCCTTTATCTGTGCCGCCGCCTCCTCGGCTGAAACGCCGAGCATCTCACCGAGCGCCGTGTTGGAGATACGTGCGTTCTGCTGTAATATCCTGATAATCTGGTCTTTCATGTATATCATCCTTTCGGTTTAATTGTGTGCCATGTAGGAGCGCATTCCGTACGCCCGTCATATAATTGATATTGCGGAACGCCGAGGGCGGCGTTTCCTACAAAATGTAGCCGTTAAATATCTGCATATTTGCGGGACGTCGAGTGACTCCCTACAGTGTAGGGAGATGTCAGCGAAGCTGACAGAGGGTACGTGCAGCCGTTGGCTGTGCCGTCCCCTACATTCATTCTCAATTCTCAATTTTCACAAAGTTCGCCTTGCGCTCCTTGAAGTAGGTCAGGTAGCGGAAGCCCGCCGCCTTTGCGAGCTCTGCGCCCTTTCCGACGTCAGCGCCGATGTCCTCGACAGTGTGCGAATCCGAGCCTATCGTGATTATCTCGCCGCCGAGCTCGCGGTACATCCTGACGTATTTGAGGTCTGGGAAGGTCGCTCCGAAGCCCTGTCTGAGCCCCGAGGTGTTTATCTCTATGCCTCTGCCGCTGTGGGCGAGAGTGCGGAAGGTCTCGGCGATTATGTCGTCATATCTGCTTATATCGGGACATATACCGTGTCTCTGCTTCATGTATCTGAGGCAGTAGGTGATGTGTCCGATGACGTCGAAAAGCCCCGTCTGACTGAGCTCATACACCTCGCGGAAGTACCGCCCGAGGAGGTCGTATATGCCGTCCATGTCGAGCTGAGTGTAGTCGATGAAGTAGAAGTCCTTCTCGCCGTGTATACGGTGCGCCGAGCCGATAATGAAGTCGATACGCTTGTCTGCGTTGACTATCCGAGCGGCGTCCGTGTCGAAGAGTATCTGTCCGAGCTCCGAGCCGCAGATGAGGTTGAGCCTGCCCGCATACTTCTCCTTCAGAGCGGAAACAGCGGCGACTGAGGCTTCATAGTCGGCTTTGTAGTCGGTTGATTCGAGCATTTCGCGCTCCTCCGCGGAGTAGTGCTCTGCGGGATACCATGCGTCGCATTCGCAGTGGTCGGTTATGGCGTATGCCGTGAGCCCGAGCCCTGCCGCACGCTCAACACAGGCGTTTATGTCAGCCTCGGAATCGACCGAGAACTGTGTATGTGTATGGCAGTCCATCAATACCATAGGTTCACCTCTTATTGATTCTATTTTTTTATTATAACATAATCTTATTTAAAATGCAACCACTTTTCATATGACTCTAACCCTGACGTTATGTCATAGTGATAGTTTGACTATCAATGTAAAGTGCAGTTTACACATAGACGAGGTCGCTTTGTACTCTGTTCCCTGCCCCTGACGCAACGCAGCAGTGATAGTCGGACTATCAGTATAGTACATCGCGGACGCCAAAGGGCTCCCCTACAGTTATCTCCAAATATGAATCAGGGGTAAAATTTCTCCCCACCTGTTGCATTCTCGAAACAAGTATGTTATAATATTGTCATACTACAGAGTCGGCGGCGTGCCGACCGATAACGGAGGTCATAATTATGAGAGCAGTCGTAACTGTCATAGGCAAGGACACAGTAGGCATTCTCCACAAGGTTAGCGGTATCTGTGCCGAGTACAACGTAAACGTCATCGAGGTAACACAGAGCGTATTGCAGGATATGTTCGCAATGATAATGCTGGTGGATATCTCCGACATAAACGCCGACTTCACCAAGCTGGTAGACAGCATGAACAGCCTCGGCAGTCAGCTCGGACTCTCTATCCATACAATGCACGAGGACATCTTCAATTCCATGCACTCGGTTTAAAGCAATCAGAGCTCAAAACTCAGAACAGAGCCTTTAGCCATTAGCCATTAGCCTTTAGCTTATTGTGTCCGCTGATGCGGACGAATTTTTAAATATTATCGCCGAAGGCGATCCCATTAGCTTATGGCTAACGGCTAACAGCTAATGGCTCAACTTATATGAAGGGATAGAATTTAATGCTCAATGTATACAACATACTCGAGACGATACGAATGATACAGGACGAATGTCTCGATATAAGAACGATAACAATGGGTATCTCCCTGCTCGACTGCATAGATACCGACATAGACAAGGCTTGCGACAAGGTCTACAATAAGATAGTCACCAAGGCGGGCAGACTCGTCGAGGTGGGTCAGCAGATAGAGACGGAATACGGCATCCCGATTGTGAACAAGCGCATCTCGGTAACTCCGATAGCTATGCTCGCGGCGGCTTGTCCCGACGGAGACCCCGTCAAGTTCGCAAAGGCGCTCCAGCGCGCGGCTGACACCTGCGGAGTCAACTTCATCGGCGGCTATTCCGCTCTCGTACACAAGGGCTTCTCTGCAGGAGACGAGGCGCTGATTCGCTCTATCCCCGAGGCTCTCGACGTCACGCAGAACATCTGCTCGTCGGTAAATATCGGCTCAACCAAGTCGGGTATCAACATGGACGCGGTAAAGCTCATGGGTCAGATAGTCAAGCAGACTGCCGAGCGCACTTCAGACCGCGACTGCATAGGCGCGGCAAAGCTCGTCGTATTCTGCAACGCTGTCGAGGACAACCCCTTCATGGCAGGTGCCTTCCACGGCGTAGGCGAGCCCGACTGCGAGATACACGTCGGCGTATCGGGACCAGGAGTTGTCCGCGCGGCTCTGACCAAGTACCCCGACGCTTCAATTAACGAAATAGCGGACATAATCAAGAAGACCGCTTTCAAGATAACCCGTATGGGTCAGCTCGTAGGCGCACGCGCGTCCGAGCTCCTCGGCGTGCCCTTCGGCATTGTCGACCTCTCGCTCGCTCCGACTCCCGCAGTCGGCGACAGCGTAGCCCATATCCTCGAGGAAATGGGTCTCGAAATGTGCGGTACTCACGGCACTACAGCCTGCCTCGCAATGCTCAATGACGCCGTAAAGAAGGGCGGAGTCATGGCTTCCTCGACCGTCGGCGGTCTCTCGGGAGCATTTATCCCCGTCTCCGAGGACGCGGGCATGATAGACGCGGCAGTTGACGGCGTGCTCACCCTCGAAAAGCTCGAGGCTATGACGGCTGTCTGCTCCGTCGGACTGGACATGATAGTAGTCCCCGGCGATATCACTCCCGAGACTATATCGGCTATAATCGCGGACGAAGCCGCTATCGGCATGGTCAACACCAAGACCACCGCTGTTCGCCTTATCCCCGCTATCGGCAAGAAGGAGGGCGAGACGCTCGAATTCGGCGGTCTCCTCGGAAGCGGTCCCGTTATGCCTATCAGGGACAAGTCTGCGGCTAAGTTCATCAACCGCGGCGGACGTATCCCCGCACCTATGCACAGCCTCAAAAACTGAGAACTGTAGGGGACGGCGCAGTCAACGGCTGCACGTACCCTCTGTCAGCTTCGCTGACATCTCCCTACACTGTATGGAGTCACTCGACGTCCCGCAAATATGCAGATATTTAACGGCTACATTTTGTAGGGGACGCCGCCCTCGGCGTTCCGCAATTTCAATTATATGACGGACGCGCAAAGGGCGCCCCTACAATGCGTTGATTGTTTGCAATCACGTAAGACACGGGCGAGCGGAACTCATCCCCTACACAAATAATCATCAATGAAAGGAGCATACTATGCAGACATCTGAGAGCTTTCGCGTATGTGCGCTCCTGTCATTTTCGGGAGGCTTGCAGGACGCCTACACCTACAACGTCCGCGGACACGTCTTCGCAAACGCCCAGACGGGCAATGTCGTCCTCATGAGCCAGAACTTCATGACGGGTCACTGGCACGACGGACTGCGCTATATGCTCCCCCTCATCGCATTTGCGGCGGGAATTTTCATCGCAGAGCGCGTCGAGAACCGATTCAAGGAGGGCGGCAGCCTCCACTGGCGGCAGATAATCATCGCGATTGAAATGCTTATGCTATGCATAGTGGGCTTCCTGCCCGAGAACCTCAATATGCTCGCGAATATGCTCGTATCACTGTCCTGCGCCATGCAGGTGCAGTCGTTCAGGACTGTTCACGGCTTCGGCTACGCGAGCACGATGTGCATCGGCAACCTCCGAAGCGGCACGGAGAGCTTCTCGCGCTTCCTCCGTGACAGGGACAGGGAGTCGCTGTACAAGGCTCTCCACTTCTTCGGCATAATCGTCATCTTCGCACTCGGAGCGGGCGTCGGCGGCGTGATATCGGCGCGGCTCGGACTCGGAACGATATGGCTGTCGGTGATGCTTCTCGTCATAGCGGCGCTGATGATGACGAAAGAGACAAGATAGAGCTCAGAACTCAGAATAAAGCCGTTAGCCGTTAGCCATCAGCCTTTAGCTCATGGTATCGCCTGACGGCGATTTATTTAAATTGTCTGTCCTCAGACAGACAAATTTGATTACGCATTACGCATTGTACATGGGAGCATAGCTATGGAAATCATTACCGCAAAATCTTCCGACCTCGGAACGGTCTATGATATCGCGCAGGCGACGATAAAGGCAATATATCCGCATTATTACCCCGCGGGCGCGGTCGAATTCTTCCTCGCGCACCACAGCCGCGAGCCCATCTCCGCAGACATTGAGGCGGGCAGGGTCAGCCTCGCTGTATCGGACGGCAGAGCGGTCGGGACAGTCACCGTCAGCGGCGACAGCATCAACCGCCTGTTCGTGCTCCCCGACGAGCAGGGCAACGGCTTCGGCGGCGAGCTCCTGCGCTTTGCGGAGGCTGAGATAGCGAAAAGCTACGGGACTGCACGGCTCGATTCGTCTCTCCCCGCGAAGCAGATATACCTCAAAAAAGGCTATATGGTGATAGATTCGCGCACGATTGAGGCTGGCGGAGACTTCCTCTGCTACGATATCATGATAAAGCGGGTGGCGTCAAATGCAGACTGAGCACATAGCCGCCATGTTCGGAATTACAGGCGTTTGCGGCGTCAGCGAGGTCAGCACGGGGCACATCAACCGCACCCTCCTCGTCACGGCTGAAAGCAGGCGGTATGTCCTGCAAGCGCTGAATCGCGGGGTATTCCCCCGCCCCGAGGCGGTCATGTCCAACATCGCGCAGGTCGAGGCGGCGTTTGCGGACTGCGCTGACGTCACTGTGCCCCACTATCTCACCTGCCGCGGCAAAAACTATGCCGAGGCGGACGGCGAAATATGGCGTATGTACGCCTACTGCAAGGGCTCTCCCTGTGTGCGGGAGCTCCGCCGTGTCGGGTACTCCTACGGCACCTTTATCCGCGTGATGAGCCGCTCGGGAGCCGAAATATCGCCAGTTATATACGGATTCCACGACTTCGGCAGTTACTATGCGCGCCTCGAACAGGTCTGCTCCGATATCCCGCCCGAGCTCACGGCTCTGCGGGAGCGCCTCGGAAACAGCTTTGACGGCGTCCCTGCGCGCATTATCCACGGCGACGCCAAGACGGACAACGTCCTCGTCGGCGAGCCCTGCACCGTCCTCGACCTCGACACGGTCATGCTTGGAGCCGTAGCTCTCGATTACGGCGATATGGTGCGGTCTGTCTGCACTCACGGAGTTGATGCCGAGGCTGTACGCGAGCTGACTGACGGCTTCATTGAAGGGCTCGGCGGGCTCCTCACGGACAAGGAAAAAGCCTCGCTGTACAGCGGTATCCTGTGGACGACGGGTGAGCTCGCGCTCCGCTATCTCACGGATTTTTACAGCGAGGAGAGATACTTCCGCGGAAAGACGCGCGAGCAATGTCTGACGCGCTCGCATGAACTGCTCGGACAGCTCGGCGGATTCATCGCGGCGGAGGCTGATATCTCCCGAATAATAGACAAATAACGGCAGGACAGAGCATTATTTTATGCTCTTTATCCTGCCGTCTTTTACTATGAAAACTCTGTCGGAAATGTCCATCATCGAGCGGTCGTTGTAGGAATCGGTGTAGAAGCAGTCGATAGGTCGGTCGCCGTAGAGCTCCCTGTACCGCGCGACCTTGTTATCGCCGAAGTTGAAGAAGCTGACCTCCATTTTGTCCCAGTCGACCTCGGAGCATATGAGGTTCGCGGTGTTGAGGCGGTGCTTTACCGCGTCGATGAGGAAAAACGGTCCCGCGGTGATGATGAGGTCGTCGGGACTGATGCGCCGAAGCATACGCCTGTCGAGCCTTTGCTGATTGCGCCGCCAGAACTCGCCCGTCAGCGAAATGAGCTCCTCCTTGTCCCTGACAATCACCTTTATTGCGTCGTTTATGCGCTTCTCGAGCTTCTCCTTGCTCGCGAGGCACAGCTTGTACATAGCCGCATTCCAGCAGAGCGACGGGATAAACAGAAGAATGCGCTTGTTGTGCTTTATCATGAAGAGGGCAAAGTCGATAGAGCTTTCCCCGTGATATATCGTGTTGTCGAAGTCGAAGACCTTGATATCCACCACACCCTTCCGCAGTTAATCATACACTTTATACATTATACCACGGAACGACATTTTTTGCAACCACTCAGCCGCCTTTAGCAGTACAATCATAGCATTATTTTGACCGCAATATTTGACTGATTCACCAAATATTGCGGTTTCTCTGCTTTGTCGGCAGTACAAAATATCATTATTTTAATATTATCAATTTGTATGTACAAAGCAAGCCGAAAATAAAGGTTATAATTATTTATCCGATTTGTAAATACAAAAAACAGTTATTTTTAATAACAATGCTATCTTTTTTCTCAAAAAAACGGAGTTCTTATATGCATTTCGTCAACAATTCGTTCAGTTTGTCCACCCTATCTGCAATTAGTGGGTTGTATATTTGACCGTACATCATATATAATGTTAACATAGTATTAATGTGCACAGGCATAAGCAACCAGAAGGGGGTATATCATGAAAAAGATAAAGAAAATACTAAACTCCGGACTGAGCCTCGTGCTCGGCGCCTCGCTCGCCGCAGCACCCGTAATGGACAGAGGTCTCATGTTCGCAGTAGGCGGTGCCGACAACGGCATCGTGTTCTACGTTGCGCCCGACGGCAGCGACAGCGGCGACGGCTCTCTCACCTCGCCCTTTGCTACTCTCTCAGCCGCTCGTGACGCCGTAAGAAAAGTCAGCGGCAGCGCTTCGGGCGACATCACCGTCTACCTCAGAGGCGGCGACTACCGCCTGACCAAGCCCGTTGTGTTCGACACCCGCGACTCGGGCAAGAACGGTCACACCATAACCTACAAGGCGTATCAGGACGAAGTCCCCGTTATCAACGGCTCCACGCAGGTCACAGGCTGGAGCAAGTTCAACGACAAGCTGTGGGCGGCTCCTCTCAACCGCGACTACAAGCTCCGCAACCTCTACGTCAACGACCGCCGCGCCAATATGGGCAGCGTGCGTGTACAGTCAAAAGGCGGATACGGTCAGTACAGCGTCAAGGCGGGACAGGCCGATTGGGCGTGGGATTCCGGTACAAAGTCGGACGGATCGTCGTACGCTGATAACGCTTTCCCGAAAATAACCTCGAATTTCGATGACCTCGAGATAATCAACGGTACTACATGGAACGAGAACATTGTCTGCACACGCGATGTCAAGTATCAGAACGGTTCAGTGGTCATGCTCTATCAGCAGCCGTACGGAGCTATCGCACAGACTCCCGGCTGGGGCGCAGGTTTCTCGGCAGGCGGCACCCACACTATTTATAATGCATTCTCATTCGTAGACGAGCCCGGCGAGTTCTACTTTGACAAGACCGCAAAGGTGCTCTACTACTACCCGAGACAGGGCGACGATATGACAACTGCCGACGTCGAGGCTCCTATCGCTGACCAGCTCATCGTGGTCGAGGGCAAGAGCACGACCGAGCGCGTCGAGAACCTCGCGTTCAGCGGCATCACCTTCGCGAACACGGACTATCAGCTCACAAATGTGGCAGGCTCTCACGGCAAGGCGACTTGTCAGGCTGCTCAGACATACACTGCTTTCGCAGAGTCGAACTGGCACAACAAGAAGTATGAGATGGTAGATACGCTTCCCGCTGCTGTTCACTTTGAAAACAGCAAGAACATCAAGTTCACGGGCAACGTTATCAAGCACACGGGCGCTGACGGAATCTCAATGACCAACGATGTTGTGAACTCCGAAATCAGCGCGAACTACATAACGGATATCACTTCAAGCGGTATCACTATCGGTCACCCTCAGCACATCTACATCGGCGATGCTGCCGGCAACAACCACGAGCGCTTCCCCAAGGGCGTAGAGGGACTCTGCACCGATATCCTTATTACGCAGAATATGCTGTATGATATCAGCGTCGTTCACGGCTTCGGCGGCTGCGCTGCTATCACCTGCTACTATACAGACTCGGCAAAGGTGCTCAGCAACACCATCGAAAGGACAGCCTACAACGGTATCCACATGGGCTGGGGCTGGTGCAACTTCAAGGACAGCAAGACCTCACTCAACAATATGATATGCTATAACCGTGTTATCAACTGCCTTAATCGTCTCCACGACAGCGGCGGTATCTACACGATCGGTCAGATGCCCGGAACAAAGATAAACGAGAACTACGTTCAGGGAATCCCAGCGGGCGGTCTCGGAGCTCCTACCTACGGTCTCCACAATGACGAGGGTACAGCTTACATAGAGGAGCTTGACAACGTCCTCGA
>Ga0247608_10000878_pt1 | contig 45038 bp, 32 predicted proteins | sample 176DNAGHGlowgp2_FD_193490 | JGI IMG/M metagenome (GOLD analysis project Ga0247608, IMG submission 193490) | Sheep rumen microbial communities from Palmerston North, Manawatu-Wanganui, New Zealand - 1766 DNA GHGlow gp2 | ecosystem: Host-associated > Mammals > Digestive system > Stomach > Rumen ...
CACCTACTGCAACTGCTTCATCAGGGTTTACAGCACGGCTACCCTCTTTTCCGAAGATTGCCTTAACAACTTCCTGTACCTTTGGCATACGAGATGAACCACCAACAAGGAGAACCTCGTCAATCTTGTCTGCTGTAATACCAGCATCCTGGAGAGCCTTGCGGCAAGGTTCCTTTGTGCGCTCGTAAAGGTCATCTGTCATCTGTTCAAACTGAGCACGTGTCAAAGACTTCTGCAAGTGCTTTGGACCGGTTGCGTCAGCTGTAATAAATGGAAGGTTGATATCTGTAGAAGTCTGAGAAGAAAGCTGAATCTTAGCATTTTCAGCTGCTTCACGGAGACGCTGCATAGCCATTGGGTCTTTAGAAAGGTCAATGCCTGTATCAGCCTTAAAGCCGTCAATCAGCCAGTTTACGATAACACGGTCCCAGTCATCACCACCAAGGTGTGTATCACCGTTTGTAGATTTTACTTCGAATACGCCGTCTGCGAGTTCGAGAATAGAAATATCGAATGTACCACCACCAAGGTCGTATACAGCAATTGTCTTTTCCTTGTCCTGATCCTGTTTGAAACCAAAAGCAAGAGAAGCTGCTGTAGGTTCGTTGATAATACGCTGAACGTTGAGACCAGCAATCTTACCAGCATCCTTAGTAGCCTGGCGCTGAGAGTCGTTGAAGTAAGCAGGTACTGTAATTACAGCGTCTGTAACTTCTGTTCCGAGGTAATCCTCAGCAGTTTTCTTCATCTTCTGAAGAATGAAAGCAGAAATTTCCTGTGGAGAATACTTTTTCTTCTGTCCACCCTCTTCTACTTCTACACGGCAGTCTGAACCGTTATCGATGATTGTATATGGAAGCTTTGTTGCTTCGCCCTGAAGTTCACTGTAGCGGTGTCCGATAAGACGCTTTACTGAGTAAACTGTGTTCTTTGGATTTGTTACCATCTGGTTTTTAGCAGGTGCACCAACAATGCGGTCTCCCTTAGCTGTGAAACCTACGATAGAAGGAGTTGTACGTCCACCTTCTGAGTTCTGAATTACTACTGGTTCACCGTTTTCCATTACGGCAACACAAGAGTTTGTTGTTCCTAAGTCGATTCCTATGATTTTTCCCATTTTATATACCTCGCTTGTGGTGGTTGAGCCTGTCGAAACCACTCATTTATTAAGGTCATTTCGACAGGCTCAATGACCGTTTTTTACTATATTACTGCTTCGGTACCTTTACCATTACCTTAGCGTGTCTGATTACTTTATCCTTGAGCTTATAGCCCTTGAGATAAACCTGAGCCAGAGTTTCCTTCTTGGCTTTTTCATCTTCCATACGGCCGATTGCTTCGTGTTCGTCAGGATTAAATTCATCCCCTTCCTTGCCGTAGCCTGTAAGACCGTATTTATCTTCGAGCATCTTTACAAGATTCTTGTTTATCATCTTGATACCGTCTGCAATTGATTTTGCATCCTTTGCGTCCTTTGCAGCATCAATTGTACGGTCAAAATTGTCCAAACTATCAAGCAGGTCGCCCAAAAGTCCGGCGTTAGCATAGTCGTAAGTGTCCTGCTTTTCTTTCATCATGCGCTTGCGGTAGTTATCAAAGTCTGCAGCACGGCGCAAGAGCTGATCTTTAAGGTCAGCATTCTCTTTTTCAAGAGCAGCAATCTTCTCTTCCGGAGTAAGTTCCTTTTTTTCACCTTCTGCAGCAGTCTCGGCAGCCTTTTCAGCTCCGTCTGCAGCCTGCGAATCAGCAGTTTCCTGTGAAGTTGCTTTTTCTTCTGTCTGGTCAGTCTGTTCTGTTTTTTCTTCAGCCATTCTTTTCCACCATGAAAATTATATTCTATAATTAAAATTACTAATTTTGAGGGTTAATCGTCAATATTTTTTTGATTTTTTTTTGAAATTTATGGATTGCTTCGTCGCTGCGCTCCTCGCAATGACGTTCTCTATAAACTATTGGATCAGCTTGGTGAGGGCTTCGTTGAGTTTTTTGAAGGAAGAATCGTTAGGATTTATGGCAACTACCTGGCGCAGGTAATACTGAGCCTTTCGGTAGTCCTGTTTTGCATAATAAAGTTCGTAAAGGCGGAAAAGTGCATCGCTGTTACGAGGATTTGAGATAAGGCTTGAACGCAGGTCTGCCAGAGCCTTTTCTTCGGTCAACTGAAGATAACTTCTTCTATAATAAAGATTACTTTTTACCTTTGGAGATGCTGTCCCCATAAGAGAATCAATATACTTTAATACTGCATCCCTGTTACCTACCCTGCTATAGGCAAGAATATAGGATTCCAGAAGAAGTTCATCTGAAGTATTTGCTTCGTATCTTGTTTTTGCATATTCATAGGCTTCGTTGTTTTTACCAAGTTTAAGACAAACCTTTACATACTTTTCTACAACAGCAGGACTGACATTACCGTAAGTAATAAGATTACGGCTTGCCGTATAAGCTTCCTGCCAGTTTTCCCTCTGAATAAGCCCGTCTAAGGCATATGTCATTGCTTCCTGATTACCCGGTCTTCTTTCCAGAACCCTTGCTGCAAGTTCATCTGCATATTTTCCTGCCACAGGTGAATCAGTTTCAGAAGAAATGCGGGCTGCAAACATAAGGGCATCCACATTATCCGGGTACATCTGCAGGGCCTTTTCTACAGTTTCAGAGGCAGCAGCAGTATTTTTACTCCAGTCCAGCTGAACCTTTGCACGTAAAACAAGATAATCAATAGAAGAAGAATCCTGTCGGGCATAAACATCAAGCAAAGAAACTGCATGTATGTAATCTTTCTTTTCTACAAGAATTTTTGCGCGGAAAAGGAGGAACTCCAGATCATTTGGAGTCTGCTGCAAAACTCTTGCAACATACATTTCTGCAGAATCATAGTCTCCTGCATCAAAAGAAATATAGGCATTCTGTTTAAGAACTGCTATATCATTTACAGTATTGTCAATTGAATTAAGAACCTGAGAAGCCTCTGCAAGTTTTCCATTTGCACGTAAAATCCGTGAATATGCAAGATTTATTTCGCTTGTTTTTGGAGAAGAAGCATAAGCCTGTGAAATATATTTTTCTGCATTTTCAAAACTTCGTTTCTTCTCATATACCTTTGATAAAAGATAATTTGCAAGAACCGAATCACCCTGAATCTGCAGGGCTGCCATAAGAGCATTTTCACAAGGCTCATAAATTGAAATATCAGAATTATTATTCATTATTACCAGTGCAGGTAATATTGTTGTAAGAAAGTCTACATTACCGGTACTGGAATCAAATACACCCTGTTTTACAGAAGAGATTGCTCCGGTATATGGATTGTCTTCTGTTACTACAGGAATATCCCAGGTAATTTTTTCCGAAGGCCAGACAAGCTTCATTATTTCTGCAGAAACAACTGCAAGAACCTTTTCACTTTCATCAAATTCTGTAGTCTTCTTACGCATCAGGGCCATTCCTTCGCGCAATGAATCCGGACTGCCGTTATAAACATTTGTTAAAACTGCAGGATCAACTTTAGAAAAATATTCCCTCTTATTTTTTTCTACAGGAAGTTTAATTGAATAAGAAGTATCGTCTACATTTTCTGCTGTTTCTGTTTTTACAAGTTCAGTATCTTTTTCTTTTGATTTCTTTTTCTTTTTTGAAGCAGAAAAAGCCGGACTGCTTAAAACAAAAGCAGCCAGAGCAATGAGAATTATAGATTTTTCCCAAAAAGTTTTTTCCAACTTCTATTCCTGATTATTCGTCGTCTTCGTCTGCCTTAAAAGATGCCTCTTCATCTGCAAAAACTCCAGTCTCCTCATCAGAGAAAACAAGTTCCTTGTGCTTTTGTTGCAAAAAGAAGAAACAAATTAAAAAAACAGCTATTAAGAGCATAAAGAGCGGTCCCAGCGTAATTGCAACAGTTCTGAAAGAAAGTTTAATAAGGCCGAAAGAAAAAAAGGAATACCAGCAGCCCATACCAAACAATGTAATGGAAGGAATAAGATAACCGAATTTTAAAACCTTATACTTCCATTTACCGGCTACAAACCAGAGAAGGCCTGCAGAAACTCCTAAAAGCGGCCACATTTCGTTAAGTGCAAATGAAAAAAAGATATATGTAATAAGATAAATTAAACTCCAGCTTAAATATAAAAGTCCCATGAAAAAGTGAAAAAACTTTTTAGTAACTTTTTTTGCGATAAGAAGAGTAGCAAGACCTATTCCTGCCTGTGCAACAATGAAAATTATATTTAAGATATTTGCAGAAGTAGAGACCGGTTGTACCAGAGCAATGGCAGCACAACCAAATGCAAAAAGAATGCCAAAAACTAAAAGGACATAAATTGATTTTATATTTTTCTCTGTATCCATATAGGTCAGCTCCCCTATAAATATAACACTCAATTACAATCGAAATGCGTTTGTACCCTATTTTTTCTATAATACTAGTAAAAAATAATCTTTACAATAACAATTCACTATGATAAATTCAAAAATATGAAATTAAAAAGAATTATTACTAATCTTCTATATATATCATTATTTATTACACTTACATTATTTTCGGCCTGTAAAAACTCTAAAACAAGTAAAAATCCCCAGAAAACAGAAGCTTTACAAAACCACCAGCAGGAACTGCAGAATCTGCTGGAATCACAGACCTTTAATGGAAAACAAAAATACTCCCTCATAAAACAGATTGCAGATACCCTTCGCAGCGAAAAGGACTATCAGGGACTCATTCTTTTTTTAACAGACTGGGTAGATAAAAATCCGGATGATATGTACAACTCTTACTGGCTTTTGATGACAGCAGATGCCTACCTTGCCCAGGGAGCAGAGCCGGTTGCAGAGTACTATTTTGACCGCATTTTGCAGCAGTGTCCCGACCTTTTAATAAAAGGTAATTCGGCTCACTTTATATGCCTGCAAAAGCTTATTCAGATAAGTAAAACACCTTCTCACAGAATTAAGTATTTTAATGAACTGATAAGCCGTTTTCCTCAGAATGTAAACACAACAGAACTTTACCTGCGTCTTGCCCTGGAATATCAGAACGACAGCCAGTGGTCTCAGGCACTTAAAACCTATTCTCTCTTTCTGGAACAACCGGATGCTACTACAATTCAGATTCCTGGCGAGCCGGATGCTTACAAAAATGCCCGTCACCTGGTAGATTTCAACAATTCTTCTAAAGACTGGACCTTTGAAAGCCTTTCTGCCCTTGAAGAAGCCGTTAAAAAAGCTATCCGCAATTACGACTGGCGTTCTCTGGATAAATATAAGGCTAAGGTAAACTTTTTCTCTATGTCCTGGAAGCAGGATGAAAACGATGCCAATGCCCAGGAAGAGTTTTCCATGTATTCCTGGATGCGCGGTAAGAGAATCCGCTATAACGACAGTCTGGACGAAGCCTCTAACCCTAACGAAGCCTACCTCAGAACCTGGGGCTGGAACTCCTATGTTCCTGTATGGTATCTGTATTTCCGCAAGGTTGACTTCCCTCTTGACCCGGATATTCACGGTAACTGGGAATGGGCCGGTATTTACCTTGGAAATAAGCTGTAATGAAAAAACTTCTCTTCTTTTTTGCTGCACTGATTATTTGCACCTCATTATATGCCGAAGAGAAAGATCCCCGGGTCAAGCCCGAGGATGACAATTCTGCGGTGGTTGAGGCCCTCGAAACCACCGGTAGCCCGGCCGCAGAACCTCTTGCAAGTGATGACGCAGCTCCCCTCTCCTTTACCGAAGAACCTATGGAAGAAGAGGTTGTAGAAGACGAAGCCTTTCTTGAGCTTTTAAAAACCGCCCTCCTTCCAGAACTGCATCCCCTGGATAAGGAAAACGGAGCCCCTCCAGAGCACATAGCAATATCCTTTATTTCCGATGAAGAAATTGCAAAACCCGAAGTTGAACGCTTTCGTAAAATGTATCTTTCGCCAAAATGGAGCGCCCTGCTTAGAGGCTACCTTGAAAGCGCCATGGAATACCGCCTTTTTGTACGAAAGGCCGTGAGTGACCGACAGATGCCGGAAATGCTGGAGTATCTTCCGGTAGTTGAGTCTAATTACAAAACAAGTGCAAAAAGCCGCTCGGGCGCAATCGGAATGTGGCAGTTTATGGCAAACAGCGTCTGGCCCTTCCTTACGCTCAACGATTTTGTAGACGAACGCCTTGACCCATGGAAGTCTACAGATGCAGCACTGCGTAAACTTACAGATAACTACAATATCTTTAATGACTGGCTGCTTGCAATAGGTGCCTACAACTGCGGTGTTGGAGCAATGAACCGCGCCATTAAAAGAGCCGGCGGAGTAAAAGACTTCTGGTATCTTGCAGAAAACGGCTATCTTTCAAAGCAGACCGCCGAATATGTTCCAAAGCTTATTGCCATAGCAGACCTTGCAATCAACAGTGAGTATTACGGCATAGACATTCCAAACCACAAGGAAGAATACGAGCTTCTGGAAAATGAAAAAAACGGAAACTTCGATTATCTTACAGTGCACAAGGCCTACTCCATCAATCAGCTGGCCCAGGAAATGCGCATGGACCCGGCAACCCTCAAACGCCTGAATCCTTCTTATACCATGGGTATGACCCATCCGTCTAAAGCAAGCGAAATCCGACTGCCCCTGGGTATGAAACAGTCTGCCGAAGACGCCCTTGCAAACCTGACACCGGTAGAGTTCCCTCTAAAATATACAGTCGTAGCAGGAGATTCCCTCTGGTCTATTTCCCGCAAGTACAAAACTACAGTAAATGCCATCTGCGAGCTCAACGGCATAAAGGAAAACGCAATCCTCAAAATTGGAAAAATACTTTATATTCCTTCAAAATAAGCCGATTGTAGAAGAAGAGGAAAACCATTATGTTCAAACGACATCTTGCCCTTGCTGCAGCACTGGCAGTTTTTTCAATTGTTCCACTTTTTGCTCAGGCAAGTCAGAATTATGACACTAAAATAGAAGCAATCAGTTCAATCAACTGGATTACTAAGGAATTTGTTACAAATATTTCCCTGGATGCAAACAAGGCAAATATTCAGATGCCATCTGGAAAAAAGGTTGCTTCTGCCTACATCAAATCTAAAATGCTTCCCCTGATTCAGCCTCCTCTGCTCTCTCTTTTTGAGAATTCGGAAAACGACCTTTCTGAAGCAGTAATAAACGATGACCTTACTTTAGACCAGGTTTACAGCTTTATTATGAGCGGCCACAAAACCCCGGATGTTTTTTCTAAAGACCTCAATTATTTAAATACTACTAATACTACAAATATAAATGATATCGGAAAGCAGCTTGTAAGACACAACTATCCGTTTAATCCGCAGAAGCCGATTGAGTCGGTTCCTTCAAGAGCCTTCAGCGGAATTATCATTGATGCCCGCGGAGCCTTTCCCGTTCACGGTGAATATGTAAAGAGTGAAGTTTATGCCTGCTTCTTCCCTCAAATCTGGGATGACCAGATGAACAGCATTTATGAAAAAAATATAGTAACCCCTTCGATTGTTACAGAAAAAGGCCTCGCCGGTTATCATTATTCTGATGATGTTGCAGAATACGAAGACCGTGTTGGTTCAGACCCGCTTTATATAAAGGCCTCTCAGGTTTACGGCCGCAACCGCACAGACCCGGTAATTAAGCATCGCGATGCCCTCAAAATCCTTACCGTACCGGAAAACATTAAGCTTTTGCAGGAAGGCAAGGTTGTAATTCTTCTTGATAAGAAAAACCTGATTTATGACATCAGTGTTCCGGAAAAAACACCTGCTTATTACGTAAAATATAATGCTGTAAAGCAGTACTTCTATGAAAATAAGATTCCTGGAGTTACAATTTCTGATACCAGCCTTGGTTATATGTTTGATGTAAACCTGCGTTTTTATCCGGATTCTCCGGAACTCTTACCTGAAGAAAAAGGCCGTATTGAGCTTATTGCAGAAAAACTTATGGATATTCTGGAAGATGAAGGATATTCAATTCTGATAGAAGGACACACTGCAGATGTAGGTAAGCCGGTTGGTCAGCTAAACCTTTCAATTGAAAGAACCCGTACCGTTATGAATGCACTTATCAAGGAAGGCCTGGACGAAAAGATTTTCACCTACAAGGGTTTTGGAGGCACTATGCCTGTTGCTGATAATGATACAGAAGCCGGCCGCGCCCAGAACCGCCGCGTTCGTATTATTGCCCGCCCGCGTGCTACTTACATTCAGCGCGACTGGAACTAAGACTTCTTTTTCTTAGCACGTTTTTCCATGTACATTAATGCATCAGCCTCGCTTAAGAGCGGGGTTATTTTATAGCCCATTTTTGTAGAAGGGTAAGGAACAAAGCCCATACTTATAGAAAGAGTAAAGCCCTGTTCATTTCCTCCCGACCAGATTCTGCAGTCTTCATCTATCTGCTCCCGGATTTTTTTAAGGGCTTTTTTTGTAAGGCCCGGGCTTATAATTGCAAATTCATCACCACCAATACGGGAAATAATATCATTAGAACGGAAGTTACTCTTTAAAATAATTGATTCCGCAAGAATTGCACGGTCGCCGGCTTCATGACCATAAAGGTCGTTTATTTTTTTGAGACCATCCATATCGCAGTAAATTACCATGCCGCTCTGCCCCATAGCTTTTGCAAACTTAAGGGTAGTTTCACCAAAAGAAAAGAGACCACGTCTGTTATAAAGACCAGTAAGCTCATCTGTAGAAGCAATAAGATCCAGCTCATCAATCTTTTTACGAACACGGGAAGTTTCGCTATGAGCCAGCGAGAAAGAATAAACAGAAGCAATTGTGGAAGATAAAAGCCTTACAAAGAGATCATAAATAATACTGTCATAATTTCCTGGCCTTATAACGATATAGCCATACTGCAGGGTAGAATGATAGATTGAAAAAACAATAACGCCTTCCGATGTAATTTTCATTACCCCTTCCGGAAGCATCATTTCTTTTGGATTACATTTTATCTGTTTCTTTTCAAGATTTGAATCAAAGCCTGTTGTATCATCAAAGCCCGCAAAAAGATGAGCCTGCTTTGGAAGATGAAAATAATCAAAAGGAGTAGCCATTTCTATAGGCTTTTCATAAAGTACAATTGCACAGGCACTAATTCCGAAAGAGCGTACATCATCATTTATTCTTTTGCACAACTGGTCATAAGTCATATCTGACTGCATTTCTGTATAAAAGGCTGTAGTCTGATAGAACTCGCCCTTTTTTCTATACCATTCAGTGCCGGAGCTTGTTCTTAAATAAGGCTTTTCTGTATCTGACTCAAATTCAAAATTTCTTGCATGAGGAGCAGTTTTGTCGTAACCCACACGCCTTGTAGATTCCCTCATTACAGGAATTGCAGTCATAACAGTAAGCTTATCGCAAGGTTTGCCTTCAATTTCTTTCATAAGATTTAAGGCAGCAAGGTAGCCCTGTCCTTCAAAATTCTGTTTGATTGTTGTAAGAGTTGGAATACAGGTATCTGCATTGTAAAGATTATCAAAACCAACAACTACAACATCATCAGGAACCTTTTTACCGATTTCATTACAGAAGTCCATTGCGGCAAAGGCCATCTCATCATTCATACATATAACTGCATCAAAATCAAAGTCGCTTGTAACCCTGTAAAAAGAACGGAGATCCTCTATTGCCGGACCATAACTCAATTCCGATTTCCATACAGCGATTTCATCTTCGGCAATATTATGCTCTGTAAGAATTGCCTTAATATTTTTTATACGGTTCTTTATTTCCGGTAAATTTCCACGAACTCCAAGAATACCGAATTTATGACAGTGCTGTCTTTTTATAAGTTCTTCAATAATTGATTGATAAGCCTCTTCATTTTCTACAATTACAGAAGGAATTCCCTGTATTTCCATTGAAATGTTGGCAACAGGAAGAGGTTTAAAGGATTTTATATAAGATGCAACTTCTGTTTTATTAAAAGAATGCATTATTGAACCGGAAATAAAAATTGCTCCATCAAGATTCTTTGAAGAAACAAAGGAAGATACTGCTGCATTCTGATAGTCAAATGCACCGCTTAAATCTTGAATTCGTCCTATTGAAAAGACAATAAGCTCTGCATTTTTTTCCTGACACGCAAGCGAGACACCACGGATTATTCTTTCCGCGTATTCAGAAACTACATAATCGATTATAAGCCCTATTCGCATACTCTCATACCAGTGTTTTAAATTTTAAATAAATATTTTTAAATAATTAATTGTTAACTTTATGGGCTAAGTTAATTATAGTTTAAAAAGTCTGATTTGTCATTATAAAAATAAGGAATTACGTTAGTAATTCCCAATCCGTGTGGCCCTAATCTTGTATAATATCTAGCGATTTTGCCTGATATTGAGGAAGGAATTTCTTCTTTGTACCGGTTGCAAACTGTACTTCTATTACAAATTCACCTGAATTGTTGTAAGCATTTACGATCGACCCGTCTCCATAGTCATCGTGGTAAACGTGCAGGCCTTTTTTCCACTTTGAAGCAAGCCCAGAATCCGCAGGAGCAGAACCTGCAGCCCCAAAAGCAGAGGCATCGCGGCCAAACTGTCCGTAAGGAGAAGATTTTCGGGTCGAAAAGCCAAAAGGTGCCTGCCCTATAACAGTAAAGGCTTCTGCAGCCTCTTTTATAAAAGGACTAGGCCGCATAAAATCCCAGCGGCCGTAAAGGCAGCGCTTTGCAGTTGATGTAACGTACAGTTCATCGCGGGCTCGGGTAATTCCTACGTAAAAAAGGCGGCGTTCTTCCTCCAGTTCAGCACCAACCTTTTCCATACGGGGGAAAACACCTTCTTCAAGGCCTGTTATGATTACCCGGTTATATTCCAGACCCTTGGTATTATGCAGGGTGATAAGGGTAACAGCATCGTCACCTACAGCCTGATTTTCTGCGTCAAGAGTTCGGTCCAGATTTATTGCATCAAGAAATTGAAGTAGTCCTTCCATTGTGCATTTATAAGGAACTGCTGTATTAACCAGCTCCTGAAGGTTCTGTACCCGGGTTGTTCCTTCAATCTCGTCTCCGGCTTTATGGTATTCATCCAGGCCGGAATCGCGGATAACTCTTTCAATAAAATCAGAAAGATTTTTATTTTCATCAAAGCAGTTTGCAAGGGTGTCAAAAAGCTTTATAAAAGTAGCTGCCCCCTCGCCTGCCTTTTTGGAAAGTCCTTCCTTATGGTTTTTAAGGTTTTCAAGTAAATCAGAATATACAGGCACTTCTTCCGGATTAAGTGTGAAGGCCGTTTCCATCAGCTTGTCCTGTGTTTTTTCGCCTATTCCCCTCGGCGGTTTATTTATTATTCGGCGGAAGGAAATTTCGTCCTTATGGTTTGCGCAGAAGGAAACATAGGCAAGAGCATCTTTGATTTCTTCGCGTTCGTAGAACTTAAGGGAACCAACAACTACATAAGGAATCTTTCTGTGCAGAAATTCTTTTTCAAAGCCGAGAGACTGAGCATTGGTACGGTAAAGAATTGCCCAGTCTGAATACTTTGCCTTAGGCCGGCCCCCTTCCCCCTCAAGAGATTTCAATACAAGGTCTGCCGCAAACTTTGCCTCTGCATTCTGGTCCGGCAAAAAAGCAAGAACAGGCTTTCCACCCTCTCCCCGGTCGGCAACCAGAGTTTTTTCAAGGCTACCGTGATGGTTCTTTTTTACGACAAGGCCTGCCGCATTAAGAATACTTGCAGTAGAACGGTAGTTTCGCTCAAGTTTTATAATTTCAGTACCAGGGAACTTTTCCGGGAAGGTAAGAATATTTTCTACTTCTGCGCCACGGAATTTGTAAATAGACTGGTCATCATCACCAACAACGCAGACGTAAGTTCCGCTGCCCTGCTTTACCCCGGAAAGGTTCTGAAGCAGACGGTACTGAGCAATGTTAGAGTCCTGATACTCATCCACCATAATCACTTTAAAACGATTGTGAATGTAGTCTGCAATTTCACTGTAAGACTCGAGAATCTGTACCGGCAGCATAATTAAATCACCAAAGTCTGTATTACCGGTTGCCCGAAGCCGTTTCTGATATTTTGAATAGATATCGTTTAAATCAAACTCACTGCCTATAATTCCAAGGTCATCTTCCGGTGTAAGACAATAATCCTTACAAAGAGAAATCTGATGAGCTGCAAGGCGGACTTCTTTTGCAGAAAGAGACGGTTCTGCCTTTTTTATCAGAGTTGCCATATCATCATCATCATAAACAGAAAAGGTTGGCTCTACCCCACCATGCTCTGCAAACTTTCGCAGAAACCAGGAACCAAAGGAGTGGAAAGTCTGGATTTTTGCTTCAGAAGCACGTTCATCAATTGCAACGGCACGCTCGCGCATTTCGTTGGCAGCCTTTTTTGTAAAGGTTACCGAAAGAATAGACCAGGGATCAATATTCTTTTCTTTTATGAGATAGGCAATTTTAGTTGTAATTACACGGGTTTTACCGGAACCGGCACCCGCAAGAATTAAAAGGGGCGAACCTTCGTGAACTACGGCCGCCCTCTGCTCTTCATTAAGTGAATCGAGATAATTATTGTCTTGCATGCTTTTTCTTTTTTTCTTTATAAAGTTCTTTATCTGCTTCGCTGAGTAACTGTTTCAAAACACTGGACTTCTGTAAATCAACCGCACCAAGACTTATTGAAAGTGTAAATGGCAGTTGATTTTCGATTGAAACTTTTTTGCAGAGCATATCAATTTTGAGCTTTGTATGTTCTACATAACCAATTTTCATACCCAGGGCAACAATACCAAACTCATCTCCACCCAGACGGCCAATAACATCAGAAGAACGGAAAATATCTTTAAGAACACGAGCCTGAAGCATAATTGCCTTATCTCCCATTTCGTGCCCGTAAGTATCGTTGATTTTTTTGAGGCCGTCCATATCTGCAAAAAAGATTACACCGGAAGTATCGGTTTCCTGCAGAAGGTCAAGGGCAGCCTGGCCCTGCTCTATAAAGCCGCGGCGGTTAAGAATACCGGTAAGCTCATCCATACGAGACTGCAGTGCAAGATCAGAATTCTCCCGTTCAAGATTGCGGCCTTCCTGAATCTTGCTTGTATATTCGTAAGCCTGAGCAACAGCATTCATAATGATTTTAAGATACACGTTATAATCAGCAAATTTCTTTTCTTTTATGCGGCATATCAGGTATCCATAGTTTGCTTCACCAAGGAAAATCGGATTAAGAAGGAAAACTCCGCCTATATCTTCCATTGTTCTGGCAGGGAAAATCTTTTCATGTGGATCTGAAGTAAGGCCAGGTCTGAAAACTTCTGTGTTGTTTAATTCAGTATAGAACATGTGAAGTTCTGACTTATCCGGCAAAACAAATTCCTTCTCTGAATCTATAAGCTGAACTTCCTTAAAAAAGTGAATTGCAAGCCCGCTCATAGCACACTGACTTGTAATATACTTAAGGCTGAAGAACATCTGCTTGAGTGTATTAAAGCCCCGGATTGTATCCATAAGGGTTACAATTGTATTTTTTTCATTCAGAGCATTTACAAACTGCATTACGCCGTCATTCTTTTCGTTCATATCAGAACAGATTTCGCCATCAACATTTTTGTAGATAGGCATTGAACGGTCCATACCTATACAGCCGCAGGACTGACGGAACTTTGGAACCAGAGGATTCAAAAGAATCTTTTTCATTTTTTCGCCGTTCAAAACACGGTCTGCAATTTCCGCTGCTTCATAGCCCTGGCTGTAAATATCCTGATTGATTGTTGAAAGCTTTGGAGACATCATGCTTGCAACAATGGCATCATCAAATCCAATAACCTTAACATCCTGAGGAACCCTTACCCCTATTTCTTCAAAGGCGCGGATACAGCCTGAAGCCATCATATCATTTGCACAGATAACTGCATCAAAAGGAATGTCATTTTTTGATTTAAAGCGGGCAATTATTTCATCGTGAGCCTTAAAGTCTGTAAAATTACCGTCATAAACCATATCCGGATAGAAAGTAAGCTTGCATGCATCTAGAGCTGATGTAAAAGCGTCATAGCGCTCAAGGGCTTCCTTAGATTTTGTTTCGTTTGCAGAAAAGAAGGCAATTTTTTTGCAGTCATGCTCACGTTTAAGATGATTTACAATATCTTTGATACTTTTGCGGCAGTCTGCCTGAATGACATAGCTGTTTTTTGTAAGCGGATCCAGAGCAATAGAAATTATCGGTTTTGGCTCAAATTCTTTGAGCATTTCGCGGAGGCGGTCTTCCTTCATCTGGGAAGCATAAAGTCCGCTTACGCAGATTATAGCATCAACTTCTTTTGATTTTGCATATTCAAAACCGGTACAGTACTGGTAGTCAAACGCACCTGTATTAATACCAGGAATACGTGTTTGAATGATTACCACCTTAACTTCTTTGTCATGGAAATAGTCTGAAATACCACTTAAAACATCAAGGCTGTATTCAATATTAAATGTCGGAATTAAAACTGCAATAACCTTCATTTTTCTAGTCCGGTTTTACCATTATACACTAGAAAACAAATTTTCGCTCGTTTTTTTCGCTCTTTTTTCGAGAAATTTTAATAAAGCGGGAATCCAGGTCTACACCGGTGCTGGCAAGTACTTTTACAGTTACTACCGAGCCGGCTTTTAGGGATGTAAGGGCCTCTTTGTCGTCCAGGTCGTAGCGGATAACAACAGAACCGTCTACTTCCGGAGCCTGGAACCAGGCACGACCGATTGCGAGGCCCTCTTCTTCTGCATCTATGATTTCCTCAACCAGAATTTCGAGTTCTTTGCCTACATAATTCTGCAGGTGGTCTGCAGTAATGGCTGCCTGAAGCTCTTCGAGTCGGGCTGCACGGGCTTTGGCGGTTTTAGCAGGCACACGGCCCTTCATACTGTAGGCAGGAGTATCCTCCTCGCGGCTGTAAGGGAAGCAGCCAGACCAGTCGGGTTGTATTTCTTCGAGGAAGCGGGCGGTGTTGTCGGCCGCCTCGTCGCTTTCGCCGGGAAAGCCTGTAAGGAAGGTTGTTCGGAGAACAGCTCCGGGTAACTGGCGTCGGATTTTCTTTACAAGAGCGGTATACTCCTTAAAAGAACCGGTGCGGTTCATTGCAAGAATTATTCCGTCATCGCCGCTCTGGAAAGGAATATCAAAATATGGAAGCAGGCGGCCTTTTCCGGCCTTAATTGCTTCAATAATATCATCAGAAAAATGATCCGGGTGGATGTAAAGAGGACGTACAATAAAGTCGCCCGGGATTTCGGTGATTTTTTTCAGAAGCTGGGCAAGTGATGTTTTGGTATCAGTTCCATAAGCGGCAAGATCCTGCCCTATCAGATTGATTTCGTAAACACCGTCTTTTACAAGTTTTTTTATTTCACGGAGAATTTCTGTTTCTTTGCGGCTTCTAAGCTCACCGCGGATAAGAGGAATTGCACAGAAGGAACAGTGATTTGAACAGCCCTCTGTGATTTTTACAAAAGCAGAGCCCGGGAAGTTGAAAATTACAGGGCGGTCACCGCCACAAACACCCTTTTGAGGGAAGGTTTCGGCTCCACGCTGCTTTTTTATGCTGTCCATAAAATCAGCTATTTTAGAAAGGTCTCCGTTACCAAAAACACCGTCCAGTTCGGGCATCTGCTCTATAAGCTGGTCTGCATAACGTTCTGCAAGACAGCCGGTAAGAACAAGTTTTGCCTCAGGGTAAGCCTGTTTGATATTGCAAACTGCATCAATTGATTCTTTTTTAGCTGACTGAATAAAGCCGCAGGAATTAACGAGAATAAAATCTGCTTCATCGGCATTGAGGGTAAACTCATAGCCGCGCTCCATCAAAAAGCCCGCAATGAGTTCTCCGTCGGTCTGGTTTTTAGCACAACCGTGCTGGTCTATAAAAAATTTCATAGGGTTAATCCAACTCGATTACGACGAGCTTATACTTGCCGTCGGTATCTTTAATCCACTTGATATCTTCAACAAAAATCTGACCTGCAGCACCAATATCAAGATCGAAAGACTTGGAATCTGCAATGATTGTGATTTTTACAGTGTTGAAGTTAGACATCCAGAGGCGGATACCATTACGTGGAGTTGCTGTAAAGAGGTCGCCGCGGGCAAAGTAAGACTCTACAGAGTGAGAATTATCAACACGGTCGCGGAAGAGACAAGGACCACGGAAGCTTGCATTAACTGTAAAAGGATAAGCACGATTATCTTCGTGAATAACCTTATATGGATGTGAAGACTTAACCTCTGAAGCAAATGGAATTTCTTCTGCCGCAACAACAGAAGTTGGCTCAACTGCAACACCATGGCGGAGAAGAATGCTTACTTCGGCACCACGGCTTTCATCGGTAGAAGAAATGTCAGAAACATAAACAATCATATCCGACGCATTATCGCCGTTTATATCAAGCTCAGACTCTTCTGCAAGTTCTATATAATAAACTCCGGAAGGAGTATCAATTCCAAAAGCAGAAAGAGTATCGCGTACTGTAAGAATGATTTTACCGTCGTTTTCTGTAGGAATAAAAAGCTGGTCTCCTTTGTATACACGCTGGGTAAACTTTTTATCAGTAAGCTCATACTGGCGGCTCTTCATTCCGCTGGCAACAACTACACCGTCATCTGTCTTATTTTTCTTTTTAACATTGATAAGGATAAGAACAGTTACGACAACTGCTACAAGAAGAACAGAAGGAATTATGATTGCAGGCAAAAAGTAGCGCGGGCGGTGAGGCTCGTAAAGCCCCTGAGGTAGCGGCGATTCCTGAATCTGTTTGTTGCGGTAAAGCTTAAGTATGAATTCAGAATCAAGTTCAAGGTAATCTGCATAATTCTTAAGAAAGCCCACCATATAGGCATCGCCAGGGAAAACAGAATTGTCTTCTTCTTCAAGTCCTGCAAGATATCTTTTTTCTATTGAGATTTCGCGGCTTGCACGATCCAGATCAAGCTGCTTTGATTCACGGGTTGTTCTTAAAAGTTCGCCGTAGCTTTCCATACCACACTACTCCGTAAAGAGGAAGTTATTGTAATTGTTTGCCGAAGATGGAGCATCGTAAACAAAACGCTGTTCAGAAAGATCCTGATTCAGCACATAATCAAAGAAGTCAAAAACGAATTCCTCCCCTTTAGGAGTAACTGCTTCTATACGACGAATAAGTTTTGTTTCATTATTAATTGCAAGCTTGATATAACGGAAGGCTTCAGAAGCGCTCTTTCTTGAGAGAATCAGTTTTACAACCATTTCGTCAGAGCCTTCTTCGAGAGGTTCCGGGTTCTGGCCAGTCTCATAAGCGACAGTATAATAGCGGGACATGAGAGAGAGCCCCTGAGGTGTTGAAAGATTTGTTGCATTTCCTGCGCTGCCCGGAGTTACCTGCTGCTGAAGAACTGCCTCTGCAGGCTCTTTTATGTAGATGGTGAGCATATCTCCGTTGAAGCAGATTACCTGCTCTTCCGGATTTGTGTAGTCCATTCTCAAAAGATTAGGTGCCTTAAAAGAAAGCTTTCCACGAGACTCGTTCTTTTCTATTTTGATTTCAAAATCTACTTCGTAATCTTTAATTGTGCCGTAATATTCAGAAATAGTCTTAAAATATGCGCTGGCAGTTGTTATGTTCTGCGCAAATAAAACTGTAGAAATAAAAAGTGCGCAAAATGAAAGTACATGCTTTTTCATATCATTACATTATATAGAGAAATCTGGAAATTGTCTATTTATTCAAGAATAGCGCCTTTATCTGCAGAACTTACGAGTTTTGCATATCTTGCCAGGTAGCCGGTCTTTACCTTTGGTTCAGGTGCCTTCCAGGCAGCACGGCGGCGTTCAAGCTCTTCATCGCTTACTTCAAGGGTAATCTTGTAGTTGTTGATGTCGAGGGTAATCATATCTCCCTCTTGAACCAGAGCAATTGGGCCGCCTACTGCAGCTTCCGGAGAACAGTGACCAAGAGAAGCACCACGGGTAGCACCGGAGAAGCGGCCGTCTGTAATGAGGGCAACTTCTTTATCCAGTCCCTGACCGGCAAGAGCGGCAGTTACAGCAAGCATTTCTCTCATACCCGGACCGCCCTTTGGACCTTCGTAGCGGATAACTACAACGTCCCCGCTCTTAATCTGGCGGTTCTGTACAGCATCCATTGCTTCGCTTTCGTCGTTGAAAACGCGGGCTGGTCCTGTGTGCTTCATAAGCTCTTTTGCACAGGCAGAACGTTTTACAACAGTTCCGTTTGGAGCAAGGTTTCCAAAAAGAATTGCGAGTCCGCCGTTATCGCTGAAAGGATTTTCAATCGGGCGGAGAACTTCTGGATTGCGGTTGCGAACACCCTTGATATTTTCTGCAACAGTTTTGCCAGTTACAGTCATAAGCGAAGTATCAATCAGATTTTTCTTAGCAAGCTCTGCAAGAACTGCCTGTACACCACCCGCATCGTCGAGCTCGCACATAAAGGTGTGGCCGGCAGGAGCCAGATGACAGAGATTTGGAGTTCTGTTAGAGATTTCATTTACCATGTGAAGGTCTATGCTGAGGCCTGCTTCATGAGCGATTGCAGGCAGGTGCAGCATTGTATTACTTGAACAGCCCAGTGCCATATCAGCGGCAAGTGCGTTTTCAAAGTTTTTCATTGTAAGCATCTTGCGGGCTGTAATGCCCTTTTCAAACATTTCCATAACCTTCATACCGGCGTGCTTTGCAAGAGCGATACGGCGGCCACTTACAGCAGGAATTGTTCCGTTTCCAGGCAGGCCAAGGCCGATAGACTCGGTCAAGCAGTTCATACTATTTGCAGTAAACATTCCGGAACAGGCACCACAGCCAGGACAGGCTACAGTTTCCATTTCACGAAGCTGGTCTTCGTTGATTCTGCCGGATGCAACAGCACCAACGGCTTCAAACATATCAGTAAGCGACAAATTACGGCCGCTGTAAGGATTTGTCTCATCTTTTCCAGGCAGGTGACCAGGCATCATAGGACCACCGGAACAGAAAACTGTAGGAAGATCCAGGCGGGCTGCAGCCATAAGCATACCGGGAACAATTTTGTCGCAGTTAGGAATCATAACGAGGGCATCAAACTGATGAGCCTTTGTCATACATTCAATTGAGTCGGCAATGAGCTCGCGGGTAACAAGGGAATACTTCATTCCTTCGTGGCCCATGGCAATTCCGTCGCAAACGCCGATTGCTGGGAATTCTATAGGAGTACCGCCAGCCATACGAATGCCGGCTTTTACAGCTTCGGCAATGCGGTCCAGTTCTATATGGCCGGGAATAATTTCGTTCTTAGCACAGCAAACGCCAACGAGCGGGCGGTCTAATTCTTCATCAGTATATCCCATTGCGTAAAACAATGAGCGGTGTGGCGCACGGGCTACACCTTTTTTTGCGTTATCACTTTTCATGTTTTTTCCTCGTGGTGATTTTACTCGTATTTATCTCTAATGACAAGTTTTACGAGTGTTTTTGTTTTTTCAAGAGCAGAGTGTCGCTGCTGGGCAAGTTCTTCTTTTTTCAAACTGATTCGGGCGTAATCGCAGATTTTTTTGCCAAAATCAGAAAGAGTTGAAGGAGATTCTGCCTCACAGGCAAGTATAACATTCTTTTTCGAAATAAAATGTCTGAAGAACTCTGCAAATTCATCATTATCAAGTGGGAGTCCATAAAGCATAATGATTCGCTTGTAATCCTGAATCTTTGCAAAATAATTACAGCAGGCTATAAGCTTAGAAGAGAAGTTATCTTTTCCATTTTCATCTTTAACAAGCTTTTCAGCAATTACAAATAATTCAGGATCATCAGGAAGCTGGCCCTTTGGCTGGCACTCTATTATCTTACTTAAAACGACAGAATCGGTGAGAATCTGGGCTTTACTGTCAAGAACATCCGGATTATCAGCATTGTGAGTAGCAAGTTCGTCTTCTTCGTTCTTGGCAAAGAGTTTTTCGAGTTCATCATTAGAAACAGCAGGCTCAGAAGAAAGAGATGATTCAGCCATAACAGACATGGTTTGAGAAAGCACCTGAGTTTCTTCTTTGCTTACAGCTACATCTTCAGAGACAGCAGCACGCTCTTTTTCCTCGCCCATAATATCAGCAAGCATAGAATCTACTGCGCTATCTTCATTAACCTGAGGCTTTTCAAATACAGGCTCAGGAGGATTATTTTCAAACTTTTCTTCATCGGCAAAGGCAGCTGGACCAGAAGCTTCTGACTGTTCCTTTACCTGCATAAATTCAGCTTCTTCTGCAGAGGCACCAATTTCTGCGCTGAAAGTATCATCTTCTTCGAAATCTTCATCATCAACTTCTGCAAAACCGGCAGAAATATCATCAGCATTATCTTTATAGAAAGAAACAGACTGACCTGCAGCGCCATTTACACGAAGAACAATTCTGTCACCTTCGTCTGCGGCTTCATACAAACAGCCATCATTTTCACAAATGTAGAAAAGACCAGTATCACCGTCTACACGAAGATTGCGGAGAGCTGTACAGCCTTCAAAGGCATCTGGGGCTACATACTCAAGGCTTGCAGGGAAAACTACACTTTCGAGCGAAGTACAATCTGCAACAGCACGAGACTCTATACGGCGGACAGTTGGCGGAATTACCAGTGATTTAATTGATTTACAGCCTTCAAAAACGCTTTCCGGTAAAGATGTAATTCCGGCACGGAAAGGAATTTCAGGAAGAGATTCGCAGTTTTTAAAAAGCCCCTTAGAAAAAGCTGAAACTGCATTAGGCATTGTCACTTTTGTAAGAGCCGAACATCCCGCAAAAAGATTATCAGGCAGCTCTGTAAGGCCGGAAGGAAGTTTTACCTTTTCGAGAGCTTTTGACTCTGCAAAAAGAGCATTACCCAGTTTAGTTACAGAATCAGGCAATGAGATTGACTCATAAGGACATTCTGTAAAAACTTCGTCATCAATTATATGGGCGCCAAAAGGTATACGGCCGGTAAAATCTGGAACTGTATCGTCAACACCAAGAACAGTGTGTAAATCTTCAGAATAAATAAGTCCGTTTTTTTTGATATAAGAGCTCATAAACTTTCCTTAAAAACAGTTTTGTCTATTTTACCATAGGAAAGAGAATTTGTCATTGATTTTGTTTAACATTGTCATTGCGAGGAGCCCGAAGGGCGACGTGGCAATCTATTTACTTAATTTCAGCTCAAAAGAATCCACAAGCGCAATCCACGAAGCCTCAATAACGTCGGAAGAAACACCAACCGTTGTCCAGCTTGTCTGACCGTCTGTAGATTCTATGATTACACGAACGCGGGCCGCAGTTGCAGATTTTGAATCGAGAACACGTACCTTATAATCCACCAGTCTGAAATTTGAAACAACCGGATAAAACTTTTCCAGAGCCTTACGAAGGGCAATATCAAGGGCGTTGACAGGACCGTCTCCCTCGCCCGCTGTAATTTCAAAGTTACCGTCTACTTCAACCTTAATCTGAGCACAGCAGCAAACGCCCTCTTCCGGCCGCGGATTAGAACCGGTTGTCTGATAGTAGTGAAGCTTAAAGAAAGGCTTATACTGGCCAAGCATTTTGCGGACAAGAAGTTCAAAAGAGCCGTCGGCACCTTCAAACTGATAACCTACCGCTTCGAGTTCCTTCACCTTTTCCATGAGCTGGCTTACAATCGGGTCGTTGCGTTTTACTTCCGGAGCAAAGCGGCGGATTTTTTCGAGAATTGTAGAGCGGCCGGCAACTTCGCTAATAAGGAAAACGCGGCTGTTGCCGACAGACTCCGGTTCTATATGCTCATAGGCAAAAGGATTTTTGAGTACGGCATCAATATGCATTCCGGCCTTGTGGGCAAAGGCATCTTTACCGACATAAGGAGACTGAGGATTAACGCGGATATTTGTGAGCTCTGCAACACGCTTGCAGATAGCAGTAAGATTTTTAAGGCTCTCTTGGGGAATAACCTGATAGCCCATTTTTATCTGAAGATTAGGAATGATTGTTGAAAGATTTGCGTTACCGGTGCGCTCGCCAAAACCAAGGAGAACACCCTGAACATGAGTAGCGCCTTCTTTTACAGCAACAAGTGAGTTAGCCACGGCTAATCCGCAATCATTATGAGTGTGGATTCCAACGGTAACCTTTTTGCCATAAAGTTTAACTACCTCAGCAACAGCTCGTCGGCATTCATCAATCATAAAGCCGCCCTTTGTTTCGCAGAGACAAAGTACACTGGCACCGCCTTCTACAGCTGCCTTGAGAGATTCAAGGGCATAGGCCTTGTCTTCTTCGTAGGCAGTGAAAAAATGTTCTGCGTCGTAAATTACCTTGCGGCCGTTTTTTACAAGATACTCACAGGACTCGCGTATCATTTTGAGATTTTCTTCAGGTGTAGTTTTGAGAATATCTGTTACCTGGAAGGTCCAGGACTTACCAAAGATTACAACTGTCTGAGTTTCTGCAGCAAGAAGACTTTTGAGATTCGCATCATCTTCGCAGCGGCAATTTTTACGGCGGGTAGAACCAAAGGCACAAACCTGTGCGTTCTTAAACTTTACATCCGCTACCGCTTTGAAAAACTCCATATCCTTAGGATTCGACCCCGGGTTACCGGCTTCTATGTAAGTAACACCAAGCTCGTCGAGCTCACGACAAATATGCAGCTTGTCCTGAACAGAAAAGCTTATACCCTCGCCCTGAGCACCGTCTCGTAATGTCGAATCAAGAATCTCAATTTTCTTCATAGTCTGATTATGGAAGAAATATAAGTAAGTTTCAAGAACCCCCGTCATGCTGAACTTGTTTCAAGTTCAGCATGACGTTAGTTCAGAAAGAATTTTACCGGGTTTTCGTAGCAGATATTCTTTACAAGTTGACCCAGATTTTCTTCTTCCCAGGGGAACTCGCCCTGCTCTACCAGATTGCCGACAAAATTGCAGAGAATGCGGCGGAAGTATTCGTGGCGAGGATAAGAAAGGAAGCTGCGACTGTCTGTAAGCATGCCTACATAAGAGCCCAGGGGAGCTGTGCGGGCATACACGCGAATCTGTTCTTCTATGCCGTCTTTGTGATCGTTGAACCACCAGGCAGGACCAAACTGACAGTTGCGGAAGTTTGCGGCCATTGTTGCAAGAGCTTCGTTATCTTTTGGATTGAGATTGTAAAGAATTGTGCGGGCCTCAGGCACTGCGCTGTAAATTGCGTTGAGAACTGCGCCTAGCTGAGGAGCAAAATTAAAATCATTAAGGCTGTCTTCACCGATATTTTTTCCGGCAGCAGAAAGCATGGCAAAGTTATTGTCGCGAAGGGCTCCGATATGAATCTGCATTACAAAACCTTTCTGAGCATAAAGTTTGCCGAGTTCTGTAAGTACCCAGCCCTTATACTGAGCAATTTCATCAGGGCGGAGTTTTTTACCAATCCAGGCTTTTTCAAAAATGTAATTTACATCATCAAATTTTGTTGGAAGATAAAAATCCCCTTCGAGTGAGTGGTCACTAACAACAGAACCATTGGCCTTAAAGAAATCCATGCGGCGGCCAAGGGCTGCAATCATATCATTTATTGAAGTAAATCTTGTGCCATCCATTTCCTGCAGGCGGCTGATATATTCAGGGTATGCCGGATTTTCAGGAGACAGAGGAAGGTCCGGGCGGAAGGAAGGACGAACCTTGCAGTTCTTCCAGTCGCCGGCAATTTTTTTATGCCATTCAAGAGAGTCCAGAGGGTCGTCGGTTGTGCAAAGCTCGCGAACATTCATTTTTTCAAGCAGACCGCGTGGGCTATATTCTGCTTTTGCAAGAAGGGCATTACATTTGTCCCAGATTTCGCGGGCATTTTTTTCTGTCACAGGAACATCAATTCCAAAATAGCGCTTGAGCTCAAGATGACTCCAGTGATACAAAGGATTTCCCGGACAGAGCTGAAGAGTGCGGACAAAGGCAAGATAGCGATCGTAATCTGCAGCAGCAACAGCCTCTGCACCACCACGCTCTTCGTCTGATTTTACAGAGCCATCTTTACGAATATGACCGGTAATAAGCTCTTCGGGAACTCCGGCAGCACGCATTGCACGCCATTTGTAGTGGTCATGATCCAGCCAGGCATTTGCAAGATTTCCAAGAGGCTTGTTTTCAAAAATTTCCTGAGGGCTCAAATGATTATGAAAATCGAAAATCGGCTGATTTTCTGCATATTTATGATATAAAGTCTGAGCTGCTTCGCTCTGCAAAATAAAATCTTCATCAAGAAAAGTTTTCATGTTTTTACCTCGAATACTAGTATATCACAACATAAACATTAGGTTAAGAGAAGCAAAGAGTCCTTTATACAAATCTCCTGCAATTTCTTTTTCTATCATTCTTTTTCCATCAAAATTATAACCACACTGCAGGGAAGCAAAAGAAGCATTAATTTCTCCATAAAAAGAATAATACTGAAAGCTGTATTTTGTTTTATCCTTAAGAACAAAGCTGGAATTTTTATTCATGACTCCGACAGCAAAATAAATTAAATCTTTTGCCCTGGTATTAACAAAAGGATAGCACATAATTGCACAGTCAAAACCTAAATCTCTTATGGACTTAAAACCAATCAGACCAAGGCTGCCTCTGAAACGGAACATTGACCTGGGAAACAGAGTAAACTTTACAGAAGGAGGTCCCATCATTGAAATCGAGGCAGACAAAATATCATTCTTATAATTAAAGGAGAAAACAGGGAGCAGGAAAAAATAAATATCCATGCCCTTAAAACTAACATCAAAGTCGCCCACAATAAGTCCAATGCCACCGGTAAGATTTTTATTTTCCGTCTTGATAAACTGGCGGGTATAGAGCAAGGCTCCTGTCAGAGTCTTAAGACTTGAAAAAGGTACCTCCCCATTAGAAGCCAGCATTCCCATAAAACCATTTTTTCCGGCCGTAATATTCAGCATGGCACTGCAGCCATGAATCCGCTTTACTTCATCTGGCCCCAGTCCCTGCGTAAAATAATCCTGAGAATAACTGAGACCAGCCATAATCATGTCCGGTCCTTTAGCTTCAGTATTCTGCCCTTTTATTCTGGCGTACTGAAGATTTGCAGAAGGTGAAAAGACAAAGTCCTTTTCATCAATCTGAAGCATTTTAAAAGTGAGATTTGGAATAAAAAGATTTTTTGGACTTTGCACTGCCCGCTCAGGCTGAGGCTTTGTCTCTTCCTGAGCAAAAGCAATTGCAAAGAATTGTGAAAAAAAGAAGATTATAAAGAAAAGTTTTTTCATAGTGACTTAAGCACTTCGCGAACTGAGCCGTTTCCGGCAGAAAGTTTTGCAAAGTACTCTTTCACTATATCAGCAAGACCTGCTTCAAACAAGTCTACGCCAAAAATTTCCTTGCGGTGAAGAAGTGAATCAATGTCGCCAGGAACATACTTCTTGCATTCATCCAGCAGAGGATCCGGGCTGAGTTCAAAAGCTTTTCCGTCATCACCGATTCCTGTAAGGTAGCGCAGCCAGAGGGCAAATACAAGAGGAATAACCTTGAGGTCTGCAACGTGGAGGTCGCTGCGACCAAGGTATCCCTTTATAGTCTCACCAAAACGGATGCTGAGTTTCTGAGAAGTATCGCAGGCAATGCGCTGTGGTGTATCAGGCATAAATGGATTTGGAATACGGATATTTACAACCTCGTCGATAAAGTCGCGGGGCTTAATGATTCCAGGATCAACAACAACAGGAAGACCTTCGTCGTAACCAAGGCGTTTTACCAGGCGGAGAAGATCAGGATCCTTCATTTCATCTGCAATCAGAGTGTAGCCGAGTAAGCAGCCGCTAACTGCAAGGAAGGTATGAAGAGGATTGAGACAAGTACAAACCTTCATCTTTTCTACCTTGTCTACGGTAGCGCGGTCTGTAAAGTAAAGACCTGCCTTTTCAAGTTCAGGGCGGCCGTTAGGGAAATTATCTTCAATAACAAGATACTGACATTCCTCTGCGTTTACGAATGGAGCAACGTAAGTTTTCTTACTTGTGATAACCGGCTCAAGCTGCTCAATTCCATCATCAGCCAGAATCTTCTCGATTTTTGCGTCAGGACGTGGAGTGATTTTATCAATCATTGTCCATGGGAAGCTGACCTTGCTGGCGTTGTTTACATAGTCGAGGAAGCCAGGCTTACAAACGCCGCGTTTTTCCCATTCTTTTGCAAACTCGTTTACGGCAGCATAAAGCTTGTCGCCGTTGTGAGAGCAGTTATCCATGCTGACCATAGCGATTGGAAGCTCGCCATTTACATAGCGTTCGTGAAGAAGAGTTACTACTTTTCCAATGTAAGATTTTGGCAGAACAGGACCTGCCGCAAAGTCGTCTTCAACACCAGGCATTGAAACGCCTGCAGCATTGCGAAGAAGGTAGCCTTTTTCTGTGATTGTGAAAGTAACCATCTGAAGGGATGGAGATCGGAAAATCTCGCAAAGGCGGGCCCAGTCTTTTTCGTTTTCGCTGTCTGCGGCAAGGGCTTCCATAATAGAGCCGACTACAGTTTTTTCAACTGAACCGCTGGACTTCAAAGTAACAAGAGCGCCGATGTTGTCGTGTGGACGATACATCTTTTCAATGATTTCGTAGTCGTAGCCTTCTGCTACAACAAGGCCGCGGTCAAGCACTCCCTTGTTCAAAAGCTCCTGAACAACATTAGCCTGGAAGGCACGGAAAATATTTCCGGCACCAAAATGAATCCAGAATGGATTTGCCTTAGTTGCGGTCTCTACAGCTGCACGGTCAAATTTTGGAAGGGAATAGCCTTTTGCTTCCCATTCCGCAGTATTTTTTATTCCTTCAATTGTTAGCTTCATATTTACCTCTTAGATTGTCGGGTCAAGCCCGACAATGACATTATTTGTCATTCCCGACATTGACATTATTTGTCATTCCCGGGCTTGACCCGGGAATCTTGTATTATCTGTATAATTTCACACCTGAACGGTCAAAAGATTTTTCGCAGGCTTCCCAGAGGCCCTGGAGATATGTAGCACCAAGAGCCCGGTCGTAAAGACCATAGCCTGGCATTGCCTTTTCGCCCCAAATCATACGGCCGTGATCCGGGCGGATAACTCCGTCGAAGCCTGTTTCGTACAAAGTCTTTACAATCTTGAACATATCAAAAGAACCTGTGCTTGAAAGGTGAGCAGACTCCTGGAAGTCCAGAACAGGATCATCAATTGCAGTGTTGAACTTAAGGTTGCGCACGTGGGCAAAGTGAATACGTCCCTGAGCAGCCTTAATGAATTCGCAGAGGTCGTTCTTGCGGTTAGTACCGTAGCTTCCTGTACAGAAGGTTAAACCGTTGTGAGGGTTGTCTACAGCCTTTAGCATGCGGCAAACCTTGTCCTGACTTGTGATGATGCGTGGCAGACCAAATACAGGCCAGGCAGGATCATCCGGATGAATTGCCATATCAATATTGTATTTATCGCAGACAGGCATAATTGCCTTGAGGAAGTAAACAAGGTTGTTGAAAAGCTTTTCCTCGTCTACACTCTTGTACATTTCGAAAAGCTCTTTTACGCGGGCCATGCGCTCTGGTTCCCAGCCAGGAAGAATAAAGCCGTTTGAATCCTTATCAATAGAAGCAAACATTTCTTCCGGTTTTACTCCGTCGATTGCCTTTGAGTTATAAGCAAGAACAGTAGAACCATCCTCGCAAACGCGGGCCAGCTCAGAACGGGTCCAGTCGAAAACAGGCATAAAGTTGTAGCAAACCATGTGGATATCTTCCTGACCAAGGCGCTCCAATGTCTTTATGTAGTTTTCGATGTATTTATCGCGGTCGCCGCCGCCAATTTTAATGTCGTCGTGAATATTTACGCTTTCAATTCCGGCAATCTTAAGGCCAGCGTCCTGAACTTCCTTTTTGATTTTCTGAATGGCAGCAAGTTCCCAGGCATCACCAGGAACAGAATCATACAAAGTGGTGATAACACCGTGAACACCAGGCACCTGTCGAATCTGCTGCAAAGTAACTGAATCAAAGCCGGTTCCATACCAGCGCAAAGTCATTTCCATAAAAATATACTCCTAGTATTTTCAGTATAACATTAGTCAATCGATTTATCAACTAAAATACTTGCATACTAGTATAACAATATTAAAAATGAGGAAATATACCTAAAAAAAATAGCGGCCGAATCCGACCGCTTTTACCACAGAAGATTATTTACGCTGTAAACCAGTCTTCCAGACGCAGAAATGATTTTTCCTTAAACTGCTCAAAGTCTGAAGTATTGTGTGTTACCAGCACCATTCCGTTAGAAATGGCAGTAGCCGCAATCTGAGAATCATAAAAAGGAACTTTTTTACCGTCTTTTTCTGCAGCAGCCTGAATTTCACCACAGATTTGAGAAGCAAATTTGTCGTAGGAAATTACATCCATATTCGAATCTAAATCACTCAAAAAGCTTAACAATGTTTTCTTTCTTTTACCTTCTGGCATTCGTGTTATTCCACGAATTATTTCCTGCCAGGTAACAGCCGATATTGCACATAAGTCTCTTCTTGCATTGTAAAAATCAATTACCTGTTCATCAGGTCTTTCTTTAACAAACTCTGATACTATATTCGTATCCAATAAATAAGTCTTTTTCATTTCATTACCTCCTCTACCCTAAGCCCATGGATCTTTTGAATAGTCAGGGCATTCTCTTGACGGTGTAAAATCAAAGCCCATATCATCGAGTTCACCTTTATGCTCATTACGCCATTTAGTAAGCCAGTCAATTTTATTTGCTTTTCTGTCCTCATATTCAGAATAACTCATAATCACCGCCACAGGCTTATCATAGCGGGTAAGCTCAACAACCTCGCCCTCTTCGGCCGTTTTTACCAGAGCCGAAAAATTATTGCGCGCCTCATAAATAGAAGTTCTGCACATAGATACCTCCTGTGTAAGGCTGCCGGTCAGAGCAGCCGGTGTTCAATAGCAAAGCGTTAAAAAAAATTGCGATGCAGCAATTTTTTAGCTTTACCTCTTTTCTAATTTTCATAAGGATTATAGCACGAGAAAATATTATGGTCAACTTTAAATTTGTTGGCTAACATTAAATATTATTTTCCAAGATAAAAACCGGTTTTACTGTATTCCTGCCACTTATTATACATTTCCTGGTAATTATCTTTTATAAAAGACTGGATTTTATTGATTTCCCGGTCATTCAGCACTCCCCTTTCCTGAAGTATTGAATCACCATTTCCCTTTACAAAAAATTTTGCAGAACCTTCTTCTGTCAATTTTGAATCACTGGCATGAACATGCATAGCTTCCAGAATACATTTAGAAGTAAAATACAGGAAATAACCGCAGACTTTAAAAGAATAATACTTCGGCATCTTTATGCCTCCATATATTTTGCATTTGAAATATAGTATTTCTGAGCAATTGAGAATTCTATATCATCCATATTAGTTTCTATTAATGTTCCATCTGATGATATTACAGCTGCACCTTTACCATTATTCAAATCAAAAATACGAATTCCTTCATCAGTTTTTTTATATGCAAATCCGCAGACAATCATATCTGCATCATCTGAAATTTGTTTTAAATCAGGCATACTGAACCTCTACTGATTTTATTGATTTAAGAAACTCTTCTGGTTGTATATATAAACTTTTCAAGATTGGAATTAAATCAATATATTCTTCTTCAGATTCTTTATTATGAGCATACTTTGCCATAACAACAAGATATCCATTATCCCACTGCACAACAGACTCATATTTTTCCAGAGAATACGGAGCAATAAATTTTAATCTGTTGTCGCCATAAGAGAAGATTGTATATTGTCCTTCATTTGAAAGATACGCCTTACCGTTCATCTCAATTTCCTGAAAACATTATATTACAAACTGCAGAATAATGCGAGAAATAAAACTGTTGAATAAAAAAATTAATTTCCCGGACTTAAAATCCAATCAAATTGAGCTTTGGAAATACCAGATCCTTTTCCAAATTTCCAAGAACTGATTTTCTCTTTCATTTCTTTTTTAATGATATCAGAAAGAATAAATTCATTTTTAATTTCAATAGTTGTGCCCATTACATTTCCATCAGCATCAACAGAAAATGAGATAGTAAATGGAGTTGGTTTAGAAACCTGCATTGAATTTTTAGCTTTATCGGATAAGTTAGTATCTAAACTATAATAAGTTCGTGCACCAGTACCATTTGTCCATATAACAGAGTTTTTATCCTTTCCTGCTGATTTTTCCGAACTTCTCCCTGCACCTGTTTCAGAAGGACCAACTTCTTTTGTATCACGAACTTTATCTATTTCTGCCCCATGTCTTGTTTCTTCAGTTTTGGAACCTTGATTGCTTTCACTCGTTATTCCTTCTTTATTGTTAGTAGATATAGTTCCGCCGGTACCAGTCATTGAACTTTGACCTTTTACGATTCTTGAACTTGAATCATTATCTGAAAAATTGTTTTCATCTGATTCCAGTGAATCAAATAAAGAATTATCTACGGTTGTATTTTTGTGGATTTTATTAAAATCTACCCCACCTGACAAATCTACTGCATATTCAATCGGTTCGCTGACAGTTTTCTGAGCTGCCGGTGCAGGCTTTTCTGCCGGCTTTGGCTGCGACTGAGTTTTTGCAGGCTCTTTTTTCGGCTGGGCCTTAGGTTTTGGAGTCTCAACTTTTTGGGGAGCCGGTTTTGGAGTTTCCTTTACGGCTGGTGCAGGTGGAGTTTCAACTACCGGCTGAACCTGTACCGGTTCACTGGGTGCGCTTGCCGCACTTGCACTAGCTGCTTCTGCCGGCGCCGGAGCTTCTTCAGTTTTTTGCACGACAGGCGTAGAAGAAAGCACAATCTGCACTTCCTTGTACTGCTTCTTGGGCTGAGGCTTAATCACAAAAGAGATAATTAAAAAAAGAAGCCAGAAGAGTATGGTGCCGGCAATTGCGAAAAATTCGCTGGTGTTGGAAACTGAACTGTCTTCGCCAAAAAGCGGCTTACCTCTATAGTTTATCATTTTTCTGCAGTAGTCCTTAAATTGATGACGCAGTAACCGCTTTCGCGAATCACATCAAAAATCTTTACAATAGTTCCGTTTGTTACTTCCGAATCTGCTTCGAGCGAAACAGGAAATTCTTCTTTCTTTGTAGTACCGGTATCAAAAGTCAAAAGCTCTTCGCCAAGACCGGTCATGGAAACTTCCTTATCATTAAAATACAGAGCCCCGTTACTATCTGCCGTAATCGTAATTCCCATAAGACTTGTTGACTCGGCAGTATGACTCTGGGGAAGATTCAGTTTGATTCCCGGCAGGGTTGCAAAGGTTGTAGAAACCAGAAAGAAGAGAATCAGCTGAAATACAATATCAATCATCGGGGTCATATCCACGTTAGAGCGGATACCTTCCCTCTTTGTTTTAAGTTTCATAAGCAGCTCCTATCGGACACGGCCTGTGAGACGCAAAAGTACAGAAGTAACTCTTGCTTCCATTTCAACAAGACGGCGGTTTACGCGCGAAACGAAATAGTTATGGAAAATAACTGATGGAATTGAAACGCAAAGACCTGCAACGGTAGTTACAAGGGCCTCGGCGATTGCGCCTGCAAGCAGCGAAGGATCTCCCATTGAACCGCCGGCACCAAGTACTCCAAAAGCTTTAATGTTACCGGTTACAGTTCCAAGAAGTCCGAGCAAAGTTGCAATATTTGCGATTGTTCCAAGCGGAGTCAAAAGATGTTCAAGGCGGGGAACAACAAAGTCCATCTCGGCTTCAACAGCCTCACGCAAATCATGCTCTTCGTAGCGGCGGCAGTCCATTGCCTTTTTAACAACCTGAGAAAGAGGAGTGTCTGCCTGGGCACAGGCAACGGCGCAGGCCTCATAATTTCCGGCTGCAAGAGAACCGTCTAAATCACTCATCAATTTCACATCACGCTTATTGATATTAAAAAAATAAATGCATCGCTCAATAATAATAAAAGTTGCAATAATTCCGCAGATGATAATTGGAATCATCAACGGTCCACCTGATTTTAATGTCTGAAACATATATACCTCCGCATCAGATTGTCGGGTCAAGCCCGACAATGACATTAGTATTAAAAAACGAATTTTAAGAGTAAGGCAGCAGAACCACCCCTGCCCTCATATATTCCTGCATAAGTTCTTGTTTCGCCCTTATACAGATTGATTAAATCATTAAGACTAATAACTGCTCTCACCGACTGAGTCACACGAACAAAACCTTCTGCATTCACAAGCGGTGTCTCCATTTCTTTATTAATCGGAAGAGTACAATTCACATCAACTCCCCATTTTGAATTTTCATCCTGAACATTAACATCAAGCTTTACAGTCTGAAAATTTTCGCCGACCGCTACATCCATCCAGTTTGAGTGCCAGCTTCCGCTTACTCCGAATATTCCCTGATGATAAGAAAGCCCAAAGTCTGTTGAAAGTCCCTTATAATCATCTATACTATAACCATAGATTGCAGCAGTTTCGTCATAAGCCGGCTGCCATCTGCCATTGCCATAAGCAGTCTGCCTGTATTCAATACCAGCAGTTCCTGTAAAGGAATCTTTAAGCGGAATACTCAGATTAAACTTACCGTACCATTCTGAAACTTCTGAAGGATTCCAGTTCAGATTTGTAAACTTGTATTTTTCTTCCAGCTCCAAGCTTTTAGGCTTATAAGAATCAATTCCACCTTCTGCAGAAATTGAAACCCGGCGATTAGCAAAATATACAGGGAATGAAGATTCCACACCTACAGTGAATGGAACAATAACAGAATTCTCCATAATATTTTTTCCAACTACAGCAGCAGCATTTCCATAAAGTCTGATAATGTCATTTTTCCACTGCAAATCAATTGTAAATTTTGCACGATGACTTTTCGGGAAAAGAATATTCTCAGAAAGTTCTGTATCAAAATCATAATCTGTTGTAAAGCCGGTATCAAAACCATAGCCCTGCCAGCGGAAAAATACAGAAGGTGCAAGAGAGAAATATGTTACGGTCTTTATCTGAGAACATTCAATGTCTGCATAGCGGTTATAAAAATCAGCTCCAGCCGAAGTACCGAGAGAAAATCCGTTATCAAAAGAATAAGCAATATTTCCTCCGGCATTATACAAATCGCGGTTTAAGAGTCCGATTTTAGAATCATCAAAAATAAGATTTCCCTGCAAACCGTCTGAAGCAGATTTATAAGAACCGGATGCTCCCCACTCAAGATGATTTTTTTTGTACTGCTTTTCAAGAGCAAGTTTTGTAGTTCTGTCACTGAAGCCATCTGTTAATGAATGTTTTGCATAACCTGAAGCTGCATCATGTTCAAAGCTGAACTTAAATGGACTTGCACCAATTGTTCTTGCAACAGAAATATTTCCGGTAAAGAAAGCAGGGTATCCGCCGCCGATTAATCCTTCAGCATAAACAGATTTTTCTACAGGCTTAGCTTTACCGGCAGCAATATCTGTATTATCGCTTGAATCTTCCTGAGGTAATTGTGGCTGCAAGTCTCCACTACCGACCGGTAGTTTCAGAACATCACTAAAATCTGGAAGTGCATCTGCACCGGCCTTTTCTGTCTCTCCCGAAATAACTGTAGTAACTTCGGGCAGCTCAATATTCTGAGCCCAGAGATTTGTATTTACGCCTCCAAGGGCAATCAAAACTGATGATAATATAATTACTGATTTTTTATTACACTTCATAAAAATCTCCTGCTTGCGTCCTAGTTGCGTTCTAGTTACGAGCCTGGCCGGTTACCCGGTCAACACGCTCTGCCTGAATACTCTGAGGATAAAGCTCTTTGAGAAGAGCAGCTGTCTCGCGGGCATCGCCTGCAAGGCCATCTGCTGCAAAAGCTTCTGCTGCACCATAAAGGGCCGCTGCCGCTCCTCCCTCATTTTTTACGCTTCTATAATATTCAGCTGCCTTTAGATAGGTCTGGGCAGCCTTTTTATTTTCTCCATTTTTTCGACTATACTCCGCAATAAACTCGGCGTTGTAAGCCGCATCAGCCCTCTCGCCGGCCCCGGTCTGCTTAGCAAAAAGACGCTCCGCCAGTTCAAAAGCTTCTCGCTGAGTAGAAAGGCTTTCCGCATACAGGCGAACAAGCTCTGTACCCACTCTGCGCCCTTCAACAGTGCCAGCCTCCCCGGCCGCAGCAAAAGCGCTCTCTTTTTCTGCAACGCGGCGGTCTACACCTCCAACGATTTTCTCGAGTTCACGGGCGCGTTTTCCAATTTCATCATCTGCGGCCTGCTTGGCAAAATCGCGCAGCATTCCCCGGGCAATACTCAACGCCTGAGAATAATCTTCCTGTTTATAATAAGCCTCGAGCAGATTTTTATTTGCGCCGTAAGCATAAACACTTTGCGGCCACTTCTGCAGCATAGTCTTATTCAACATTACGCAGCGGTCGTTTTCTCCAAGACGCAGAGCACATTCTCCGCTGTAAAAGAGCGCCGCATCGCTGAAGCGGCCGTTAGCGTACTTATAAATATAAGAATTAAATCTTGAAAAAGCCTGTGAATATTCGCCGTGTGTATAATAAATTTCGCCGGCCCGGTACATAGACTCCTCCGCGTAAGAAGAACGCGGCAGACCTTCATAAATGCGGCGGTAAAGCTCGTCTGCTCGCTCAAGCTTATTCTGACGCTCATAGATTTTTGCAGTCATGAAAATGCTTTGTGCCGCAAAATCGTCGCGGCCGCTGGTATATGGCGCAAGCAGTTCTATTGCCGCATCGTAGTTTTCGTAGTCGGTAAAGATTTCGGCACTGAGGATAACAGCCTTCTGCTGGGCCTGGCCGGCCGGTGAATAACGTACGAGATTTGCAGCCTGCACCGAAGCGTTTTTAAAGTCGCCGGTTTGCAGGGCTGATTTTACAGCATACTCGTAGCTGCGGAGAATGTATGGGCTGGCAAGGCCGGCACCTGCGGAGCTGCCAGTCTGTGAACCTCCCCCCTCTTCCATACAGTATCTTACAAAAGACGAATACGAATCCTTAAATTGAGCCTGATTATATTCAGCATAGCCCTTGTAATAATAGGCAAGTTTATTGAGTTCTGCTTTACCGGAAAGCTGGCGGATGTATACTGCAAAACGCTCGGCTGCTGCCTTCCAGACTTTCTGATTTATCAGGCAAAGGCCGCAAAGATAATCCTTCTGATTAGATTCAGCTGCATCAGCAATTTTCAAAGCCTCGTCGTAGCGGCCGCAATGGAAGAGAGCAAGTGCGTAATCAAAAGACGGGGCTTGCAAAGAAGCCTGCGCGTCAATCAGTTTTTTATATTCGTCACAAGCCTCTTTATACTTTCCCTGCTTACACAAGGCAGAAGCATAAAGCTCGCCGCTTATAGGGTCAACTTTTTCGAACTGGCCCTTTTTATAATAATATGATGATATTGCCAGACGGTCAGAGCGCCCCGGATTTTTTATTTTTCCATAAAGGCCCGGAATTTCTTCCCATTTTTCACTCTGGATTTTGCACTGTAAAAGAGTTGAATAATAAGAATCTGCCGCACCCGAAGTTTCTGATTTTTTTGCCAGAGACTCAAGACCTGAGAGTTCTTTTTCTGCGGCTGCAACCTGCCCCTGCTCAAGAAGAATTTTTGCCTTGTAAAGATTTCGGAAAAGTTTTAATTCTGTATTTCCTCCATCTTCCTCAATCTCAATTTTAGAAAGATAAGTTTCTGCTTTTTCATAATTTCCCGCATTAAACTCATCAACTGCTACCCTGAGCAAAAAGCTGTTTATGCCAGGAATGTTTTTACTGCTGCTGTCCAGAACCCGGCTGTAGGCCTTGTAAGCTTCATCATTATTTTTTAATTCTGCACAAGCCTCTCCATAATAAAAACAGAGAGAAAGATAAACGGCCGGCTCAAAGCCCTCTTCCGGTAACTTCTTAAAAAGAGCAGCAGTTTTTGCTGCATTTCCGCTTTTGTTATAAGAGATAAAAAGTTTTTGAACTGCCTCGCCATAATCAGCTGAATCAAAAAGTTTTCCATTGGCAGTCACATATTCAAAAGGCCCTGCTGCTTCCTTCCATTTTTCAAGCTCGTAAAATGCATGGCCCGAATACAAAATAGAGGGAGCATAATACTCCATATCTTTATTTGTAAGGGCAAGGCTGCAGGCAAGATGAAATTTTTCAAGCGCTGCAGGATATTTTTTCTTAGCAAAAAAAGCACGGCCCAAAAGATAATTACAGCGGGTAATTTCAGGGGAACCGGAATGCATGCGGGAAAGAGCCTGCTCCAGAGAGCTTATGGCTTCATCATAATTTTCCATATAAATCAGAGCCTGGCCTTTATATGCTAAGGCTGAATGAAAAAAAGATGATTCGGGATAGCTGCTTTGAAGTTTATCTGCCGCAGTTACTGCACCAGGATAAAATCCATTATCAAAAGACTGCTTTATTTCGTTAAAAAGCTGCACATCAGTTTCTGCCTGTGCAAAGCAGAAGGCAGAAGCCGTAAGAAGTAGTAAAAAATATATTATTCGTTTCATATATTATTTTGGGAAAAATCTCTCCGACGATTTTACCCTTGTAAGATAAACAAAGTCATCTGCATAATAGTAACAGAAATTTTCAAGTGTCATTTCGCGGCCATTCATAAATACAGTGCAGGCAAAAGCTCCGTCCTCTGTAAAGTAAGGGAAGAAGGCAACACACTCATTAAAGGCCATAATTTCAGGCGAAACAGTTCTGTCTGTACCTCTTATTGCTCCAAAGTAAAGTGTACCAGGCTCTGTAGAGGCAAGCACATAAAGCAGCGATGGAAGTACTGCAACTGTATGTCCAGAATTTTCAACAAAGGTAACTGTATTTGCAACACCCTTGTCTGTAATTGATGATGCAAAAGGATTTACAGTTACATCAACTCCAGACTGATTAAACATATAGTTTTTTCCGGAATAAACAGAAACAACTGCCGAAGCAAGATTTCTAACCCAGTTCAGAGAAAAGAAAAGATCATACTTTTGAGAAAGCACGCCCTGTCTTCCGTTGTCCTTTACCTCAACGGTTTCTTTGATAAGCGGATCTCTTTTTAAAAGGCCGCCAGACATAGGTTCAACAAGTCCATCTGCAATCCATTTTACAAAACCTGCAGATGAAAGAATAATATTATTTTCCGGCAGGTCAGCCCTTTCAGCTTTTTCAAACTTTTTTCCATTTGAAATATGAACCAGGTCGCCGGACTCATCATACATAGCGTCTGGGGCAATTGTTATTGAAGGCAGTTTTTCACGGATTACAGCAATCATCTGTTTTATTCCATTGTATTGCTGAGGATCTGCGAGCACATAATTCCATGGAAGCTTTGTTTCTGTAATATTCATTACATCTTCAAAAGAAGCAGAATAGAATTTTTCAAAAGGCATTCCGGTAGGAACTCCTCGGGCTGCATAGTGACCAAAAATCACAAGATCAGCCAGGGCAATTTTTCCCTGAGGAGTAAACTGAATAAATACTTCGCTGTTTTTCAAAAAGTAGTAGCGGATGCGAAGAGGCTTTCCATTTCTTTTATCGCGGATTAATACCCAGCTGCCGGCCGCATCTCCAGGATAAAGCTCCTGCTCTTCGGTATACATTCCCTTGTCGGAAAATACATTTACTTTTATGAGGGCACGGGGAGAAACAAAAACATTAAAGGTAGTTTCATTTTCTTCCAGACGAATCTGAAATTTTTCACCGTTGTTATTCGCACGGATTTCAGGGGCATTCATTCGAACCTGACTCAAAGGTGCAGTAAACCACACTTCCTCAAGCCCTGCTCGGATTTCTGAAGAATCTGGAATTCCAAGCCTGTTATAAGCTGCAAAAAGCGGAAGCAGCGCAAATAACGCAGTAATCAGACAAATCAGTTTTTTCAATTTTTCCTCCCCCAACCCCTGCAGCTAAGCCTTCATTGCCTCTCCGGCAGGGTCAGTGTCTGTTGCCCCGGCAGCAAGACGGATTTCTGCTTTTACAAGACTTCCGTCCGGCATACGAATCATATTATTCTCAACTTCATCCGGATGTTTTCCAACCGGCGCATTAGAAAGCAAAAGCTTAAGGCGGTTAAGCTGATTTACCTCAGAACTGCCCGGGTCGTAGTCTATTGCGCTGATATTTGCTTCCGGGAAGCGGCGGCGCAATTCCTTAATCATACCCTTTCCGGTAACGTGATTTGGAAGGCAGGCAAAAGGCTGAACGCAGGCAATGCTTGGAGCGCCCTCGTGAATCAGCTCTACCATTTCGGCAGTAAGGAACCAGCCTTCACCGGTCATGTTACCAAGCTGTACGATATCATCAACTCCCTTCATCAATTCGTAAATCGAAGAAGGAGCTTCAAAACGACGGCTGCGCTTTAAGTACTTAATCATCTTCTTGCGGTAAAGGTCCAGGCCCCATACAAGAAGTCTTGCAATAAGAGCAGATTTCTTTGTGAACTTCAAATCCCTGTGACGGATAATATCATCAGAGAATGAATAGAAGAAGAAGTCTGCAAGGTCTGGCATTACACACTCAGCACCCTCGCGTTCAATTGTTTCAACAATCTGATTGTTTGCAGTAGGATGGAATTTTACAAGAATTTCTCCAACTACACCAACGCGTGGCTTTTTAATAGGCTTAAGAGGAAGGTTATCAAAGTCGTGGATGATTCCCTTAATCAGTTTATTGTAGTCATGGTTAGAAACACGCTTAGAGAAAAGGGCTTCTGCGCGGGCATTCCATTTTTCGTAAAGCTGATTTGCGCTGCCAGGCACTGCCTCATAAGGGCGGGTACGGTAAAGCACGCGCATAAATACATCGCCAACCATAATTGATTTAACAAGATTATCAATCAGAGGGAAATTAATCTTAAAGCCAGGATTTTTTTCAAAGCCCTGGGCAGAAAGTGACAGAACAGGAATGTGGCCCCAGCCGGCATCGTTGAGGGCACGGCGGATAAAGCCGATATAGTTTGTCGCACGGCAGCCGCCACCAGTCTGAGTAATGATAAGGGCTGTTCTGTCCAGGTCATACTTACCGCTTTCCAGGGCAGAAATCATCTGTCCGGCTACCAGCAGTGACGGATAACATGCATCATTATTTACATATTTAAGTCCGGCTTCTACAGCCTTAGGGTCTACGGCATCAAGAACAACAAAGTTGTAGCCGCAGGCAGCAAAAGCCTTTTCCAGAATGCGGAAGTGAATCGGCGACATCTGAGGTCCGATGATTGTATAGTTCTTGCGCATCTCTTCTGTAAAGATTACGCGGTTATAAGCTGAAGATTTGATTACAGGCTTAGTCTTATTGCGGCGACGCTCTTTTACTGCTGCAATAAGTGAGCGGATACGGATACGAACCGCGCCAAGGTTACTTCCCTCATCAATCTTGATAAGAGTATACATGCGGCTCTTAGCTCGCAATATTTCGTCTACCTGGTCTGCAGTTACGGCGTCGAGACCGCAGCCAAAGCTTGTGAGCTGTACCAGCTCGAGACTTGGCATCTCGCTTACAAACTGAGCGGCACGGTAAAGGCGGTTATGATATACCCACTGGTCAATGATTCTGAGCGGGCGTTCAATGTTTCCAAGGTGAGCAACAGAGTCTTCTGTAAGAACAGCAAGACCAAGACCATTAATCATTTCCGGAATACCATGGTTAATTTCCGGGTCCAGGTGATAAGGACGACCGGCAAGTACAATACCGCTTCCGCCCTTAGTAATGATTTCTTCGAGGGCCTCTTCACCCTTCTGGCGCACTTCCTCGCGGAATTTTTCCTGCTCAGCCCAGGCCTTGTCTACAGCGGCAAAAATTGCATCGCGGGTAAGACTCGGGAACTTTTTCTGCATCTCTTCGCAAAGACGTTCTGCAAGTGCTTTCTTATCATAAATAGGAAGGAATGGGTCCATGTAAGTAACTGTCGGATCCTGGCGAAGCTCGTCCACATTGTTACGGAGAACTTCCGGATAACTTGTTACGATAGGACAGTTATAGTGGTTACCAGCACCCGCATCTTCCTGATGCTCATAAGGTGCACAAGGATAGAAAATAAATTTAACGCCACGCTGCAAAAGCGAAACCACATGTCCATGGCTGATTTTTCCAGGGTAGCAGACAGATTCAGAAGGAATTGTTTCAAGACCTTTTTCGTAAACATTACGGCTTGAACGCTGGCTCAAAATTACGCGGAAGCCAAGCTCGTTAAAGAAAGTAAACCACATCGGGTAGTTCTCATACATATTGAGGACTCGCGGAATACCAACGTCTCCCATTGGAGCATCTTCCGGCTTACGAGGCACGTAGTTGAAAAGTCTCTTGTATTTCCATTCAAAAAGATTTGGTAATGGACCTGCGTCATCGTCATCAAGTCCGGTATTCTTTTTGTTACTTGCGTCAATTACATTACCTTCAAGCTCGGCACCCTTTTCGCAGCGGTTACCTGTAATGAAGGTGCGTTTTTCGTCTCCGGTTGAGAAGGTATTAATAGTAAGAAGACAGTTATTCTGACACTTACCGCAGCGGCGTAGCTCAAGGTCTACGTGGAAGTTTTCCAGCTGCTCGAGTGTTGCAATGTTAGAACGAACATCGTGAACAGTATCTTCCGGCTCGCCAGGTTTTGGCATCATAAGATCCTGCCACTGGTCGTAAGCAATAAGAGCAGAACCGTAGGCACCCATAAGGCCGGCTACATCCGGGCGATAAACCTGAACACCTGCAATTTTTTCAAAGGCACGGAGAATGGCATCATTAAAGAAGGTACCACCCTGAACTACTACCTTTTCACCTATGTCGCTTGCCTTGCGAAGTTTGATTACTTTGAACAGGGCATTTTTGATTACAGAATAAGAAAGACCAGCCGCAATATCTGCTACCGAAGCACCTTCCTTCTGAGCCTGCTTAACGCGGGAGTTCATAAATACAGTACAGCGGCTTCCCAAGTCTACTGGCTTCTGGGCCATAAGGGCGATTTTTCCAAACTCTTTTACATCCATGCCCATTGTGTTGGCAAAGTTATCCAGGAAGGAACCACAACCGGAAGAGCAAGCTTCATTAAGCTGAATCGAAACAATAGCCCCGTCCTTCATGCGGAGACACTTCATATCCTGTCCGCCGATGTCCAGCAGGAACTCAACACCAGGAACAAAGAAGTTAGCGGCACGGAAGTGAGTGATTGTTTCTACCTCACCGGAGTCTACGCCAAGTGCTGCCTGGAAAAGAGCTTCACCATAACCGGTAGAAACTGCACGTGCAATATATACATCCTCAGGAAGCTGGGCATACAAGTCCTTAAGAACCTGAACTGCAAGCTCAACCGGATTACCCTGATTGTGAGCATAGAAGTCCCAGATAATACGGCCGTCTTTATCGATAAGACAAGCCTTTGTTGTTGTTGAACCAGAGTCCAGACCAAGGAATACAGGACCGTGTGTCTTTTTCAAGTCACCGCGCTTAGCCTTCTGCTCGCTGTGGCGAACTTCAAACTCGTCCAGTTCAGCCTGATTTTTGAAGAGAGGCTCAAGGCGCTGAACCTCAGAAAGCTCTGCACCAACAAGATTTTTAAGATTATCGCGGAACTCGGTGATTGTAGGGAACTTCACGTCAGAATTGTCAAACTTTCTTTCCGCACCAAAGGCACATCCGCTGGCAACGAAAAGCTGTGAATCTTCCGGAACAATAATCTCATCGTCTTTAAGTTTAAGAGTTTCAATAAAGCGCTGGCGCAGCTGGTCCAAAAAGTGCAAAGGTCCACCAAGGAAGGCAACGTGACCTCGGATAGGCTTACCGCAGGCAAGGCCAGAAATAGTCTGCGACACAACAGCCTGAAAAATAGAAGCCGCAATATCCTCGCGGCGGGCGCCTTCGTTAATTAAAGGCTGAATATCAGTTTTGGCAAATACACCACAGCGGGCAGCAATCGGGTAAATCTGCTGCATACCTTTTGCAAGCTCATTCAATCCCATAGCGTCTGTTTCGAGCAAGGCTGCCATCTGGTCAATAAAAGCACCAGTACCACCGGCACAGGTACCGTTCATACGCTGCTCTACACCGCCACGGAAATAAGTAATCTTAGCGTCTTCACCGCCAAGCTCAATTACAACATCAGTCTGAGGAATCAGTTTTTTTACAGAAGTAGTAGCCGCAATAACTTCCTGAATAAAAGGAATATTCAGCCACTGAGAAACAGAAAGACCGCCCGAACCGGTTACCTTGGCGGTCACACAGCGGGAAGCCCCCCCCTCTACATTCTGCTCCAAAAAATCAAGCGCTTTATTTACTACAGCAATAATTGTGCTGCGAATATCTGCACGGTGACGCTGATAGTCACCATAAATCAGTTTATCATCATCATCAAGAACCGCAACCTTAACAGTTGTGGAACCAACATCTATACCAAGCCTTATCGGCAGTAAAGTCTTTTCACTCATACAATAGATTTTAACGGTTATCCCCTACTTAGTCAAACCGACAAACATTTCCCTGATTTTTGTTGTAAAATCTGCAGTGTCTTTACGAAGTTTAAGCAGGAAGGAATTATCTTCCAGAGGGCCGATAACTTCATCCATTTCTTTTTCGCTGCGGTAAACCATATTGCGGTAATAATCGGTATAATCCTTTTCGCGAGATTTCAAAGAAGCATTGTAAATATCATAAGCCACAATAGAAACGTCATCTGTAATATTGCGGTATAAATCTACAGAGAATTCTTCAATCGGGCGTGAATAAAGCTGCTCAAGAAGATAAAGGGCATAACGAACCTTGTACTGCTCATAAGCACAGTTACAAAGATTATAGAACTGATGAACCGATTCCCAGTTATTTATACTGCCATTTTTGATATTTTCAAAAAGCTCACGGACTTTTTCTGACGGAATAATCTGGCCGCCCACATTTTCCCATTCGGTGTAAAGAGGCAGCTTACGAATCCGGTCAACCAGTTCATGTGTAAGCATTTCCTGATTCAAGTCCTCGCAGAAATCCATAAGAGTACGGGTAGCAAAATACTTTACGGTTTTGCGGTACATCTTGTAGGCCTGAACAGGTTTGTAAATTACAGCACCATATTTCTTCTGACAGATTGAATCTTCAAGTGTAAAATCAGCTTCTGTATTCTGATGAAGGTAGTCCTTGGCAGCCTGATACTGTTCTTCTGCAGTAACTTTTCCTTCCATATATTCATCATTAATTGATTTAAGATAGCCGGCTGTAAGACCAATTATACGGTCGAGTGCAGACATAATCTCCTGCATTGTATCCGGAGCAAGAGGATCTGTTTCAATTATTTGTACCTTCTTCTTACGTTTGTCTCGTTTAAGGAATTTATCTTTATTTCTGGTGATGGCAAACATATCATACATAAACCACCAGGCAGGAATAATAGAAATTTTAGGAGAGCCATTGTTACCCGGAGCAACCAGTGCAAAAGGATAAGGAATATCAAGCTCATACTGATAGCTGCCCTTAGAAACAAGCACAAAAGATGCAAAGCGGGAGTTATGCTTAAAATCACTGCATAAGCCCGGCCAGAAACCGCGTTTTGCAAAAATCTCACCATCAGGCGAACGGCTGTTATGGTTACTACCGATTGTAGCACCGGCCGCAATATTACTCTGTCCCATAACAGTAGTTGCAATAAGGAAGGAAGAGTTATGATGCTGTTCATGGAAAGGATAAATAAGGTTATTTAAGATTTCGCAGCAGGAAACGGTAGAGTTATCTCCGAGCACAGAGTTCAGAACACGGGCACCGTATTTTACTTGACAATTGCGGCCAAGCACAAAGCGCACGGCAATTGCCTGATAGAAAACCTTACAGCCATAGCCCATAATACCGTTTACCATTTCTACACCTTCGCCAATCTGCGAAGCTTCTTCTTCGGAAGAAAGAACGGTAATATTTTTAAGCTTAAAGGCACCTTTGATATAGGCTGCCTGGCCGATTTTTGCATCCTTAATAATGCTTACGTTTTTAATAACAGCGTCATCGGCAACAATTCCGTAGGTATCAAGCTCATGAGAAACTCCGGATTCTGTAAGCTCAACAAAACGCTTTAAGAGCTCGGCGTCATCGCGGTAATGAGACCAGAGATAAGCATCTGCCGGAATCAAATCTTCAAAAGGAAGAATCTTACGGCCTTCGTTTTCGTTTGCAACACCAATCCATACGCGGTGCTCTTCCGGTTCCCCCTTTTTCAAAATACCGTTACCAAACTTTGCATGGTTGGTACAGCTCATTTCGTTGATATTAAAAAGGATTACCCTGTCTCCAAGGCGGTAATTATCCAGATAAAATACATTACGGATTACACAGAAGTCACCGGTAACTGTATTACTTACCTTAGAACGGCGGATACCACACTGAAGTCTAAGGTCGTTATATTTGAGAACAAGATTCTGAAGTTTTCCAAGAACAACATAACCCGAAAAGAATGAAAGATGAATTAATGAAGGATCAAAGCCATCTTCTGAATCGTCTACGTAAAAATTACTCCAGCTTGGATCGTCATTATGATTCAGATTTTTTTCCAGGATTTCTATTTCGGCTGGTGTGAGACGGCGTTTATTTTGTAATAATTCTGCAGGAACTACAACTTTAGAATAATCTGCAGGCTTTTCGATTTTTACCATATTTATATAGTTTAACCTATATTATCAAAGTGGGCAATAAACATTTTTATCGCCACACGGATTTTATGGCACACAGATTCATATTGTCATTGTCGGGCTTGACCCGACAATCCAGAACTAACCGTTATGTCTAGATTCCCCGGTCAAGCCGGGGAATGACATATCTTCAAGCATATGTTAAAATATTTATATGTTAAAAAGAAGTTGTCACAAGTTCGGGATGATATTGCTCTTTTTATTCCTCTTTCACCCCCTTTTCGCTTCCCCGGTAAATCAGGTACAGGAATACACCCTCGAAAACGGCATGCAGGTTTTTCTTCTGGAAGATTCCACAGACGCCCAGGTACATATTGAATACAGCTGCCGGGCCGGCTTTTCTTCTCAGACCCAGAGTACAAACGGCTTTTTTAAGCTTTTTACCCGCCTGATTCAGGCTGCAAATCCTTCTATAAACTTTGCAGATGTTCAGTG